>OCAG01000105.1_pt1 | contig 100167 bp, 114 predicted proteins | sample 1477111 | NCBI WGS metagenome assembly OCAG01 (sample SAMEA2580288, study PRJEB22360) | human gut metagenome | biome: human gut; feature: human-associated habitat; material: faeces | place: Denmark | collected 2008/2010 | reverse complement strand
GAGATTTTAACATGAAAGAACACCACTCTAAAATGGCGCTGCTCGGGAGCGCTCCCATTCCCAGGGCTCTTTTGGCCCTGGGGCTCCCAACCATGATGGGCATGCTCATCAACGCCCTGTATAACCTGGCCGACACTTATTTTGTCGGCGGCCTCGGGACCAATGCCATGGGCGCGGTCACCGTGGCCTTTCCCCTCGGCCAGATCGTCGTGGGCCTCGGCCTGCTTTTTGGAAACGGCGCCGCCGCTTATCTCTCAAGGCTGCTGGGCCGGGGCGATGGTGAGACCGCCAATAAGGTGGCCAGCACCGCCCTTTACAGCAGTATTCTGACCGGGGCCCTCGTCATTCTCGGCTCGATCCTTTTTCTGGAGCCCATTTTAAAACAGCTCGGCGCCCTCGAGAGCGTTATGCCCGACGCCCTCGCCTACACCCGTATTTACATCCTGTTTTCAATCTTCAATGTGTTTAACGTCACCATGAACAACCTTGTGTCCAGCGAGGGAGCGGCCAAAACCGCCATGTGCGCGCTCATGGCCGGCGCTGTCCTGAACGTGGCGCTGGACCCTGTTTTCATCTATACCCTCGGCTTCGGCGCTGCCGGCGCGGCCATCGCCACCGCCCTTTCCCAGATGGTCTCTACTCTGGTCTATCTTGGCTATATTCTCAGAAAAAAAAGCGTGTTCAGCTTCAGTCCCAGGGAGTGCTGCTTTTCCCGGGAGATCCTGTCTGAGATTCTGAAAATCGGGATTCCCACACTGGTTTTCCAGCTGCTGACCAGCCTCTCCATCGGCATGATCAACGACGCCGCCAAGGATTACGGCGCCTCTGCCCTGGCTGCCATGGGGCCGCTCACCAAGATCATGTCCATGGGCTCGCTGGTGGTGTTTGGGTTTTTGAAGGGCTTCCAGCCCATTGCCGGATTCAGCTACGGCGCCGGAAAATGGGGTCGGCTTCACGAAGCCATCAAAACCGCCATTCTGTGGTCAACCCTTTTTTGCGCGGCCTTTGGCCTGACAGTGGCTTTCTTCTCCCCACAGCTAATGTCCCTGTTTACCAGGGAGGATATGGAAATGATCCGGATTGGTTCGGCCGCGCTCCGGGCAAACGGCCTGTCTTTCACGCTCTTTGGCTTTTATACGGTCTACTCATTTCTGTTTCTGGTCATGGGCAGGGCAAGGGAGGGCTGTATCCTGGGCGCCTGCCGGCAGGGGCTCTGCTTTGTCCCGGTCATTCTGATTCTCCCGGTTTTTTGGGGCCTGAACGGTATCCTGTACGCCCAGCCCGTGGCGGACGTGCTTTCCGCCCTTGTGACGGTGTTCATGGCCGCGCGGCTTCACAGGGAACTGGCTTTGGGTCGGGAATAGGTTTGTTTGAATATAAAAAAGCACGGCACAAAATGGTGCCGTGCCCGTCTGAGCTCAATTCCATATATCTTCCAGGTTTCTTTTTTCATATACGGTTCGCAAAACGTAAACCTGCTGCTCTGATTCCAGAATGATAAAAAACGTGAGAAAATGACCTGTTTTAAAAAATCTTATGCCTCGGGCGGCCCAGGGCTCTTTCCTGTAAATGGAGTGCCGGGCAGGCATTTGCCCCAGCTTTAAAATTTCTGACATTAATCTTTTTTTAAAAGTTTTTGCAGCATCTGGTTCGAAAAGTTCTGTAGTAATATACCGCCATATCCTTTCAATATCCTTTCGTGCCGCGTCAGTAACAATCACCTCATAGCTTTTCATTCACCATATTTCTCCTGCATCTCTGCAAAAAATTCTTTTGCCGGGCGTCCTTTTCTTTTTAAGAAGTCTTCATAGCCCTCCTCGATCAGGCTGTCAAGGTGATCCGGCGTCTTTTTTATTTTGAAGGTCACACTTCCGTCACGTACAGCCTGCCGTACCAGAGCGTTAATCGCCGCATTGGTGGTAAGCCCCAGCTCAGAAAAAAGCGCGTCTGCCTCCTCCTTCAGCTTTTTATCCATTCGGACCGTTACATTGGTGGTATCCATTATTCTGTCCTCCTCATTATCAATTGCACATAATTTGCACTTCTATTATACACCATTTCAAGGATAAAAGCAAAAAAAGACCGGCACAAAATTGTGCCGATCTCAGACTTCAGACAGAGCTGAAGGTTTGAGGCAAAATCAAATCGCCTCCTGCCTACTGTTCCTGCACGATCCGGACATCGTAGCGGATAATGCCCTGATAGCTGCCGGCTACTGCGTTTGCAAAGGCGTGGCGGGCAAAAGAGACGCTGACCGGAACTGGGGTATCCAGATAGAGCGGCGTTTCGTTTTCCCTTGCGCCGCCGGGCTGTCCAATAAAGGGCGAAGCCTCTACCCAGTTGCCGGGGCTCACAGCGCTGTCAAGACGGATGCCGCCGGGCAGGGCAAGGCGCAGGCTGCGGCTTCCATACAGGTGCATCTCGGTCAGACGCACCTCGCCCACAGCGTATTCGCGGCCTCCCACTCCAGGTGTGATGGTGAGGGCACCGGGGATCACGACCACAAATCCCTCATCAATGTTCATATCAACCTCTACCGTTCCCTCGGCCCCGCCGGCGCCAGGGCCGGGTGTGATTTCCTGTTCAGCCGCGAGAGCCGGCTGTACACTCAGCAGGAACAGGACCAGCAGGAACAGTGTTAATCTCTTTTTCATAATGTTTTCTCCCACGCGGCACATGCCGCGGCTTTATGCTTAGCTGATGCCGCCTTTATTGACGACCCTTGCGATAAATTTAAGATTTCCGACTAAAGTCATGGATCCTTTTACCGGCAGCTTTTCCGGATTTGCCAGAACTACCTTTCCCGCAGCTTTTGATTCTTCTTCATTGAAGGGATATAAAAAGCTGGCAAACTCCTCATGCGGCTTTACTTCTGTAAAGTTACCGGCGGGTTCTTCTTTATACAGATTATAGGCAAGCTCGTACGTTTGCCCGCCTCCGTCACCTTCAAGCCAAAATTCATCATCGTCTGGGCCGCCGCTTCCGGTAACGGTTACGGCTATGCGGTATAAACCGGATTCAAAAGTCTTGCAGTTTTTAATGCTTATCTCAAAGGGGATCGTCCTTCCGTCCTCATCGTACTGGTAGATCATCCCATTATTGCCGGCCTTGATGTAGGGAGGTATGACCAGTGAATAGCTTGGCGACGCGTTAAGGGTAACGCTGACCTGCGCATCCCCTTCGGCACTGCCGTCGGTATTGGAGGGGTACTCCTTCGGCGGGGGAATCGGCGTGGGGGTTACCAATGGAAGATCCCCGCCCCCGGCAAAAACCGGCTGGGCGGAAAACAGCAGGCACAGGGCCAGCAGCAGGGACAGAATGCAGTATTTTTTCTTTTTCATAAAATTGCCTCCTTATGGGGTTGTCTTATCCGGGGGAACCAGTGCCGCCGAAAATACCAGGTTTCCCTGATATTGCCCGGCATTGGCGCTGTCTTCCGGCGCGTTCAGCGTGACGGTGCCTGTCTGGGGTGTATTATTTGCCTTAAAGGCAGCAAACTCGCGGTTGGCGGGGATGTCTGCGTCCCCGTTTTTAACGGTGTAGGCGATTGTGGGGCCGCCGGTTCCCTTTTCCAGCGTATAGGCGCCGCCCGATCCGCTGCCGCTTGTCTTAACAGCCACCGAGTAGCCCAGCCTCTGGGCTTCCTCCTCCATGCCACGGATAGAGACTTCAAAATCCTTTGTGTAGCGCTGCTTCTTTGCCCAGAAGGCATCGCCAAAAGTTAAGCTTTTCGGGATAACCAGCGTATAAGCCGGAAGCTTAAAGGTAACCTTGATCTCGCTCCCTCCGCTGGCCTCACCCTTTTCATCTGACTGAACGGTTGTCTCGGGAAGAGGCTCTCCCTGGGCCAAAGCCGGCTGAGCCAGCAGCAGGAAACCGAGCGCCAGAACAAGCGCGCTTATTTTCTTTTTCATGATTTACTCCTTTTGTGCTTTGTTTTTATCACCCTGAACGGATGCGTTACTCTTTTCGGCTTCTTTTTCTGTAAAGGGCCGCAGCGCCCAATACGCCGATGGCCGCTGTGCCAGCCGCCAGGAAACCGGCCTCCCGGGCGTTGAGAACACCGCCGGTTCGCGGATTATCCTCAGCCGGCATCTCCCGGTCCGCGTCGATGAGCTCCTGGGAAACGCTGACGGTCAGATCGCTGCCATAGGTCTGTCCCTCCTGCGCCAGCGCCGGGGCGCACCAGAGCAGGGTCAGCAGCGCAAGGGACAGGGTTATTATGAAACGCCTCATCACGGCACCTCCACAACTTCAAATTTCAGATACAGGGTATCACCCTTGGCCGGGCTTTTAGGGCTGTATTTTCCAGCGCTTGCCTGCCGGGCCTCGTCAAAACCAAAGCTTGCGTACAGATTGTACCGGTCGCCCTGGCGGAGCAGGGCCTCGCTGGTTTTTGGCCCGTCCTTTTGCTGCCAGGGTGTCATATAAGCCGAATAGGCCAGCTCTCCCCGGCCAGGCTGGCCAGGACTGAGGGACAGCCTCAGGGCGCGGTCGGGAATGCTCACCCGCAGCGCCTTCCCCTCGGGCATGGTTACCTGCGGGGCGTATACGGCGCCCAGCGAATAGTCGGTACTCCGGTCATAGCTCAGGCTCACACTTTTGGGCATGACCACCACATAATCCGGTTTTACCAGAAAACGGATGGACATGGGGGTTTCGCCTCCCTGTTCTCCAGCCGCGAGGGCATTCCCTCCCATGGACAGCAGCAGAACCGCTGTGGCTGCGGCAGCTGTTAATCGCTTAAATTTCATCAAGCCACTCCTTTTCTATCATCGTTTTACTGAACAGTCAGCTCGGTCTGGATCGACGCGCCGTTCATGGGGCTGTTATCCGTCAGGCTCCGGGTGTTGTAGACAATCACGGCGCTGTAGACGCCGGGGTCTGGTATGGTGCCAAGCTTTGGGTTCTCGATCCCTGTGCCGGGCTCAAGCAAACCGGATTTGTAGATGGTCTCGCCGGTATCCTGAAGCACCAGGTCGATCTGAAAATAGCAGGGGTTCCCCTCTGGATTCTGAAACATCACACTCACAACGCCTGTGGCACTGTCGGCAGCGAGCTGTGGATAGCCGGGAATCTGGATTCCGTCCGGCGCCTGCTGGCCTGTGGGCGTGGGCGCCAGGGAAACCACGCTCCGCTCCAGCTCCGGCGCCGCTGGCCGGGTAGAATACCAGGCGATAAAGCCAACAGCCGCCAGCAGCAGCACCGCCAGGATACCGATGATGATGTTTTTAATTTTGGAATGTTCCATAATGCCTCCTCCTGTCGCAATACCTTATAAATAAAACAGGAAGCCGCGCAATTGTCAGCTTCCTGTTTTTTCGGGGCTGCCTGCCCCTGCCTCTATTATACAACGATCCTCTTCCAAAAAGTAGAAAGGTTACGAATTTGTAACCTATGGGATTGTTTTTTATGATTCTTTCTCAAAGCAATAGCCCGATCCCCGGCCAGAGGTAATGGTATAGCCACTGCCCGCCAGCTTTCTGCGCAGACGGGAAACCGCTGTCCTGACTGCCCCCGCATTGCCGGCGGCCGGGAGTTTCCAGACAGCTTCGTAGAGCTGCTCGGCGGATATGCCTCTGCCCTCATTTTGGATCAGGAACAAAAGAATGGCATACTCCCTTGGCTGCAGCAGCATATCCCGGTCAAACAGAAAACCTCTCTGGGCGACGGTATCCATCACAAGAGGTCCCCGCGCCACCTCGGCTGGCGGACACATCGCCTCCCTCCGTCGGAGCAGGCCCACGATCCGGGCCAGCAGCTCCTCGATGCGGTAGGGCTTTGTCATGTAGTCGTCCGCCCCGCCCGTCAGACCGTTCACAATATCCTCATAATCCCTCCGGCTGCTCAGCAAAAGCACAGGCGCTTGGGTGGACTGGCGCAGCTCACTGATAAACGCGAGCCCGTTGCCGTCTGGCAGCAGGATATCCAGCACCACCAGGCTGATGCCGGGCTTGCCTGCCAGAATCCGGCGTGTTTCCGCAAGGCTCTTTGCGGTCAGCACCCTGTAACCAGCGCGCTCCAGCACCGAGCAGTTGAGTGCCCGCACGTGTTCATTATCCTCGACCATCAGTATCACAGGCGTTTTCTTTTCATTCATCCTGCCCTCCCCCTTTCGCTGCCGGTATGGTAAAACGGACGATGGTTCCACTGCCCGGCTCACTTTCAACGCTGATTTTTCCTCCGTGGGCATTTATGATCTGCTTTGCAATATACATCCCCAGGCCGCTGCAGTCCGGGGTGCGCCTTACGCTGTGCCGTATGAACAGCCTGGGCATCAGCTCCGGCGGAATCCCCTCGCCATTATCCGCAACGGCTACGGCCACCATTGTGTCCTCGAGCTCTGCCTCAAGCGTAATCTGCCCCTCTTCGGTGTGCTTTACACTGTTGGAAATAAGATTGAGCACGACCTGCAGCAGGCGTTCCCGGTCGCCGTACACAGGCGGCAGACCAGCAGCTGCCTTTACTTCAATGGTGTTGTGCCGTCCGGTGTCGATCAACGGAAAATATGTTTTGGCGGCGGTTTCCAGCAGGCTCGGCAGATCCATGGGCTGGCGCATCAGGGCAAAGCTGCCGTTCTCGATGGCGGCAGCGTCCAGAAGCTGAGTTACCAGCCGCTCCATGCGTCCGGCCTCACTGTCCACCCGGCGCATGTTCTCCCGGACAGCGTCCCGGTCAATCGCCGCGTCCCCCATCATAGCTCCAGTGAGCTGGGCAAATCCAGAGACAACGGTAATGGGCAGCTGCAGCTCATGGGACAGGCTGTGGAGAAATTTCTCCTTCATATCGGCTACCTCCTGTACCCGTGCCAGGGCGCTCTCCTTCCTGGCCTGCTCGCGGACATGCCCCAGACAGATGACCAGAATCGCACAGGTGATCACACTGACCAGCCCCAGCAGCGAACGGATCGCCACATAGCTGATCTGATCTGCGCCCAGCATCCCCGGTGTAGCGACGGATACAAGGATGGCAGACAGCAGAGGCGGCACCCATATGATGTTCCAGATTCTCGTGTTGTCCAGATCCATGACTGGCTCCAGCATCCTGCGGAAAAAGTAAAAAATCACCGGGTAAGTCAGCAGGTCAAACAGCAGGGTAAAAAGAATCATGGTCAGAAACCCGCCGCCAAGGCGCACCATGGCAAACTGGGCGATGCCGATATTCACTGCCATGAGCGTGTAGGAGATCAGATAGACAAAAAAGTGCCGTACAAACCGGTCCTTTATCACAAAGCAGGACATAATAAAGAAAAGGACAAAGGTGATATTGCGGTAAATGTCCGCGGAGTGTTCTTCTGAATAGCCAAAAACCAGAATACCTGCCATCACTCCGGCCCAGACAGCCGCAACCGTCAGCCCCAATGCCCAGACTGGTATCCTCAGCTTTTTACGGAAAGGGTAATACCGCATAAACAGCGGCCCCAGAAAGGTGATAAAACTTGCCAGCAATTCCATCCACATAGCGCTCTCCTCCTTACTTTTATTATACTCGATCTGAGCAAGCTTTAAAAGCAAAAAAAGATCGGCGCAATTTTGCGCCGATCTCAGGCTGATCTAATCCTCCAGCACCTCGATGGTGTCTCCGGGCTTTACCACGCCGCCTTTCAGGATAATGGTAAAAATCCCCTCTCTGGGCATGACACAGTCGCCTACTTTTTTAGCGATCTCGCAGCCCTTGTGGCACTGTTTGCCAATCTGGGTGACCTCCTGCAGGGTCTCGCCAATTTTCAGGCGGGTGCCCACAGGCAGCTCATAAACGGTGATGCCCTCCGTGGTGATGTTTTCAGCGAAATTGCCGGGCTCAAGCTCGCCGGCGCCCAGGGCCACCATTTTGTCAATGCTCTCCTGCCCCAGCAGGCTGACCTGGCGGTGCCAGTCGCCGCCGTGGGCGTCGCCCTCCAGTCCAAACTTTTCAATAAACACGCCTTCACCGATGGGGGTTTTCATCACGCCCTTTTTTTCGCTCCGGTTAATGGCAATGACCTTTCCTTTCATTTCTTTTCCTCCTTCCGCTCAAAGGTGCCGGAGTGGCCTCCGGTTTTCTTAATGAGCCTGATGTCACCGATGACCATTTCGCGGTCCACAGCCTTGCACATATCGTAGATGGTCAGCGCCGCCACCGAAACGGCCGTAAGCGCTTCGATCTCAATACCGGTTTTGCCTGTGGTCCTGAGCTCAGCCTCGATGTGGATACAGCTGTTTTCCACATCGGGCTCAAAACGCAGGTCACTGCCGGTGATGAGGATGTTATGGCACATGGGGATCAGCTCCGAGGTGCGCTTGCACCCCATAATGCCCCCGATCTGGGCCACGGACAGCACATCCCCCTTTTTCATCTGGTTGCTCAGGATCTTCTCAAGGGTTTGGGGCTTCATGTAAATGGCGCCTCGGGCCAGGGCCATGCGCGCAGTGTCCTTTTTGTGGGTGACGTCCACCATGCGGCCCCGGCCTTCTTCGTTAAAATGGGTAAATTCATCTGAGATGGCCATATTATCCTCCTATTTCGTTCATATTGCGTTTTTTAATGGTTTCATGCTCGTCGATATGGTGGCGTTCCGGCTTGGCCGAAACCGCCATTTCAAGAATTTCTCTGTAGCTCCTGCCTGCCCCGCGCAGCGCCTTCACGTCCAGCTCCTCATCGGAGTGGAGGCAGGGCTTGAGCTTGCCGTCAGCCGTGAGCCGGATGCGGTTGCAGTCCGAGCAGAACCGGTGGCTGATGGGGTTGATGAGCCCCACCTTCCCCAGGGCGCCGGGCAGGGTGCAGAGCCTGGCCGGCGCGCCGGGCGGGGACGCCGCGGGCACCAGCTCCGGCACCCGCGCAAGCACTGCCTCGCCGGGCATGTACTGGCCGAAAGCGTACTCGGCCCCATCGCCCAGAGGCATGAGCTCGATGAAACGCACCTCCACCGGGCGGGTTTTGGTGTAGTGGACAAAGGCCTCGATCTCATCGTCGTTAAAGCCTTTTATCAAAACCGTGTTGATCTTCAGCGGCGTGAGCCCGGCTGCCACGGCTGCGTCGATGCCTGCCAGAGCGTCCTCAAGCCTTCCGCACCGGGTGATGCGGGCGTACTTTTCCGGATCAAAGGTGTCCAGGCTGATGTTGACCCGCCTGAGCCCCGCGGCCTTGAGATCCGCAGCCATTTCAGGCAGCAGAATGCCGTTGGTGGTCATGGCAAAATCCCGGATGCCGGGGATGGCCCCGAGCTTTTTCACCAAATCCAGCACCCCGGCACGCACCAGGGGCTCTCCCCCGGTCAGGCGGATCTTGTCAATGCCCATGTCCGCCCCCGCACGCACCAGTGCCTCGATCTCCTCAAAGGAAAGGTTGGTGGCATGCCGGCGCTTGGGCACGCCCTCCTCGGGCATGCAGTACACACAGCGCAGGTTACACAGGTCGGTGATGGAGATCCTCAGATAATTGACTTTTCTTCCAAAGTGGTCTCTCAAATCAGCACCACTTTTCCGGGCGCATCAAACCCATAGCCTCCCAGCTCTGTGAGGGCCTCCCTCAGCTCGCTGCCCCGCAGGGCTTCTAAAAAGGCCTGAACCTTTTCATCCTCCAGGTTTTCCTGAGCCACGATAAAGTCGTACTCCTCATCGCCAACCGGGATAAAGTCCAGCCCCATCATATTGGCGGCGGACAGCACGCCCATGCCCACGTCGCAGGAGCCGGACTGCACCGCAGAGGCCACCATCATGTGGGTGTTGAGCTCCCGGTCGTAACCCACGATCTGGGAGGGGTCGATTCCCTTTTTCTTTAGGAGATAGTCGAACAGCACCCGGGTGCCGGCCCCGCGCTGGCGGTTGACAAAGGTCACGCCGTCTCTCGTCAGATCCTCAATGCTTTTAATATTTTTGGGGTTTCCCTTTGGGATCATAAAGCCCTGGACCCGCTTCACACCCTTGATGAGGGCGGCCTTCCCCCCGCCCAGATATTTTCTTATAACGGGGATATTGTAGACGCCGGTTTCCTCATCCAGCAGATGGGTGGGGGTCAGGTGGCACTCGCCCTTTTTAAAGGCCATGATGCCGCCCAGGCTCCCCACATGGGCGGAGGACAGGTTCACCAGCTTTTTGTTTTTATGGAGGATATTGGCCATGATGTCAATCATGACATCGTGGCTGCCGATGGTGACCAGTGTATTTTCGATCTCCTCCACCGGGCGCAGCAGCTCGATGTCGACCTCCTGGCCGGCCTCATAACCCTCTATATTTTTAGGCACCCGCAGGATACCGTCGGCGTTGACCAGGGACATGGTCACGCCGGCGCCGCGGTCAAGGGGCGTAGCCACAAAACGGCCGCCCACCTTGCCGCACTTCATGCGGACAAATTCCAGGTATTTGAGGGTGGACATGAGCCGCTTGGACAGGGTGGCCTTAATGACCGGGCGGCTCACATTAAGCTGGTGGGTCATGCCCAAAATCACAGGCTTCACAAAGTTTTCAAACACAAAGTAAGCCGATACCGGGTAGCCTGGAATGCCGATGACAGGCTTGCCCTCGATGAAGCCCAGAATGGCGGGCTTGCCCGGCTTGATGGCCACACCGTGTATGGCGACCTCGCCCAGCTCCTCCACCAGAGCCCTGGTGTAATCCTCAGTGCCGGCTGAGGAGCCGGCTGAGATGAGCACCATGTCATTTTCAGCCACTGCCTTCTGGATGGCGGCCTTGATGACCGCATAATCATCGGGCACTGGCGCGTAGCGGGCAGGCTCGCCGCCGTATTCCTTAATCAGGGCCTCAAACATACGGGTGTTGGAGTCAATGATCTTCCCCTTTTCCATGGGCGATCCGGCCTCGACGATCTCGGTGCCCGTGGGGATAATGCCCGCCCGGGGCTTTTTCAGCACCGCCACCTCCAGGATTCCCCCGGCCAGCAGGGCGCCGATGTCCATGGCCCGCAGCTTATGAAAGGCTGGCACAATGAGCTCTCCGGCCACAATGTCCTCCCCGATGGGCCGCACATGCTGCCACAGCGCTACAGGCTTCGCGATGCGCACATGGGCATCGTCCACTGTCACCACGTCCTCGATCATCACCACTGCGTTGTAGGGTTCCTCAATCACATCGCCGGTGTCCACAAACTCAAAATCCTCGTGGAGGGTCAGCACCCTGGGGCTGCGCTCATCCACGCCCACGATCTCCAGCGCCTTGACACAGATACCATCCATGGCCGAGGCGTTGTAATAGGGCGAGGATATTTTCGCAAAGACCGGTTCTGCGGTTACTATGCCCAGACAGCCGGTTACCGGCACCGTTTCTTCTGCCGCGCGGGTTCTGCCCGCCTCGGTCATTTTTAAATATTTAGAGACAGCGTCGTCCAGATCCTCATTTTTGAGGTACAGGTTGCGCTCGCTGATATCCACTATTTTTGCCATTACTCTCTCCTTCTTTCCTTAAAACAGCATGACCTTAACGGGGTCGCCGGGATTTTTACCCTCCTCGTTTTCAGTCATCTCAATATATCCGTCCGAGTAGGCCAGCAGGGTGATCATGCCCGACTTGCCATAGGTCGGCCTCACAAGCACGCCGTCCCCGCCTGCCTCAACCGCCACGGTCTGGAAGGTCCTGCGCCCCGGCGCCGCGTGGACATTTTCAGTCAGGGTTCCCACAATGTACTGATTCTTATACAAATCGGTCCGGTGGAAAATATTCATCAGCTTTTTCATGACCACCATGTAGACCATGATGGCAGAGGCGGGCTGACCGGGCAGGCCGATCACCGGCTTTCCAAGGGCTTTTCCCATGATGGTGGGCTTGCCCGGCTTAATGGACAGGCCGTGGAGGAACACCTCGCCCAGATCATTCAGCACGGTCAGGGTATAGTCCCGTTCACCCACCGAGCTGCCGCCGGAGAGCACTACCGCGTCGCTGGTTTCCAGTCCCCGGCTGATGGCCGCTTCAATGGCCTTCGGGTCGTCGGCCGCGTAGGCGGTCTCGATAACCTCAGCGCCCAGCTTTTCCGTCAGCGCCGCAATGGCCGGGGTGTTGATGTCCACGATCTCGCCCATCCCCGGCGTCTGTCCGGGCCGCACGATCTCATCGCCGGTGGAGATAATGGTAATCCCCGGCTTTTTGTAAACCAGCGCGTCCACCACGCCCACCGAGGACAGCACGCCCACATCCTGGGGCCTTATGGTGTGCCCGGCCTCAAAGACCGGCTCGCCGGCGCGGATGTCGTCACCGGTCAGCATCATGTTTTCCAGAGAGCCTGCCCCTTTGTAGATGGCCAGCTCATCGTCCCCGAACTTTTCGGTGAACTCGATCATCACCATGGCCTCCGTACCCTCAGGCACCATGCCGCCCGTGGGCACATAGACGGTCTCACCAGCGTGCAGGGAAAGCTTGGTCTCCCTGCCCATTTCCGCTGCTCCGGTCAGCTTTAAAAAGGCCGGAATGGATTCGCTCGCGCCCTGGACATCCCGCAGCTTTACCGCGTAGCCGTCCACCACCGACCGGTCGAAGTGCGGGACGTTTACACCCGAGACAACAGGCTCGGCCAGAATCCGGCCAAGGGCGCGCCCAAGGGGTACCCTTTCGGTACCGAGCGCATAGTCTGAGAAATATTTCTCCATCAGCGCTTTCATTTCATCGGTTGTTTTTACTTCAAATAGCTCCATTTTTATATCATCTGCACTTTCTATAATTCATATCTTCTATTGTAGCTGAATTTACATAAAATGACAAGGCTGACAAAAACTTATCAGGATTTTATCCATTGACAGACGGCGGCTTTTTCTCTTTCAAAGAGGAAATTCCGGCCTTTTTAAGTCTTGATTTATCCTTAATTAAAACGTCCTTCCTGTTTCTCATTATGCCGTAAGGTGTATATTTTATTGCAGACTAAAGGCATATGGACAAACTGTATTCAAATTATTTGGGAGGACTAACAAATGACTCAGTTATCTAAGAAAATCCGGGCCGCCACTGTCGGCCTGCTGGTCTCTGCCGCCATCTTCGCGGCGGGGTGCTCAAACACAGCGGTGAACCAGGGCGGCGAGGTGTATTACAACGCCAAGATCTTCACATCGGACGATGATCAGCCCGAAGCCAGCGCGCTGGTGGTAAAGGACGGGAAGATCAGCTTTGTGGGCAGCAGCGATGACGCCCTTAAATTCGCCGGCTCGGGCGCCACGTCCCACGACATGGGTGGCAGTTTGATCCTGCCCGGCCTCATCGACAGCCACGCCCATTATCTGGCCATCAACACCTGGACCAGTGACGTGCTGCCCCTCCAGATTGACCTGTCCATGACCCACGACCAGATCCTGGAGGCTGTGAAAGACTACGCCGAGCAGTACCCTGCCGAGGTCGCGCCTGTGATCTCAGGGATGGGCTACGGCACTGACGCGAAGCCCCTGGCCACCGAGCTGGATAAAGTCGTCTCCGACAGGCCTGTAGTACTCACCAACAGCGGCGGCCACGGCGGCTGGGCCAATACAAAGGCTCTGGAAATGGCCGGTGTCACTGCCGCGACCCCCGACCCGTCGCCGGGGATCAGCTATTTTGTGCGGGATGAAAACGGCAATCCCACCGGAGAATTCAAGGAAGCCTCCACCATGGCCATCATGCTGCAAAACCTTGGCTTAACCTCGGGCAAGGCCATCGAAACCCGTTTTCCGGTCTTTACCCAGACAGTTCTGAGCCCCTATGGCTACACCTCTTACTATGACGCGGGCCTGCTCGTCGCTGACGAAGAAGAATCCATCGACGCTCTCAGCAAGGCGGGCGCCAACATCCGCGTTTTCACCTCCTTTGTCTACAGAGACCCTGTCCCTGTCGATGAATTCGTGTCCAAAATGACCTCCGTTCGCGACAAGTACACCTCGGACACTGTGCGCCCAACCACCCTGAAGCTTTTTAAGGACGGCACACTGGAGGACTATTCCTCCCTCATGTTTGAAAACTTCAGCGACCACTCCGGCGAGGGCGTCGAGATCCTGGATAACGACCACATGATGGCGATCGCCAGGGCCGCGGCCGATAAGGGCTTCAACCTCCACACCCACGCCATCGGCGACAAGGCCATCTCCGAAACTCTTGACCTCTACCGGGATCTGGGGGACATCGAGGGCACCAAGACCATGGCCCATGTCCAGATTCTGCCCGAGGACGGTATCCAGCGCTTTGCAGAGCAGACTGACGTCTTCTACCAGACCACCCCGGTATGGGCCCTGGGCGATGAATTTACCAAGTCCGCCCTGGGCGATGACCGCTACGGCCGCCAGATGCCGCTGAACACCGTTTCCCAGAACGGCACGCTGCTGACCTTTGGCAGCGACGCCCCGGTGAGCAACGGGCTGGCTGGCATCAACCCCTTTACGGAAATGTACCATGCTGTTAAGCGCGGCGAATCCGACGATTATGACCCGCCAAAGAGCGAGGGTATCGACATCGCCACCGCCATCAAGGCTTACACCATCAACGGGGCCAGACAGGTCAACGCCGGAGATGAAATCGGCAGTATCACCGCTGGCAAAAGCGCGGATTTCATCGTTCTGGACCGCGACCTTTTAACCGTCCCGACCGATGAGATCAAAGATACCACCGTGCTCCAGACCTACTTTAAGGGCAATGAGGTTTACAACGCCCAGGACCAGCAGGGCACCGCAAAATAATCTAAAAAAAGTGTGAGAAACAGCGCTCAGATGCGCCTGTTTCTCACACTTTTTTATTGTCCTAAGGGCATCAGCCTTGGCCGGCGTTTTTCAAAGGCCGCCAGCGCCTCAAATCCGCAGTCTCTCAGCAGCGCGGCCGCCTCGGACAGCCCATCGCCCACCCGGGCCGCGCTGTGGGCGTCGGAGCCGAGGGTGACGATCTGGCCGCCAAGGGCCTTGAACCTTTTTACAATCCAGGGGTTTGGCATAAATTGCCGGCAGTTTTTACTCAGGCTGGAGGTATTAATCTCAATGCCCCGGCCCCGGTGGATCACAGCCTTCAAAATCGCTTCAATCTGATGCGTGTAGGCGTCGAGCCGGTAGATTCCCTGCTCGTCCCAGGCATAGCGGTTGACCAGGTCCAGGTGGCCGAGCACATCGTAGTCGCCCTCCTCGGCCAGCCCCAGCACCTCGTCATAGTAAGCGTCAAAGGCGTAGTCGGCGCCGCGCTCCCGGATGGTCTGGCGGATGGTAATATCCCCGATATTGTGGACCGAGCCGATGATAAAATCGTAATGGGCCTGGGCCAGAAAATCGTCCAGGGTATCCCGCCGGTACTGCCCCTCCCCAATCTCAAGGCCAAAGCGCACTGCCGGGCCCGCCCCGGCGCTGTCCCTGAGGTACTCCTCATAAGCCTCGCGGTAGGGGTAAAGGCCAAAGCTCTTATCCTTTGGGTTTACTGTAAAGTGGTCTGTGATGCACACCTCACTCAGCCCTCTGGCCGCCGCCATTTTACGGATAGCCCCAATGGTCTCCTCCGAGTCAAAGGAAAAGCGGGTGTGAACATGGTAATCGGCAAGATAACCGGACATAGGCGCTCCTCCCTCAGATGGTGATGGTCATCTCTTCCAGATGAAACTGAAAGCTGGCTGCCTCCAGGTTCTGCAGGGCGCTGATACAGATGTCCTCAGCCGCTTCCCGGCTGCCAATGACCATGACATTGTCCAGATTGGCGTGGAACAGGGCGTTTCTGTAGCTCCCGAAGTTCTCAAAAATGGACTGGAGCATCTCACCCTTCATGGAGTCGTTGATCATCTGCAGATACTGGTGCTTCTGGCGCCCGACAGTTTTAAAAATCTTGCCCACCGGCTGGTTGGCCAGGTCGATGCCGCTCAGGTCTGCCAGGTATTTGAGGTACAGCTCAACCCCGCGGTATACGGAGAAAACCATGGGGCTGTAGTCGGTCAGCTCGATGCTGGCGTCGTTCAGCAGCACAAAGGACGGCGAAATCAGGTTGATGAACTGGTCCGCCTGATCCTTTAAGATCCGGATGGTATAGGGGATCTTTTTCCGGATGACCTCATTGATGGATTCCTTTTCCACCCTGCGGTCTCCGGTATTGTTCTCAAAAATATCCTCCAAGCGGATAATGCAGTCCCGCAGCAGCTCGGTGTTCAGTCCCTTCATCTCACACACGCCGGTGTTGTTGTTGCGCCTGAAAAATACGGACTGTCCCTCAGAGACCATTTTAAAGCCGTTTTCCAGAGACTCGTTGGCCGCACCATCCAGCCAGCTGTTCCGGCAGATATAATCCCAGGTGGCGGTTTTCATGGGGAACCGCAGCTCAAAGGATAAAGGCTCAGGTGATTCGGCCTTTACACAGTCGATGGCTTCCACCAGGTAGCTGTTAATGTTGCTGGTCAGGGTGACCGCCTGTTTTCTTTTTCCCGGGCCTGTATTTTCAATTTTCAGGCTGACACTGTTATTGCTTTTGTCCGTGATGGCCTTGAGCTTTTTGGTCGAGCTGAGGCTCAGCTTCTCGCCAGTGACCACAATGCGGTTGATGCGGAAGCTGATGTCCTGTACCGTCCAGTGGGGCTCGGTCTTTGGGGGCTTTAGGGGCTCCTCGGCCACGGGCAGGGCTGTGAGCGCGGCCACGGCCACCGGCTGCTTTTTCTTTTCCCACTTGTAGCTTTCATTTTTCACCGCTGCCTTCTTGGCCGGCTCTTTTTTGGCGGTTTCCTTTTTAGCCGTCTCCTTTTTGGCGGTTTCCCGGTCAATGGGGTCTCCCCACTGGCGGTCAAACAGAGGGGCCAGGTCTGTGTCAAACAAATCGTTGCTGGCATAGACGGTGGCAATGCGCTTTTTGTTAAAATAGGAGATGGTGAACTTGCGCTTGTTCACATAAAAAACCCGGTGGTATTTTTTATTGTATTTGGGATTGTTGGTAAAATCCGGCCGTTTCATCAGGGTTTCGATCAGCTCCTCATACCCCTTCTCGCTCATGGAGAAGGAGTAGGTACAGGATATGCGGTGCGCAGAAACCGACAGCACCTCCAGATCCCGGTCAATGGCCTGTGAGGGGGCCCCGGAGATAAAGCAGTTGTTCTTTCCAGCTGCCTTGGTAAATTTAGCCTTGGAGGCCAGCACCATATTATCCGGTATGTCGTACGCCGCAATGGTGAGGTTTTCCAAAGCCTTCAGATCGCAAAGTTTTACTTTCATAGCAACCCTCCTTTTCTCTATTGTTATTTATACGCCTTTTTCGCTCTATTAATCATACCACAGAGGGGGGTGAATGTATATTAAATTCCACACTACGCAAAAAGATCGGCGCAAAACTGCGCCGATCTTACACTGTTGATGAAGCTTTAAATTAAGAGGTTAAACTTTAGAAAGAGACTTTTGAATGGAGAATGTAGAATTGAGAATGGAGAATTACAGGAACAAAATGCTGCGCATTTTGAGTAGGATAGCGGCCGCGGCCCGCTATATGAATCGCTTTTTCGTTAGAAAAAGGGTTTACTCATTCTCCATTCTCAATTTTCCATTGAAAGTGCCTCCCACTTTAATGCTCATCCAACCGCCAAGCTTACGCCCCCGCCATGGTTCCCTTTAGCTGATGGTAGATTTCCACATATTTTTCAAAGATGCCTTCATACACCGCATGGGTTTCCGGGTTTGGCTCGACCACATAGGCTTCCTTAACCATGCCGCGGGTGGCTTCCTCAAAATTCATGTAGGCCTTAGAGCCCACAGAGGCCACAATGGCACAGCCCAGAGCGCTGGCGCCTGCGTCCTCGGTCACCACAATGGGTTTTCCGGTCACATCCGAGATGATCTGCATCCAGACCTTATCCTTGGTAACGCCGCCGCAGCCCACAATGGTATTGACCGGGCTGCCATTCTGCTCAAAGCTGTCAATGATGTTCTTGGTGCCAAAGGCCACAGATTCCAGCAGGGCTCTGTAAATATGCGCCTTGGTATGGCTGAGGGTCAGGCCATAGATAACCCCCTTGGCGTTGGCGTCCTTATAGGGGGTACGGTTCCCCTGGAAGAAATCCAGAGCCACCAGTCCGTCGGCCCCGGGGGCAATGCCCTCAATCTGTTCATTCATATAGGCGTAGGGGTTGTCCATTTTGTCCACGCCAAACTCACGCATGTACCATTTTACAATGGAGCCGGCTGAGGTCTGCCCTCCCTCCAAAAGCCACGCGTCCGGAATAATGGGCGCGTCGTAGGGCCCCCAGAGGCCGTCCAGCTGCAGCTTCTGTTCGGAGAAGCAGAGCTGTACAAAGCTGGTGCCCATGATCATGGCCATTTTACCGGCCCGGTCTACCCCCAGGCCAAGCATACCGATGTGGGCGTCGATGCCCCCCTGCACCACGAGCATTTCCGGGTTCAGATCGTATTTTTCCGCAAAATCCTTATTGATGGTGCCCAGCACATCACCCACACGGGTCACATCCAGAATCATCTTATCCTTATAATCCTCAAGGCCTGCCTGGTTGAAGAAGTCATCGGACCAGCCGCCCTCGCAGGCCACATAATGGGCCTTGCAGGCTGCCTGGCAGACCGAGTTCGTAAATTTGCCGCAGAGCTTATGGTTGATATAGTCCAGCTGCTCGATGATCTTATAGCTCTTTTGATAGATCTCCGGCTGATTATTCTTAATCCAGAGTATTTTCGGGATGGTCCACTCCACAGAATCCTCGCCGCCGCAGTAGTCGAGGATCGGGTGGTGGGTCGCGTTGACAAGCTCTGTTTCCTTAACCGCCCGGTTGTCCATCCACATGATGGCATTGGTCAGGGCCTCGCCGTTTTCATCCACCGGGATAATGGTGGGTGAGGTGGCGCACACGCTGATGGCGGATATGCTGTAGCGCAGGCCAATGGACAGCTTATCGGTCACATTGGCGACCGCGGTGTTCAGACAGCGCCACCAGTCCGCGGGCCGCTGCTCCGCCCACCCCGCCTGGGGGTACAGGGTTTCATAAGCCTGCTCATCCGAAACCACCACGTTGCCGCTCATATCGGCCACCACCACACGCACACTCTGCGTGCCCAAATCAATACCCATAAAATAATTCGCTTGCTTCATTTAAATTTCCCCCTTAGAAATTTGAAATTTATTTTCGGATTGTCGAAAAAACAGAAAGACGAAGCCTTTTACCTAAGGAAGAAAAAAGCGTCCTGCGGGCAACAACCTCACACGGATATCTTCTTCACTAAAGTTAACGCCTGATCTCACCAGTGTCCGGCTGTTCCGGTTGTGTTTCACGATTCCTGGCCGTTTACCTCAGCGCCTGGACCTTTTTACTTATCTGGATAAAAGGCGCAGTCGCTGACTTATTTTTTCGAGTCCTCTGAATTTTCGTCGATCTCCAGAACCTTTCTCGCCAGCGGCTCGTCAAGATAAAGCACATCGGCATAGCCGCCGCGCAGAGCGCCCAGAACGGCCTCGGCTTTCTCAAGCCCCACGGCTACCATCAGCTTATTCGGTATTTTCTTAATGTGCTCAAGGGAAGTCCCCACGACTCTGCCGTCCAGGTTTTCATCCGCCACGTTGCCATCAATATCAATATAATGTGAGCAGACATCGCCCACTGCGCCTTTGGTCTTAAAGCTCATGTACTCCCGCGGGCTAAAGCAGCCCAGCTCATAGAGCACCGAACGCTCGGTGATGTTGCCCACCGAAAAGACCGCGGTCCTGCAGCGTTTTGCAAGCTGAAGCACTGAGCTGATCTGGGAATCCCCCATGATCACCTCAGCGATATGCGGCGTGTCCACAATGGCCGGCGCAGGCAGCAGATAGCCGTCCCCGCCGATGGCGTTCTTGAATGCCTTGACAATATCCGTCGCGCCTGACTCGTACAGGGCCCTTGAAGCCCCGCCGTTGAGCTGGATAGTCAGGGTATTGCTGCGGCTCATTTTTGGCAGGTGCTTAATGAGGACATTTAAGGTCCGTCCCCAGGCCACGCCCACGACGCTGTCATCCACGATGTACTTGGGCAGGTCCGCCGCCATGGCGCTGCAGACATCCTGCACCAGCACCTCCCGGTTTTCCACAACATCGGCCGCAATCACCACCTTGCGGATGCCAAAACGGTTGGTAAATTCAGCCTCCAGATCGGCCAGCGCGTAATGCGGCTGACGAATCCGAACCTCCACAAACCCCAGGTCCATGGCGTTCTTTAAAAGACGGCTGACGGTGGATTTAGAAATGTTTTCCTTGGCGCCGATATCCTGCTGGCTCATCTTGAGTTCATAGTACATTTTAGCGACGCGAAGGATCTGATTGACTTTGCTCTGTTCCATAATGCTGTCTTCCCTTCTTGGTGGTAGAGAAAAATTTCAATATCTGAGATTATTTTCATTGTAATGGTTTTTCAATACTTTGTCAAGCTTATTTTTGTGAAAAACACAATACCGCAAAAATATATGAGATTATTTTCAGTATTTGAAAAAAATCTCATTTTTCTCTTGACAATTCAAAAAAACAGGCGTATTCTATAATCAACAACCAATTACCACGAGAAACAAGAAAACCAAAGGAGATTAAAACTATGAGCATTCTTACCTATGTCGGCGCAGGCCAGATGGCATCTGCATTAACTTATCCTGTGATTGAAAACGGACACGAAGTACGGTTGGTGGGTACCCCCCTTGACAGAGAAATCATTGACGAGCTCCGCAGATCAAACTTCCATATCAATTTAAAGAGAACCTTGCCGGACAGTGTTAAGTACTACCAGGTCGAAGAAGTGGAAGAAGCCCTCAAAGGTGCAGATGTTGTATTATGCGGCGTCAGCAGCTTCGGTGTCGACTGGTTCGCGGAAAATATTCTTCCAATCATCCCTGACGATGTTCCGATGATCGCAGTGACCAAGGGCATGATCGACCAGGAAGACGGCTCCATGATCACCTATCCCCACTACTGGGAATCCAGACTTCCTGAGGGCAAAAAGCTTTCCATCAACGGCATCGGCGGTCCATGCACCAGCTATGAGCTGGCCGACAAGGACAATTCCGCCGTGGCATTCTGTGGCCGTGACATTGAAACCCTGCGCAAAATCAAGGCAATGTTCACTGCCCCCTACTACCATGTAAGCCTCTCAACCGATGTGATCGGTGTTGAATGCGCCGTCGCGCTCAAAAACGCTTACGCCCTGGGCGTTTCCCTGGCAGTCGGCATCGCGGAAAAGAATGAAGGCATCGGCGTTCAGCATTACAACTCCCAGGCCGCCCTGTTTGGACAGAGCGTGAAAGAAATGAAGCAGCTTCTGAATTTAGTGGGCGGCGGTGAAGAAAATATCATCTACGGCGCCGGCGACCTCTATGTTACCATCTTCGGTGGAAGAACCCGTAAAATCGGTACACTTCTCGGCCGCGGCATGTCCTTCGACGACGCCATGGAAGAGCTGGCAGGCGTCACACTGGAATCCATTGTCATCGCCACCCGCACCGCGAAGGCTGTCCGCAGACTGGCCGAAAACGGCAAGGTCGATCTGGCCGACTTCCCGCTGCTCATGCACGTAGATGACATCATTAACAAGGGCGCCGAAGTGGATATCCCCTGGAAAGCCTTTGAAACTGAAAAATTCTAGACAGCCCCTGCATCTCATATATAACCCCAAAAAGATCGGCGCAATTTTGTGCCGATCTTTTTTTGTGCTATAATATCTCCGTAATCAACCCACAGATAAAAAGGAAGTGACTTAGATTGGCAAAAAAGGATAAAAACAAAACCAATGTGATGCGCATTTTAGATAAGGCGAAGCTCCCCTATACCCCCCACGAATACGACCATGAGGACGGCGCTGTAGACGGCGTTACCGTCGCCGCCCGCCTGGGCCAAAAGGTGGAGGAGGTCTTTAAGACGCTGGTATGCCACGGCCACTCCGGCGATTACTGCGTCTTTGTGATCCCGGTGGCAGAGGCGCTGGATTTAAAAAAAGCTGCCCGGGCGGCTGGCGAAAAATCCGTTGAAATGATCCCTGTCCGGGACATCAACAGCGTCACCGGCTATGTGCGCGGGGGCTGCTCCCCCATCGGTATGAAAAAATCCTACAAAACGGTTTTTGATGAAAGCTGCAAAAGCATCCATCATATCATTGTCTCCGCGGGAAAGATCGGCTATCAGATCGAGATGGAGCCCGAAGCCCTTGTCACCTTTGTGCGGGGCAGCGTGGCCGACATTATAAAATAAGCCTGGCAAAAGAAAGGAACCCTCTATGAGCCCATACAATATTCTTATCGTAGAAGACGACGCGGACATCAACAGCCTTCTGGAAAAGCTGCTGACCAATGCTGGCTATCACGTGCGCCCTGCCTTTTCCGGCAGCGAGGGCAAAATGTGCCTGGAGCAGTACCAGTATGACCTGGTGCTCCTCGACCTCATGCTTCCCGGTGTTACCGGGGAGGCGCTGGTCGCCCAGATCCGCAGGTCAAGCACCGTGCCCATTATCATCATTTCGGCCAAGGCCTCCGTGGCTGACCGCATCGACCTTTTAAAGCTCGGCGCGGATGATTTTATCTGCAAGCCCTTTGACGTGGGCGAGGTGCTGGCCCGTGTCGAGGCCCAGCTGCGTCGCGCTGTGGCTTTTTCAGAAGCCGGCGGCAGCGTGAAGATTCTGACAAGCGGCGACCTCGTCCTGGACGCGGACAGCATGGAGGTGCGCCTGAAAGATCAGCCTGTTTCCCTGACCGTCCGGGAATTTAAAATCCTTCATCTGCTCATGTCCCATCCCAAAAAGGTCTTTACCAGAGAGAACCTCTTTACCCAGGTCTGGGAGGACGCGTTTCTGGGCGAGGACAACACCGTCAACGTCCACATCAGCAATATCCGAAGCAAGCTCGCCAAAATCGACCCTGACACTAGCTATATCAAAACCGTGTGGGGCATCGGGTTTAAGATGGAAAGGTAAAAGAAATGGAAAATTGAGAATGGAAAATGGAAAATGATTGTACCCTTTTGCTCACGCAAAAGCGATTAAAAAGCGGCTTTCAGCCGCGACAGTGTGTCAAAAACCTGAGAGACGAAGCCTTTTACCTAAGGAAGAAAAAGGTGTCCTGCGGACACTAACCTTGCAGGGATAGCTTCTTCACTAAAGTGGAACCTCGATCTCACCAGTGTCCGGCTGTTCCGGTATTTTGGCACGATTCCTGGTCGTTATTCGCAGCGCCTGGACCTTTTTTCTTATCTGGATAAAAGGCGCAGTCTCGGGCCGCGCCACTTCTTTGACAGTCTGAAGATTCCAATCAAAATGTGCAGTATTTTTTATGCTTTCGGCAAGCCTCCGGTTTGGCCTAAGAAAAAGGTCGAAGTGCAAGGCGTGGCGGCTTTTCAATGAGGGAGCATATCTTTTATATGTGACCGAATTGAAAAGCCGCCATAACGCGGCAATTCGGCTTTTTTCGACGGACAAACTTCATGCTTTCTTAACATTTGCTAGAGCAAACCTTACAATTTCCCAAGTATAATAAAGCCAACGAAAGGACAGGTGAACAACATGAAAACAACCGTACTTAAAACACGAAACCTTACTAAAAAATACCATCATGTTCCGGCTGTGGAGGGCGTATCCCTCTCCCTCGAAAAGGGCGACATCTACGGCCTCATGGGCAAAAACGGCGCGGGCAAGACCACGCTGATCCGCCTGATCACCTCGCTGGCCTTACCGGACGCAGGCGAGATTGAGCTCTGGGGGGAAACCTCGGCGGGCGGGCTGAACACCATGCGCCACCGCATTGGCGCCATTGTTGAGGATTCCTGCTTTTATCCCTTCATGACAGCCCGTGACAATCTGGAATACTACCGGATACAGCGGGGCATTGCCGGCAGAGAATGTGTGGACGAGGCTCTGGAGCTGGTTGGCCTCAGCGGGACCGGAAAGAAAAAATTCCAGAAATTCTCGCTGGGGATGAAACAGCGCCTCGGCCTGGCCCTGGCCATCATGCACCGGCCCGACCTGCTGATTCTGGATGAACCCACCAACGGGCTGGACCCCATGGGCATTGTGGAAATCCGGAATGTTCTGCTGCGGCTTAACCGGGAGCGGGAAGTCACCATTCTGATTTCCAGCCATATTCTCTCTGAGCTTTCCACCCTGGCCACCCGCTATGGCTTTATCCATCAGGGGCGTCTTGTCAATGAGATCACTGCCAGGGAGCTCGAACGCGAGTGTCAGGAATACCTTGAGGTGGTCGCAGACAACACCGAAAGGGCTGCCATGGTTTTGGAAACCTGCCTGGACTGCCGCGCCTATGAGGTTCTCCCCGATGGCGTGCTGCGTGTTTACGGCTTTCTGGACCAGGTCCCGCTCTTATCGCAGACACTGGCGCAAAACGGCGTTGGCCTCTATGCGCTAACCCCCAAAGGCTCCAATCTCGAGGACTATTTTATCTCAGTTATCGGAGGTGAAGAAAATGCTTAACTACATCAAGGCAGAGTGTTTTAAAACCTTTAAGCGGATTTATATGCGCAACACGCTGTTAATCTTCGTGCTGCTGGCCATCGCGGTCAACGTCCTGTTTTTTGTCGCCTTCCGGAGCAGCCCCACAAATTCTCAGGAGCTTATCCGGACCAGTCTCTCCGTTATTGTCCCCATGCTCCTGATCATGGTATACACTGCGCTCATTATGGTTGACATTGTCTTTTCTGATGAGTACAAATACAAAACCTTTAAAAACACCCTGTCCTTTGGCTTCACGAGGACCCAGGTCTATTTTGGGAAGCTGGCTGTCTCCATGATTGTGACGGCTGTCATATTCTCTATCACCCTGGCGGCTTATCTGGTCAGCCTGTTTCTGCTGCTGGGCTTTCCCGAAGATATGGGCCTGATCGGCGTGGTGTTTAACCGCGTTGCGGCAGCCATTCCTTTGTATATCGGCGCGCTGTGCCTCTGCAACGCCTGTGCCTTTATCATTCCCAACAATACAGCCTTCAGCTTTGTGTACATGGGTTTCCTGATGGTTCCCTATCTTCTGTTCTATACCCTGACGCTTTTAAATCCTGCTTTTACGCCGCTGTTCGGCACTGCTCTGGTAACGCCCTTTTACACATCCATCATGGGGCTGGACATCCATGTTGCCAATATGGGCGATATGATGGGCGTAGGCTTTAAGGTGGATAACATTGAAAACATCCTGAATGCTGCCCTCCTCCCCGGAACCTCTGTCGCCTACTGTCTCATCCTTGGTCTGGCCTACGCGGCAGCCGCTACCCTGATCGGCCTTGCTGTTTACAGACGCCGGGAAATACGTTAGAGGGAAGTGAGAAAATGAAAGCTTATATCAAGGCGGAGTGTTTTCGTATTATAAGACATCCGGGTACATGGAAAATTCTGTTGTTTCTCTTCGTTTTAACCACACCCATGCTGCTTTGGTTTCCGATGGTATCTTCATACTACAGTGATTGGCCTGTTTCTGCCATGCCTCCGGCATTCGCCGCCATGTTATTTGGCATCGCGCCCTACTGGATTCCCCTTTTTACTAAAAGCTGTATTACCGACGAATATAAATTTCACACTTTTAAGAATACACTCACCAGCAAACTGTCCAGAAAAGAGGTCTACATCGCCAAACTAATCATCTCTATTGTCTTAACTCTTGGAACCTACCTGACCATTCTTTTCATCTTTCTTGCCATTGGTCATTTGTTTTGCGGCATATCTGGGGACAGTCTGTTTTTTCAGGCTTATTCAGGACTTGTGGGTCAGATGGTTTCCAGCATCCCTGTATTCATTGGCGCTGTCTGTGTTTCAGGTCTTTTCTCCTGCCTGTTTACACATTTTATACCTTCAATCATTTGTTACTTAAGCTTTTTAGTTCTGCCCTATCCATTGCTTCAATTTCTTCATTTTCTAACCGGGGCCGAGTGGATTAAAGGGCTGTATTATCTGCCGCTGATCACGCCTTTTCACAAGGTGCTGCTAAATCAGCCTGTGGAGATCGAAGGATTAACGGAGGTGATCCAAACACATTCAGGTGGCTTTTTTACCCTGATCACCCCGGAGATTTTTGGCTACTGCCTGTTACTGGGCACTGTTTATACGCTTGTGGCTGTCTTCGTTGGCCTTTATATTTTCAGGCGAAAAGACATTCGTTAACCCATTTTGAAAGGAGTCAGAAACATGTTCCTGACACTCATCTTTTTTATCGCACTGTCGGCCGTTTTACTGGCTCTTTTACTGCTTGAGCGCCAGAGCCTCAAAAGGCTCAGGGATGACCTGAGCGCCGTCAACCATTCTGATGAAAGCACACCAAACAGGCGGCTGTCCCTGCCGGCGCCCGGGCGCTCCCTTGAGGCGCTGGTCCGCGAGATCAATGTCCTGATGGACCAGAAGCAGACGGTTCAGGTGGAATCCCTGCGGCGGGAGAAGGCGCTCAGACGCCAGATCGCCAACATCTCCCATGACCTGCGGACACCGCTGACGGCCATTCTTGGCTACACCCAGCTTTTAAAAGATCCTGCCCTGTCCGCCGAGGACCGTGCCGAGTATCTGACCGTGGTGGAAAAGCGCTCCCACACCCTCCAGACCCTGCTCACAGGTTTTTACGACCTCTCCCGGATGGAATCCGGCGAGTACCCCCTGAACCTCTGCCCGGTTGCGCTCCACCCGATTCTCTGCGAGCTGCTGGCCGCTTTTTATGAAGACTTTACGGACAAGGACATTCATCTTGAGATTGACCTTGAGGATGGGCTGCCCGAGGTGAGTGCTGACGCGGGCGCGGTCACCCGTATTTTCACCAACCTGATCCAGAATTCCCTGAAGCACGGAGGCCGGTACCTTGAAATCCACCAGTACGCCGAAGGAAATACCGTGATCACGGTTTTCAAAAACGAGGCCGGTGGTCTGACCGAGTCGGACATCGCTTCGATTTTTGACCGCTTTTTCACAGCCGACCGCATGCGCACCGGCCAGAACACCGGACTGGGTCTGGCCATTGTCAAAAATCTGGTGGAGGCCATGGGCCACCGGGTCACCGCCAGTCTGGACGGGTCACTTTTCAGCCTTTGTATTTACTGGAATCAGGCGTAAAAAGAGCACGGCACAATTTTGCGCCGTGCTCTTTCTTATGGTTTGATCACAATGTTTTCCGGCTCTTTTCCCTCAGATACCAGGCGCAGGTTTTTCCAGCTGTCCCGGTGCATCTTATGAAAAACGTGATAGGTCGTGCCCGCCACGTGGGGCGAGACGGCCAGCTTCTTTTCCCTGACTTCCTCAGGCAGCCTTAAAATCGGGTTATCCAGCGTAAAGGGCTCTGGCGCGAGGGTATCAATCCCGGCACCGGCAATGGTTCCATCAAGGAGCGCCTGGGCCACAGCCTCCTGATCCATGATCTCACCCCGGGCTGTGTTGATGAGGATTCCGGTTTTTTTCATTTTTCTCAAAAAGTCTCCGTCGATAAAACCAGTGGTTTCCGGCGTTACCGGCAGGTTGACACTCACAATATCTGAGGTCTCGAGCAGAGTATCAAGGTCACAGTAGGCAGCATTCCGCTCTGTCTCCTCCTTCTCGGGCAGACGGTGCCGGTTATAATAAAGCATCCGGCACCCAAAACCGTTCAGCCGTCTGGCCAGCTCCTTACCGATGGCGCCAAAGCCGACAATGCCCACAGTGCTGTCTCCCAGCTCCATGAGCCCGTCCAGTATGAACTGCTGCTTGGCGGCTGCCTGTCCGCCCTCATACACCATGCGGGCGCCCTCCATAAACCGGCGCTGCAGCGCTAAAATCAACAGGATGATCTGCTCAGCAACGGCGCCGCTGTTGGCGGAGGCGTTATTGCACACATATACGCCCTTCTCTCTGACGGCCTCCAGGTCAATCCGGTTATACCCCACACCCTCAGACTGGATCAGCTTCAGATTGGGCAGGCCCCGGATCAGGCTGCCGCTGACCGGCAGCACCGGGTCGGCAAAAATAAAGGCTGCGTCACCGGCCTTTTCCAAAATTTCGTCGTCGGTCATCCCCTGGGCAAAAACGAGCTCCCAGTCCTCTGGAATCTGGCTGAAATCGGTGTATTTCTCAATCCGCGCTCTGGCGGCCAAAACAATGACTTTCATTTTATCGCTTCCTTTCTTTCCCCATTGTAACGGTTTCTGCCGGTAATTTCAAGGCAGGTTCCTTAGGTTTTTTAAGCCCTTGTTTAATCCTTTGCTTTTGGGTATATTCCTAAAAGAAGATGCACGCAGGGAAACCTGCAAATTCAAAGAAAAGAGGTTTTAAGCCAATGTTTAGAGAAAAAGTCCGTGTGGTTCAATACGGCTGCGGCAAGATGGCCAAGGTCATTATCCGCTATTTATATGAAAAAGGCGCAGAAATTGTGGGTGCCATTGATGTTAACCCGGATATTGTGGGGATGGATGTCGGCGATTTTGCCGAACTTGGCGTAAAACTGGGCATCACCATCAGCGATGATGCCGACGCGGTTTTAGACAATACAGACGCGAATGTCGCCATTGTCACCATGTTCAGCTTTATGGACGATATGGAGGAAGCCCTCGAAAAGGTAGCCAAGCGTGGTATTAACGCCATTACTACCTGTGAGGAAGCGATTTATCCCTGGAATACTTCTCCAGCCATCACCAACCGGCTCGATGTCCTTGCCAAAGAAACCGGCTGTACCATCGCGGGCTCTGGCATGCAGGATATTTTCTGGATCAATATGATCGGTACCATCGCGGGCGGTGTTGAGCGCATCGACCGCATCGAGGGCGCTGTGAGCTACAACGTTGAAGATTACGGCCTGGCGCTGGCCAAGGCCCACGGAGCCGGCCTTACTGCCGAAGAATTTGAAGAACAGATTGCCCATCCCGAAACCCTTGAGCCCTCCTACGTTTGGAACTCCAACGAAGCGCTGTGCTCAAAAATGGGGTGGACCATCAAGTCTCAGACACAGAAAAACGTCCCCTTCTTCTCGGACGAGGATGTTTATTCCGAAACTCTGGGCGAAACCATTAAGCGCGGTAATGCCATAGGCATGAGCTCTGTGGTCACCACTGAAACCTTCCAGGGACCTGTGATCGAAACACAGTGTATCGGCAAGGTTTATGGCCCCAACGACGGCGATATGTGCGACTGGAAAATTTCCGGCGAGCCGGACACCACCTTCTATGTGGAAAAACCAGCCACAGTAGAACACACCTGCGCCACGGTTGTCAACCGAATTCCGGCGCTGCTGAACGCACCTGCCGGTTACTTTACCGTTGAAAAAATGGAGCCCGTCGAATATATGACTTATCCGATCCAATATTACGTGGATGAATTTTTCTAAAAAACCACAAAAACGGCACCGCTTTTAACGCGTGCCGTTTTTTATGCCCATTTTACAGCTTTCCAAAGTTTCTCAGAAACAGGGTGTTCATAATGGCCCGGCTGCCCTTCCACCAGTTTTCACTGAGGATAAAGGCATCGCCGTACTGCGCCATATTATCGAACCAGGTCCAGGTAATCCCCCAGACACCGTCTTTGGGCTTGGTATCCAGCAGATACTGCAGCTCTTTCTCCACCATTTCCGCGTTATCTTCATAGAAAACACTGGAGGGGCTGTTGATGAAATTTGACGGGCGGACGCCGTACTGCTCCCAGATCGTTTCATCTTCCCCGATGGCTTTTTTTATTTTTCCGCCCAGCGCTTTTACCAGGGCGTCGCCATCATATCCGCCGAGACTGATCTCTCTGATGGTGTCGATGAGCACCATATACCCGCTCAGGCCCATTTCTCCGTAGCTCATATCCTGTGTCAGCATCTCCAGAAAAGCATGCGTGAAGGTGAGTGCCTTCTGGTAAAGCGGGGACTCCGGATCGCCATATTTCAGGATAAAGGCTGCGAAACTGGCTGTCATGCCAAGATACTCCTTACGGTTCATTTCCTCGCTGTAATTCCACCAGGGCGCGTGTGGGTAGTCATCGTTGCTTTCCACTGTAAAGCGCCAGCCATAGTCTGCCAGATCCTTCTCTGCCTCCAGGTATTTCCAGATTCCCTGATAAACGGGATGCTCCATGTCCTCGAAGCCGGCGAGTCTCAAAAGCCCCAGGGCGTGGTCGGTGCTCGCGGGGGTGGAATTTGGATTCCAGTTGTCCGGCTCCAGAACATGGCCAAAGCCGCCGTCCTCGTTCTGGTAGGATAACAGCGCGTCAGCAACTGCTTTTTTATCCCCATCCTCAAAAAAATACTGCCACAGGCACAGCTCCACATGCCGCGCGTTTCGGTACATCCATGTTTTAATTTCATTATAAAAGGCGTTCTGCATCGCAAGTCCTTCCTTTCGTTGTTCTATCTGTTATTATACCATCTCAGATTCTGCGGACTTGTAAAAAAGCGACATTCTTGACGCTGTTAAAATTTCCACGTGCCAATAAAAAGGACACTGTCCGAAAACAGTGTCCCATACTTTATGTGAAACCACCTTACAGAAAACGTACCTTTGAGCCATCTCTCGGTTTCGCTTCTGGCGCTTCATCCGGATAGCCCAGAGCCAGACCGATAATAAACTCATAGCCTTCAGGCGCGCCAATCTTTTTCATCATGTCCGCACCGTCCTCGCTGGTCATATAGTCTAAAATCATGCCGATGATACAGGTGCCCACACCCATGGATTCTGCCGCCAGGGCCATGTTTTCAACCACAATGCCGCCGTCCACATAGCGCCATTTATTGGCGGTGTCGCCCACAATAAAAGCAAAGGCCGGCGCGTGGTAATAAACCGAATAGTTATCCGCAGACAGATCATAGCGGCTGCCGTGCTCGTTGGCATAGGCCTTAAAGCCAGCGTTCATTTCCATTAGAAGGTCCTTGTCCTGGACCATAATAATATCGCAGGACTGCTCGTTCCGCCCGGTCGGGGCCTGAAGGGCTGCCTCCATTATGCTTGCCAGCTCGCTCATTCCCACAGACTCCTGTTTGTATTTCCGGATACTCCGGCGGTTTAAAATACTGCTCATGGTTGGATTTGAGATCATCTGAATAGTTTCCATCATTACCTCCATCATTTTATAATCACATTGGGCTTATTTTATTTCACCCTGATACTATTATATCACACCTGTAAAGCGGCGTCGCTTGTCAGGAAAGCACTGCTGCCGCCAGATTGCCGCAGAATGCGTAAAAAACGACCACCACCTCAGCAAAAATTGTCAAAAGTGTTACTGGAATGGCAAGGCCTTTTGACCGCAACGCATTTTCCGCCCACACCAGGCCCTTTGCCAGAAAATACATGAGCGGTATAAGCGCGGTGATCACATAGCGCCCCTGGGGCTGGTAATCCGACGAATAAGAATACCATATGCTTAAACCGATGGGCAGCAGAATTGCCAGTATCAGCGTGGCTGTCCATAAATGCCCTCGGGCGCCCTCTTCTTTTCGCGCTTCCTTAAACCACCACAGGAGAAAGCCAACGCCCCCCACACCAAAAATTCCCGTCAGGACAACATAGGCAATCTTCGACATGGGAATACTCATAAAACCAAAATTTCCTAAAAAGCTGATATAGGTCACAAAAATCCAGGGCGGACTCACCTTATCCATATTTTGATAGGAAGTAAACAGCATCTGCAGAATCGAATAGCCCGAGTTCATGGGCGTCATATGCTGCGAGGGCTTATAAGCTGGCTGGGCCAGCTGTTCTGCCAGCGCGGCGCTTGTCCGCATGCCGAAAAAATCGCCGTCGTGCAGCAGCGCGCTTCTCACAAACCACCAGCCTGCCAGTACAGCGCAGATCCCGATAATGACCAAGCCCAGGCCCAAAAACTTCCTGAGCGGCCATTTTTTACGGTTTATCAGGTAATCTCCTGCATACAGAACCACACTACACAGGATAAAGCCATAGGCATTGTAATAAGATAAAAAGCAAAGTGAAAGCCCCACAGCCATCACCACACAGCTTTTTAAATCCCAGTGGCGTTTCATTCCCAGTATCCACGAGTAAAAGATCAGCGCTGTGGAAAACAGCGCCAGGGTGTCATTATTCACATAGGAGGAAATAAAAACAAACTGTGGCAGAAGACAGACCAGCACCGCGAAAAGGTAAACCCCTTTTCCATTAAAGCACTTTCTGCCAATGGCCAGCACCAGCACCACTGTGCCCGTGGCAATGAGCGTATTGGCAAAGCGGGCCGCAAGGTAAAGCTGATCCTCAGCCATGCCGAACAGCGCTCCCGCCTGCATAAATACCGCGGCGATCTGGTAGGCAAAAATCGGCTGATAGGCATAAGACTGTCCCCATAGGGGATTGACAATTTCCGGTTCATTGCCAAAGGGCAGCACCCCGTTCTTAAAAATAAAATGGGCGATATCGTACCGCATGTCCTCATCCGGCGCATTATTGTAGGGAATCAGCTGCGACCAGGCAAAATAAAAGAAGAAACAGAACAACACAAAGAAAATTTCCCGCTGATAGGTTTTGAAAAAAGCTTTAGTCTGCATCCCGATCCTGTTCCTTTCTGAATACCAGGCTGAACCAGAATGCCAGAAACGCCCCGGCTGCGAGCACAAGGGCAACATTCAGCACAAAATTACCTGTTTTGAACAAAAAAGGCAGTGCAATGTAGAGCAGCAGCAAAACCAATAATACCGTCAATATTTTTTTCATCCATTACCTCCTCGCTTAAAACAGCGCAAAAACCATAATCCCCGCAATAATCAGCACATTGCCGATGATCTTTCTCCGGCTGAGTTTTTCCTTTAAAATGAGTGTTCCCAGCACCGCCACATAGATATAGCCTGTCGCCTCAAGGACCGGCCCCAGCGAAAGCGGCACACCTTTATAGGCAAAGGTTGTCAGCAGGGTGGACGCCAGGAAAATGGTGTATGCCGTAATGACCATGGGGTTTAAATACTCCCGGATAACACTCGCGTACTTAACCTCCGCGCTTTTTTTCAGAATGATCTGGGAAATGGAGGATATGAACACCGAAACCAGAAACAGGATGGTATAAAAAAGCATATTATTCATCGTCACTCACCACCAGATAAATGCCCGCGATAATAATAACAGACCCCACTACCATGGAAATCCGAAGCGTCTCACCAAAAAAGAGCATGCCCCAGACAATGCCCCAGATGATCACAACCGCTTTGTTCGCAAAGGCCACCGTCAGCGGCATCCGCTTAAGCACCTGCTGCCACAGCAGCGCGTAAACCGCCAGTATCACCAGCACCAGACCATAATAAAGAAAAAACTGAAATGACAGAAACGCCTGAGCCGCGGCCGCCTTTGAGCAAACCGAGGAGAAGGAGTAAACCAGCAGGAGGGCGTGGAGAAAAACAAAATCCTTAGCGCGTATCTTTTCCATTTTTCCCGTCCTCAATATTCAGTGTGTTCCGCACCACATACTGCGGCGCGTTGTTCTGGCTGATATAAATACGGCCGATGTACTCGCCCACAAGTCCCAGCATCACCATGATCATACCGCCCAGAAAAACCGTAGCCGCCATCAGCGACGCCCATCCCGTGACCTCACTGGGCTCAATAAATTGCAGAACTATTGTGTAAACGCCGTATACAAAACCTATTATGGCGATCAAGAAACCTAAAATCGTAGCGATCCGGAGGGGCTTGACTGAAAAAGCTGTAAAGCCATCCAGCCACAGTGAAAAAAGCTTGCCGATGGTATAACCGGACTCCCCGGACTCCCGCTCCCTGTGGGGAATCTCAACAGCGCTCACCCGCTTGGTAACACGCATGAGCAGCCCGTCAATATAAGGAAAAGGCTTGTCATACCGCAGCACCTCGTCGATGACAAAGCGTCTGGCGCAGAAATAACTGGTAAAAACCAGATGCCTGGGCTTTCCGATCAGCGCGTCTGCCATCATATCATTGACCCTGGAGCCAAAATTCCGAAAAGCGCTGTGCTTTTTTTCCGGATATTTGGCGTAAACCACATCGTCGCCCTCGTGCACCCGGTCCACCAGCTTATAGAATTCTCTGGGATCGGTCTGTCCATCGTCATCCAGGTTGATGACCAGATCGCCGGTCACATAGTGATAACCTGCCATAATGGCTGACGCCTGCCCAAAATTCCGGGCCAGGTTAACGACCCGCACTCTTGGGTTTATATCTGCCAGGCGCATTAACACCTCATAGGTATTGTCCGGCGAGCAGTCATTGACCAGAATAACCTCATAATCATAGCCAGGACGCTGCCTGACAGTCTCATCAATATCCCGCACCACAGCCTCTATGGTATCCTCTGAACGGTAGCAGGGAATGACAAAGGATAATTTTTCGCTAATCGACATCCGCCCCCATCCTTTCCTTTTCAAAAATATAAAAGCCGTAGCGGCTGGAGCTGTCTGTAACCGGATGATCATCCAGCTTTTCCGGCAGAGAGGTACACACAATCCGATCCTCTGCCGCCTCTTTCATGGCTTCGTAGTCTGCCAGATCCTCCGGACCGAAAATAAAACGGATTTCGACCGGGGAAGGCTCGTGTATAATTGAAAAATCCGGCACCTTCCCGCAGGCAATGTCAATGACCATGCCCACAAAGTCATAGCCTGTTGACAATGGCACCAGATGTGAGCCAATACAGTCTCCTCCCATTCGTCCGCCAATCTCCACAATGCGGATAACTCCGTTTTTCTGGATAATGATTTCTGAATGGGACGCTCCGAATCTTATTTGAAGGGTGTCCAGAGCTTTCTTGACAATGGTGATGATCTGGTTGCGCAGGGCGGGTGTGACTTCAGCTGGCTGTAAATGGCCCTTTTCAATAAAATTAGGCGCGCCGGTGGTTCTTTTTTCCGTCAGCGCAAGAAAAACATGTATCCCCTCATAGGAGATACACTCCACGCTGTACTCCTTGCCCTCCACAAATTCCTCAATCATCACCTTTTTTTCAAAGGAATCCTCAAGGGCTTTATGAATGGCGGCTTCCAGCCCATCCGGTCCCTCGATCTTCGTAACCCCCCGGCTTCCGGACCGGTCCGTGGGTTTTACAATCAGTGGGTACGTAAGCGCCACATCCTGCGGACGGGTGGTCGCATCGCCTTCCATAAATCCAGGGATCGGGTCATCCGCAGCCTTAAAGGCGCAGCGCATGGCATACTTGTTGGTGCTGAGCTCAGCAGATGCCATGGAATTTCCCCTTAGCCCCAGCGCTTCAGCCACATAGCTGACCGTCAGAGACGCCAGGTCCGAGCCGATGGAGCAGATCCCCGCAATCCCCTCGGCTCTGCAGATTTCCAGAATCTTTTCCTTATCGACAATGCTGACAGGGTGAAAGACATCGGCTGTTTCCTCACCGATATCCCCTGCCTCCCAGGCAAAAACATGGGACTCATAGCCCTTTTCCTTTGCCCTCAGAATCAGCGGATTCTGAAACTCGCTGGCTCCGATTATTGCAATTTTCTCCTTCATCAATCCATTCTCCTTCACGTTCACACCCGATAAAAGTCTTCGATGGCACTGGCCACCCGGTTCTGGTCTTCCCTCGCCAGCCCATAGTACATCGGCAGCCGCACAATCCGTTCACTTTCCCTGGTCGTATAGCGGTCCTCGCCGCTGAAACGGCCAACCCTGAGGCCCTCCGGCGCGGTGTGCAGGGGAATATAATGAAAAATCGCCTGGATGCCGGCTTCCTTCATGTGAGCCATGAGCGCGGTCCTCTCCTCAAGATCCCGGGCCTTGATATAAAACATGTGGGCGTTGTGCGTGCATTCCTCAGGAATAAAGGGCAGCTCAATCTGTTCTCTCCGGGCAAGGGGCAGGAGCAATTCATGATAGTAATCCCAGCTGGCCAGCCGGTCATTGTTGATTTCATCCGCGTGCTCCAGCTGTGCCCAAAGATAGGCGGCGTTCATATCGCTCGGAAGATAGGATGAACCATGGTTCACCCAGGTATATTTATCAATCTCCCCCCGGAAAAAACGGCTTCGGTTGGTCCCCTTTTCCCGGATGATTTCAGCCTCTTCTTTATATTTCAGATCATTGATCACAATGGCGCCGCCCTCGCCCATGCTGTAGTTTTTGGTCTCATGAAAGCTGAAGCAGCCAAAATCGCCGAGGGTGCCAAGGGCTTTTCCTTTGTAAGAGGCCATCACTCCCTGGGCAGCGTCCTCAACCACCTTAAGGCCATGAGCAGCTGCGATGCCGTTTATAGTGTCCATCTCGCAGGAAACACCGGCATAATGCACTGGGACAATGGCGCGGGTTTTAGGGGTGATCGCAGCTTCAATCTGTTTTTCATCAATATTCAGAGTATCCGGCCGGATATCCACAAAAACAATGCGTGCCCCCCGCAGAACAAAAGCATCGGCAGTGGATACAAAGGTATAGGCAGGCATGATGATCTCGTCGCCCGGCTGTATCTGCAAGAGCAGTGCTGCCATCTCAAGGGCGTGGGTACAGGAGGTTGTCAGCAGCACCTCCTGCGCATTACAGCTTTTTTCCAGCCAGGCCTTGCATCTGGCCGTAAAGGCACCGTCACCGCTGATCTGCTTATTGTCGATTGCCTCCTTAATATATTTGAATTCATCCCCCATAAAGGGCGGTTTATTAAATGTAATCATATTGTCGCCTCGTTCGTTTATTTCTCACGCTACCTATTATACGTCATATAAAAAGGCGGGTCAAATTCAACACAAAAAAAGATCTGAAATTCAGATCTTTTTAATTATTTCCTTAAACTATGCTGTCTCTGTTTCATCATAGGCGTTAAGTGCCACCTCTAAAGCGTCAAGCACTGCAAGCCCTACTGCCGGCAGCCCCACCAGCACAGCGTCCCTGACTTCGTCTCTGCTTGCCCCCACCTTCTTTGCCATCATCACATGAAAAGCCAGGCCGCCTGTCATTTGCGCGGCCGCCAGCGCGGAGATATAGGCCAATGCGTGGGTCTTTTTATCCAACGCGCTGTTTTGGGCCATTGCCTGAACAAGCTGTGAATAGGCTTTGCCTACCTCACCCGATTCTTCCATAAACATCTGAAATCCTGTGGTTACTTTCATTAATATCGCTCCTTTTTTAGTATTAAGATCATTTTACGCTGGCTTTCTTTAGTTTATCCCACACCTTTTAAAAGCGTGCCTTCCCTTTTGGGCTACTCCCGGATGGCAAAATGTGCTAAAATAAAAATAAAAAAGGAAAAAGCTGTGTTTGAAATCTGTAATCTGAAATTTAAAAATATTCTGGATATTGAGGCTCTGACCATTGACCGTCCCATCACCTGTATCATCGGCTCCTCGGGCAGTGGAAAAACCACACTGCTCAAGCATTTAAACAAGCTGTATACCCCCGACAGCGGCGCCATTACCTACAACGGCAGCGATCTCGCCGAAATCCCGGCTGTGTCCCTGCGCCGCGAGGTGGTCATGCTCGGGCAGACTCCTGTAATTTACAACGGCGACCTGGAAGAAAATTTACAGATCGGCCTCCGTTTTTCTGAGAAGCTGCCCGCGTCCAGGGACCGCCTGCTAAACGCCCTCGAGCAAGTGAAGCTAAATAAACCCTTGGATGATCCCTGTCTAAGCCTTTCAGGCGGTGAAAAACAGCGCCTCTGTCTGGCACGCGTCATGCTCATGGACGCGGAGGTTTATCTGCTTGACGAACCCTCGGCAGCGCTGGATAAGGAAACGGAGCGTTTTATCATCACCAATCTGGCCGATTTTGTGACGCGCGAAAAGAAAGCGCTCATCATGGTTACCCACTCCGAGGAGGTCTCCGGCCTTTATCCCGAGGGGACCATCCGCATCGAAAACGGACGGACAGGAGGCTACGCCCATGAATAACAGCACCGTTATGGACCTTTCCATTTTTAATCTCGCCATCGCCTATACCTTTGTGCTCCTGCTGCTGGTCATCTTTAAGGCAAGAGGCATCAAACGTGAAAAGATGATCCTCATTGCCACCACCCGCATGACCCTCCAGCTCACGGTGATGGGCTATATTTTAATGTATGTTTTTGAAAATCCCAGCTGGTGGCTGACGCTGCTCATGCTCTCCGTCATGGTTGGATTTGCCATCTTTAATGCTTTAAAACGTGTGAAAACACTCATGAACAAAAAGCTCAGGCAGCTCATCGCCGTATCGATGGTGGCCGGCTATGGCGTCACGGCCATTATTTTCATGCTGGCAGTGCTGCATGTTACCCCCTGGTTCAACCCTCAGTACATTATTCCCATCTCAGGCATGATTGTCGGTAATGCCATGACGGGTATCGCCCTGGGGGCCAACAAGCTGTGCAGCGCCATGCTTGAAAGGCACGACCAGATTGAAAGCGCCCTCATGCTGGGCGCCACTCCCAAGGCCGCAACCCGGGATATCGTCAACGAGGCCTTTGACAGTGCTATTCTTCCCACCATGAACAATATGCTGACCATGGGCATTGTCTCCCTGCCGGGCATGATGACCGGGCAGATCCTTTCCGGGACCTTTCCCCTGACTGCCATCAAATACCAGATCGGCATTATGCTGGCTATTCTGGGCTGCACAGCCATCACCGTGGTTCTGTTTGTCACCCTGGGCTATAAAACCTTTTTTACCAAAGATGCCCAGTTTATCAGCAGCCAGCAGTAGCCTCTCCCTTTAATCTTCTGCCAGCTTACCGCCGCAGCCAGTCTTTGGCTGTGGCTCTTTTACTTTAGGAAAATGAAAACTTTTGAAAACTCCTTGACATTTAAGCATTCTTTGATAGAATTATAAATATTATTAGTTTTAAGTTAAAGTTATTTTAAATTTCAAATGAAAAACAGAGAGGAATTATCCATGTCCATAAAAATTATTACCGACTCAACTTCCGATATCTCACAGGAGGAGGCTAAAAAGCTGGATGTCTCCATTGTCCCGCTTAAGGTTATCGTAGGTGATAACCAATACGATGAAGGGGTAGATATCAGCATTGAGGAATTTTACCCAATCCTTGAAAGCTCAAAAACGCTTCCGACCACCTCACAGCCAACTCCCACGCAGTTCCTCCCTTATTTTGAGGAAGCTAAAAAGGCCGGCGACGACGTCATTGTCCTGCTGCTGTCCAGCAAAATCAGCGGAACAGTTCAGAGCGCAACCCTGGCCAAAAATATGGCGGAGTACGACCGCATTCACATCATCGACACCTTAAACGCCAGCATGGGCCTGCGCCTGCTGGTTGAATATGCCGTAAACATGCGGGCTGAGGGTAAAACAGCCGATGAGATCGTCTCTGTCCTCGACGAAGCCCGCCACCGCCTGGTGCTGCTGGCCATGGTCGATACCCTGGAATACCTGCAAAAGGGCGGCCGCCTTGGAAAAGGCGCGGCCACCATGGGTTCCCTGCTGCGGATCAAACCCATCGTTACCCTGAACCAGGGCAGTCTCGAAATGCTGGCAAAGGCCCGCGGCTTAAAAAACGGCAACAAAATCCTTTCTGAACAGATTGCCAAGGCTCAGGGGCTTGACCCTAACGTGCCCGTCTATCTTGGCTATACCCGGGACAAGGAGCAGGTTATGGACTTTAAAGCCCAGGCCATCCGCGACCACCATCTGGGCAAAATCGAAATGCATCCGGTAGGCTGTGTCATCGGAACGCACACCGGCCCCGGGGCGGTCATCCTTGTCTTTTTAAAAGCGAAATAAGCCTGTAACCTAAAAATCCCCAACCGAATCAAAGAACCCGGCTGGGGATTTTTTATTGTTTAACTGGCTAAAATCGGTCTTAAAAGCAATCCGAACTGCTCCTCAATTCGCGGACCCGGAAAGTTTAACAGGGGCAATGAAAGCTGCATGCTGTTGATAAAAAGAGCCAGATGTCTTGCAAAGGCCGCGGTGTCAGGCAAAACAAACTCGCCCTTTCGAACCCCATACTCCAAAATTTCCCGCAGCATTTCGGAGATACCGTCAAACTGCCACTGAAAGATCACCCGGTCATCGGGGTTTTCAAGAAAGAACTCATAAGCAGCGTTGGATAAGGTCGTTCTCTCCTGCTCAAAGGCACATTTCTGCCGCTTCATATAGGAAAAAAGAATGTCTCTGGCAGACATTTCCTCCCAAATCGCCACCTCTACACGCTCCAGCTCCTCTTTGGCGTCACGCTGGAACAACGCCAGAAAAATCTCCCGGGTCGATCCGTAATAGCGGTATAGTCCACCCCGGCTGATGTCGCAGGCCTCCACAATGTCCTTCATGGTAACGGCGGCAAAACCCTTCTGGATAAAAACATCCCGCGCCTTGTCTAAAATATAATTCCGCTTCATATCAGCCTTCAGTGTACTCATAAAACCTCCAAAACGACATACGTGTCACTTTTAATTATATGTTTTATCCCTTCGTTCGTCAAGTAAAGCATGCGTAGATTTTTGTCAGGCTTCAACAAAAGTTTTTCTCCTGTTTAAGACCAGCAAATCCCTTTTTGGCTTAGGTAATAACAGGTTCTGCCGGAACGCCCATCCTGCGGCAATAGTCTACGGTAATATCGTATTGTATGCGGATAACCGCGTACAGGCTTTTTTCCAGGGCGTCTTCATCCTCCTCAAGGTAAGCGTTGAGCGCCCTTTCATAGTTTTCCATAATAGTGCTGACACGGCTGCTGTAATCATATTCGGCAGTCTGTCTGTAATGGCTGCCCTTAATCATGATGTTTTCCAGCTGCATGTAAATATGCCGCAGCGTTGGAGATTCCATCTGGAGGATCATTTCATTAAACAGAGGGATCGGCGAATGGTAGGTCACTGTTTTCAGCCGGCTTTCCTGCTGCTCCGGCCCTTTGTTCCTCCGTTTTCCCTTTAACGCCTCACGGACAAAGGTCTTATGGGTAAGCAGGAACGCAGCGCGGGCATCCAGCAGGTTTTTCAGGTCGTTCTGCATCTGCTGGACCGGTATTTTTTCTTTGTCGATCCGGATGGCCTCACGCTTGATGACAACCGCCTTTTTCCCCTGGGAGCGCTCCACCATACCGGTCTCCTCCAGGCTGCCGAGGGCGTTTCGGGCCGTTTTAACCGAAACCTGGAATTCCTCCCGGATCGCATTGAGGGACGGAATGGAATCGCCTATCTGGTATTCTCCAATTTCAATACGTTTCAGGATAACATTAATGATGGAGTTCGTCAGGTTGTGGCGTTCGCTGCTGATAAACCAGTAAAATGGCACCTGTTCCTCTGCCCCCAGCCTGTCATTATACTTTTCGGAATACGCCACAAACTCGCTGTCTCCAAATACTGCGCCCAGCCCCTGCCGCAGCTTATCCAGGCTGCCTTCCTCCATTCCCTGAAAAAAGACCTGCAGGTAAGGCAGAGACCACACTTTAAAGTCCATCATCATTTTTTCTTCAAAAATAATGGAAAACAGGCCGGTAAACTGAACCATCTGCTGATAAAGCTCTTTGATCAGGGGGTTTTTCAGGGTTTCCAGAAGCTCCTCCCAAAAACGGCTGAAGCAAACGACAATGTTTCTGCCGCAGGCTTCCTGATAATCTGCGTAAAGCTGTTTAAACCGGACAATGTCTTCGGGGCCGCAGTTTAAGTCCGCGTAAATCATAATATCCGAAAAAAACAGCGATGTGGCCCGCATCACATCCACGATGGAGCCAACCCGTTTAGACATAAAGTTCCAGTAAAACTGCGAGTTGTCGTCATGCTCCATATCAAAGGTCACAACCGTTCCCTTTCCCTGAGAGGTGCTCACCAAACTGTTGAGTGCCAGCATCTGGACCGCTGTGCGGATGGTAATCTCTGCGACATTATATTCTTCAGCCAGCTGCTTTCTGGACGGCAGAACATCGCCTTTTTTCAGTATTCCCGTCATGATTCTAAGCAGCAGGTTTTCATAAACATAGGTTGCCAAATTCTGGGTGGCTAATTCACTCATACTCTGTCCTCCGGTTCCAGATTACACACATTTAACAGCCTTGATTATACCATAATCGTTCTAAAAAGCCTACAATATTAAAAATATTATTTATAAAACCTTTTTTCTGCAATAAAAAAACTCCCACAAAGCAGAACACACAGCTACGATACCCCCGTTTATTTGTGCTTTTCCTGTTTTGTTGGAGTTAAAAAACACAAGCCCCGCTTATGTTTTTGGCAAATAGTTTGTCAGCATATCTGCGGGCATGGGCTTTGCATAATAAAACCCCTGTACCCGGTCACACTGGTATTTTTTTAATAAAGCTTCCTCTTCCCGGCATTCAATGCCCTCCACATGTGTCTTGATTCCAAGGTTCTTAACCATCTTCAGCATCGAATCCAAAAGGTTCCGGGCACGCTCATCCTCTATACAGCCAGCCAGAAACGATCTGTCAAATTTAATCACATCAAAGCAGGCCTCCCTGAGCAGGCTTATGGAAGTGTTCTCCTTACCGAAATCGTCCAAAGCCAGTGAAAATCCGGCTTTTTTCAGCGCGCTCAGCGCTTTCATGAGCGTTTCATTTTCTGAAAGCTCAAAGGTCTCGGTGAGTTCAATCTCAATGTATTCGGGCGGCACACTGTTGACTTTGCAAATCTCAAGCAGCCTGTCCGCCAGTCCCGGTTCCCCGATATGTCGTCTTGAAATATTTACCGCAATGGGTACTGGTTCCAGGGCCTGCTTTTTCCAGACGCTTAGCACCCGGCAGGCCTGCTCCATCATATAGAAGTCCAGTTTTCTGATAAAACCGTTCTTTTCAAACAATGGAATAAACTGATCCGGACAGCTGATTGGCCCAGCCTCGGGATTGATCCAGCGGACCAGGGCTTCAGCACCGGACAGGCGTCCCGTTGCCAGTTCAAACTGCGGCTGAAGATATATTCTGAATTCGTTATTTTCAATACCAAACTGCATCCGCTTTTCAATCTTGCGAACTTCCTGAAGGTTTTTCCGCATGGCGTTATCATAAACCGCGAAGCCGTCACCCACAGGCCGCTCAGCGCTTTCCAGAGCATAATTTGCCCGTATGAGCCAGTCGTCACCGCTTTCCATATCTTCGTTATACTCACAGAGCCCAAGGCTCACCACTAACGAATAGGGATAACCAATACAGCGTACAAATTCCGCTTCGATCTGCTGCCTCATTGACTCCAGTCTTTCTTTTATGGCATTAACCGGTCCCAGCATCAGCAGGTAAAAACGGTCCTTGAAAAAGCGCGAAATGCTCTCCCCTCTGCCCAGGACTTTTAGTGACTGGTCAACAATAATTGACAGCAGACGGCTGCCATTGCGCATGCCCCAGATTTCATTCACCAATTTAAAATTATGAATATCCATGGCGGTTAAAACCGCTTCTGTTCTTTTTTCCTTCAGGATTTCTCCAAGATGCCGGATAAAAAGCTCCTTCTTTTGCTCCTTTTCCGGCAGACAGTCTGTCTTATATATTTGAGCAGTCATTTTTTGCTCCTTCATAAAAGCCAGCATTTGCTGATATTAAGAGAGAGACAGCATAAGCGCTGTCTCAAAGAAGAGTAAATGGAGGAAATTGGCGCGCTCCTCCACCCGTCGCACAGGGCCGCCCCTGTGCAGGAATGTAAATGTCTATTCAAGCAGAGAGGGAGTCTCTCGAGAATAGCAGACTTTATGCCCGGATTACAGTCCTCGCTCTAAAACAGCGCTATCTTTTATCCTTATAATCCAAGCAGCTATATTATACAGGATTTTCTTTTACAGTGCAATCTCAAAATAAAAAAATCATATCACTATTTACACTGTGATATGATTCTTTTACCTAAATACTATAATTATTGATTTTGTTTTTGGTAATATTTAAAAACATCTAATTACAGCTATCCTTATTTTAAAAATATGTCTGATACTCAACCGACGGCTTATTTCTTAACGCAAAGACGAAAAAGGGTTCTGTCACCGGGAAAATAATACTTAAAATCAGAAACACCAGCGCCTGGTTGGATGTGCCATAAAGGCGGTATAGCCGGTAGTGTGCCGCAAAAGCATAGATCGTGTAGGCAACCCCGTAAAGGTATCCTATAATCGGAATAAAGGCGACTGCCGGTACCAGAATAAAGCCGATGGGCAGCAGAACATGGGCGTTGGAAATTTTAGCGCTGCCAAAATAAACGCGCCGGTTTATGAGCATCCCCAGCAGATAAAGCTGCGCGATGGGGATCCAGGCGGTCCAGGCATGGGGCAGCTCCCTGTTTTTTGCCATTCGGTAATAAGCATATGCTAAAAGCAGGTAAAGCGCAATACCGATCAGAGCAGAGATAACAGCCACCACGCCGGCGGCTGCGCCAAAAAGGGCGGTCATAAAAGTATTTAAAGTATTACTGGTGCTATAATAATCAAGTGATTCCATTTGTTTAACCTCCAATGTAAGACATATCTATCATATACCCTTATCACTTGCTGAAAATCATCCTTAATGCACTGCCACCTGGCCATAATGCACAAAAAAAGAACAGCTTGTGCTGCTCTTGCCTTTTTAAATATCCTGTTTGTATCTTTTCCGACTATGCCTTTTCCTCTCCGTCCATATTTTGGATAAAGCGGACACCGTCCTCCAATTGGGCAATAGCAATGGTGACATACTCTTCAAAAGCCTTCCCATAACTGGTCAGTACCACATTTCTGCCTTTTTTCCTGAACAGAGGAACGCCGAGCTCTTTCTCCAGTCCCGCAATCGCATAGCTCAAGCTTGGCTGACTGATGTTAAGCTCTTTGGCAGCCTTCGCATAATGTTCCAATCCAGCCAGAGTTTTAAAGTAATATAGATGATTAAGATTCATTTTTTCCGGCCTTTCAATAATTTCTTGAATGTATTGATACAATTATACAAAATTCTAGAGATAATGTCAAAAAAAGATATAAAAATAGAAACTTTTCACAACGTTTATTCTTTATTTTCAATAAAAACGCCAGAGAATGTAGCTCTATGCATCTTCTCTGGCTTATTTTGTTATAATCAATCATCCATCGCAAACTTGTTTTCCAGATTTTCCTTTACAGCCCCAAGGTCATCATCCGCCTTTTCAATATCCATTTTGGCGACCTTATAATCCCTCTCAGAAAGCTTCTGGTTTTGATAGTCTGCTTCTATCTGGTTTTCATAATTGTCAATTTTTTGATCCAGGGTGTTGATTCTCTGCATAATCTCGTTGAACTGCTGAGTTTTTTCATTCATATCATTTTCAATGGGCACCACCGTGTCCACTTTCTGCGAGATTTCCGAGGTTTCGCGTTTGAATTCATTGATTGTACTGTCGTTTGAGGCTTCCTCATCCATTTCCTGGGTTCTGCTGTCAGGGGCAGACGGGCTTTCACCAGAAGGCTGTGTCATGCTACACCCTGCCCCCAAAAATAAAAGAGCAGTCAAAAGCAGCACTAAAACAAAGGATTTTCGTTTCATAGCTTCTCTCCTTTTCATTAATACTGCTTCTGATATACCCTGTTTCTTTCTTATTTAAACTAATTGAACATTTTAAAAATATTCAGCATAACGGTATAGCTTTCACCTGAGAGCTCGTTGATTAACGCTGAAACCGACGGGCTTTCATACCTTGACGGATCATAAAAGTTGGCGGCAAACTGAACGAGAATCTTTTCCTCACTGCCCAGCCCTCCGTTCAGAATTTTGGCGAAGTCAATGGCTGAATCGTTCATGCAGGGCTCGGTTCTGGCCATCAGCTCAGGGGTTGAACTGAAAATATAAGCGCTGACCAGGTATCCCGGCGCCTGGTACACCCTGCCATTGCGGCGGGCCATATCCTTAAATCTTGCTTTGTGAAAATTGTTCAAAAAATAACCATCATTAAAATTCATCTCTGCCTCCAAAAGAAGTGTTTTTTTCATTATAGCACTGCCTGGTTCACGTTAACAAGATACATTTTAGTTCATAAAGGACACACAAATGTCTTAAAGTATGTTATAATATACAGACTGTTAAATGTTTACATGCGGATAGGAGGCATTACACCAATGGGGCAATTGTTAATTGCGTGCGAAACCCTGAAGGATGAAATCCAAAAGGTCATGGATTCACATCAGCTGGAAATACCGGTTCACTGGATGGGAAACTCACTTCATAACGCACCGGACCGCCTGAGAGAAGCCCTGCAGGAAGTTTTAGGCTCCATAACAGACCTCGACCAGGTTTTACTCGGTTACGGTAACTGCGGTAACGGCCTTGTGGGCATTGAATGCCCTGGCGCTGCTATGGTGATTCCCCGTTTTGGCGATTGTATTGATATGCTCCTGAACGATAACTCAGCCCTGGATGAAATACGAAGTAACACCTATTTTCTGACAAAGGGCTGGCTTCGGGGAGAGTGCCCTGTGACAAAGGACCTGAACTACCAGCTTAAACGCTATGGAAAAGAACAGTCAAAAAAAATCATGCGGGTGCTTTTTAAAAATTACACCTACATGATGATGATCCAAACAGGCTCCTACGATATATCAGAGGTGCAGGAGGAGCTTGACGCGTTTTCAGCCCTTACAGAGCTTGAGCTCATCGAGGGCAAGGGCAGCCTGACCATTCTGGAACAGCTGCTGACAGGGAACTGGACAAAAAATTTCTGCGTTATCCCTCCAGGACAGCAGACAACCCTGGAGGATTTTAAGTCCCTTACTTTATGAAAAACACAAAAATCCTCCGGCGCCGGCAGCGGATGCCGGGCCGGAGGCCTGCGAACCCTCAGGAAAGGACCGGTAGATTTCCCGGTCCTTTCCTGTTTATTCTACTGTGATCACTTCTACCGGGCAGCTGTCTGCGGCTTCCTGGACACTGTCCTCCAGATTTTCCGGGACTTCTTCCATAATGACTTCGGCTACGCCGGAATCACCCATTTCAAAAACCTCAGGACAAACCTGTGTACATAATCCGCAGCCGATGCAGCCGCTTTCATCAATACTTACATTCATAACATTCAATCCTTTCTGAATCAATTCAACTGACAATAAGTAATTACCCTTTTAAGGCGTTGTCAAACTGGCTTTTCAGAAAATTTCATGATCTCCGCAAGTCACTGCTCTTTAATATAAGCCTTTTCAATTTCTCCCACATACAGGGTGTGGTAATCCCTATCGGCATACCATTTTTCATCAAGCTCCGGCCCAATGGTAAAGCCCTCCGGCCCCATGTCCGTGGCGTAAAGCTTTTTGCAGATCAGAGCGAGATTTCCCTCTTTAAAGTACGGGGCATCATCCGGCGCCAGCGTCAGGCCGCTTTTAGCAATTTTATCCTCATCCCGTCCTGAGACAGAGCCCAGATAGCCCAGTTCCTTTTTATAGCCTTCATCAAAAAAGGTCAGTGAAAAATACTCTGAGCCATCCACAAATTCTTTTGTAAAACGGCTTTCACGGATGACAATAAAAGCGACATCCTTTCCCCACATTACCCCCAGGCCGCCCCAGCCCGCGGTCATTGTATTGGCTTTTCCATCCTTTTCAGCGGTGATCAGCATCCAATCTTTCGCGATGCGCTTAAATGGGTTCAGGGATAAATCTTCAGTTGTTATTTTTTTATAATCAGACATGGTGTATCACTCCTTTGTTAAAATTATTAATCATTATAAACCTTCTGGTTTAAAAAGTATACCCGTATCAAAAAATAAAAACAGCCAGATCAGCAAATGCCGTTCTGGCTGTTTTCGGCTTAATTTAAATTAAGCAACACTAACGTTTTTAGCCTGTAAGCCTCTTGGACCTTCTTCTGTATCAAAGGTAACTTCCTGACCTTCATTTAAAGTTTTGAAGCCATCGCCTGTAATAGCGGAGAAATGTACGAATACATCATCGCCTTCTTCTCTAGAGATAAATCCAAAACCTTTTTCGCTGTTAAACCATTTTACTGTACCTTTATTCATTTTACGGTACCTCCTAAATTAAAACTTCATTCCAGGAACATATAAATAAAAAAACACATATTTTTGTAAATCATTTCGAAAAGTAAAACCAAAATGACTTGCAAAAATATGTGAAATCAATTGATACTTCCTTGAATACGAGACTTATTATATCCTCTTTTACGCATTCTGTCAATCCCCCAAAGAAAAACTTTTTCTTTTAAGCTTTTTAAATAAAAGCCACTGTCTGAAAGGTGCCAGACAGCGGCTTTCAATATCAGGTATACTGCACCACCGAACGCGTGCCGGCGATGGCGGTCTCAAGCAGAGCGCGTGCCTCTGCCAGATCCTCCTTGACACCCGGAAAGGAAAGGTGCGCAAAGGCGTCCCCCCTGAGCAGAAACTGGTAACAGCCGTACTCTGCTGCCTGAAGCCACTTCAGGGCGTGCAGCACATCCTTTTCCATACCCTCTCCCTTTAAAGCACAGTGCCCAATCCGGGCCGCAATGTTTGGATATTCAGGACAGTCCTCGTCAATTAAGCTGATGGCTCTCCGATACCAGTACACCGCTTTTTTAAAGCTCTGGTCCACATACCTGCCGTGGTAGTACATATCGCCGATTTTATACATACCGCAGTGATTGCCCAGGGCTGCTGCGCGCCCGAAATAATTCCAGGCCTTCTGGTCATCCACATCCACTTCACGGCCGTAATAGTAACAGTAGCCCAGGTTGTTAATACCCCAGACATCACCGGCAGCGGCAGCTCTTTCATACCATTGCCGCGCTCTGGTATAGTCCTGCTTTATATTAACCCCCTCATAGTACATGGCGCCGATCACTGCCATGGCGTGTCCGTTTCCCTGCTCTGCCAGTGTGTGATACCATGACCAGATACGGTCAAAGGTCTCTTTACTCAGCTTTTGCTTATTGGTTTTATAAAAATAATAATCCGCTGCCTGCTCCATGGCCTCCGCATCACCAGCTTCGGCTAGTCCCGTCAGCAGTTCCAGGGTTTCCTGCTCCATTTATACCTCACTTTCAACATAGCCCAGAGGTGTGTCCACCCCGGCTTTTTGTCCTTCCGCCACACAGATCTCACTGAGAACGCCGCCTGCAGGCGCAGTCACAGCGATGCTCTGCTTTTCAATCTCGCCCTCTGCCACCAGCTCCCCCTGGGCTACGGACGCTCCGGCTTGTTTTTGCCAGTAGATCACAGCCTTTTTATATGTCATGAGCACTGGTTCTTTCTTACATTCACAGGCATTCTCATCCTTGACGACAGGCGCTGCCCGGTGGCCGATCAATATCGGGATTTTCATCTTCGCACCTCACATCCTGAAAAAGGGGCAGGCATCCCCTTTGCAGTCTTCATTCACAGTACTGAAGGTGCACTCAATTTCTTCCGGAGCCTCAAGCGTAATGTCTAACGTCTCCTTTAAAAAAGGCACCGCATACTGTAATGCCAGAAAGCAATTGCGCTTGCAGCAGCGCGGACCGTCTATTTCCGCAATCTTCATCAGGCTGCCGGCAGTAATCCGGTTGGTCATGGCCCAGGTTTCCTCCGAATGCGGTGTGGTACCTGTCAGAATGCTCATAAAAATCCCCAGCCCCACAGCTGCGCCACAGTCGCCGTACAGGCCGCAAAAGCCCTTAAGGACATTGAGCGCCCGTTTTTTTGCTTCCTCCAGGGCTGCGCCAAGAGCCTCCTCCGTTTCACCCTGGAGCCGGTACACTGCAGTCAACATAACCGCTGGTACCAGATAATGGTGATAAGGATAATGCATGGGAAATTCCGGATGCCTCATAATCTGGACCGCCAGCCTGGCCGGCACAATGGGCTTGCCCATCCTAAAAGCGCCGAGACATTCCTCCGTAATATAGGCATAGCCATCAAAACATGGTTCCATTTCTTCACTCCTCATTATTAGACTAAATCCAATGTTATTTCTATTATAATAAGTCTCCCAGAACGCGTCAAGGGGACTTTTAATAAAGTCTTAAAAACAGCGTGGATATACCAGTAAAATTTCATAAAATAAAATAAAATTTTGGATATCGTGTTGATTATACCTCAATAAGGGTATAGAGTATACATAGAAAAACATAACAAGCAAAGGAGATGCTAACGATGAGTAATGAAAAAGAACGTAACGATGAAATTATGTTTGGTGCGGATGTAAAGGATGATCCGGCAAGAACCGGTGAAAAAACCAAGGAACAGGAACGCGATGACGAGGTATTTTTCGGTGCTAAGGTGAATGAAAAGGAAGATAAGCCACTTTCCAGCGAAGAACAGGAACGCGCAGACGAAGTTCAATTTGGCGCAAAAGTGAAAAAATAAACAGAAAAAACTCCTGAAGTGCAAAACTTCAGGAGTTTTTTTATACAGGTTCCCCGCAACCGCTTGCCAGACTGCAAAGAATATTAAAAGAGGGTTAAAGATCCTTTCAGACTTCTTCCGGGTCTGTGTTAAGCCCCATGGGGTTTAACGCCTCTGCCCGGTTAAAATACGCTCTGGTTTCCGCAACCACCACACCGCTGAGGGCAATGATGGCGATCAGATTCGGCAGCGCCATCAAAGCGTTAAAGATATCCGCAATGGTCCATACTGCTGAAACCGTCATAAACGGACCGATAAAAACAGCCAGAATATACAGCCAGCGATAGGTTGTCACCGCTGCGCTTCTTCCATTGGCCAGATATTCCAGGCAGCGTTCGCCGTAATAATTCCACCCCAGAATCGTGGTAAAGGCAAAGAATACCAGGCAGGCCATCAAGAGAAAAGAGCTGACCTGCGGCGCGAAGGGCAGGCCTGTTTGAAAGGCATGGGTCGTAACCGCTACTCCCTCAAGTCCGATGTCCCAGGCTCCGGTGATGACAATGCTGAGCCCTGTCATGGTACAGATGATAATTGTATCAATAAAGGTTCCTGTCATGGAGACCAGCCCCTGACGGGCAGGCTCCTTGGTCTGAGCGGCCGCCGCCGCAATGGGGGCGCTCCCCAAACCCGCTTCGTTTGAGAATATACCTCGGGCAATCCCCTTCTGCATGGCCACGATAATGGCCCCGATCGCCCCGCCGGTTACTGCGCGCATGCCGAAGGCACTCTGAATAATTTCGAGCAGCGCGGCCGGAATGGCTTTAAAGTTCATGATCAGAATCAAAAGACAGCACAGAAAATAGGCAATCGCCATAAAAGGTACAATAATTTCAGAAACCCGCGCAATACGTTTGATCCCTCCAATAACCACCAGCCCCACACAAAGCGTTAAAATCAAACCGCTGATCACAACAGTCCAGGAGTAATCCGAGCCAAAAAGACTGACCGTCCAGGCATTGTTCGGGTCAAAAAAACCGTTGACCGCGGAGGCAATCCCATTAACCTGCGTAAAGGTACCGATGCCCAAAAGGCCGACTCCTGCCCCGAAGAAAGCGAAAATTTTACCCAGCCAGCGCCATTTTACCCCCATACCGCGTTCAATGTAATAAAAAGGGCCTCCCAGCACATGGCCGTCCTCCTCAATAACACGGTACTTGATGGCTAAAACGCCCTCGGCATATTTGGTGGCCATCCCAAAGAAGGCCGCGATCCACATCCAGAACAGCGCGCCGGGGCCGCCAGCAACAAGAGCCGTTGCCACACCGACGATATTGCCTGTGCCGATGGTGGCCGATAAAGCCGTGCACAAAGCGCCGAAGCTAGTGACCTCACCGGTCCCGTCTTCTTCATTTTTAACCATAAACTTAAGCGCTTTTGGTAAGTGACGAATCTGTAAAATATGCAGGCGGCAGGTCAGGTAAATACCGACTGCCAAAATCAAGACAATGAGCGGAATTCCCCAAACCTTATCATCCACCCATACCAGAAAATCAGTGAATTGTTGAAACATTTTTGTTCCTCCTTCTTAATATCGTTGGAGTTGAACAAAAGCAAAATAACTGCTCTGTCCTTTTGCCTGAGAGATAGCCCTGAAAACAGGGGGTACACCTTCGGCGCTCTTTTAAAAGAGACTCTCCAGAGTTTTGTTGCATCTTAAGCCTTTCTTAAGGCAACGTATAAAAGTGTACCACACCTTAAAATAAAAGACAATAGTCTTTTCAACAAAGACAAAAACAAATATGCACAAAAATAAAAACAGCAGATCCGGCACACAGGGGGTACCAAAATCTGCTGTTCTCTATTTTTTGAATTTCACGGCAATCTGAGGCCAGACAGGAACGGGTATAAGAACCACCCCAAGCTCCTCCCTTACCCTTGTTGTAAACTGAAAAGCCAGCACATCCGGATTGACGCACCGCGCGTTGGCTGCGTAGTGGGCGGCGCTCTCCGCAATAGCCTTTATCTTTCTGTATTCGCTGTATTCCAGACTTTCCTCCGTCTCATATACATATTGCTGTCCCTTAACCCCAACCACCAGAAACGGCTTTTTTTGCTCATCCATTTTTGATCTTCTCCTATTCCGGGAAATGGTAACGCCCTGCTGCGATTTTCAGCAACTCCCTGCCAAGATTTCCCTTTTTAATGGTATTGATATCCAAAATCACGATGCCCATCTCCCTTGCCCGGATATAAAGGCTGTGATTTGTATTCAGACAATTGTCCGCAGTTATGAGGACAGCCTGTGCCATGTCTCCTCCAAAGCGCTCACACAGTGTCTTAATCTCATATAAATCATAGGGAGAACGCTTGGTGATGCTGGTTTTACAGGAAATAAACAGTGCCCGGATCCCCTTCAGCAAAACCACATCAATCTCATTCTGCGGATAATGATTCTTATTCTCATAATCCCAGCCGATGACAGCGCTCATAACCAGATCATCGAAACCGCCGGTCTGGGCGGCGCTCAGATAAGTGCAGAGCTCCAGCCAGACCCCCTGGTTTGTGAGAAGCCGCCTGATTTCCGTATTTTCAAACCGAAAGCAGACGCGCCGGCTGTCAATAGCCAGATCGTGAATCGCACCCGCCTTCTGCAAAGCGTAAAACACATCCAGATTTTTAAACTGCCGCAGCAGCATATTGACACGGCCATCCCGTTTCTCACTGACCTCCAGACAATCGTAAGCGTGCTCCTCCTCAGCTGCGTTGCGGCACACATACTGGAACCAGATGCTGACATGGGGCCACTCTTCCAGAAACCGCAGAAAAACCTGGCATATCCTGCCAATACAGGCCTCCTGAGCCGCGTCGCCAAGGTTTGGATAATAATGGTCGGTGCGTTCCAGACGCGCGCCGTAGGCCAGCAGCAAATCGCTGATATCAAGCTTTGGCAGCACCAGCGGCTCACGCCGCTCTCCTTCACTGGTAATCCAGATCAGCTCCTGACTGTCCACATCCTTATACAGCTGCGGAACACCGCGCAGCGCACAGAAATGCCCTACCAGGGCCAGAAGCAGATCCGGGCCTCCGGAAATTTCAAAAACACAGTCCGCATGCTCCCAGGTAATCTGCTCAAGCATCCGCACCACCCGGTTGCCGTCCTTTAAATCCGGCTCCATAAAGCGCAGCTCTGCCTCAATGCCCTTTCGTCTAAGCAGACGCTCAACAAGGCTCTGGACCCGGTCAGTAAGACTGCCCTTCAGGCCGATGAATATCAAAACTTCCGGCTTAAAGATCAGCGCCGCCAGAATATTTTTGACCGGATGGGCCGGATCATAAAGCTCAATTAAGGTCTTCATAGGCTTTTTTGTAAGCCGCCAGCGTCCGTTCGTCAAACAAAACAAACAGAATACGGTCAAAGCTGTCCGCATGGGCATCCCAAAAATCCTGAACGGTCTTCAGCGCAATGGCGGCCGCCTGATCCACCGGATAATGGTACACCCCGGTTGAAACCGATGGAAAGGCCACCGACCGCGCGCCGGCTTCCTGAGCCCGCATCATGGCGTTCCCATAGCAATCCCGCAAAAGCGCTGCCTCATGCTGTCCGCCGCCGTGCCACACCGGCCCGACTGTATGGATAACATATTTGCAGGGCAGCCGGTATGCTCTGGTTGTTTTCGCCCCGCCGGTGGCGCATCCCCCCAGAGTCCGGCACTCTGCCAGAAGCTCCGGCCCGGCCGCACGGTGGATGGCGCCATCCACACCGCCGCCGCCCAGCAGCGAGCTGTTGGCCGCGTTGACAATAGCGTCCACACCATAATCCCTTGTGATATCGCCCAGTAAAAGTTCAATGTTTCCCATCCTTTTCCTCCTCTGCTTCCATTTCACATAAAATTATCCAGACATGCATCCCTGCCCATCCTATTCCTGTTTGATCAGATCCTCCCAGTTAACCTCATAGGGCGAATCATACGATGGATTGCGCACAAAGGAAAAGGACGTCTCATCATAATAGAAATAATTGGTATCACAAATAATGTCATCCCGGATCTTCTGCATTTTATCGGAATAATCCCGGGCGCTTTTCAGGCGTCCGTCCTTAAACTTGAGCAGATACACATCCTTGTAGGCATAATGCTTCTGAACACCTGTGGATTCATAAAAATCCTCCACCAGATCCCGCCCAATAAACATACCGCCGCTGTAGGCTGCCGGGATATTGACGCCCCGGTAAACCTTAAACAGGCTCAGAAAAAAGTCCTGGCTGTTGGCCTCTGGAGCCACGCCCCTGATTTCCGGGTAATGGCCCAAGGTGGTCATGTACAGGTTTCTCAGGCACAGACGGCCCTCGCGCAGACCGTACTGCCCATAAAAACCCCTGGCGCAGGCTGGACAAAAGGATACTGGAAAAGCGCCGTAATCCGAAGGATCAAACACCAGCGGATTTTCCAAGGCTGTGATATGATATGCTTCATTTTTGAAAATATACTGATCTGTAAATTGAACGGTCATTTTGTATTCCTTTCCGTAACGGAAATTTTTTCTTGCTTCCCCATCATTTTATGAAAAAAGGCAGACCTGAATAAAACCTCAGCCCTGCCCTCTATCGTTTTTCATTATACCCCATCGGCTAAAAAAAATCAATGCGGGTAAAGGTTTATACCCCAGAGTTAAACCGGCGAATCAAGCCGCTTTCTTCCGCATGGCGAGCAGAGCCCGTTTGTATGCTTTTGTCACTGCCGCCGGGCTCACGCCCTTTTGGGCGGCCTTGTTGTTGTAATACATCAGCAGATGCCAGTAGGCCTGAAGCAGCGTGGACAGCCGGGCGGTCTCCAGCACCTCTCTGTTGATCGGGATATCGTTCTGGCACTGCAGCTCAAGGCCTTCGTTAAGATTTAGCTCATACAAACGCGGTACCTTTCCGGTCGTTTTGATCATCATTTCCACAAGCGACCGCGCGGCCGGGGTGGGGCTTTGAGAATGGCCTGGGCCGGGGTGTCCTCTGGGGTGATGAGGGGGATTAAGGTGTAGTGGGATTCGGGGAGGTGGATGGTCATCATGGGGCTCCTTTGGTTTTGATTTTTTGTATTCGGCGGGCGGTGGGCGGATTGGGGGTTATAAAAAACCGGAAGGCGAAAGGCATTGTAGTATGCTTTCGCTTGCCGGGTGGGTGTCCCGGAAAGCATGGATTTAATTGCAAAAAATTATTTTGCTGACAACTTTGCATTTAATCTATATTTTTTTATCGAAGCAACTCGCTTATGCCAAGGAGGGAATGTTATAATAAATCACGCAGTTGAAAAACAAATCATTTTCTTAAGCGAAAATTTCAAAAAAGTTCGCAGACTACTAAAAGTCCACGAACAATTCCGCCGCTATTTCAACCATAAAAAACACGCGTATTCCCCTGATTTTATCACGGAATACGCGTTTATTTTTTACACTTTACTCATTTTCTTCCTTTTCATTCCAAAAGGCCCGGGTCTCCTGCCGGACGTCCTCTGCATTTCTCACCTTTATATAATGGGACAAATGCGGCGGGAAGAGCCGGCGGTAGCCGCGGCGTCGAAACAATGGGCGGTATTAGCCGCTGCTTGAAAACCGGCTGTCGATAAAGAGCACCATGCCCCGGTCAGCCTCATCCCTGATGACGCGTCCAACGGCCTGGAGGACCTTATTCATGCCAGGAAACTGATAGGCATAAGCAAAGCCGCTGCCCTGCTTATCGTCATAATAATTCCGGATAATATTGCGCTCATCGCCGATTTGCGGCAGGCCCACGCCCACGATAACGGTTCCGATGAGGCGGTCTCCCTTGAGGTCAATCCCCTCGGAATAGATACCGCCCATCACACAGAATCCGATGAGGGTTTCAGGATTTTCGGCGTCGAAGGCTTCCAGAAAAGCTTCTCTTGCGGCCTCGTCCATATCCCGCTCCTGTGCCATGGACCGGATGTCTGGAAAACGCTCTCCAAAAACTTCATAGACTGCACTCAGGTAGGCATAGGATGGAAAGTATGCCATGTAATTGCCCTTTTTCCCTGCCGCAAAGGCAGCGATCATTTCGGCGATGGGGGTATAGCTCTCTTCTCTGTCCACATAGCGGGTGCTGATGGTATCTGCCAGCAGAATACCAAGCTTTGACGGGTCAAAGGGGGAGGGCAGCTCGTAGCGCGGGGTTTCCTCCTCGCCGCCCAGCACAGCGATAAAATATTCCAGAGGGGTGAGGGTGGCTGAAAAGAGAACGGATGCCCTGCCGCAGGCCAGCCTTACCCTCAGCAGCAGCGCCGGGTCCAGGCACACCTGTTTCACGATCACCTCGCTGCCGTAGGTGTGGATGGTGGTAATATAGTGCTCATCGTAAAACTCGGCGATCTTTAAATAGGTCCGGGCTTGAAAATAAAGCTCCAGCACCGCGTCGGCTGCTGGGTGGTCCGGGTGTTTTTTCTGCCAATCCTCGCAGGCAAAGCAGAAGAAGCCCAGAAGCTCGTTAAAATCTCCAAGCTCCTCCCTGCTGATGCGGGACCGGCTGTCCGGGCAGCTTTTGCGCAGGTCGATCATGGCCTGGTTCACCTTGTTCAGGGGCTCCTTCAGGCGTTTGTCCGTTTTGGTCAGCTGTCTTTTAAGGTTCAGAAAATCGGATTTCCTAAGAGCAGCCGAGTACATTTCCCTTGCCCTGTCTACCAGATTGTGGGCCTCATCCACCAGAAAGACGTAGTCCCCTTTCTCGTCTATAAAAAAACGCTTCAGGGCCACCAGCGGGTCAAAGAGATAGTTGTAATCGCAGATAATGGCGTCGCACCAGAGCGTAAGGTCCAGCGAAAACTCAAAGGGGCACAGATTATTCTCAAGGGCGATGGCCTCAATATTCTCTCTTGAAAAGACGGTATCCTGCTGGAGCACCTCATAGAGCACATCGCCCACACGGTCAAAATAGCCGTCGGCATAAGGGCAGTCGTCTGGGTTACAGCTGCGTTCGTCCAGAAAGCAAATTTTATCCTTGGCCGTCAGGGTGACCGTCCGAAGCGCCAGACCCTTTTCCTTCATGAGTGTGAAGGCGTCCACAGCAGCCTGCCGGGTGATGGTCTTGGCTGTCAGGTAAAAGAGCTTTTCTGCCATACCGCCGCCCAGGGCCTTGACAGAGGGAAACAGCGTGGACAGGGTTTTTCCGATGCCAGTGGGCGCCTGGCAGAAAAGCTTACCGCTCTTTTTGATGGTGTTAAAAACAGCCACAGCCATCTCCCGCTGGCCTCTGCGGTAGGTTTTATAAGGAAAAGCTAAAGCATGGATGGATTGATCCCGCTTTTCGACCCACTGGCGCTGCATCTCTGCCCAGCGGATATAAGCGTCTAACAGGGCAAGATAGAAATCCTCCAGCTCGACGACGGAAAAGCTTTTACGGAACCGGCGGATTTCTTTTGTATCTATCTGATAGTAGGTGAGCTGGATATCAATGAAGTCAAGCCCCTGCTGGCTGCCGTAGATATAGCCGTAGCATTTAGCCTGAGCCCAGTGTACTGGACGGCTGTCTTCATCCATGTCCTCCAGGCTTCTGGTGATGGTTTTAATCTCGTCGATGACGATAATGCCATCCTCCTCAAAAATCCCGTCTGCCCGGCCCTGTATTTTAAAGGTAAAGCCCTTCACATCTGTGGTTTCTGCCAGAGTGACCTCTGCCCGGTAATGCTCTCCGGCTTCTTTTTGCAGTTTTCGATGGATACGCGCTCCTTCTGCTGCCCGGTCAAAGCCACCAAAACGGCTATCAATGCTGCCTGAGCGCATAATAAATTCTACCAGCTCCCGCACCGAAAGCTCTACCACCTCATAGGCCATGCTCATCCCTCCTTTCTCGGTAAAGCTATTGTAGCATAAACCCGCCACAATGTGAAATTGCCTCTGCTGCTCCGGCGTGCTATAATGGGCATAACTTACAAAGCGAGGTATCATACCATGTACGATTATATGAAAAGCCGCCCCGAGGAGGGTGCCTACCGCGGCGCCTTTGATGAAAGCCGGCGTAAGCTGCGCGCCCTTGACCCTGTGGTCATCGAAAAAAACACCGGCTGCGCTTATGACGAAAAAACAGGGGTTTTCAGCCTTGTCTGCTTTGGCCAGCCCCTGATGATTCCCTATCCGGATGGTGATGTGTTTTTTGCAGGCACGGCCGAAAAGCCTGAGATCAGCTGGCGGCTCATCGCGCTCAATTATTTTTCCCGCGCTGTGGAGCTTCCTCTTTCGGGTAGATGGATTTCCTATAAGGATCAGCCTAGAGGCGCTGTTTTTTACCCGAACATCCGGAAAAATGTCATTGAACCCATGGGTGTTTTCTATGACCGCTGTGATCCTGAAATACTGAAAGCCAGTCTGCCGGAAATCGGCTTTTCGATCATCCCGGATAAGGCGGATCTCTGTGCACAGGGGTTCTTTGCGCCGCGTATTCCTGCCCGCATCCAGTTCTGGGCAGGTGATGAGGACTTCCCGGGTGCTTTCCAGCTTCTTTTTGACGCCACCATCAGTGACCAGATGCACATCGAAGACAGTGTGGCTCTTTGCAACCTGGTGGCGGATCTGCTTCAGGAGCAGTACTATCTGAAGCTTAAAAAAACAGCTGATGACGACCGGTAATTTTTACCGGTCGTCAAAATGTCTGCTTTATTTTCATAAGGGCGGGTATATTTATACTATAAAAATAAATTTCAATCAGGAGAATGCCATGATTTTTTTAATACCTGCCATTATTATCCTTATCCTGTTTTACCGTCTGTATTATAAGCAGAGGCGCCCCATTGCCGGCGGCATTTTGATAACAGTCCTCCTTGCCCTGTTTCTGCTGGGGCTTTGCGGTTATGCGTTGATGTCCCCTCTCAGCCCGGTTATCTGGGTCATACTGGGAATCGTCGCTTTGATATTTTTAATGGGGCCCCTGCTGCTGCTTTTCTCAAGCATTGCGTTGATGATCAATGGGCAGCGGATGGTATCGCGCGAGGGAACACGGCTCAGCAATTTTCTACCCTTATTTCTCGGACTCATCATGCTTGCCGCGCTGATACTGTTCTACACACTTCCCTTTTTTATGAATGTCAATCCTGTCATTCCACTGATCTATTCCATGCTGGCGATTGTCGTTTTGTTTTTCGGCTTTCTGTTTATCAGCTTTGCCAATGCCTCTGCCCTTTACTACTTCAACAAGCCTTCCTACAACGAGGATTTTATTCTGATCCTGGGCTGTCGGGTGATTGACGGCAAGGTTACACCGCTTCTGGCCAAGCGCCTGAACCGGGCCATTGCTTTTTATGAAAAACAGATGGAAATGACTGGAAAGAAAGCAAAATTTGTTGTCTCTGGCGGTAAAGGAATGGATGAATCGGTTTCGGAGGCCTTGGTAATGAAGGATTACCTTTTGTCCAAAGGCTATCATAAATCGGATATTTTAGTGGAGGAGCATTCCCGAAACACCCGGGAAAACATGCTGTTTTCCAAGGCGATCATTGACAGGCTTAAGCCGAATGCCCGGGGCATATTTGTAACCAGCAGCTTTCACGTTCTCCGTGCCAGTCTTTATGCCCGTGACGCTGAGCTTGACTTTACTGGTGTTCCCGCAAAAACAGCGTTTTACTATTTTCCAAACGCCTTTCTCAGAGAATTCATCGGGGTGCTCTCAATGAACCGGCAGACCTACGCCATCGTCTTTGCCGCTCTGGTCCTCTGTACCATGGTTCCCCAGCTTGTCTTTTTAAACATGGGTCTTCTGTAAACTGAAAAAGGACAGACGCGATCGTCTGTCCTTTTTATATTAAAGCTTTATTTCATATATTTTTCAATAATATCATCCGCTAATTCTTCAAGAACACCCATGTCATAGAAGAACTGAAGTGCAGCATAGCGGTTGCGCAGCTCTTTGGCATACATCAAAATATCCTTGAATTCTTCCTTTGTTACATTGAACTCTGCCGGACTGGTAAGACCGTGGAGGGCTTTTAACAGCTGCGGCGCTTTCTGGGTATCTGCCACCACGTCTTCCATCAGGCTCACCAGCTTCGCTTCATTATTCTGAATGCTGTCAATGCGTTTTTCAACCACTTCAGGATCATTCTGATGTACCTGCTTATAAAGTTTAATGACTTCATCTGCGCCCAAGCCAAAGGAACGCTTGATTTCCTTTTCCCAGGTGTCATAGTCAAAGGTTTCTGCGTGCGCGCGTGCTTTATCATAGTCGAAAGGCATGGTCAGGAATTTTGCGTACATATCGCTGACGATGCAGGTTGCCATGCCAACACAGGTGCCGTGCAGCTGGCCGTATTCGCCCTTGAAGATGGACTTCATTTCCAGGAAGTGGGAGATATGATGCTCGGAGGCAGACGCCGGTCTGGAGAAACCGATATAGCTCATGGCAATCCCGATGAGCACCAGGGATTCCATCAGGTACTGAAGCGCGTCGGATTCTCTGTTCACGAGGCCCGGCACCGTATCCACACATTTTTTAACAGAGTAGAGCACCAGCTCTCCGACCTCTGGGCAGTAATATTCGCCGTTGATCAGCTCAGACATTTTCCAGTCGTTGATGGCTAAATATTTACCTAAAACATCGCCTAAACCAGCCGCGATCATGACATCCGGTGCAGTGGCCAGAATATCGGTATCACCGATGATGGCATTGGCACATTCTGCGGAATAGGTGATTTTAAGATTGTTATGAACTAAAGGAGAAACGTTTGAAGCGTAGCCATCCATAGATGGTGCCGTCGCCACAATATAATACGGCAGTCCCGCGCCAAACGCGACATAACGGGTTAAGTCATTTAAAGAGCCTGAGCCAATGGCAATGATCAGCTTGGTATCAGCCGGTAAATGTTCCTTCATTTCTTCGGCGTATTTATCTTCTGCGTGCATGCTCTTATGTGGGAAAATATATTTTTCAACAGGATAGCCTGCTTGCACTACCATACTTTCAACGCGTTCACCGGCTACTTCCCAGGTATTGACATCGGCCACGATAAAAACCTTATCGCTTTTACTCAGGATGCTCCCGTCTTTTAATTTCTGGGTTTCCATAATGCCTGGCAGTTTGTCTAAAGCGTTTTTGCCGATGGCGATATTTTCGATGCTTGCGATATGTTTTTTGCCGCAGCTGCAATCAAACTCGTGGTTAATCAATTCGTTAATGGATAATTCTTTAAAACTCATGTTTTTCTCCTTTTAATATTATAAATAGGTTAGATTCAGATATTTAATTTGTTTTTTAAGAAACATAAAATCATAGATTTGGGTTCTCTAGTTCTGGCCGTAATAGGCGTTTTCGCCATGCTTGCGGTAGAAATGTTTGTTTAAAAGCACATCCTGCATTGGGTACGCGCCGCCAGCCAGCTGCTCGGTGTAGAAGGCCATCATGGCCAGCTGGTCTAAAACAACCGCATTATGGACAGCCTCGTGCGGGTCTTTCCCCCAGGTAAACGGGCCGTGGCTTTTAACCAGGACGGCTGGCATATAATCGGGATTGATGTCCATATCATTGAAGGTTTCAACAATAACCTTGCCAGTATTGAGCTCGTAGTCACCCTCAATTTCTGTATCGGTCATAACACGCGTGCAGGGGATCGGGCCATTGAAGTAATCAGCATGGGTTGTTCCGTAAGCATTAATATCTTTTCCTGCCTGAGCCCAAATGGTCGCCCACTGTGAGTGGGTATGTACCACACCGCCGATATTCGGAAATTTACGGTAAAGCTCAAGATGTGTGTCGGTATCGGAGGATGGATTCAGGTCTCCTTCTACCACTTTACCATCTTCTAACGCGACAATGACCATATCTTCCGGCTTTAGCTTGTCATATTCCACACCGGAGGGTTTAATGGCAATCAGACCTTTTTCCCGGTCAATACCGGATACATTACCCCAGGTAAAGGTAATAAGCTTATACTCCGGCAGCAGCATATTGGCTTCATAAACTTGCTGTTTCAGTTCTTCTAACATGGTTCCTCCCTAAATGATTAAAAATTTCTGTCGATCTTCAAATGTTCTTTTTGTTACTTTATGTTTTTATAATAGCACATTTTTAACATTTCGTCAATTGTAAATTGATAAAATCCTCCAAAAAACAAATAATTTGGGACAAAAAAAGTCATTCCCCTGTTTGGGGAATGACTTTTACTGACTATTTAGCTGCTTCTGCCTTGATGGCTTTCAGACGTTTCATTACGTCGTTTTCGCCGCGGCCGAAGTAATCGTGCAAGATGGCATATTCCGCAAACAGCTTGTCATATACTTTTGCGTTTTCTTCATTTGGTGTATAAAGAATATCTTTTTCATTGGCCAGAACCTGAGCAGCTTCAAATACAGAATCGTAGCCGCCCTCAGCAGCGCCTGCTGCTACAGAAGCCATAACCGCAGCGCCAAGGGCCGGGCCATACTCAGAGCCCGCAATGCGGATCGTTCTTCTGGTAACATCGGCGTAAATCTGCATCATCATGGCATTCTTCATGGCAATGCCGCCAGTTGCGTACAGATTATTGACCGTTACACCGCATTTTTCAAAGTTTTCAATAATTTCTCTGGTACCATAAGCGGTTGCTTCGATTAATGCACGGTACATTTCCTCTGGTTTTGTCTGCAGTGTCATACCGAGCATCATACCCGTCAGGTCGTTGTCGAGGAGGACGGAGCGGTTGCCGTTCCACCAGTCAAGCGCGATGAGTCCACTTTCACCGACCGCCATTTTTTCAGCTTTTTCGGTTAAAATCTGATGCAGGTTTAGGCCGCGTGCTCTTGCTTCTTTAGCGTATTCTTCAGGAACGCAGTTGTCAACAAACCATGCAAAATGATCCCCTACACAGCTCTGTCCGCCTTCGTATCCAAAATAACCTGGCAGAATACCATCTTCAACGACGCCAAAGACGCCGGGCACAATTTTTTCTTCTTTAGAGATCAGCATGTGGCAGGTGGATGTCCCCATGATCATGAGCATCTGGTCCGGACCGGCCTGTTTCATGGCACCCGGTACACCTGCATGAGCATCGACATTGGCAATGGCCACAGCGGTACCAACCTTAAGGCCTGTCAGCGCGGCACCCTTTGTGTCAATTTCGCCTGCTCTGCTGCCGATCGGTGAGATTGGGCAGTTTAATTTTTCTTCTACCACATTTTCAAACTGTGGGTCGAGTGCTTTATAGAAATCCTTTGACGGATAACCGTCTACTTTGTGATATAAAGCCTTGTAGCCTGCTGCACAGGAGTTTCTGGTCTGTTTTCCGGTCAGCTGCCAGATTACCCAGTCGCCAGCTTCAATGTAATAATCCATGTCTTCATATAATTCATGGTCTTCAACACAGATCTGCCACAGACGCGGTGTCATGGATTCAGATGACGCCTTGCCGCCATAGCGGGCCATAAAATCTTCTCCGCGCTGTTCTGCAATTTCAGTCAGTTTATTGGCATAGCTCTGAGCGCCATGATGTTTCCACATCATAACATACGCCATTGGGTCGTTCTTATATTTGTCTAAGAAGCACATAGGTGTGCCGTCAGCTTTTACCGGCAAGACTGTACATGCTGTAAAGTCAACCCCTACGCCGATAACATCTGCCGGGTCTACCTGTGTGCGTGATAAAACTTCCGGAACCGCGTTCTTGAAAACGTCCAGGTAATCCTGCGGATGCTGGAGTGCATAGTCCATTGGCAGCTTTGTGCCATCCGGCAGCTCTCTGTCCATTACCGCATGCGGATAATTGTAAAATGCCGAGCCAATTTCTTCCCCTGTTTTTACATTGACCACAACTGCTCTACCGGAGAGCGTACCGAAGTCGATACCGATTACATACTTTGCCATCTTTGTTATTCCTCCTCATGTTTTAAATGAACCTTTAACATGTTCGTTTGGATACTTTATGTTTGTATAATAGCACATTTTATAATAGAAGTCAACTGTTTACCTTTAAGCTACTTGCAATTAATCCTAAAATGGTTTATTCTATAGATAAGTGACACAAAAGAGCACATAAAGGAGACATAAACGATGTTAAAAGAACAAAGAGAGGAACAAATTCTACAACTTTTGGAACAACACGGCAGTGTAGAGGTTTCACAGCTCTGTAATCTTTTTGGCGTTACCAAAATGACGATTCGCAGAGATCTTGATAAATTGGAGAATGAAGGAAAAATTTCCAGAACACATGGCGGTGCTGTCTTAAACAATACAGATATTCTTTTGGAAAAACCTCTTTATGTGCGTTTAAACACAAATACCGAACATAAAGAGCGCATTGCCAGAAGAGCCGCTGCCATGATTTCAGACGGTCAGAAGATTTTTCTGAGCTCCGGCACCACTGTCTTTACCCTGGCGCGGCAGCTGGACAATTCCAGACGTCTGCTTATTGTGACCGATGGTCTCAACACAGCCCTTGAGCTCAGCAAGCGCACAAATATATCCATTATCATCATCGGAGGTGAACTGCGCAGTAACACCCTAGCAACAACCGGCAGTTTTGCAGAGGGAATGATCCGGGAATTTAAGTTTGAAACAGCTTACATCGGTGTAACCAGCATCGGCACAGACGGCTCTCTGCACCACGGGAGTCTGGTGGAAATCGGACTGTATAAAGTGCTGGCTGAAATCTCAAAGAAACTTGTGATTATGGCCGATTCCGACAAGCTTGGAAAGGATGACTTTGTCTGTGTAGGAAAATTAAAATCCGGCGACACACTGATCACAGACTCTGACGCAGACCCTGACATTGTAAAGCTATACCGGGATATGGGTGTTGAGATCATTCTGGCATAATTTTCGTTTTCGCAAATTCGCAAATATGCTATAATAGCATTAGGATTAATTTTGTCAAAGGATGTGACGCCATGAATACAACCCTTACGCTCAATAAAGCAATCCAGAACCTCTCAAAGGCCATTCAAATAAAAACAATTTCCAACAGGCCCGGACGTGTACCAGACTATCAGCCTTTCGATGATTTTATTGTCTTCTTGAAGGAGGCCTACCCTATCTGCCACGAGCATCTTGAGCACACCCGTGTGAATAATTATGGACTGGTTTACCGCCTGAAGGGTAAAAACCGCGATGCAGAGCCCTTGCTTTTTCTGGGGCATTATGATGTTGTTCCGACCGCCCAGGGCAGCGAATCGAAATGGACCTACCCGCCTTTCAGCGGTACTGTTGCCGATGGCTATATCTGGGGGCGCGGTGCTTTAGACGACAAATTCCAAATTATTGCTCTTTTCGAAGCACTGGAACGCTTTATTACCATGGAGCAGCAGCCTGAGCGTGATGTTTATCTCGCCTTTGGATTTGATGAGGAGGTTGGCGGAAACCTTGGCGCCTCCCGGATTGCTTCCTTTTTCAAGTCGCAGAATATTCAATTTGACTGTGTGCTGGATGAAGGCGGAATGTGTATTGAAGATCTTTTCCCGCAGATTAACCGCCCAATGGCGACTGTCGGCGTCGGCGAAAAAGGGCAGGCCAACTTAAGGGTTACCTTCTCACAGAAGGGCGGGCATTCCGCTGTGCCTTCACCGGGCAGCGCTATCTATCAGCTTTCAAGGCTTCTGGTCAGCATCGAAGACCATCCTATGCCTCCGCACCTCACCGAGCCGATTAAACAGCTGCTCAAAAAGGTCTCACCGGATGTCCATGGTAAAAGACGTCGTTTTTACGACCATATTGAGCTTTTAAAGCCTGCGCTCTATAAAGAGCTCTCAAAAGTACCCATGACAAACGCCATGATAAGAAGCACCATTGCTCCAACCATTCTGCAGGGCAGTGATATGGCTAATGTACTTCCAGGAGAGGCATCTGCTATTTTAAACTGCCGTATACTCCAGGGCGATACTGTGGAGGATATGATCCGGCATATCACCAGGCTCTGTGGCAAGAAAAAACCGGATTTTGAAATTTTGATGAATCATCCCCCTTCTGCATTCTCGGAAACTGATACCCAAGCCTACAGGCATCTGGAAGCCTGTATTTCTGTTATCTTCCCTGGCGCAGAAACGACGCCGACCATTTCACTGGGCGGAACAGACGCGCGTAAATACGATATTGTATCAAAAAATATTTATCGTTTTACCCCTGTTCAGGTCACTAAAAGTGAACGTGATGCCATGCACAACATCAATGAACGTATTTCCATTGAAAACCTGGGCCGGGCCATTACTTTTTACACCACGTTTATTCAAAATTACCGGTAAATCTCAAAAGACACAGAGGCTTTTCCTTTTGTGTCTTTTTTATTTTTTAAAATTATATAAAAACCGCTTGCGAGTTCTGTTTTACAGCGTTATCATAAGAACAGGTTTACATAATTAGGAGGAGAGAATGTATAAACGTAATTACCGAAACACTGAAGATGCTATCTCAATTTTAGGCTTTGGCTGTATGCGCCTGCCAAAAATCAACCCGGACAGACCGGAGATTGATGAAGTGGCCGCGCAGGCACTTTTTGACTATGCCTTTGAACATGGCATTAACTATTTTGACACAGCTTTTAACTATCATCAGCGGCTGTCTGAACCCTTTGTGGGCAAAGCTCTGAAAAAATATCCCCGGGATCAGTTTTATCTTGCCAGTAAGATGCCAGGTTTTCTGGTAAAAGAGGAAAAGGATGTCGATGAGATCTTTGAAAAGCAGTTAGAAAACTGTCAGGTAGACTATTTTGATTTTTACCTTTGCCATGCGATTTCGGATGAAAGTTTCAAGGTCTATGATGACTGTAACATTATGGAACATCTGCTGAAGCGCAGGGCTGACGGACAGATCCGCCATCTGGGCTTTTCCTTTCACGGCTCTCCGGAAAAGCTGGAGGAGCTGGTTGAACGTTACGACTGGGATTTTGTCCAGCTTCAGTTAAACTATGTGGACTGGAATGTTCAGAATGCCAAGCGCCAGTATGAAATTCTTGATGCACATGGTCTTCCATGTATTGTCATGGAGCCTCTGCGCGGCGGCACCCTGGCAGTCCTCTGTGATGAGGCGGCTGCTGTTCTTAGAGAGTCTGAACCAGATAAAAGTCTGGCTTCCTGGGGATTGCGCTATGCTGCCACTCTGCCAAATGTGCTCACTGTGCTCAGCGGCATGTCCGCCATGGACCAGGTCGCTGATAATATCTGTACCATGGAAAATTTTGAACCCTTATCCGAATCCGAGATGGCGCTTGTCAACAAGGCCGGTGATATCTTCACTAAAACAAAGACCATTCCCTGCACTGGCTGCCGGTATTGTATGGACTGCCCCTCCGGCGTAGAGATTCCAGGACTTTTCAAGCTCTATAATGAATATATGCTGGGCGAGGACAAAAATGATTTTGTCAACGGCTATAAAGCGCTGGGCCCAGAAAAGCAGGAATCACAGTGTACTGCCTGTGACCAATGTACAGAACATTGCCCGCAGAGCATTGATGTTCCTGAGGCCTTAAAAAAAGTGACCGCGCTGGCGGAAAAGCTTTTATAATAAACAAAAACCGTCCAGGCTTATCAAACAAGGCCTGAACGGTTGCTTTTATTATTGATTCATACATTTCTCAATAACATCAATCAATTTGTTAAAATCAATGGGTTTAGAGACATAGTCGTTCATCCCTGCTGCCAACGCTTTAGCCATATCCTCCGCAAACGCATTGGCCGTCAGGGCAATAATTGGTATAATTTTTGCTTGAAAATGCTCACAGTCACGGATCTCACGCGCCGCGGTATAGCCATCCATGACTGGCATTTGCAAATCCATTAAAATAAGCTGATAAGTGTAAGGCTCTGATTGCATAAAAATTTTAAGTGCTTCCTCTCCATTTTCAGCACATTCCACCAGATAACCTTTTTCTTCAAGTATTGTCTGGGCAATCTCCAGGTTAAGTGAATTATCTTCGACCAGCAGCAGCTTTATCTTGTCTGCAGCCTTTGATTTCTGTTTTTGGACATCTGCTCTCTCTGCTGGTTTCTTAATAACATCTGAATGGTCTTCCTCTATTTTCAAATTGAGGGTGACAACAAAGCGGCTTCCTTTCCCTTTTTCACTTTCAACCTGAATATTCCCCTGCATGGCGGCAACTATCTTTTGTGAAATGGACATTCCCAGGCCCGTTCCCTGGATCTTCTGAACCTGTGGGTCCTCTGCACGTGAAAAGGGCACAAAAATATAATCCAGAAAATCCTCATCCATTCCAATACCGTTATCCTCAACCGTAAAAACAAAGCTTCCATAGCCCGATATTTTTCCTGACACCTCCTGTACTGTTAAAAGGATCTCCCCGCCATTCAAGGTATATTTGATAGCATTGCTGATCAGATTTAACAGTACCTGCCGGATACGTCCAGCATCTCCGATCAATATATTGTGCTCAATATCCTTAATAATCACTGTTAACTCATGATTTTTCTCCGCTGCCTCTGTACGGACCATCGCGCTTATGTCCTCGATCACTTCACTGAGGCAGAAAGGTTCCTCTGCCAAAGCGATTTTCCCCTTTTCGATTTTAGACATATCTAAAATTTCATTGATCAATGCCAGCAGATGCTTGCTGGACAGGTTGATTTTTTCCAGACAATCCTTTACTTTTTGAGGATTATTGATCTGACTGGCCGCTATAGACGACATACCGATGATAGCATTCATTGGCGTACGGATGTCGTGGGACATTTGTGCCAAAAAGCTGCTTTTGGCTTCATTGGCTGTTTTTGCTGCTTCGTAAGCGGCAAGAAGTACTTTTCGGTTCTGCTCTTCCTGTTCCATCTCTTCCAGCTTTTGTTCATTGATGTTCATATTGGCAAAGATGACCTTTGTCACCTCACCATCCCGTATTTCTGCAATACTAAAACGTGAACGTACCCAATAAAGCCCATCTGGATAAATTCTCCGAAAGTCAATCTCGTAAACCGGCTGCTCCAATGAGAGCGCATATCTCAAAAAATCAGGACTGCCCGCACGATACATTTTTTCCTGATCTGCCTTATAGACATATTCCCTGACAAATTTTGAATAGTACGTGTCAAGACTTCCTTTTGGAAACTCACGACGCTTCCGAATAACTTCTTCCTGCCAGATGGCCTCCTCGGTGTTGTTTTCCAAATCAAACAGGTAAATGGAATAATAGCATTGGCATAAATTGGACAGTATGTTTTCCCTCTGTTGTGCCTCCTGTTTATCATCAATGTTTCTCAGCATTAATATAATGCGCTCCTCATTGTCCTGGAAAATCCTGACTGCATAATAACTGTAATAATGCAGGATTTCTCTCTCTTTATTCCAAAGTCTCAGAACACCTTCAAGATAACCTTTTTTATCATAGCATTGATTGTCAAAGACATTATCAAAGGCCTTTTTATCCTCCAACGGCATCATTTTAATTAATTGTTGATAAAAATCTTCATAATTTCCGTGTTTTAGCAAATGAAGCAGTTCGCCATTATAGTGAATGCAGTGATACTCAAGCCGTTCAAAATCCAGGCATATAACCAGTTTATAAATCTGTGATAAAGCAATTTGTGTGGTTGTGTCATCAATCTTTTTTTCCATCTCCACATCTTGCTCATCAAATGCGATAATAACCCACGGATACTCAGGCGAATACTCGGACGAAGGCATGATTTTGGTGCGCCGCCACCTGCCCTGTCGATTCCGGTACAAGACCTCACTCTGTTTTTCACCACTTCTTATACGGCGCCATATGTTTTCAATCCCCGCCGTTTCCAAAAAAGCTTCCTGGTACTGCGGTGCTACCTCCGCTATTGTATAGTTTTTTATGAATCCTTCATAGTCCGAAAAATCCATCTGTAATTTTCGAAAAACCTCAGACTGCTTTATCGCTTTATAAGTCTTATCCTGAAGATTACACAAAAAGATTCCCGTATAGCTTTTACTGAGCGTCTGTATAATCGTGTCATATTCTCTTTTAAGCATCACTGTATTCGTGATGTTTTGGTGATAACCTCTCAGACACAGGCCTTTTTTATAATTCCAGTCTCTGACGCCCCCACAACGCACATAGATTCTTCCCCATTTTGGATGCTGCCAGGGGTACTGTACCTCTGCCCGGTCATCCTGGGCCATTCGCTCTACTGCACTCTCTACTACCGGGTAATAGTCCTCATCAATACGATTATACCACCATTCATAACATATCTCCGGTGTGGGGGTTTCGGTAAAACCCAGTAAGTCTAACATCGATTTGTCTGCATACATTCTGGGTTTTGTTCCTTCCTCCAGCTCAATAACCCACAGCCCTGTCTGTGCTTCATGCAGCACCTCCTGCATTTTATTCATATCCTTAAAATGGTCAAGCATATCCTTTTCCCTTTCCTCTATCCGCATCCTTTATAAGCTCCCTTCCATATCTTTTGAAGGGATTTTAATATTAAGTTTATTATACTATAAAACCGCATTAAAACCGAATAAAAAAAAACAGGGCAATGCCCTGCATTTATTTTTTAATTTCCAGCAGCTTCTGCTTCAGCTCGCTTTCAATTTTCTGCATTTCAACTTCAGCGGCCTGGCGTTTTTCCCGGCCTTCAGCCTGAATTCGCAGAACCTCGTCAAAGGTAGAAATCAGTGATTCATTTGTGTGCTTCAAGGTCTCAATATCCACAATACCGCGTTCAGATTCTTTGGCGGTTTCAATGGTTGCCATCTTAAGGGTATCGGCATTTTTCTTAAGAAGCTCGTTGGTCATATCGGTAACCTGTCTCTGGGCCTCTGCTGCCTGACCCGAATGGACAACCCCCAGCGCCAGCACCATCTGGCTCTTCCAGAGTGGAATGGTATTAACGAGTGAAGACTGGATCTTTTCCGCCATCAGAATATCATTATTCTGAACCAGGCGGATCTGTGGCGCCATCTGCAACGAGATCATACGGGTAAGCTCAAGGTCATGAATTTTCTTTTCAAAGCGGTTACACATGGCTGCCAGGTCGTTGGCTGCCTGGGCGTCCTCTGGTAAACCGCTGGCCTTAGATTTTTCCACCAGCGCTGGCAACTCTTCGCTCTGCGTTTTAGCCAGCTTCTTTTTACCTGCCAGAATATACATGGACAGTTCTTTAAAATAGGTTTTGTTAACCTCGTACATTTTATCCAGCATGGCCACATCCTTCATAAGCTGGATCTGATGACCTTCCAGAATTTCCGATATTTTATTAACATTTGTTTCTGCTGTTGCGTATTTTGCACGCATGGCCGTGATCTTATTGGCGCTTTTTTTAAAAAAGCCGAAAAATCCCTTTTCCTCCTCCTGGACGTCAAAGCTTTTGAGCTCAGTGACCATATTGGTGAGCATATTACCAATTTCACCAAGGTCTTTGCTCTTGACGCTGTCCAATGCAGTCTCCGAAAAATCAGCAATTTTTTTCTGTGCACCCGCACCGTACTGCATGATCATATTGGAATTGGTAAGCTCAATCTGCTGTGAAAAGTTTTCCACCATTTGGCGTTCTTCTGGCGTCAGCGTATTTTCATTAAAGGCTGCATCCTCCACAGCTATTTCTTTTACGGTCTCTGGCATCGGCTCCTTTACTTCCTCAAAGGGGTCAAAAGTCAGGGTCGGCGTAACGGTTTCAAAATCTTTTATTTCATCACTCATTTTACTTTCCTCCAGTGTTAAAGTCTTTTTCTGTCAGGCCTTCCTGGGCCAGCATGGTTTCAAGTACTGTAATATCGGTTGAGATATCCATTGCCTTGTCCTGATAAAAGCTGTCGAGCAAATTTTCAAAGGCATAATTGATGGTGTCCAGTGTCTCCTCGATCTCATGCTTTGCGCTCCGGATATTCTCTCCCTGGATAGGCTCCGCGTCCATTTCACGGTAGGCATTGACCAGCTTCAGGGTCGTTGGCAGATAGTAGCCCATAAATTTGCGGGTTTCGGGAAGCTCATCTGTATGGTTTTCGACATACTCAAAAATTTTGCAAAGTATGATTTCCAAACGGTCAAGCTTCTGCGAGATCACTTCCCCTGAAATGGCCTCATTAGCCTCTCGGATCTGTTCTATACTTTCCTTGCCTTCTTCTATGAGCAAACGTGTTTCTTTGAGAATCGGATTTTGAGCCTCCATTCTCTGCTGCCGTTCTACTTCTTCCTTTAGCCGGCGTTCCTCACGCTCGCGCAGACGGACGCCTTCCTCATATTTTTCATAAGCATCGTAGGCTTCATCGCTTAACAGAAGATAAGTTTTTTCATCATTGATCCGCCCTTCCGGGAACATGCCCGAGCGAATCATTCTCAATAAATCCTTGACGACAAACTTATCATTTTTTCCAACACTGGATGCCAGCTGTTTTACGGAGATATAGGCCTGCCCGTTAAGGGTGCGCACATACTCATAAAACCGCTTTACCCGGCCTCTGGATTTTGTTCCTGTTACGGCTAGGATAATGCATATAATCAGCAGGGGGATCAACACCCCCATGGATACGCCCATTGCAATAAGACTGCCGGATATACCGACGGCAATCCCCACAGCCGCCAGAACAAAGGCGCTGAATCCTATCCCAAAGTACCCCAGGACCATCATAATGATACTGGATATTTTACCAGCCGGTGACTTTGCCACCGGTGCACGCAGCGGCCGCTCTACCACCTGCGTCTCTGTTTCTGTTTCTTCTTCATCGTCAATCCTGGCACTTGTTTCATACCATACGGCTTTACCTCTCTGCACACCTTTTTTTACTTCTTCCAGTGCGCTGTTCACCGTATTGCTTATATTTTTGTTGAGCTGTTTAAAATCCGTCGAGTTTATGGCTTCCTTCACAATGGATTTAATTTCCTCGCCAAGATTGGAGTAATCATTCTTAGACACTTTTTTCCTCCATAATATTCATGCTGTAAAACAATTATATCCCATAACACTTAAAATAACAATTTGAAATTGCTAAAACAGGCGGTTTGCAAGGTTTTATTAAACAAAAACACAGCCGTCAGAGGCTAACGCGGCTTTCTGGCGGCTGTATTTTTATCGGATCACCTGATTATGGATATCCTGCATTCTCACATCGGTTTCTGCAATGGTGTCTGCGCACTCCTTCAGCTCACGGGCCACAGACTCCGGAATGTTGGCAGAATCCACAGCCTTATAACGAAGCTGATGTTCCAGGCTGGCCCAGAAATCCATAGCGATGGTCCGAATCTGAACCTCTACCTTGACCATCTCCTTATGGTCAGAAAAAAACACCGGCACCTTTAAAATTAAATGCAGACTTCGGTAGCCGTTGGGCTTTGGCTTTTTTATATAATCGGTAACACGGACAAGCTCAATATCATCCTGCGCCTTCAAAAGATTTTTAACAGCGTAAATATCTTCAATATACGGACAGATGATACGAATCCCTGCGATATCATCCAGATTTTCCCGGGCGGACTGGACGCTCAGGTCAAACCCCTTGCGGTCCAGTTTTTCAACAATGCTTTTGGGCGATTTTACTCTGGACTGGATGGTGTGGATCGGGTTGCGCTCGTGGGTAGACTGAAACTCGTCATTCAGAATCTCAAGCTTCGTACGAACCTCCTTAATCGCTGCTGTAAAGGTATTTTCCAAATCATATAATTCCTTGATTAAAGCCTGAGCCACCTCATAGGGGTCTGTGGTATCGTTTCCAACAAATACCTCTGCCTCAACCTTCTTTAGTATATCCACCATGGGTGTCTTATCGGTTATTTTTGTATTTAGCATACTATCTCTCCTGTTGTGATTATAAAGCAATCTCAATAACAAACTCTATTTTAATATCTTTCGCTTAATTTTTCATAAAATAAATTAAAAAAGCAGACGCTTTTTTCGCATCTGCTTTTATTCTACCATTCTTTTGAGAAGGCTTCAACCTCTAAACAGGCATTATTCACGATCTCCTGTGTTTTATCCGGACATTCCTCCATGCCCTGGGCGTAAAGCACAGAGACATCCTTAATCCCACACAGTCCAAGGATTCCTTTAAGCCAGTCCACACCATAACAGTGCATGATGGGATTATCGGTGTTACAGGTACCGCCGCTGGCCAGCAAAATCAAAGCTTTTTTATTTTCCAGCATGCCGACCGGCCCTTTTTCTGTATAGCGAAAGCTTTTGCCTGCGCGCATGACCGCCAGTGAGTAGCTGACCATCTTCGGCGGAACAATCAGGTTCCAATGCGGCAGTGCAAAAACAGTTCTGTCCGCCGTCATAAATTCCTCACAAAGGTCGTCGATTTCTGTGTAGACGCCATTATCTCCGTCAGACTGCCCATTAAAATAAGCAATCAGCTCTTCGTCAATCTCGGGAAGTTCCAGACGGCTGAGATCAATACGCTTAAGCTGATCCTCTGGATGCGCCGCCTGATAGTTTTTCATAAAAATATCTGCCAGTCTGCAGCTGACTGAATCCTCAGCCAGGGGACTGGCTGTTACAACTAATATTTTTTCCATTTTTTACCTATACCCTATTCTGTGGATTCCCTTCAAGCCAGCAGCGAATATTATCAAACACAATGACTGCTCGCTTGTACAGGGATTCTTTTGTGGCGTAAGCCACATGTGGTGTTAGAACCGTGTTCGGTGCGCTTAAAAGCGGGTAGTCCTTTGGCAGCGGCGGATCTTCTTCGTAAACGTCAATACCTGCGCCGGCCACCTTTCCCTCTTTTAGCGCGTCTGCCAACGCCTCATTGTCAATAACGCCGCCTCTCGACGTATTGATTATAATGGCTTCGGGTTTCATAAGCGCCAGCATATCCCGGCTGATCAGTCCCTGTGTTTCTGGACTTACAGGAATATGAAGCGTTACAATATCGCTCTGCTTGAGGAGCTCCTCTAAATCCATATATTTGATACCCATTTCCAGACCCTCTGAGCGAACGGTCCGGCTGTAGGCTAAAAGCTCACATCCAAAAGCTTTTCCAATTTCTGCCACCTTTAAGCCAATGGCGCCGGTTCCTACGATTCCCAGTTTTTTGCCACAGAGCTCATGGCCGATCAAGCCTCCGATGGTCCCGCCATTACGCGTTTCGTGGTCACAGGTCACAATATAGCGGTAGACATCAATCATAAGCCCAAAGGCCAGCTCGGCCACCGCATTGGTCGAATAGCCCGCCGCATTGCACAGAATAATACCCCTTTCCTTACAGGCGGCAACATCTACATGGTCAACCCCTGTAAAGGCAATATCCACCAGCTTTAGATTTTTGCAGGCGTCAATAACCTCTTTTCCAAAGGGCTGGTTGGCCAGTACGACAACATCGGCGTCCTTTACCCGCTCAATCAGCTTTTCTGTGTCGGTTTCCCGGTTTTCATAAGCAATAAACTCATGCCCGTCCGCACGGAGCAGCATGCTCAATGTCTGCAGTGCATCCTCTGTAATGCCGAGGGGTTCCATTATTACAATCTTCATCGCTCGTTGCCTCCGAATCCTTATTTAATCCTAATAAGCTTATTATAATACAAACCCGCATGCTTTTTAAGGATAAATTTATACCAATCACCAAAATTCTTTGTCACTTTAACGGCAGAAAAGATAATTATTCGTCTTCTTCGGTCATTATTCGTATTTGATCGTAACTGTAGCCTCTGCTCATCAGATTACGGGTAACACGCTGCTTCAGTTCTCGGCCCGTATAACCTTTGTTTTCCTGCATTCTGCGGTATTTTTCATAAAAGCGTCTGAGCTCGGTCATCTGTTTTTCTAGAAGTGCCTCGGTCTCTTCCTCGGTCAGGTTTTCAGTTTCATCCTCTGGCAGTCTAGCCTCAATCACCTCGCGGATTACCTCACCCGGAAATCCCTTTCTCTGCAAAAAGGTATAGATCTTACCTTTGCGTTTCCTGTAGCTTTCCCGGCTGTACTGACGAGCCGCTTTTTCAAACTGTTTCTCACAGCATATCCGTTCCTGGTCTGGCGTGTAAAGCTCGTCCATAACGGCAATCAGTTCCTGAGGAATCCCCCTTTTTTTCAGATCATAACGCATTTTTACTCTGCCCCAGAAATTGAAATGAATATTGTTATAGCAGTAATTCTTTACATAAGCGGTGTCGTTAATAAAGGCATATTGTACAAGCTTTGCCATAACCTCTGCAACCACACGCTCACTGTACTCCTTTTTTTCCAGATAGTCGACCATTTCCTTTTCAGTCCGATTTTTAAAAGAAATGTAATTCAGACTCTGGTCATAGGCTTTCTGAACGGTCTTAGGGTCACTCATAGGATTTCCTTTCCACTAAAAAACTGCCGGCTGATCCCGGCAGTTTTATTTTAACAAATTTTAAACATAAGCGCCAGACGAAACAGGAATATAATCCTGAATAAGCTGGGCAACACCGCCAATCTTCACTTCAAAATGAAGATGGTTGGCTGTTGAAGAGCCAGTAGAACCGGTTCCTCCAATATATTCACCCTGGCCAACAGTCTGGCCAACACTGACATCAATGCTGCTGAGGTGGCCGTACAATGTTGAGTAGCCGCCTTCATGCTGAATTTCAATGCAGTTTCCATAGCCGCCAAAGCTTGACGCACGCGTTACGGTTCCGGCCGCTGATGCATAAACCGGGGTGCCATAGCTGTTCAAAATATCCACAGCGCAGCCATTGGAGTGATTGCTTGATCCGCCGCCCGGGCGTCCTATTTCACCTACAAGGCCACTGGTCGGGATCAGAAACTGTCCGCTGCCGCTGATGGAGCCTCTGGATACAGGCGCAGCTGCCGCTTCCTTTGTTCCTACACGCTTAACTGCCTTAACTGGTTCCTTGGTAGTGTTTTCTGATTTAACTTCCTTACCGACCTCCTGGCCGTTTTCATAGGTAAAAACAGCATCAACATCCTTCTGGCCGTTTTCCCCCTTCTGTACTTCTTCCACTTCGCCAGTCATCAGCTCATCGGCAGGCTGTTCCTCTGTCTCAAAGGGGATTTCTTCTTGATACTGCTTTTCGACAACGGTAACCACTGTCAGTACCGGTGCTTTCTGAGTTGTATTCAGAACGTCGCCTTCCTTTAAAGTATTCAGATCTTTATCAGCATTCATGGCTGCCAGACGGTCAACGGTTGTTCCACGATTGGCTGCGATAAGATTTCCATCGGTTTCTCCCGGCTGAACGGTGGTTTGAGCTGTAATCTCATTTCCCTCTTTCAGATATGACATGGTAGCGTCATAATTCCTGGCGTCAGGCACTTCCACATTTTGTTCATCAATGGTAACATTCTGCTTAAGTTCTGAGCTCAAAACTGTCGCACCCTCTACCTGGGAATACTGCTGTTTGAAATCATTCAATGCCCTTTCTGCCGTCTCTTTGGAGTCGGTCTGAATGGCTGGCTTTCCATCAATCATGATGGCAGCCCCCTTGAGCTTAACGTCAACTCCGGCATTGTAAATGGTTTCGGCACACTGACCCACATCAAGCTTCTCTCCCATTGTGCGGGCAGGCTTAAGCTTGATATCATCCGCTATAATAACATTCTCATTGCCATATTCTTTGGAGAGCTTTTGCTGCAGCTCTCCAAGAGCATTGTCAAAGGTACTCTGATCCTTGACATATCCAATGCTCTGCCCGTTATATAACACCTCGTAAGCTGTTGTCTGGGCATGGGCAATTCCCGTACCGGCACAGACCAGAAAGGCTGTTACCACAATGGCAGATGCTCTGGCAGTGAAAACCCGCTTTCCAATTTTATCATTAAATTTGTCCAGCTTTGCGTTAATCTTTTCTTCAACAGAACTCAGCTTGTCTCTGAATTTTGAGGTTTTCATTTTTTACTTTCTCCTTAATTAGCGCTAAAACATGTTGTTAGTTGAATTTTAACATAAACGTAAACTTTTCTCAAGATTTTTGTAACTTTTTTGTTACAAAAAAGATGAATCTTTAAGATTTTTTGTTTTTTAGTCCCATCACGCAACTGCTTATGCTATAATAGAATACCAAATACAATTTACTATTGAGGTGAACAAAATATGACAACTGAAAGCTCTGATAATATAAATCGTTTAATTCCGTCTGATATCTTTAACACGCTTTCCTTTTACCGTCCCGTTCTGGAGCACCCAATCCTCAAGGATTTTCTGGTTCTTTCAAGAGCCTATGAATCTGGTTTAAGGGGCGCCGAATACCGGAGGGAATATCTGGATACTTACTATCATTTGAAATCTCTGATGCTGGGTTACTCCTTTAATAAAAGCGAGGATACCAATTACGCCAAAACTCCCTGGAAGGATTTTCTGATCACCCAGATCGTCGGAAATGAGAATCCTCTGACGCTTCTGTTCGAAAGAGGGCCAGTCACTAAGCAGCACCCTTTTGCCAAAAGTATGTACCATGAATTTGAAATTTTCATGAAGCTCTATCATTTTGACTGGGATGCCTTTTTAAAGGAAACAAATCTTGACGACACCAATATTTTTTCTGCCCATATCTTTTTCCCGGTTCCGCCCTGTGATGAAATCGACCTGGCCTTTTCGACCGAGGACATCGACAAAGCCTTCAACGCCACCAACGAATACATCAACCATCACGGTCTTGGAATTTTTGAAATTAACGTCAGCTTTAAAATTGTAGCCGGCGGACGCCTTTCCCCTATTACCAACCAAAAATATAAGCCTATGGATTCCCTGGTTGGCTATGATATGCAGAAAAAGGAGCTCATTGCCAATACCGCCTCCTTTATAAACAATTATACTGGTCTGAACGTACTGCTTCAGGGCGATATGGGCACCGGAAAATCCACGATGGTCAAAGCCCTGCTGGATACCTTTAAGGATACCAAGCTCAAAATGGTCGAAATAAAGAAAGACCAACTCGAATATATCCCTTCGGTCATCGAATACGTTAAAAAGCGCCCTTACCCGTTCATACTTTTTATCGACGACCTCTCCTTCGACGAGGACGACGCCGACTATAAAATTTTCAAAAATGTTATGGAGGGCTCTCTCGAGGAAAACCCGCAGAACGTGCTGATTTATGCCACCTCCAACAAACGCCACCTGGTAACTGAAACCATGTCCGAGCGCGATAATGCAGTCCATACAAAAGATGTCATGGAAGAAAAGCTTTCACTTTCCAGCCGTTTCGGCCTGGTGCTCACCTTTGAGGTTCCCAATCAGAAAGGTTATCTCTCAATGGTTTTGGAACTCGCAAAGGAAGCGGGCATCGACATGCCCACCGCAAGAATCGAGTCTCTGGCCATTCAATGGGAACTGCGTCACCTTAACCGCTCCGGGCGTACAGCCGAACAGTTCATAGACTATTTAAAAATCAATTCTTTTACAGAGGACTAACCACTAAAAAAACGCTGAAAGATGCTTTCAGCGGCCTTTTTGCAGATTATCGACGACCGGTAAAATTTACCGGTCGTCTTTTTTCAAAAAAAGAAAAAACATTGACAGCACTGCGCGATCAATGTTATACTAGTGTTTGCGTTCAAATTATTTATCTATATTAATTTTATAATTATATCACATATCGGTCATTTTGTCAATAGGCAAGGAGGATATTTATGAAGAATTTTCAGATTGCACTGCTGAATTCTGGTACTCTGGACATTGCTGAAAAAGAAAATGCCATTCTCAGTACCAATGATGATGCCGCTAAATACGGCCTTTCCCTCACTCCCGACGAAGCCCATGAGCTGATAATGCGCAATATCACCGAGCTTAAAAGCCATGGACGTGTAGAAATTGGCCCGGGTATACTGCCAAAAATTACTCACGCAGTCTGCCATTCCCAAAGTCTCTGGCCTGAAAACTATGCACAAACCCTGGAAGAACTGGTTGAAGCCTTCTATATTATTAAAGAAGACACTCTGGATCGTATTAGTGATGACTGCATCATCGAGCATCTGGCCGATGCTCTGGACCGCGGATTGACAAATGCCGAAGATATCCTGATGGATCGACAAATTAACGCACTTTGCAGAAGCAAATTACACAAACAGGAGATTTAGAATGAAACAAATAGAGCCCGTTAACACACTGAAAGTCAAAAATTTAGACCCTGCCGAGTACACAAAAACACTGTTATACGAGGGTGTGCGCATTGGAATGATTAACAAAAACAATCTTGAGACCTTTCAAAAGCATCTCAGCGCACTGCTTACCCGCCAGATCAGCCATTACACCAAGGGGGGAAGCTCTGTCAAAACAGAAATCGCCGGCGTCCTGACAGATGGCATTTTTTATTGCATCGACACCATCTTATCCCAGTATGAAAATCCCGAAGATGCCATCGATAAACTTCAAACCTCAACCCTTCCCAGCCTTTTTACCGAAGGGCTGACTCAGATCAAACAGGAAATCAACCAGACAAAGCTGCTATACACAAGGCTGAAGGGGAACCGGCTGAAGGTTGATGTCTATGCCTACAACACCACCATTGACGACATGCCTTTATTTTTTAAAGAGTATAACCCAGAATTCAAGGCAACTGAAACTCCTGGAATGCTGGAATACCTTCCCTGCTACTATCAAAAGAACCTTTCCGGTATCCACTATATGAAAGATATTATCAATAACCTCTACCTTGAAAATCACTTTTGTAATCAGTTTGACCAGGACGAAATCTTTACACTATTGAACCGGTTTGCTGCCAATGTCGGATATCCCAGCAGAGACCTTACAGAAAATATTTTTGGTCTAGTGCTCAATAATGCCGTAGCCCGCAAGCTTTTAAACGACGATAATGCGTCAATCCTTCTCACAGAACAGGAAGCCCTGTCGCTGGCTGAACAATTTGAGGGGCAGCCACGCAAAAAATGCAAGGAAGCCGTCAGCCAGGCAATCTCTGCTATCATCGTCGAAAAGGGACTGCGATGGCCCTCACTGAAAACTTATTTAAGCAAATGCCAGGATAAAACCGTCGCCGGATTATACCGCTCCGTCAAACAGGAAACCATCTGCTCTTTTCTGTCTGTCCGTTAGCTTCCGCTCAAATGCCTTTTCTCACCAGATACGGCAAGACCCTCAGGCTGATGCTCAACGATATGAGACCAATAGCGTTTCGGCATATGTGTCATCTGGCATTTTGGATTAAAACGCTGCTTAATGCCGATCGTTTTGTAAAAACGCTGCCACAGCTGTTGGAAAAGAAGCTCCTCTGCATCTGCTTCTGGCAGTGTGAAATCGTCAATGGGCACAAGCATCCACTCATAGGGGTGATAAATAAGCGCTGAGTGGTGAACTTCGTCATAGATCATAAACGTTTCTCCATTATACCGATCGCTGAAATGCTCTGCTAAAAGAGGGAGCACCCAATTCTTAGGTGCAATCACCGAGACAAGGGTTTTATTATATTCCCCAAAACGGATAAAACCGCGAAGGAGATGCGCTTCGTTTTTCAGGTGCTTTACAGCCTTATAGAGCTCATGGACATCCGGGTCGGCCAGACAGTCAATGATGCCGCCGCCCACACGATAACCCTTGCGGATAAAACGGTACATCAGCATTTCCTTTTTAGGATGACAAGTCAAGAATCCACACTTTATAAAATCCGTCACCTCTGGAGACATTTTAATATCAAACGAACGGAAAACCCTATCGGCGTGTCCGCGGTCTGTTTCAATTTCCTTAATGGGATAAAGAAAAAACTGCTCAAAAGTATCAGGCACAATATCGACAGGGGTTTCTTTTTTCATATAGCTTTCAAAAACACAGCATAGAAACCCTTCAAAGGTGCCATCATAAAGATAAACCTGCCTTATTGTGTCAGACATTTTAAAACCTCCCTGTGCAATACAGGCGACTGATCTTTGTCAAAAAAAGACAGCTGCTCATATTTTCGCTCAATTAAATCACGCTGTCCCTGCTCTGAAATCAGTGCTCTCAGCACACCGTCCGGCGTTACCTTAAGCCCTTCAACCATTTTCCCGCTGCACAGAATAAAATACTGTGCCCGTTTCAATACCACGCCGATTTTACGCAGCCCCTCAAAATCCAGCCTGCCCATCCGTCGCGCCTGAATAATACGCATGGTGCTTTTAACCCCGATGCCCGGCACCCTCAGAAGCATTTCTCTGGAGGCAGTGTTCACCTCAATGGGAAACTGATCCAGATGCGCCAGTGCCCAACTGCATTTCGGATCAACCAGAGGGTTAAAATTCGGATGCTCGGCATCCAGCAGCTCGGCTGCGTGGAAGCCATAAAACCGCAGCAGCCAATCTGCCTGATATAGCCGGTGCTCCCGCAAAAGCGGCGGCTTTGTATCAAGAGCTGGCAGCAGCTTATTTTCTGACACAGGCACATAAGCAGAAAAAAACACACGCTTAAGCGAATATTTCTGGTAAAGACCCTCAGTCAAGTTTAGTATTTTGTAGTCCGTGTCCGGGGTTGCTCCGATGATCATCTGTGTGCTCTGGCCGGCTGGAACAAATTTAGGGGTATGACGATATTTGACCACGTCGTAGCTGTTTTCTTCGATTTTGTCTGTAATCATCCCCATAGGTTTAAAAATGGAAGTCTTTGTCTTATCCGGCGCCAGTCTTTTAAGGCCTTCCTCTGACGGAAGCTCAATGTTAATGCTCATCCTGTCTGCCAGATAGCCCAGCTGTGTCAAAAGTCTCGGATCGGCTCCCGGTATGGCTTTTACGTGAATGTACCCATTAAAATTATATTCATCCCCTCTTAAAAGTGCCAGGGTTTCAATCATCCTTTCACAAGTATAGTCAGGGTTTTTGATAACCGATGAGCTGAGAAAAAGTCCTTCGATATAATTTCGCCGGTAAAAACCAATGGTCAGATCTGCCAGCTCTCTGGGAGTAAATGCAGCGCGCTCAACATCCTGAGAAGCTCTGTTCACACAGTACTTGCAGTCATAGACACATACATTCGTCATCAACACCTTCAAAAGTGAAATACAGCGGCCATCTGATGCAAAGCTATGGCAGATGCCGTCCGCCACGGTATTCCCCAAAGCGCCCTTCTTCCCATCCCGTTTTACCCCGCTGGAGGTACAGGCTACGTCAAATTTCGCAGCATCGGTCAGAATTTTCAATTTATCCAACAGTTCCATTTTAAGCCCTCATCTCTTCAAATATCCGTTCTTTCTTTAAAAACAGTATAAAACATTTGATCTCATTAGTCAATCGAAAAAGAACAAATTTTCTATTTATTTCTGATATTTGTTATGCTATAATGAATCATCACGAAAGGAGTGTCCTTATGCGCTTACAACCTCCGGCTTTTCCCGATCCGCTAAAGCCTTATAATGACCTGCTCACTGTTATTTATGAATGTATTGATGCGGAAGAAGATATTGAAAGTTTTGAATTCAGCGATACCAGTCTTGAAGCCTTCCACCAGTCAAAGCTTGAATTTCATCACTGTCAGTTTAAGAACTGCCAGTTTCTGTCTTCTGGCCTGACCCATACTTTTTTTGCTGATGTTATTTTTACGGGCTGTGATCTGTCGAACCTTAACCTCAGTGATTCCACCTTTCACCGCGTTATTTTTAAAAACTGCAAGCTTCTTGGCACAGATTTTAACGCCTGTATTTTGGAAGAATGCCACTTTACAGAATGCCTTGGAAACTTCATGAATTTTTCCACCAGCAAAACCAAACATGTCTTTTTTGAAAACTGTCCTCTGCAAAATGTCAGTTTTCAGGACTGTAAATTGAAAACCACCCAGTTTCAGCAATGTGACCTCTCCGAGGCCGATTTTCTCCATACGCCTTTAAAGGGTATAGATTTCACAAGCAATACTCTGAGCCGGATCACGGTTTCAGGCAGCCAGGAGCTGCGCGGCGTTGTTGTAAATCTTTTTCAAGCCGCTGAGCTTTCAAAACTTTTGGGCGTTGTCATTAAAGAATAAAAAATAAGCTGCCAGCAAAATCCGGCAGCTTATTTCAGCTTTACAGCTCAATGACAATTTTTTTATGCTTAACCTCATAAGCTTCATAGGTGATCCCAACCATATCAAACATTCTTTTGGAGGCAATGACCGCGTCCGTATCCGCATATTTATCTTCCATGTAAATAACCTTTTGGATTCCCGACTGAATAATCGCTTTGGCACATTCATTACAGGGAAAAAGCGTCGCATAAAGGGTCGCTCCCTTCAGGGAACGGCCGCCGTTGTTTAAGATGGCATTAAATTCGGCATGACAGACGTAAAGATACTTTGTTTCAAGAGGGTCACCCTCCCTTTCCCAGGGCATATTGTCATCATGACAGCCTGTGGGCATGCCATTATAGCCCATGGTTAAAATTTTGTTGTCCGGGCTTACAATACAGGCCCCTACCTGCGTCCCAGGATCCTTGCTCCTCTTGGCCGCCAGCAAGGCGATTCCCATGAAATATTCATCCCAGGATAAATAATCTTCTCTTTTCATTCTCTTTCCTCCTCATCCTGTCCTCTATAAATTCGCTTGCACAATACGCAGCCCGTCGGCGTTGCGGCCATGCCCCCAAGGGCTGTTTCCCGCAGCTCTGGCGGCAGCCTTCTTCCAACCTGCAGCATAGCGCTGACGGCCTCGTCAAAGGGAATAAGATTTTCCACGCCGCTCAGCGCGATCTCTGCGCTGATGATGGCATTGGATGCCCCGATAGCGTTCCGCTTCTGGCAGGGCGCTTCCACTAATCCTGCGATGGGGTCACAGACCAGTCCCAGCAAATTTGAAAGGGCGTTGGCGGCTGCGCCCAGACACATCTGCGGTGTACCGCTGAAGAGCTCGGTCAGCGCGCTGGCGGCCATGGCGCTGGCAGCGCCGACCTCGGCCTGGCAGCCGCCCTCTGCTCCGGCTACGGTGGCATTGCGTGAAATAATGTAACCGATGGCCCCGGCGTTGAATAAGGCTTTTTCCATCTCGGCATCGCTGAACTCGTGTTCCTCCTGAATGGCCAAGAGTACGCCGGGCAGTACACCGGAAGATCCGGCGGTGGGGGCTGCAACGATCAGCCCCATGGAGGCGTTGACTTCAAGCACACCCATGGCGTAGGCGATGGCTTTGGCGGTCAGGGGCCCGCTGATGCTTTTACCGGCCAGGCGCCGCGCATTAAGCTTGCGTGCTTCACCGCCAATGAGTCCGCCAACGGAGGTCAGCTCTTTTTCAAGAGCGGTTCTGACTGCGTCTTTCATGATTTCCCAGGCGTGGTGCATCCGGACTTCTGTTTCCTCAGGTGTGTTTTCCAGATCGATGGTTTCTCTTCTGAACATGGCCTCGGAAATCGTGCACTGATGGCGGTGGCAGCTTTTTAACAGGGTACTTCCATTTGTGAAATTCATCGTTTTCCTCCTACAGCTCAATGCGCGTAGCGCTGATAATGTTCCCGGATGCTTCGATGGCGGCAATGACCTCACCTGTGATCTCTTCATCGGTTTCAATGATGGTGTAGGCGATTTCGCCTTTCTTTTCCCGGTAAAGCTTTGTAAAAGCGATGTTGATCTGGCAGTCACTCAGGCAGCGGGTGATGTGGGCCAGCACGCCGGGTTTGTCCCTCTGCTTGACCAGTATGGTGTTATATTCGCCGGAAAGGGCGATCTCGACACCGTTGATTTCCCGGATTACTGCGGCTCCGCCGCCAATGGACTCTCCGACAACAACGGTGGTCTGTCCCTCTGTATCGGTGATGGTAATGGCCACAGTATTGGGATGGATATCTTTTTTCTCGGTATTGGTGATAAAACGGTATTCAAGCCCTGCTTTTCTGGCGTATTCAAAGGAATCCCGGATGCGGTAGTCTTCGGTGCCAAAGCCCAAGATTCCGGCCACCAGCGCTTTATCTGTCCCGTGGCCGCGGTAGGTCCGGGCAAAGGAGCCATAAAGCACAAACTCTGCCTTCCGGATACTTCCCTTAACCATTTTTCGGGCCAGCAGCGCGATTCTCAAGGCTCCCGCGGTATGGGAGCTGGAGGGCCCGATCATATTTGGCCCAATAATGTCAAACACGGTTAATTCTTTCAATTGCTTCCCCTTTATATTTTAGAAGTTCTTTCAAATAAGTTTACTCTTTATTTTAATGGATTCTATACTTTTTATCAAGCCGCAGCTTCTGCGCATTTTTGGAAATCCGAACATTTTGTGCTGGCTCGTCTTCTTTTTGAGTCTTCAGACTGTCCACCGACGTTGCTGGCGAGCTGGTCTGCTCTTTTTCCAGTATATTTTTTATATCCGTCAACAGATCTATCTCCGTCACTGCGTCCTGTTGATCCTGATTCTGCTCTTTACGGCTGAGCTTCCGGATGGCTTTTGTCACTATATAAATAGACAACGCTATGATAAAAAAATCAATGACATTCTGCAAAAAATCCCCGTAGGAGATCACAAGCTCTGGACGGATAATTTTATCCCCCTCAAGAGTTGCCGGGTGCAGCACCAGTCTCAGCGTTTTAAGATCAATACCCGCTGTCAGATAGCCAAAAAAGGGCATGAGAATATCGCTGACCACCGAGGACACGACCCTGTTAAAAGAATTCCCAATGACCACACCGATGGCCAGGCTGAGGATATTCCCCTTAAACGCAAATTTTTTAAAATCATCAAACACAAACCTGCCTCCCTTCACGTTATACTTATTACCCTTTTTCAAAAAATAAAAAAAGAAAGCCTGAGCTTTCCGAGCGAACGTTTAAGCTGTCAGATTTTCTAATGTGGATTTCACATAACATTTTTTTGCAGACTGTCCGCTTGGAAGCGCATTGATTATCGCATCCTCAAAGCCCGCCTGCTTCACCTCATTAAGTGTCAGATTTGTTTCTTCCATGGTCATTTTTAACAGAGCAATGACGGTTTCCTTCTCTGTTTTCATTTTTTCTGCTCTTGCGCAGGCCAGTAAAAACAAAGATCTTCCTTTTCTGTCGATACGGTCTGAATAAGCGTGTCTCGCGAGGGACATTGCTTTCCGCATCATTTCTGTACTGTATAACATGATTTTAGCACTCCTTTCTTTTTATATTTCTATTGTATATATTTACCCAGAAGATATCATTAGAAACATGTTAAAACTTGTGCTCAATCGCATTAAATCAGAAAGGCTTAAGCATTGACAGCCACAGCGTTTCTCCGGTACTGGATAAAGAAAAAAATACCAGCGCCAATTAAGGAAGCCCCCAGCCCAGTGTAAAAGGTACCGAGATAGAGCGGAGGGATTAAATGTGACATTCTTAAGGTTACTCCAAAGGTAATCATAAAAATCATAATCAGATAACTCTTTTTATCAAAAAAACGGTAAAATGGGATCTTCCCGTCTCCGTAATTCATAATACGTGCGCTGTGCTTAACTACCATCTTATGAAACACAAATTTAAAAAACAGACCGAATACCACCACTGAAAACAAAAGCGGGAGCAACGGGCTATGCCAGTTTGCAATCATATCCGGCGTGCCGATCCGCATAATATTAAAGCCTGCGATAAACCAGACAGCGCCAGCCAGTAACAGCAGTTTAAGCTTATCGACTTTTGGAATTATTTTCTTCACTTAATTTATCCTTTCTTTATTCACAATAGAGCACCTGCTCCAGCATCTGGGTTAAAAAGCCGCATTCCTTTTCTCTTTTTCCCATAAGAAGCAGTAAATTGTCAAAAACAAAATCAATCAAGGCCGTTTTTGTGAACTGCTCATTCCAGATGTCCTGTCTTATGGCAGTGTCATTTTCCAGAACCTCCAGCAATCCCTTCTTAATATGTTCAAAATAGCGGGCTTCCTGCTCTTTACCGCCCTGGCCAAGATCCAGCCTGGTAATTTCCTCCAGCCAGCTCTCATAAACCTCCTGTACATTACGGTATAGACGCTCGTAGACACCTTTTATAAAAAGGCAAAAATTCTTTTCTTTAAATAAATCATCCCCCATGCCATGAAAGGCTGATCGCCAAAAGTCTTCGATAACGGCAAGCATCAGCTCACTTTTGGTTGGAAAATAATTATATATGGCACCGACCGAGATGCCGCATACAGAGGCAACTCGCCGGATACTGATTTTAGAGAGACTTTCTGTCCGCGCGATTTCCCGGGCAGCTGTCACCAGTGCTTCCCTGGACGTTACGTTTATATTCATTGTTTCCTCCAAAATGAACATCGTTCATATTACTATGTTAAATCTTTTTTGCAGTTTTGTCAATCTTTTAAAATAGAATTATTTTAATTTAAGCTTTTATAAATAATCCGCCTCTTATACAATCTCTGTCAAAATTCACAATCTCTGTTTTAAATTAAATGAATTCTAATTTTCTTTTCTGTTTAACCCTCCCAATGTGGGTATATACAATACGAACAAATTTTAAGGCTGTTTTGACAGAAAGGAGCACTTATAATGAAAAATCTTGACGAATTAAAAGAAAAAACACAGGAAATAAACAATAAAGCCAGCCAGAAAGCAAAGGAAGCGGTCGATAAGGTAAATGAAAGCGTGGAAAAGGCCGCAGATAAAATAAACGAAGCTGCTGAAAATATGGTCGGTAAACTGAACCAAGCTGCCGATAAGGCCAAAGATTCGGTTGAGGAATCCAGAAAAAAGGTTAAGGATAACTCAGAAGATGCCGCTTCCACGGCAAAAGCCAAGGCCGATGAAACCATTGACAAGCTAAAACATAAGACTGATGAGGCTGCCGACACAGCCAAGGAAAAGACGGATGAAGCTACCGACAAACTTAAGCAGCAGCAGGCGCATTAAGTCTGCCGACCGCACATCCTAAACCTCTTAAGCAATATAAAAAGCTACCGCTCAAAACACAGCGATAGCTTTTTTCGCGCAACAGGTATAAAAACAGACTGCCGGACATCAGGAAAACCTGCGACAGCAAAGTAACGTTTTTCTGTCAAGGCTTAATATATGCATAGCCCTCTTCCTGCCTTTGGGCCAGTTCAATGACGCCTGCGGGAACGATGGTAACAAAATCACACAAATCCTCTTTTGAAAGCTGATGAGCATTCAATGCGTTTTGACAGGCCGCAATGCGTACCTGCCCATCTGACAGCTTTTGCAGCCTTTGGTATAACGGCTCTTCGATACAGCGGCGTACCAGCCCGGTAACAGCTTCGCCATTCACCACAATCTCAGCCTCCAGCGTAAGCTCGTTATCCTGAACATACTTAACGGCATTGGCAGCATTGGTGGCCGCCATACCCAACCGGTCTGTATCATCCACATGAAACAGTATTTTCATTTTAAAACACTTCCTTTAATGGTTTTTTCTTATTATACCCGGACCAGCGCTTGTTTACCTGAGCCCAGGCAGGTTTTAATCTTCACTTTGGATTTCTGCTGACGCTTGTTTTTTTCGTTTAACCAAAACAGTGGTGCAGTGCGGGCAGCGTACTGCCTTTTGGGGTATTTCGGTATAGCAGTAAGGACAGGTTTTTGTTTTTTCTTCCTCTTCCTCACTGTCCTTTGTTTTTCTGAGACCCGCCAGCTTATTCATGCCCTTGACCATCAGAAAAATAACAAAAGCCATGATAATGAAATTGATAACTGCTGTTATAAAAGCGCCGTAGCGGATACTGGCATCCCCGATATTGATTGCGAGATTGCTGAAATCAACACCACCAAAAAGGCCGAGAACCGGTGAAATAATATCCCCGGTTAATGAACTGATAATTCCCTGAAAGGCCGCGCCCATAATCACCGCGACAGCCAGTTCCATCACATTGCCTCTGAGCGCAAACTCTTTAAATTCTTTTAGTAAATTTTTCATAAACACAATCCTTCCCTAAGTTGTTTTAATAAATATATCCAACTTACAGAAAAAAGCAACATTTTTATCAACTTTTTAAAACCAGTGGTTCCGCTTAAAATAGATAACCGAGGCAACGATCACTCCGGCGCTCAGGATAATAACCATGGGATAACCGTAGAGGCTTTGATACTCTGGCATATTAAAATTCATACCATACCAGCCGGCAATCAGACTGAGCGGAAAAAAGATGGTAGTGATAACAGTAAACAATTTCATGGTCGTATTGAGGTTTATGTCCACCTCGGCCTGATAAGCCTCACGTATCTGTGCCACATATTCAATAAGTGAGAGCACATTGTTATAAAGGCGGTCCACCTTCCCCGACAAAATCCGCAGCAGCTTTAAAGACTGGTGATCAAAAAGCTTGTTTTCATTCAAATCAATATATTTAAAAACAACACTGACCTGCTCATAATACCTTTTCAGCAGTACCAGCTTCTTTCTGTAGCCGATAATATTGTTCACATAGTTTTTATTTCTCTTGTCATCAATGATCTTTTTCTCAAGAGCCATAACTTTCTCTTCAAATTTATCCAGATAGCTGTTGTCATCCTCCAGAAGTTTATCGAAAAGATGAAACAGCAAACGGCCAAAGCTCACCTCGAGCTTATCGTACGCTGAAATCCGCTTAAGAATTCTGCTGACAAATTTCCTATCCTCACAGACTATAAAAAAAGCATTTTCCCGGATAAACAAATGCATTGTCGGGACATCCAGCTTCATTACCGCCAGATCGACCACAGCAATACAGAGCATATCCAGCCGGTCATAGCTTTCAAAGCGGATCGAGTCATTGGACAGTGTCCGCTTTAGAAGCCCGGAGTGAAGTCCAAATTTATCCCCCAGCGCGCCGGCCGCCTCGTAGGTGTAGACACCAATATATTTCTTATCGGGTTCCAGCGCTGTTTCATCTTCGATAGGGTAAATCCCTGATTTTTCCATCAAATATAACATTTCATCATCCATTCCTGATTCTGTATTTTTATGGGAGATTAATCATTAGCACACCGTAAGCTCGCTCGTTGACCCAAACGGACAGGGCGGCCAGCGAAACCTTAAAAATACCATAGCCCTCTGTATCTATGACAACCGGCTCTGAAAAGTGACGGGTACAGTCCCTGAAAGACTGGCCCGCGCAGGCTGCTCCAATATACATCCGTTTTTCCCCCTCCGGGCCGTTGGACAGTAAAACACCAATGCCGGAATCCGGATGCTCAACGTCCCCTTCTCTGGTCCATCCCACAATATTCGCATCGTCAAAATAATCATGCTGCTGTCCGTAGGCGTAAAGGCTCCGGACCCTCAAAAGCATTTCCAGTCCAATGACTGCTGGCAGATTGTCGTGGGGCATGGCATAATAATCCCCGTAAAAAATACAGGGATAGCCGCTTTCCCTCAGCAGGATCACCGCGTAGGCCTGGGGCTTGAACCATTCCTGCACCCAGGATTCCAGGGATTGTCCTGGCTGTGTGTCATGGTTATCCACAAAGGTTACGGCCTTATCCGGAAAGGCGGCAACCAGCGTGTTTTCCAGCAGGCTGCCCATATCAAAGGCCTGCCCCTCACAGGAGGCCTGATGAAACTTAAAATGCAGCGGCACATCAAAGAGTGACATACTCCAGTTACAGACTTTAAAGTAATGCTCCAGCGTTTCGACATCCGCACTCCAGTATTCGCCCACTGAAAAAAGCTCTTTACCCGTTGTATCTCTGAGATAGGAGAGCCATTCATCAAAAAACTCGAAACGGATATGCTTAACCGCATCCAGGCGGAAACCATCCATATTGGCAGTTTCGAGATACCATTTTCCCCACCGCTTCAATTCCTCGACTACCTCCCGGTTGGTCATATCAACATCTGTGCCCATCAGGTAATCATAATTACCGTTTTCCGGATCCACCTCGCTGTCCCAGCCCTTGTCATGGAACCGGTAAATACCGCCGCTGTTGCTTTTATTATCCCAGTCTGTCCCGTCAAAATAGCGCCAGTTCCAGGTGAAATCCGAATGTTTTCCATTTCTTCCTGGAAAAGTGAATCTTGTCCAGGCTGTAATGACACTCTTTTCGCCGATTTGCTCATTTCGGTCCGTTTCCCTGCTCTGGATCGCTTCCGTTTCCTCACATTCATCTGCGCCAATCCGGTGGTTTAATACAATATCGGCTAAAACCTGAATCCCCTCATTGTGAAAAGCGTCAATAGCCATTAAATATTCTTCACGGGTGCCGTATTTGGTGGCAATGTCGCCTTTCTGGTTAAATTCTCCCAGGTCATATGTATCGTAAACCGCATAACCCACATCGTAAATACCGTCCGCGCCTTTATAGGCTGGAGGCAGCCACACGGCAGTAATTCCAACTTTTTTCAGATTTCCTGCCTGAGCAGCGCACCGTTTCCACAACAGCTTATCTGCCGGAAGGTACCATTCAAAATACTGCATCATTGTTCCGTTATTCATTTTATCACCTTCTCATAACGATTATAGGTTTTGGCTTTTATTATATCATGCGGAAATTATAAAAACATTAAACCACAATGAAAACGACGCCACATTTTAGCAAAATAAAAGACACGCCCTCAGACGTGCCCGGATTTGCTTAACCGTGTTTATTCAACATCTGCCGCTGCATCGGGCTTCGGTGATTCTGAATCAATACATCCCTGTGGAAATTCGGCGGAGCAAATGGTTTCCTCGTAAATATATTCACCACACTTGCCTGTGTTATCAGCTGTCAAGGCGGCACCTCTTTTATCCTTTAAAAATGCGCTTGTATCTTTTTCCATCATAAATACCTCCTTTTAGTGTTATTTAGTTTTTACCCAAAGACCCGTTAAAAATAACACTTTACCTCAAATTTCAGAAAAGCATAAAATCAACGGTTCAATGTTGAATTTTTTTATTTGAACAAGTATAATAGCACTGAGCCAAAACGTTCAACTAACAAAAGAAAAGGAGAAAAATATGGGCTTTCAATTTGGTAAAAGAGGTTATACCTTTGGCGTAATAGCCATTATTCTGTGGGCGCTTAACATCCTCTTAAGCTTTCAAAATAACACCAATCCAATTTCACTTGTTTTAAGCGGCATCATCCTTATCTGCGGCGTTGCAGCCTTTTTTATGGGGAAAAAAGAGCTGGCGGCAGATCCGAAAAATGATAACGCAAAAACCGGACGGACCATTGGTCTTATGGTAGTCGTCTTTAAAGTGGCCAGCCTGCTGTTCTTTATATTCGGCGGCGAACGTCTTTTTTAACACCTTATGCCTGGCTCGCCAGGCTTTTTTTATACATAAAGAGGCTCCCGCCAAAAAGCGGAAGCCCCTGAGAAAAATGAAAAGTTTTCTGGTGTCTGATTTAATTATAGCTGCTTTCTGCCCTGAGCACCAGTTAAATGCTTGTTAAATTATATTGATGTTAAGCTCTCAATCTCGTCGTCTGAGCAGCCCATTGCTTTCAGCACCTCTTTTGTGTGATAGCCGACCGGATAACCGCCGTATCGGTATTGGGCAGGGCTTTCGGACAACTTGACCGCTGTGCCGTACTGGGTGACCTTTTTACCATCTGACAGCGGCAGCTCTACCTCTACCACCATTTCACGCTCACGAATATGCGCATCCTCCCACAGAGCCTCCTGCACTGACAGTACTGGCTCCACACACACATCGAGGCCGTCAAAAACAGCCATCCACTCATCCCTTGTTTTTTCCTTGAGAATCCCCCTTATGACCTCCTTGACCGCCTTTACGTCCTCAGGCCATACCGATCCCTCGATCAAGTCCTCACGCCCGATACAATGACAAAATTCTGCCCAGAATTTTGGCTCAAGGGCGCCAAGGCTTAAATACTGTCCATCTTTTGTCTCATAAAAATCATACATACAGCCGCCATTCAGACGTTCACCCTCGCGCTTCGGAACTTTTCCATCCGCCAGAAAGGCTGTGCCGTCCATACCATTAAAGGGAATGAGGCCGTCCAGCATGGCAATATCCACACGCTGTCCCTTCCCTGTCCGATTCCTGTACTGGACCGCTGCCAGAATCCCGATAACTGAGTTCATTGATCCCACCGCTACATCGGCTACCTGCATATTGGTCAGAACCGGTCCTGTTTCCGTACGGCCAGCCTGGGCCATGTTGCCGCTTCTTGCCAGATAATTAATATCATGCCCAGCCCTGTGGCTCAAAGGGCCTGTCTGTCCATACCCGGTTAAGGAGCAGTAGATCAGACGCGGGTTGATCTCGGCAAGAGCTTCATAACCCAGTCCCAGCTTTTCCATGACCCCAGGTCTGAACTGCTCCATAACAATATCATATTCCATGATCAGCTTTTTAACGATATCGACGGCTTCCGGCTTTTTCAAATTCAGCAGCATGGTCTTTTTATTTCGCCCAAGCCAAGCCTGGTTCGCCGATACATCTGTCCCCTCAATGAAGGGCGGATAGTCTAAAACAATATCCGGCTTGCCCGGTCCGCTTATTTTCAACACCTCTGCTCCCAGGTCTGCCAGCATGGTTGTGGCAAAGGGGCCTGGTAAAAGTGTTGAAAAATCCAGTATTTTCAAGCCCTCCAGAGCTCCTTCTTCTCTTTTATCTGTCATTGTCATAATTCCTCCCCATTTTTTAGCTTCATTTTAACAGAATGACCGCTGTTATGCAAAAAACAAAAATGCCTCCGGCGGACCGGAGACAAAAAATGAGGGGAAAAGAATCATTCAATTCTTTTCATTCGCTTTTGCATTTAAAGACAAAAGCTCTTTGGAATTCTTCATTATTTTATTCTTTTAGCGCTAAAGTTTCAATGCACTTTGCCTCTGTTTACTGCTAAAATCTTGACAGAAAAAAATTCAAACGGATCTAAAACAGACAACTATTTTTAGCTATAGCCAATTTTAAACTCTAAAAGAGTAAAATTTTGCCTTTTTTTACGCTTTTTCTTTCATTTCTTTAAATAAAGGCTCGAAAAGCTCTCGAATAATAACCTCAACAGAAAAATATTCATCAATAGTATTAAAGGCTTCGATCATACTCTTTGGAATTGCTTGTCTTTGAAGCCTTATGCCGCAACACTGTTCTACTCCCTCGGCAACTTCTCTCTCCAACCCATCGGCATTCTCTATTTTACCTGTCAGATATTTTAAACAACACCGGTGGATAAGTCTGAGGGTTTTATACCAGAGGGGACGCTCGGGCACTAAGTCCATTCTTAATCCCAGACGCTCAACTCTTTTGCCAATGTCAAATCCAAAATTACACAAAATATGATTTACTGCAATTTCCTCTTTAAGCACAGTCTTACGTATATCCAGATCAACACTGATACCATCTGTATAGTTTAAGATTAAAATTCCTTTTGGCTTTTCCGTATAATTAGTCATGGCTAAAGAACCATAGCCTGATATTATTTTTTCCAGTTGTCCTGCCGTTATATTTCCTGTTAAGATCAAGTCGATATCCGAAAAACAGCCTGCCTTTCCTGCCGCCAGAGATCCCTCTAAAACATGGGAAAGTCGCTGTTCATTGCATATATCCTGCATATAATCGATATACTTTCTGTGTTTTGGTGTTGGGTAATTTATTTTCATCTTTACTCTCCCAATTTCTAAATAAAACCGATTTTTCTTAAAGGTTTATTACTCTTACAGCAGGAGGCTGCTAAGAGCGTTATTCGTCATGCCCTTTGGATATATTTGTTCTATACAAATATAAAGACCTTTAAACTTGAAAGGAGTGATTTCTATGATGTCAGAACTCGTAAACCCTGGTACAGACAACCAGGCACCGGGTACCTATAAGGAAGTAGGCCCACGCGGCGGCGAAATTAAAAACGGCCGTGTTGTCACAATCGCCAAGGGAGACCGCCTTCCCCCTACTCAGGAAGCCGGCCATAAATGGAAAAAGCAATAATCCTACAAGCCACTGACTGTCAGTGGCTTTTTCCATATTCACATGTTATAATGAGAAAAAAGGGCGTGAATCCTATGTCAATGCATTTTGTCGCTTCTACCCTGGTCGATTCCATCGGCTACCACAACGGAAATTTGTATATCCAGTTTAAAAGCGGAAATTTATACGAATATTTTAATGTTCCTTTCCGCCATTACCAGGGCATGCTGGCTGCGGAATCCGTGGGCAAATATTACGGCAAACATATCCGCGGGCAGTACCCGCGCAAAAAAATCGCATATAGCTTATAGATAGCAATTCATCAAATTAGCCGGGGCGTACTGATCTCCGATTTTAAAGAATTTTTCGTAAATGCCGATGGTCCTAAAGCCAAATTTTTCATAAAGGTGAATAGCGGCCTCATTATCGGAACGAACTTCCAGCTCGACGACCTCACAGCTTATCCTCTCCTCTGCGAATGCCATCAGAGCCTGCATCATTTTTGTGGCGATCCCCTGATTCCAGTAAGACTTTCGAACAGTCAGGCCCAACTCGCCCCGATGACGGATACGCGGCTTATCATAGGCCGTGATCGAGCCCAGAGCTACGATTTCGCCATTAATTTTCCCAACATACATGACCGATTCACCGGATTCCTTTGTTCTTTGAATAAAAGTCTCCTGGGCTTCCACCGTCATGCCAGATCCTTCACTTCCATAGGTTAGATTATCACTCTCCGCGCCTATTGCGTCGCGGTATTGTAAGAGTGCCTTTGCGTCCTCCTTCTCAGCCTGCATAATGGTTAGATGATTCATCCTGTACTTTCCTCCTTTTCCGGTCATTAGCATTATATTATAATCTAAATTCCATTTTTTGACAAATAAAAAGCGGCCCTTTTGAGAGCCGGTTTTTTTACTTACTGAATGACCACTAAAAACATTTTAAATGCTTCAAGGGCATCCACACTGTGGGGAATACCTTTTGGCATAATAATCATTTCGCCTGCGCTGACAGCCTTCTGCGGATCATCACCGATGGTGATTCCTGCTTTTCCGTCCATAACGTAGAGCAATGCGTCGCCGCCCGCGACATGAGTACTCAATCCCTCACCTTCTGGGAAAGAAAAAACTGTGATACTCAAAACGTCGTTCTGGGCAAGGGTTCTGCTTTCTACTCTTCCCTCAGCGTAATCAACCAAATTCGCCAGGGCATGCACTGTTCTTAAATCTATATTTTTAAAACGTTCATTCATCATAAGTACCTCCATTTGTTTTGTTGTTATTAATATATACCCTTTTCCACAACAAGTCCGTGACATTCGCAACATTTAAGCGAAGCTTAAACAGAAAAATCCCCGGATCACAAAGACCCGGGGATTTTAAAAAAGGAAAAGTTGGGGGAGTAAGTTTTATTAATTTAAGTAAGAGGTATGTGTGTTCAAAAATAATTATACCCCTGTCAGAATGGTTTAATCATATCCGCAATCTAAACAATTAAATTTTTCTTCTTTTTAAAATGAACGCTCTCTTCTGGTGTCAGATTATCGACCTCTTTCAGCATTTGCTCAAGGATATTCTCAATCAGTCCGTCTACATAAAAAATATCCAGATTGCGGCTCTTCTGTTCCTGTGCTATCTTCATTTTTTCTCCTTTTATCAAAAATCCTGTTCTAGCCTTTCTCAGATATACTGGTAAACAAGCTGAACATAGAACATATTCCCATATTTATAACGCCAGCCACCATTTGCTTTCAGGGCAATGGGGTTTAGATAGGTCACTTCTTCACCGCCGGATTTCTGTCTGGCGTATTCCTCTGCCAGCTCAACAGTGTAGGTGCCTCCATTTTCTGCGACAAAGTCAAGAAACTCATCGCCGAAATTGTAAGCCTGCACGACAGTGTTAAAATCACATCCTTTTTCCGCAGCAAGCCTCAGCAGCTTTGCAAAATAGCGGCAGCCCTGGTTAATGGACTCATCTGTCTCAAGGCTGTTTGGCGGCAGCCCCAGCGACTCGCTGGACTGCATTACGTCCTCGTGGTTACCTCCGGATTCTACCTGCATAACCGCTAGCAGATAATCCGTATATTCTTCAATCCCATACTCGGCAGCGTACTGCGCGACCACAGGCCTGTATTCAACAACCGCTGACGAAAGCCCTCCTTCCTGGGCTTCATCATTGTTTTTATTTCCCCTCCCAGCCATAAAGCTGCAATTAAGAAGAAGGACACCTGCGATCACCACGATCCCCCAGATAAGCGGTCTGAACCGTTTCTTCTTTCTGGCACGCCTTCTTTTTTTCATAAAATTAAAATCCCTTTCAAAATAATGTTCAGACACTATTCTAATCTTTAAATCTTATATAAGAATTAATTTAAGCCCTCTATTAAATGTAAATTTAATAGAATTGTGCTGAGTACTTTATTCCAGGGCTGCCAAGTGCAAATAAAAAACCCGAACCCCAATCAGACACTGGGTTTCAGGCATCTTCTTTACTATAATGGAGCGGAAGACGGGATTCACAGTCTTTACTTTTATTGGTGATTTTTCGCATTATATAGTGTTGTTAATTTTAGAGAACACTATATAATGTGATTATTTGTTTTTTAATGATCCCTATTATAATTCTATAAGGGGCAAAAAAAGGGGCAACATAATTATTCAAATTTTGTGCATATACAGTATAACATACAAAAACGCTAAAAGGCACTAAAAAATATATAATAATTTTATTTTCACTAATCGATCAAGTTAACCCTCTTCTTAAACTCCCGCACAACTTCCTCAACCGTCAGCCCCTGAAGTCGATCCTGCGTCTGCTGGATGACGCCATTTACAACCCCATCCTTGTAAAACACATCCAGGTAGTAGCCTTTGTACTCTTGTGCAATTTTCATCTTTATCCCCCGTTTTAATTTAAATATTTCAGATCGTTTAATATCTCTTCTTGCGATTCTCTTTCCTTGCTCTGCGGATCGAAAATAATAGCCGTCCATTGCTTTGTTCGGTTGTCGAAAAGTAGCTCCGCGTTTTTCTTGTCGGTTATTACAAGATAGCGAAGTCCAGGCGATCCGCACCGTATAAACCCTTTCTTTACTTCCACAATCTCTTTAATCTCGTAGTGCTTCCCCTCGGCGTAGAAAGCTTTTGGAATGTACTTGGTGCACATCTTTAGCAGATCGACTCTTACGTTGCTGTACTTATGTCGCATAAAACCACCTCATTAAAGAACGTTTGTATCTAAATTATAGAACGAACGTTTCAGAAAAACAAGCGAGTTAAATTCCATCAATTTTTAGTATAATAAAACACCCAAACAATAAAAGCCCCCAATTCAACCAGGGGCTAAAAAATACCATAAAAATTTATGCTAATACGTTTTTTAGTTTTGTATTTTTATCTGTTGCTCTTTGATTAATGGATAAGAGACAAGGTTCTGGCTGTTGAGGTTTTCGTTATGCATGTCTACTCCTGTTATTTGGCTGTTTTCGTAAGTTTTATAGTAATAAACTCCCTTATCAATATTGCAGCACGAGCTATAAATAGTTATTTCATACGTATCTTCAGCTAAACGAACACATCCGCGTTCCTGATTCACAGAGCCGAGGATGTGAAAAAATTGGCTGATGCTCTCGGATTCTGAAGTTCCAGAGACGGAATTTAGTTTAGTAAATACCGCTTTTACAAAGCGTGAGGAAGAAGAAAGGTCTCCAGGAATTCCAATACCTCCCATGCCGCGGCTATAAATATCTAAAGCTATTGCATTTGAAAAACGATTTTCAGGCACTTCTCTGGTGACATTTACATAATTATTTAGGTTGAATATCTGAATATCAAAAGTTGGGTTATTGGTTAAAATTCCTACAGGATTGTCATATATTTTCAGTCCTTCTTTTACGGATTCCACAGTTATCGATTCATTCCGGTCTGATATCATCCAGTGCAGGGGTGAAAGAGGTAATTTTTCACTAAAATTGATATTGATAAGATTGATCCTACCAAGGAGTTCTTTTACCTCTTTAATGGTAGAGCACTGCCCTAAAATCCAGGGAATAAACTCGAATGGGGTTACGTTATCTTTTCCCTCTGTTTCTTGTTTATAGTCCGCATTTTCTGGAAAATTCAGTCCTGCCATGCTTAGTCCCTTTTCGTTTGTGGCATCATAATACAAAGGATAATTATCCACAACGAAGGCCATACCAATCATAGCATAATGAGATTCCAGTGCTTTTACCTTTCTGAACTGAAACGGATAATTTCGCGGTGTTACTGTTACCGTTTCATTATAGGAGAATTCCAAATCAAGATTACGACCAAAATAATGATCTTTTGTTGTGTATGTCGCTGCCGTACACATTTTAGCACCTCCGGTTTATATAGATTCCAAATATACAATACCCAGAATCTTACTGTCTTAACCGCACATAAATTTAAAAAAACAAAAAACTCCCGATCCAAAAGACCGAGAGCCCTAGCAAAAAAAAAAGAAATACTGGAATTGAAGAAGCGTGCTAATAAAGAAAACTAGATATACTTTATCTTTTTTTGCTAAAACAGCGGGGAGCAGCCTACAGAAACATTAATTAATCCAGCAAGAAAATCTGCAAAGCACCCACATATTCACTCCCCCCTGCTGTATTTTTATTATACACGAACGCATAAAAACCTCAAGCGCTTTAAATAGCAATCATAAGAGAATAAAATTAAAATTTATAATAAATCAATTTATTAATCAACTTAAAACAAAAACCCCTCACCGAAGCAAGGGGTGCCCCCCCCGATAGACCGTTTAGGCTCGGGCAGGTCTGTTAAAAAGCAATATAATCAAAAA
>OCAG01000083.1_pt1 | contig 121687 bp, 117 predicted proteins | sample 1477111 | NCBI WGS metagenome assembly OCAG01 (sample SAMEA2580288, study PRJEB22360) | human gut metagenome | biome: human gut; feature: human-associated habitat; material: faeces | place: Denmark | collected 2008/2010 | reverse complement strand
TCCCGAAATATAACTTTAAACAATATATTTAGCTTGCTAAGTAAATTAATACAAAGATTCTTTTTGTCAAGGAACAACTAAAAAACGGGCTGCCGATGTAGTCGGAAGCCCGCAGAACCATAAGTTTATTCGGGGTAAATCAGATTGTCGTCAGTCAGATTCATTAAAACTTCATCAAGAAATTTTTTAGATTCATACTTTGCCATACCCAGATTCATATCAAGATAATTACCGCAGTCTCTCGGGGCAGCGCCGGGGACATCCCCCTCAAAATCAGCCATAAACTTAAAGAGGTCTGTTACCAGAGGCACCACGTCATTTGAGGTCAGGTCACCTTTCATCAGCAGGTAATAGCCGGTGCGGCAGCCCATGGGCCCAAAATAGACGATTTTTTCACTGAGTTCAAGGTCATTGCGCAGATAAGTAGCACCGAGATGTTCGATGGTGTGAAGCTCGGCGGTATTGATAACCGGCTCGCGGTTTGGCTCCTTCATGCGGATATCAAAGGTGGTGATGTAGTCATCTCCGCAGTAATCCTTACGTGAAACATAGATTCCACGCAATAAATCAATATGGTTAACAGTAAAGCTTGCGATTTTTTTCATGATGTTTCTCCTTTATCATTTAAATAGACGTTAAGCGTCTCAAGATAATGTACCAGAATATTGCCGCAGGAATGAATCTGATATTTTTTATCAAAGGCGGCGTAGGGAATGGACTTGCGGCCATCCTTTTTGGCTGCGTCCCAGTAAGCCTTTAAAGTCTCATAGGGCAATAAGTAGTGTTCATCAAATAGTTTAAACCAAACGATGAGAAAAGACAAGCCCTCCTGTCGGTTAAAGGCGTCCATGAACTCGATCTGATGCTCGTGAATATTGGCGATAGGGAGCCGTTTCTGGTTGGTTTCCTTGGCGTCAAAACAGATGGGAATACCCTGGACATTGCCCATATAGTCGACGGTGCTCTTTTCTTCAAAATAAGCCAGCTTAATAGTTCCTTTGCCCGGGTCCAGCTCTATGGGCTTAATGGCGGTTGGAAGTTTTTGGACAACGGCCAGCCCCTGCTCAAGATAAATTTTGTTAGTCTGGTTAATGCATTCCTCAAGATAACTGCCGCGCAGGCCGCGGCTGTGCCAGTATCCCATATTAAAGTGCCTCCCTATCCAGATTTAATTCCTTTAAAAGCTGCTTAAAGAGCAATGGATAAGGGGCTGTGAAGTCATATTCCAGGTCTTTTATGGCATAGTGGCGGCTGTGCAGCAGATGGTGCTTTAAGCCGTATTTCTGGCTAAAATGCCGGTTGATGGAAGCGTCGCCATACTTGTAGTCGCCGATGATGGGAAAGCCGTAGTCGGCAAGCTGTGAGCGAATCTGGTGTGAACGCCCGGTGTGAAGGGTTATTTCCAGAAGTGTGAACTTGCCGTTATTCATGAGAGGACAGTAGTCCAGACGGACCTCCTTGGCTCCTTTCTCAGACTGACTCTGGATTGCTGATTTGTTTTCAATGGTGTCCTTGGTTAAAAAGCCGGTAAGAGTACCGGGCTTTTTTAGTACACCCAACACAATAGTATGATATTCTTTTAAAGCCTGACGCTCCCGGATAGCAGCATTCACGGTCTGTAGGGTTGGGTAGTCCTTTGGCATGAGGATAATACCGCTGGTATTGCGGTCCAGCCGGTTGGAAATGACGACTTCAAAAGCTTTAGTATCAGTCGCATTTTTTTTCAGGTAGGTCCGCGCCGCGTCGATCAATGAAATATTGCCGGAGGAATCTGCCTGGCTTAAAAGGCCGGCGGGCTTGTTGACGACCAGCAGATGGTCATCCTCATAGACCGGAGGTTCAAATATTTTTTTGATTTCCGGTTTCAGGTCAAAATGCCGCTGTACTTTTTTTTCCTGAAAGCCTGCGATGGTTTCTTCGGAAAAATAGACTTGGACGGTGTCACCGCTATGGATCATGTCTTTGGGCTCGGCCCGGACGCCGTTAAGCTTGATTCTTTTTTTGCGCAGCATCTTTTGCAAAAAATTTCTGTCCGCCAGGGGCATGAGCTTGGACAGGTATCGGTCAAGACGCTGGTTTCCTGAGTTTTCATCAATGGTATATTGTTTCATTAAACTTCCTTATTTTTTATAGATTATAGAATGATTATACCATAAAAAAATCCGGAATGCCGCGCATTCCGGATGGATATTTAGTTTTGTTTAAAGCTTGCCTGCGCAGCCCAGGACATCCTTCAGCTTATGGGCAACCATGGCTTTAATGGCGGTGCGGCCTGGTCCAAGGTACTCTCTTGGGTCAAAGACCTGCGGCTGTTCTACAAAGACTTTACGGATAGAGGCAGTCATGGCCAGTCTCAGATCTGTGTCGATATTGATCTTGCAGACGCCCCATTTGGCAGCTTCACGCAGCATATCTTCTGGGACACCCTGTGCGCCTGGAATGGCGCCGCCGTACTGGTTACACAAATCGACAAATTCTTTGGGAACACTGGAAGATCCGTGGAGTACCAACGGGTAGCCTGGCAGCAGGCCGGAGATTTTTTCCAGTCTTGGAAAATCCAGCTTTGGAGTGCCTTTGAATTTAAAAGCACCGTGGCTGGTGCCAATGGTAATGGCTAAGGAATCACATCCTGTTCTTTCGACAAACTCGACAGCTTCATCCGGATCAGTAAAGGAGGCTTCATGGTCACCTACATTTACGGCATCTTCAATGCCTGCCAGTTTTCCAAGCTCGGCTTCCACGACTACACCGTGATCATGGGCATAGGCGGCTACTTTTTTAGTCAATGCGATATTTTCTTCAAAGGGATATTTAGAGCCGTCGATCATGACAGAGGTAAAGCCTCCATCAACACAGGATTTACAGATTTCAAAATCTGCGCCGTGGTCCAGATGCAGGCAGATATCCAGATCTGTGGTTTCAACCGCTGCTTCAACCAGCTTTTTTAGATAAACTGGATTGGCGTATTTTCGGGCACCGGCGGATACCTGTAAAATCAAAGGGGCCTGCTCTTCCTGCGCTGCTTCAACGATCCCCTGGATGATCTCCATATCGTTTACATTAAAAGCGCCTATCGCGTACTTGCCTTCATATGCTTTCTTAAACATTTCAGTAGAAGTTACTAGTCCCATTTCAAACCTCCTGAGTCGTAGCTCGTTTAAATTTGTTTGATTTATTTCACTTACTAGTATACTCTTGTTGGGTCATTTTAACAATACAAAACTTTTGAATTAATGAAATTTTAATAAAAATCCCGGTAAAAACAGGAAAAAAGGACTGTTTTTACCGGGAACATTTTTGTCCGCAGCGGGATTGAAAGAGCGCATAAGATTCCTATACTTCAGACTTTTTTAATTGCTCCACAAGCTCAGTCATGCTTTTACCAAGCACAGGATGAATGTACCAGGGAGCGATTTCCACCATGGGCTCCAGGACAAAAAGCCGGTCCTGCACTCTGGGGTGTGGAAGGGTAATGTGCGGGTGGTCATATACCAGTCTGTCATAAAACAGGATGTCGAGATCCAGTGTGCGCGGTCCCCAATGAATCACGCGTTCGCGTTTCAGAAGTTTTTCAGTGTCCAGCAGCAGGGTCATCAGATCAGCGGGGGACAGGGTGGTTTCTATTTCCATCACGCCATTTAAAAAGGTGTCCTGTTCGGCATATCCCCATGGCTCAGTTTCGATGATGCTGGATTGATTAAGCAGGCGGATATCGCTTCGGGCGGATAGCGAATCAATGGCGGTTTGAATATTCTTTTCACGGTCACCGAGGTTTGAGCCAAAGGCAATGAAAGCACGGTGCCAGCTTCGGTTGATTTCGATGGCAGCGTAGTCAAGGGGTTTATGAATCGGCGCCCATGGCTTTTTTACCAGAACGCTTACGCCCTTTATCTGATTATAGCGGCTTAAAATATAATCTGTCAGTTTTTCACCAGCAGTTTCGATGAGGTCGTAGCTTTCCCGTTGAAATTCCGTTTCGATTTCCGCGCAGAGCTCACCATAGTTTACAGATTTGGACAGATCGCCGGTTACTGCGGCGGCATGCATATCCAGATCCAGAGTGACAGAGATAACGAATTTTTGCCCCAGTCTTTTTTCTTCTTCAAAGACACCATGGTTGGCAAAAACCTCCAGGTCTTTAATATAAAGCTTGTCCATGATTACCCTCTCATGATGGCTGCGGTCATCAAAGCAGCGCGTCTGTTTTCAAGGACGTCGTGCACACGAATAATGGAGCATCCCTTCATCACTCCAACAACAGTGGTGGCCATGGTTCCTTCCAGACGTTCATCCACCGGAAGATCAAGGGTATTGCCGATAAAGCTCTTTCGTGAAGTGCCGAGAAGTACAGGATAGCCCAGCTTTTGAAGCGTTTCCAGATGGTGCATGACGGTCAGATTGTCGTCGCTGGTTTTGGCAAAACCAATTCCGGGATCCAGTATGATGGCATCTTTTGAGACACCGGCATCCAGGGCAATGGCGATGGATTCCTGAAGATCACTGAGTATATCAGCCATCAGATCTGTGTAGTCCATATTTGTACGGTTGTGCATCAGACAGCAGGGAACCTGGTGCTTTGCCGCTACTTCAGCCAGACGTGGTTCCCGTTTAAAGCCCCAGACGTCATTGATGAGGTCTGCGCCAGCTTCAATAGCGGCTTCACCGACTTTTGCTTTGTAAGTGTCGATTGATATGGGAATGTCAAAGTGTTTCCTGATGACTTCGATCATAGGAATGACGCGTTTCAATTCATTTTCTTCGCCAAGGGGGGTGTGGGAAGGTCTTGTGGATTCACCGCCAATGTCGATTATATCGGCACCGGCTTCAATCATTTCCTCGGCATGGCGCAGAGCCTCATCCTGAGAATCAAAACGTCCGCCGTCTGAAAAAGAATCAGGCGTAACGTTTAAAATCCCCATTATATATACTTGGTTCTTTAAATCAAAATCTTTATTGCCAATTTTCATTTTGTCTCCTTGAAATTAATAAGTGATTTCTGAATTTTTCTTTTCATCGTTCCAGTTACACTCTGCCTGGGCAGCACAGCCATAACAGGCCCGTGATTTCTTATCAGCCTGATAAAAAACAGCGTTAAAGCCCCGGCTGCCGGCAGTGCGGTGGGAAAGGATCGCGTCCAGAATAACAGACTGATCTTCTTGTGAAAAATCCAGATGTCTGAGAAGTCCGGTGGCCAGATCGTGAGAAGCCTGCTCATGGGGTGTGCCGTTTTCATATTGGATAAAACGTCCGATATCATGTAGCAGTGCGGTAGTATAAATGAGATCACGGTTCAGACTCAGCCCTTCTTCATCTGCAAGGATGGCAGCGATTCTGGCAACGTCCAAAAAGTGGGCCAGGTTATGGCGGCAGAGACGGCGATCTCTTTCATGGGTCTCGATTCGGTGTAGATAATCCTGGTATTCTGGAAGATTCAACAGTCTGTTAGTCTGGCTGAGTTTTGAGATCATGCTCTTATTCCTAAAAGATTATAGACATCATTTTTAAGGCTGGCGTCTGTCTTTAAGATACCATCGCTCATAGCAGTGACGGTTTTTGTACCAGGGCGCTTGACACCGCGCATGTTCATGCAGAGGTGCTCGGCCTCAATGATGACCATTACGCCCTGGGCGTCCAGATATTCCATGATGGCGCTGCCGATTTCTGAGGTCAGCTTTTCCTGAAGCTGGGGTTTCCTTGCGTAAACATCCACAGTCCTTACCAGTTTAGAGAGGCCGGCAACCTTTCCGTTTGGTACATAGGCAATATGCGCTTTTCCGTAGAAGGGCAGAAAATGATGTTCACACATGGAATAAAACGGGATGTCCCGCTCAATGACAAGATCATTGGACTCAATGGTAAAGGATTTTGACAGGTGTTCTTCGGCCGTCTGCCCGATACCGGCAAAGATTTCTTCATACATTCTCGCAATGCGGTCGGGTGTGTCTACAAGGCCCTCACGCTGGGGATCTTCGCCGATGGCTTCAATCAGCATGGTAACAGCTTCCATAATTTTTTCTTTGTTCATTTGTATTCCTCCAATATTGAACGCTATAAGATTATTAAAAATAAACACAAAAAGCACTGCCCGGTAAAAAGAGCAGTGCTTCCGCAACCTACAATCCCCATCGTAGGGCACAGCGGAAGCGATAAGACACCGCAATGACCTATTTTCGTTTAAAGGCAACTTCCCATCCTTTAACACTTCACGCGTCTTATCTACTCTGTTTATCATTAATTGTGTCTATCTTACCACTATTGCAATAGGTTTTCAATGATAAGATTTAGAAATATAAAAAGAGCTGTTTTTACACAGCTCCTGAAACCTATTTTTTTACAAATTTTGGCAATACCTTCAGTAATCCCACCAAAGCGATTGTGTAAAGTGGTATTAGGAAAATATTGGTAATAATCCGTGCGGGTAAAAGCACAGATACTGCCTGACCATACAGAATGGTTAAAAACCAGGTGTTCAAAATAATGGAAGTTATCAGTTGGGTCACACTGACGATGAACAGAATATAGTCGCTTCGATATTCGCCGAGCACCTCGGAACGCCTGACCGTGATGATGGGGAAGATCACAAAGCCGACCATTAGAGCAATAAATAACACTAAAACAAATGGATTTAGCGGTTCACCGGCATAGTAGATTGTGCCATTTTCAAAGCTGAACAATCCGGTTAATACTAAAACACCAACAGACAACACGATAAAACCAAGATTAAACCATTCCAGATGCTTAATTTCCTTTTTTCTTAACAGCATCCACAAAAGACCAGGAATCAGCCCTGTCAGGCCGCTGGCAACCGTGAAACCGAGAAAAAATGGACCGCCGGGCTTAATGAAAAAGCACAGCAAATCGGAAATAAAGCCAACGATAAAACCGGCGAGTGGCCCCAATAAAATGCCAGAAAGCATAATTGGGAGAGATGTCAGATTGATTCTGAGGGATGGAAAACCACCCAGCGGAATATACATCTCGAATAAAATTTTCAGCACAATACTGATGGCAATGAGCAAACCACAATTGACGACCAGTTTCGTACGGGTGGTGCCACGGGATAAAGCATTACTTTTCATGAGAACCTCCTTCAATTTCTGAAAGTAATGCTTCCGCACGCCTACAACTATTGTATCCCGGAGGATAAGACTTGCCTGCATCTGTAGGACAGCCAGGCTCCCTGCGGACAGGGTTGTTGATTTGTACAAGCGGAAGCGACAAGGTACCGCAATGACCTATTTTCGTTTAAAGGCAACTTCCCATCCTTTAACACTTTACGCACCTTGTCTACTCTTTGTATTGATTAGCCCCATCATAGCACAGGTTTATATATTGTGCAATGATTTTTAAGGGTATTATTTAAACATTTACGATGGAGAGAAGACGGCTGTTTATAAGGCTTTCAGACAGGCAGTAAAAAGATTGTAGACCTGTCGGGATAATAAACAGCACAACCACTAAAAAAAGCGGATCTACCAGTCTGGTAAACCCGCCCTGTTTTTTAATGGAGCTGAAGAGGGGAATCGAACCCCTGACCTATTGATTACGAATCAATTGCGCTACCATCTGTGCCACTTCAGCTTAAGATTTCAGCTCTCATATAATAACACAATGAAGATGTTTTGGCAATCCTTTATTTTTAATCTCTGCGATGCTTTTTAAAAAAGTGAATTTGGCGGTAATGCATGGGTATATGCTTAAGAAATAAAGTGAAAAAATGGAAAAGGAGTTTAAAAATGAATTATTTACAGTTGCTTGAACACTCGGAAAAGGAAAGAAACACTGCGCTTCTGTCTTTGGATATGAACCAGATTAAGGTTTATTGTATAAAATTTGGGTTGTTTATTTCAGATAATGATGACGCTTTTTTTAGAAAGCATTCATAAAGCTGTTTTACAGATAAGAGATGCCAGTTTTGAGCAAAAAGAAAAATCCAGAAGCTGGCTGAAAGAAAACGGCGCTTCACTTGAATGTAGTTTTATGCCCTGAACAAAAGCTATATCAAGTGAAGGTCGGTCAGACCTCTCCGTTATTGAACATCAAGATCCGTTGAACTAGAATCGAATCATAGTATAGCGAAATGGACCGGGCAAGTCAAGGGATAAATCAAAAATTTATTTGTTATAAAACCAATAAAGGCAAAAAGGATAAAAATCAATAATTTTATTTATCTGAAACGTATTTGAGGTGCTTGTAGATAAATATTTTTGGAGAGATGCCAGTCTTTTTATTGATAAAGAACGGCTAAAGTGGTAAAATAAGTCTATAAATGTATTGAATGATATAGAATGAGGTGGAAAAAGGATGGATGCTTACGCAGCAGAGAAAATTGCGACAAGAAAGTTTATAGAGCATATAGGACAGGAGTTTCTTCGTCAGAACACGAAGAACATGACTTCCAGCTCTGAAACGATAGGAAATATTTTTAAAATTACCTGGAAAATGGATGATGTGAACGCCGATGAGATTTTGACAGCCGGTGACGAAAAGAATGAAACGCAGTTTGTCAGTATAACCGTTGACATGGAAAACGGTGAGGTCCAGGTAGTAGAGGATACAACAACCGAATAAAAAAGGTCCCGGTTCGCCGGGATTTTTTCAGGTATAAACAGACAGGAGAAAACCATGCTGAAAAATGACTATTTGATGGAAATGATCGGAGCAATGTGCCGGGCAGTCAGCGAAATAATTTTCAAGCGGTCAAAAAAGGAATATGCAGAGTGTCACTCACTGGCCAATGATCAGTATCAAAGCCTTCTGGGCATGTCGCTTGATATGATTCTCAGCCTGCCATCAGAAACTGTCTTTGATCTTTTGGTAAATTTTGGGGAGGTCGAACCTAAAAAGGTGCTGACACTTGTGGACCTGTTAAAAGAGGACAGCAAGATTTTCAAGGAAGAGGGCGATGAAGCCACCGCAGGAGCTATCCGTGAAAAATGCGAGGATCTTTTGAACCTGCTGGATCGTTATGATCTGGATGACGATGCCATGGCCGAACTGGACAAGCGCATGGCCGATTTTGGGATTGACTGATAAAGAAAAGGCTTGTTATTTCAAAGAATTTGGGGTAATATTATTTTAAAGTATTTCAATGGCAAAAGCTTGAGGAAATACTTTTTTTATATTTTGTTGGAGGAAAACAGAATGGAAAGAAAACCTAAAATAGGGGTACTGCCCCTTTATGATACAAAACAGGCAAGTAAATGGAACAGCATCTGGATTTTTCCGGGATATTTAAATGGTATTCTGGAGGTCTCCGGCATGCCTTTTCTTTTGCCGCTCTTAAAAAATGAAGCGGATATACGTGCGTTGGTAAATGAGTTTGACGGCTTTTTATTTACTGGCGGACAGGATGTGGACCCGGCGCTCTACAATCAGGAAATGACCGAATATTGCAATGAGGTTTCGCCGGAACGGGATTATATGGAAGTGATTTTGTTTGATGAAGTCCGGAAACAGGACAAAGCCCTTTTTGGTGTCTGCCGCGGCCTTCAGTTTTTTAATGTGGCTCTGGGCGGTACGCTTTATCAGGATCTGATCGCACAAAAAAAGGATCCAGATCCTGTACAGCATTCCCAGAAAACAGAGTTTGTTTTTCCGGTGCACGATATTGAGATTAAAGAAGGCAGTAAGCTGTTTGAAATTATCGGTGAAAAAACAATTCGTGTCAACAGTATGCACCACCAGGGAATCGCGGAGCTTTCCCCAGAACTGGAGGCGACAGCGCGCGCAAAGGATGGACTGGTGGAAGCTGTTGAGATACCAGATATGACTTATGGTCTGGCAATCCAGTGGCATCCTGAGTTTCTGTGGCCTAAGCGTTCATACGAATATGATTTATTTAAAGCCTTTGTGGAGGCAGCGAAAAATAAGGCATAATAAAAGACGCATCCATTATCGGATGCGTCTTTTTAAATTAACGTTTGCGCCTTTTGTAGAGAATACCAATAATAATAGCGGCGATGATGACAATGGCAGCAACCACTGCAATTGAAGTTCCGGTAATGGAAGAAGCGGATTTTACAGTGGTAAAATGAATTTCCACAGGGGCCTGCAAGTGTTCTCCTGTTGTTGAAGTCAAAATTTTATCCACTTTTATGATGTATTCTTGATTGCTTTTCAAATTATTCTTTGGATTAATGCGGATGGTCCCCCAGTCTTCAGGATCAATCAGATCATCGGATAAGACAATGTCGGCATCCACCTGTTTGCCTTTACTCCAAAGGCTTACAGCCTTCTCGTTTGTCGCCCTTACGGCTGTGTTGACCACATTCTGGTTAAAGGATACGGAAATTTCCGTGAAGGGCTGTACATTTGTGGCGCCGTCCTGTGGGACGCTGGAGGTTAAGGTGAGAGGACTGCCAACCGCCCCCTCGTTGAGAGCAGGGTCTCCGGCTGGTGTTTCAGCCAAAATTGGGCTGAAGCTGCTCAACAGCAGAATGGAGAGAATCACAGTAAAGCTTATTTTCAAACATTTATTTTTCATTTTAGCTACTCCTTCATTTTACATAAGATATAATAACAATTACCCAAAATTCTTAAATAAAAAACGATTTTTCTGCATGTGTGTTATAATGGTTCAGAAAAACAGTGAAAATTTTTAGAAGGGAGATAGTTTTTGAAAAAGGAAAAGAGAGAAAAGAATACAGGTGAATCAGCAGGAAAAAGCAGTGGCAAGGTTTTTTTGTATATACTGCTTCGTGTCTTGGTTGTTGCAGTTATGATCGCACAGATCTGGAATCAAAATTGGAACAACGTTTTTCTATGTGTGCTGACATTGATTTTATTTATGATTCCAAGCTTTGTGGACAAGCAGCTTCACATTGAAATGCCAACAACTCTTGAAATTATTATTATATTATTTATTTTTTCAGCAGAAATTTTAGGCGAGATTCAGGAATATTATCTGATTTTTGACCATTGGGATGCGATGCTGCACACCATAAACGGTTTTTTAATGGCGGCCATTGGCTTTTCATTGATTGATATTTTAAATCAAAATGAAAATTTCAGCATGAGCCTTTCACCGGTTTTTGTAGCTGTTTTTGCATTTTGTTTTTCAATGACCATTGGTGTGCTTTGGGAGTTTTTTGAGTTTGGAGCCGATTGGTTTTTCCAAACCGATATGCAAAAAGATACGATCATTCACAGTATCAGCTCGGTTATATTTAACCCTGAAGGCAAAAATGTTGCGGTAACCATCCCAATCGAGAGTATTGTGGTTAATGGGCAGACCTGGAACTATGGCGGTTATATTGATATTGGACTGGTGGATACAATGTCCGATTTATTCGTTAATTTTATCGGCGCAGTGGTCTTCTCGGTTTTTGGTTTGTTTTACATTAAGGGCCGTGGAAAAGGGACCTTCGTCAAGCGTTTTATGCCAAAGCTCAAGAAGAAACAGTTGGAAGAAAATGCGGAAACGGATACTTTTGAAAATTCGAGAAATTCTGGGATAAACACCAAAGAGTAAAACAGGGAGGTGCTGCGAAAATGTGGCGCCTCTCTCTGCATTTAATTGGGGTTTAGGGTTTCTGTAGCCGATTTGTTAATAAAATAACTTGACAATTACTGATGGAAATGTTATCATTATTGACAGTTAATGAAAACGTTTTTGAAACGTAAGATATAAGGTGGAATCAAGGGGGATACCATCTTCGAAAATGATATCTGGATGAACGTTTTCTTAATGGGGAAAATGAAGGGGAGTTAGATACCTGGTGCAAGGGGGTGCCAGGTATCTTTGTTTTTTGATAAAATTTACCAGAGGACAGCGATAATTCACATGGATAAAAAGGTATAATATAAAAAAGAACGTATAAAATAAACAGGGAGCATGGTAAAATGCTTATTTTCATTGTATCCGCTTTGCTATTCAGCCTTTCGTCCAATCTTGATAACATTGTGGTTGGTCTGGCCTTCGGAATTAAAAAAATTCATCTTAACGCGGTTTCGAACCTGACTGTGGCTGTTATTACAACAACAGGAACGGTCATCGCCATGCTCTTTGGCAAATGGCTGTCTGGTTATATTCCAGACAGGATAGGAAATGATCTTGGCGCTGGGATTATTATACTGCTGGGTGTTTATTTTGCCATACAGGGAATCATCAAGCTTTTAAAGGAGAAAAAATCAGGCAGCTACGCTATGAAAAATACAGGTGAAATGGCAGATGTGATGGATGCATCGGTTCAGGATAAGGACCATATTCGCTACCGTGAAATTGTAACAGTTGCCCTTGGTCTGACCTTTAATAATCTGGGAACAGGGATAGCCGCCAGTATCACAGGCGTCAGTATTGGCCTGACTGCTGTGTGTACGTTTATTATAAGCCTTGTTGCTTTATGGTCTGGCTTCCGGCTTGGAGGACAGGTGGTCGGCCCTCTTTTGGGGGATTATGCGCCGGCCGTTTCTGGTGTATTATTGGTTATCTTAGGTTTAATTGAAATGTTTTGGTAAATATGAAGAAACTTCTTGTTATTTTGGTGCACTTAGGATAGAATTAAAAAGACAAATGAGTTGATGCCCGGGGAGCTTTTGCTGAGATTGGATTGAATCCTAAACCCGTTTTACCTGATGCGGTGTAACGCCGTCGTAGGGAGGACAAGTTGAGCTAAGCGCGTACCCGTGGGTGCGCTTTTTTTGTTGAAAAACTGAAAAAGTTAAGGAGAAAATATGGAGCTGTACACAACTCAAATGGATGCCGCGCGCCGTGGCATTGAAACGGAAGCGATGAAGCGCGTCGCGGAATATGAAAATATGCCTTTAAGTAATTTAATGGGCCTGGTGGCAAAAGGGCAGGTTGCTATACCTGCCAACAAGAATCACCGTTGCCTGACACCCTATGGGGTCGGCAGTGCGTTGAAGACAAAGATCAACGTCAATCTTGGAACATCCAGAGACTGTTTGAACCTGGATGTAGAAATGGAAAAGGTGAAGCGTGCTGTTGACATGGGCGCAGAAGCCATCATGGACCTGAGCTCTTTTGGAGATACACGCAAATTCAGACGCAAACTGACAGAGAGCTGCCCGGCCATGCTCGGCACTGTACCAATCTACGATGCTGTGGTTTATTACAATAAGCCGCTTCAGGAGATTACTTCTCAGGAGTGGATCGATGTTGTGCGCATGCATGCAGAGGATGGTGTTGATTTTCTGACGCTGCATTGTGGGATCAACCGTTCAACTGCAGACCGCTTCAAGAATAACGGACGTTTGATGAATATTGTATCCCGCGGAGGTTCGCTTATTTTTGCATGGATGGAAATGACCGGCAATGAAAACCCATTCTTTGAGTTTTATGATGAGATTCTGGAAATCTGTCAGGAGTATGATGTTACCATTAGCCTTGGTGACGCCTGCAGACCTGGATGTATTGCGGATGCCGGTGATATTTCACAGATTTCTGAGCTGGTGGTTCTTGGAGAACTGACACAGCGTGCATGGGATAAGAATGTCCAGATCATTGTTGAAGGGCCTGGTCATATGCCGCTTAACCAGATTCAGGCTAATATGGAAATTCAGCAGACAATCTGCAAAGGCGCCCCCTTCTATGTGCTTGGCCCACTCGTAACAGACATCGCGCCAGGCTATGACCATATTACTTCGGCCATTGGCGGTGCTATCGCGGCGACCTACGGGGCGTCCTTCCTGTGCTATGTCACACCAGCTGAGCATTTGAGACTACCGGATGTCGATGACGTTAAGGAGGGTATTATCGCGTCAAAAATTGCAGCCCACGCAGCGGATATTGCCAAAGGACTGCCAGGGGCGGCTGATTGGGATTATCAGATGGGAGTTGCCAGACGCGAGCTGGACTGGGAAAAAATGTTTGGCCTTGCTATTGATCCCGAAAAAGCAAAGCGTTACCGCGCGGAGTCGACCCCAGAGAACCAGGATACCTGTACCATGTGCGGAAAGATGTGCTCAGTTAGAAACATGAACAAGGTTTTAAACGGAGAGCATGTGGACATTATGGAAGACACAAAGGAGTGTCCTTCTGATAAATAAACCAGGTGCGCAGGTGAATGGTGCGGCTTAAAAGGCCGGCAGTCACCTGCGCTTTCACTTTAAAGGAGAAAAGATGATCCAATTAAACAAAAATTTTGTCGATATTTTTGAAAACACCCAGATAAAGCCACAGCTGGTTCATAATATTACAAATTATGTCACAGTCAATGACTGTGCAAATATACTTTTGGCCATGGGGTCATCCCCGATCATGGCAGATGATATTGAAGAGGTAGAGGAGATTACCACCATTTGCAGTGCTTTGGTACTCAATATCGGGACACTGAACAGTCGGACTGTAGAATCTATGATTGCCGCGGGGAAAAAAGCCAATGAACTGGGGCATCCTGTGATACTGGACCCTGTGGGGGCCGGCGCTTCAAAGTTCAGGACAGAAACAACTTATCAGCTATTGAAAGAAGTGAAGTTTGCTGTTATCCGTGGTAATATCTCTGAGATTAAGACAGTTTATGCTGGAGCAGGTACCACAAAGGGGGTAGATGCCGATGTTAATGATGAAGTGACTGATGAGACACTGGACACTACCGTCACTTTAGCTAAAGAGCTGGCTGAAAGAGCAGGTGCGGTCATTGCGGTCACAGGAGCAATGGACCTTATTGCAGATGCCGGGAAAGCTTATGTGGTCAAAAACGGACATCACGATATGTCTAAGATTACTGGTACGGGCTGCATGCTCAGTGCCATGACGGCAGCCTATGTGGCAGCCAATCCTGAGAAGGCTTTGGAAGCGGTGGTATGCGCGGTGGCCAGCATGGGAATTGCCGGTGAGCTGGCTTCGCGTCAGGTTACAAATAATCAGCTGGGGACAGGAAGTCTAAGGACTTTTATCATTGATAATATCAGTACGATGACAGGAAAAACCATTGAAACTTATGCAAAAATTACCTTGATTCCATGAGGTGAAAAAGCTAAAATAATGTTATAAAATATTTCAATCGGGTATAAAATAAACAGGAAAAGTGAAAGTTGAAATTTGACTGTCAAATTAGGAGAATTATGAAAAACAATGTGAAAAAAGAAGATATGCTGCTCTATATCGTTACAGACCGTTCCTGGCTTGGCGAAAGTACCCTTGAGGAAGAGGTTTGTGCTGCGATAGATGGCGGTGCTACCTTTCTTCAGATCAGGGAAAAGGACATGGCGCACCAGGATTTTCTACACGAAGCACGAAACCTGAAGGAACTGGCAAGGGCCGCAGGGATCCCCTATGTCATCAATGATGAGGTAGAAATTGCTTTAGAGGTGGACGCAGACGGAGTACACATTGGGCAAAGCGATGGCGCTGTTGCGGAAACCCGTAAGAAGATCGGCCCAAATAAAATTCTGGGTGTATCTGCGCAGACACTGGAACAGGCTTTGGCAGCAGAGAAAGAAGGCGCGGATTATCTCGGTGTGGGGGCAGTTTTCTCAACTTCTACAAAGACGGATGCCAAAGCGGTTTCTTTTGAGACACTTAAGAGCATCTGCAGCAGTGTGAAAATCCCTGTGGTTGCCATTGGTGGTATCAGTGAAGAAAATCTTTTAGAGCTCTCTGGCTCAAAGGTTGACGGCGTCGCAGTTATCTCTGCGGTGTTTGCTCAGCCAGATACACGAGCGGCGGCACAGAAAATTCGAAAATTATCTGAAAAGATGGTGAAATCAAATGATTAAGGCATTGACAATTGCAGGCTCCGATTGCAGCGGAGGTGCAGGTATACAGGCAGATCTCAAAACTTTTACGGTTTACGGTGTTTATGGTATGAGCGTCATTACGGCCATAACAGCACAGAATACAACTGGTGTATTCACTGTAGAAAATATTTCTGAAAAGATGGTGGAAGCCCAGATGGATGCAGTCTTTACAGACATTGTGCCAGATGCGGTGAAAATAGGTATGGTTTCTTCAGAAGCGATTATCCATGCCATTGCGAAAAAGTTAAAGGAATATGCCCCCAAGAATATTGTGCTGGACCCGGTCATGGTTGCCACAAGTGGTGACGCGCTTTTTGACAGGACAGCCCAGTCAGTTTTAATTAACGAACTCATGCCATTGGCGGATTTGATCACTCCGAACATTTCGGAGGCTGAGATTTTGTCAGGTATTCCCATTAAATCTAAAAATGATATGATCCGCGCTGCCCGTGATATTGCTGGCTATTATAAAGGTGCGATATTGGTAAAAGGTGGACATTTAGAGGACCGGGCAGATGACTTGTTTTATTATGAGGGGGTTGGCTACTGGCTCCCCGAAGAAAAGGTCGACAATCCCAACACGCATGGTACCGGCTGTACGCTGTCCTCTGCGATTGCCGCAAATCTGGCACAGGGTGTTGCTATGATGGATGCTGTTAAAAATGCGAAAGCCTATGTGTATGGCGCAATATTGGATGGCCTTGATCTTGGAAAGGGAAACGGACCGTTGAATCATTTGTATCAATTGAAAAAATAATTTTACTTAACCCCCTAAGGGGGTTTTTAATTTGCTTGTAAAACCGCATAAAGGATGCTATACTGAACATAACCCCCCATAGGGGTTATGGAGGTGCATCATGTTTCATTTGAAAATGAATAGAAACGATTTGAAGGTCATTGGTTTGTTAGCGTTGCCGGTAATGGTGGAGACTGTTCTACAGACACTTTTGGGGACGGTTGATACCTTTTTTGCAGGACAGATCTCAGATGATGCCATTGCAGCAGTTGGCGTAACGAACCTGATTGTCAATATCTTTATTGCTTTTTTTACAGCCGTCAGTGTTGGCACATTGGCAGTTATTGGTAGATATGTTGGCCGTAGTGATGCGGAAAGGGGGAACAGGGCACTCCAGCAATCTTTTTTGCTTAGCTTTTTTATCGGTATTATTGTCGGAGCGCTGAACTTATTGTTTTACAGGCCAATTCTTGAAATTTCTGGTGCCGGTGAGGACATTTTGGTTTATGCCATACCATATTATATGGTCGTGGTCGTTCCCATTGTGTTCTTATGTCTTTCGTTGGTTTTATCCAGCTGTCTGAGAGCTACTAAGGACAATGTTACGCCAATGGTCGCCACAGGGATCGCCAATGTACTGAACATTTTATTTAATATTTTTTTTATAAAGCTTGGACTTGGTATTATGGGACTGGCTCTTGCGACAACGTTGTCCCGTGCTTTTGGCGTCGGTATTCTGTTTATCTGGCTGACAAAGGGAACCGGATTTTTGAGACTGCCGCTCAGGGGCTGGGGTGTTGATGTGGAAATGATCCGGTCAATTTTGCGTATTGGCGTCCCTGCTGGCGGGGAAAAGCTTATTATGCGTGCAGGCCAGCTGGTATACGGTGCCATGATTTTATCCATCGGGTCATACGCCTATGTGGCCCATAACATTGCAGGAACCATTGAAAACTATACCTATATCCCTTCCATGGGGTTTGGTGTGGCAGCGGCAACATTGGTGGGCATTGGCCTGGGAGAGAACAATCCGGAGAAGGCACACCGGATGGCGCTGGCTGCGAACGCGCTTTCAACAATCTTTATGGTATCAATGGGGATCATAATTTTCATTTTTGCGCCGTTCTTTGCAGCTGCCTTCAGCTCAACACCGGAGGTGCAGATGCTTACAGTGGGAGTTCTGCGGATGATTGCCTTTTTTCAGCCTTGCAGCGCGATCACACAAGTCATCGAGAGTGCTCTGCAGGGAGCTGGCGATACGCGGTATCCCATGTTTTTAACGCTGTTTGGTATCTGGGGGATAAGGGTCTGCATTGGTTATTTTCTTGGCATTATCTGCGGCTTTGGTCTGATAGGGGTATGGACAGCCTATATTATTGATATCTCAGTGCGGGGCTTTTTACTGCTTCGGCGTTTTAATGGTGGCAAATGGCAGATGGTTGCTATATAATACAGATAAAAGAATAAGGTGAACAGGAGAAATAAAATGGCAGCTAAGCATGAACATGAGCATGAAAACCGCAGGGCGGTTATCAACCGGATGTCACGGGCCATCGGCCATATGGAGTCTGTAAAAAGGATGGTGGAGGAAGGAAGAGATTGCAGTGAAATTCTAATACAGGTATCTGCAGTGAAATCTGCTATCAATAATATTGGTAAGTTGATTTTAAAAGATCATATCAGCCATTGTGTTGTTGATGCTGTGGAGGAAAATGATCTGGAGGTTTTAGCGGAATTAAATGATGCCATCGACAAGTTTATAAAATAATAATATTTAAAGGATTTTATGATATTCTAAAATTTGAAGACCTTCTGTTATGTTCTTTTGGTTTACGGACACAGGCGTTTAGCCAGGAAGTGGGTCTTCATTTTTCGTGTCAAAGTTTTAAAAACAGGGGATAAAGAGGTGAGAGCAGTATGCGAGAGTCTATAAAAGCCCTGAAAATTAAAGAGCATTTCATCAAGGCATTTCCGCCTGCGCTGATCCTTTTATCTATTTTCTTTTCCAATCAGTTTTTTTTCGGTGTGGCTAACGCTATGCTGGCGTCACCGGTAACCGTTCTTTTTCTCAGAACACGTGATGAGAATGGGGTGGAGTGGCATATCCTGAGAGCCCTGAGCATTAACATACTTCTCGCCTTTTGCGCCTTTGCGGCAGGGCTTAACCTTGCGATGACGCTTATCGTTAATTTAGCGGTTCCGTTTTTACTCGTTTATTTTATGACGGATGAGTATACACCTGGCAGCTACTTTCCTTTTGGAATGAGTTTTGTTTTTATGCAGCTGATCCCCATTCAGCTGACCGATATTCCCATGCGTCTTTTGGCGCTGGTCTACTCTTTTCTTCTGGTCTATATTGGCTTGAGGATATGGAAGCATTTTAGGCCAGTACCAGCTATTCATGATATTTCAAAAAATGCTTTTATCAAGATCACAGAGTCTTTTTCGGCTCTGATTCAGGGCAACCATAAAGCGGCCCAGGAGGCGCAGCGCGCCCTTTTAAATATCAACCAGAACCTGTGCGGCCGGATTTATAAAACAAGGCGGTTTCGATATTTTACAACCATTGAGGGCGCCTGCTATTTTCGGCTGGTGATGATTTTCCAGCGAATGGAAAATTTAATACTGACATTTTTCAGAAAGCCAGAACTGATGACTGATGCCAACAGGCTTTATCTTGAGAAACTTATAAAGGTTCTGGAACACCTGAACGGGGTTTTTGACAGCCGTGAATACAACGAAGTTATCCACGAGTTAATTGATTTTTCTGACCACTGTTTTATGGATCAGGCGGATATTAATGACAGTATGCTGCTGGATATTAATCTTTTGATCAACGCTTTGGAGGGCATTTCGGAAACAGCCGGAAAGGGTATTTACAGGGAATGGGTGGTGCCAAGAAAATCGAGAATGTTGTGGCGTCTCTATGCCCATCTTTCAAGATCGTCTTTTAAATTTCGTTTTGGCGTCAGGCTATCGTTGGTTTTGACGTTTACATTTTTAGTATCCAGGCTTTTACCAGTAACACATGGATACTGGCTGCCATTGGCCGCTTATTTACTCACACGTCCTTTTTATGATGAGAGTGTGAGTAAAAGCCTGGACCGAATAAAAGGAACCGTTATTGGGCTGATAGCCGCTTTTTTTCTTTTTTCGATTTTCACCACATATCCTGAACATATGGTTTTGGCGGTCATTGCCGCTTTCTGCATTTACGCGGCGGATGATTATTCAACCCTTGTGGTTTTTGCCACCTGCTTTGCGCTTTCACAGACAACATTGTCCATGCAGTCCACCTACGCTTTGGAACTGCGGCTGCTTTTTACCACAGGTGCGGTCCTTGTGTCCATACTCGCCAGTAAATTTATATTGCCTATGCGGTATTATGATCAGTTCAAAATAGATATGGATCGTCTGGTCCAGCTGGACCAGGCGATGGTTAGATGTATAGAGGAGCTGCTGGATGGAGAGACGCACCGAGACATTGTTCGGGAAATTATCCTTAAATCCTATCTTATCAGCGACCAGATTGAGATGAATTATCAGGCGTCGGCCTTTGGTTCTTGTGGCCGGCTTGTGGAAGGCTTTTTAGCGGAGAACCGTCAGCTTATGACGGCTTTGATTGATGTCTATTATCTGATTGCGCTGCAAGGAGTTGAAATAAAGGAAGAATGGTTTGTCAGGGAAGCCGTTGAACGGTTGGGAGTCTGGTTTAAAAAGATACAGCAGTGTCTGAAAAGAGAGGATACGTCCGGTCAGGAACCGGAAGATATAATTGTAAAAACAGATGGAAGCTACATCATGCGCCGGCTGAGCGCTGGTCAGGCAGAGGCCAAGGTGTTTCTGGCCTTTGTCGAAAAAAACATCAGTAGTTTTTAAAAAACCGGCCCCCTGTACAGAGTCCGGTTTTTTAATTTGTACAGACCATTGGATGACGGAATTTGAGGCAGAGCATGGTAATGTCATCGTGCTGCTCGGCATCCTGTGTGAATTCGGACAGAAAATCGCGAATTTGATGAAGAATATACTCTGAAGAGTGATCATCGTAATGGGGGAGTTCATTCAACGCTTTTTTTAGGCGGTATTCCTGAAAAAAGACACCGCTTTTATCCACTGCTTCGGTGACACCGTCCGTATATAAAAAGAGTGTGTCGCCAGGATTAAGCTTAAGCGTTTGGCGCTTGTAGTGCACATCGGGAAGAATGGACATGACAAAACCCGAATCCATATTAAGAGGCTCAAACTTTTCATTTTGACGTCTTAAAAGCGGGGGATTGTGCCCTGCGTTGACAAAGGACAGGATACCAGTTTTCAGGTTTAGTATACCAAGGAAGGTGGTCAGGAAAACACCTTCGGCTGTGTTTTTATATAAATGATGGTTGGCTCTTGTGAAGATTTCATCAACATCCAGACCGGTTAGCACCTGGTCGATAATATGTTCCTTTGAGCTCATCATGAAAAGAGCGGCAGGAACGCCCTTGCCCGATACATCTGCGATGATAAAAACGAGCTTGTCATCATCCATTAAAAAGAAATCATAAAAGTCGCCGCCGATTTCCTTGGCTGGAGTCATGCGGCCACTGATGCTGAATTCTGTCCGGTCCGGGAAGGTTGGAAAAGGATCGGGCAGCATGGCCGTTTGAATCTGCTGAGCGATGTTCAATTCGGTAGAGGTTCTTTCCTTTTCGGCCGCCAGACGTTCTTTTTCTGCAATATTATCCCAGAGCTTGTGCATAGTGTCATTGATTTTATCAATCATTTCATTAAAAGCAGTGGCGAGAACCTCCAGCTCATCACCTGTATGGATATCCAGTTTTTTATCCCAGCTTTTCCCATCCATCTGTTTTATGTCTTCTGTCATGATCAGCAAAGGGTTTAAAAGCTTTTGACTGATGGCGTTTGAAATGCCGAAACCGATCAGGTTGATGGCGACCAGCGGTATAATGGATAAGTCATAAATAATCAGAGCAAAGGTTTGGTTATCGGTGTTGAGCAGGTTCATGCTGTACAGGATACCAATGGTCGCTGCAAAAACCGCCATTACAGAGATCAGGGAAAAATAATACACTAAAAGAGTGATTTTGATCTCAAAATTCAGCTCAATCTTTTTCAAAAACATCAGTACTATCGGGAAAAGCAGCGTGCAGACAAGCGTATTTGAGACAACAATGGGTAGCCCCAGGCCAATGAATTTTTGCAGGGCATCGACTCCAGGTTCCACGACCCGCGTCAGCAGGGCATAGGCTGCGGGGACAATGTTGACCAGCAGAATATATAAAAAAAAGATGGTAAAGGACCGGTTGGTCCGGATTTTGTCCTCGTTTTTAGGGAAAAAGCCCATGATTAAGCCGTACAGGCCATTGGCGATGCTCCAGTTCAGCAAAAACTCAATGCCGTAACCGGTAACCATGTCACTCATGGCGTTGCCGAGAAAGCCGACAGTAAAGCCATAAAAAGGCCCCAGAAGATACCCTGAAAGCAAGGGAAGAATGAGCTGGGGCCGGATGGATACATAAGGCACTTCGACCAGGCTGAAATCTGCCAGAAGAATGTTAAGAGCCGCGTAGACAAAGGCCATGATCAGGGCAATCATTATTTTAAAAGGGATGGATAGCTCCCTGTTTGTGTTGTCCATATAAAATCTCCTTGATGAAGGTTGCACCCATTATAACACAGATTATCTAAAACGCAACAAGCCGAAGGACGATAGGGTCATCTGTCCTTCGGAGCTTGTGTAATTAACAGGTTTAGAAACATTTTTGATGGTTTTCCCGGCGGTGGCAGTCCCCTTTTTCTTCACACTGATAACAGATTTCATTGGGGGTGAATACATCGTCTTCATACGCTTTTATGTTTTCAAGGGTAGTAGCTGCAATCTGGTGCAGCGCTTCTGTTGTTAAAAAGGCCTGATGGCTGGTCAGTAAGACATTGGGGAAGGTGATGATCCTTGCGAGATCGCGGTCATCCATGATTTTATCAGACCAATCTTCAAAGAAATAGCTGTCCTCTTCCTCATAGACATCCATGCCGACTCCGCCAATTTTATGGGCGTTAATCCCTTTAATCAAGGCCTGAGTATCAATCAGCGCCCCGCGTGAGGTGTTGATTAAAATGACGCCATCCTTCATCATGCCAATGGTCTGGTCATTGATAATATGCCGTGTCTCTTCTGTCAGAGGGCAGTGGAGTGAGATGATATCGGATTTTTCCATCAGTTCTTCCAGTGGTACGTACTGGATGTCCAGTTTGGAATTCGGGAAAACATCGTAAGCGATGATGTTCATATGGAAGCCCTTTAAAATATCAATCATCATTTGACCGATACGCCCAGTGCCAATGACACCGGCAGTTTTGCCGTAGAGATCCATGCCGGTCAGACCGTCAATATTAAAATTGAAGTCACGGGTTCGGGCATAGGCTTTATGGGTTTTACGGTTAACCGCCAGCAGCAGTGAGGCAGCGTATTCTGCAACGGCAGCCGGGGAGTAGGCCGGCACCCTGAGAATCCGAATATGTTTTTCATAGGCTTCCTTCATGTCAACGTTATTATAGCCGGCGCTTCGCAGAAGAATGAGGTGTATGTTCATTTCTGACAGCCGGTCTACGATTTCCTTTGTGACCTTGTCGTTGACAAAGACACAGATAGCGTCAGCGCCCTGGGCATACTCCAGAGTATGGATATCCAAACGGTTTTCAATATAGCGCGGTTCGTGGCCTGCGTCCTTCAGAAGAGGGTCAAACCAGAGTTTATCGTAGGGTCTTGTATCATAAAAAGCAATTTTCATTTAAGTGCCTTCTTTCTTTAGTTTTTATGTTTTTTCCGTTCAATATGATAGAGCAGAAAGGGGAGGGCCAGTACGATTAAAAAGCTGATAATCAGGATCATATCGTACCGGATATAATTGACAGGCGCCAGCTGGTCTGGCGGGAAAAAAGTCACCACAAAGGTGAAAATGGACATCAATAGCCCAACACTGGCTATAATGGTTTTGACAAGGCGTCCGCCGGGTATCTGATAGGCGCGTTTATATTCTGGATGTTTGTAGAGTAGAATAAAATAAGCACCGAAGAATAAAAAGTAGGTGATTAGATAAATCACAACAGACAGTGAAATGGCGGTTAAAAATGAAAGGTTGTTTCCACCGCCGCCAAAGGTCAGGACAGCAGCCCAGATCGTTACGATGATCCCCTGACCTAAAATCAGGTTTGTGGGAATGCCGCGGCTGTTGGTCTTTTTAAAAATTTTTGGCAGCAGGTTATCCTTGGCTGCAACATAAAGACCACGCGATGGGCCGACCACCCACGAGCTGACCTCGGCCATAACGCCAATGGCAATCATAGCGCCGAGAATACGGACCATCCAGAGCATATTTGGATTAAAGTAGCGGAACAGATTTTCAAAGGTCTGTACGACCCCCGAGCTGTAGCTCAGGTTCTGGGCAGGAACAACCATTGCGACGGAAATGCCGCCTACGGTGTTTAAAATAATAGCCAGTACAACCAAGATAATCATGGTCAGAGGGTAATTCCGGCTGGGGTTTTTTAACTGGTTAACGTGAGTGGCTGAAACCTCAATGCCCATAAAGGACAGAATAAACGAAGCGAAAATCACCAGATCATCCACATCCTTAAAATCGGGGATCAGGGTATGTACATTCATTTCCAGATGTAAGGGCCCGCCAGAGGAAACATAAGCACCGGTTAATCCAAAAAGCAGCAGCACTGGAAAAAGGATACCAGCGATAAAGCCGACTTTTGAGATCATGGCAGTGTATTTTGTGCCGCCAAGCTGTGATAAGCTCAGGGCCCAGAAAACCACCAGAACACCAATGAATTTAATGAAAGGATTTTGTTCCAAAGCAGGTATGTTAAAGACATAGGAGAATGAGCCAAGGATAAAGTAAATCATTGATATGAATCCGATGGTAATCTGGAACCACTGAAAAAATATGGCTGCAAAGCCAAAGCGTTCACCAATGGTCTTTCCGACCCAGGTAAACACGCCGCCTTCCTCCCATCCTTCAACGGTAGCCATTTCTGCAGCGCAGAGCGAGACGGGTATGAACCATAAAAAGCCGCCTGCAACCAGAAAAAAAGCCAGTGAGAAGCCCGAGGAGGCAAAGGTCGCGTATTTATCCGCTGTCATAACCATTGACGCTGTCATTGCGAAAAAACTGAAAAGCGTCAGCTTTGAAGTTTTTGATGTATTGTTAAGTAGTTGATTTTTCATTTTAAACAGGTACCATTCCTTATCTTTTGGAGTGCTAATAGTTAAATACCCAGATGGAAAGCGAGTTAACGGACAAAGAAAATAAGTCAATTGATAAAAATGGAAGTTTTGCTCTAAATAAGTAGCGCTTTATTTTGTTCGATAAAAAGTGGGGCAAAGGCTCAGAAGCAGCTCGAAGCCACATTATCCATCTTTTTTTGATACTTTTCTTATTATTTTATTAAATATTGAGATTTCCTCTTGAAATTTTTCATAAAAACCGCTATAATAATCTTCGATGTCTGGGTGTAGCACAGTTTGGTAGCGCGCGTGAATGGGGTTCACGAGGCCGGAGGTTCGAATCCTCTCACTCAGACCATTTTTTTTATTCAAAATCAGAGATTTATATAAAATAAGTAAACTAACAGGTGAATAAGATGAGTCAAGCTACACGGGAATGGAAGAGACGGGTCAATAAACGGAGAAAATTGATTATTGGCGTCGTTTTTTTTTAATTGCCGTCATAATCGTTGCAGGTATTTACCGGAATAACCAGCGGATGCTGTTGGAAACCTCTGAATATACCAATGCCTATAAAACCAATTTTTTCTTTTTTAAAGACATTGATTATATTGAATTGGATAATTTTTCCGCGGCAGATTTAACACTGCCCGAAGGAGAAAAAACCAATGGTTACAAAACGCTGACACAGTCTCCAAAGGTAGTTAATCAGAATTTTCTGAAGTACCAGACAGATACCATTGATCAGATTATGGCGGATAAATACTATAATGACTGGCCTTCAGTCATTAATGAAATTACAGCAAACTATGTGGGAATGGCAAAGATTACCACACAATTTGGTCAGGCCGACCGGCAGCGAAAGGAATTTCTGGTGGATTCTGTCCAGTTTATGGGAGAAAACCAGGATGAACTTAACCAGCAAAAGGCTGTATACGAGAGTTTAAATGATGGTCAGCCAAGAGATATTACATTAAGTGGTTTACAGATGATGGGCTCAGGGTATGTTTATACTACTCTTAACGCCATGGAAAAAGTTGTCAGTGAAAGCGCACTGCCCTATATCAATACGAATTTTCTGAAGACGGCCAGCAAAATTGATAAAGAGAATCAGACGGCCCTGAAAATTATTAATAACGACCATATCTTCACTGCTTTTTCGATTCCCAAAAGTGAAGCGGTGGAAGGCGAAGAGGAAGCGCTGGACAATAAGGAAGAATATATGGGGACCCGTGGCTCAGAAAAAAACACAGAATATTATAAATTTCTGGTCAAGCGGGTTGATCAGCTCCGTTACTATCCTACCCTTTCCTTTGAAAATGGACAGAATACCTACAAGGGCTATCTGGTCGATGTTATTGATGACGGTGATAATAAAATAATCGTCATGCTTGTCAAGGATTATGTCAATGTTTTTGCCAATGAAATCATGATAAATACCGACGTTAATATCGAGCGGTTCAGCTGTTTTCAGGTGCCGCAGAGTGCTATTATCAAAAAAGACGGCGCTACCTATGTAAAAACGCTTGAAAAGGGCTATTTTGAGGAGCTGACACCCGTAACAGTATATAAATATGATAAGGGTATGGCTATTTTAAAGCTGGACGATGAAAATAATAAGAAACTGTCCTCCGGCACGACCATTAAGGTTTATCCATAAATTTTCAGAGAAAGAAGTGAAACAGAATGACAGAGAATGTCATTGCAGAAAACATTGCGGCAATTAAAAAAGATATTCCGGAAAATGTAACGCTGGTGGGTGTGACCAAGCACCGCAGTGTGGAAGAAACACAAGCGGTTGTCGACGCCGGTGTTTATGATCTCGGCGAAAATAAGGTTCAGGAATTTCTGGCCAAGGTTGATGAGGTCAAAGGACCGGTGCGCTGGCATTTTATTGGTCATCTGCAGCGCAATAAGGTTAAATACCTGATGGGAAAGGTCAGTCTGATCCATTCAGTTCACTCTGTCCCTTTGTTAAAAACCATTGAAAAAGAAAGCGCCAAGCACGGTGTTAAAACAAATGTTTTAATCCAGTTTAACCTTGCGAAAGAGGACAGCAAATCGGGTTTTATGGCTGAGGAATACGAAATGGTTATGAAAGAAGTCGGGAACTGCCCGCATCTTGAGGTCCAGGGGCTTATGTGTATAGGGCCTATGACAAAAAAATCTGATGAAATTCATAAAGTTTTTAAGCATTTAAAAGAATTATATGATACAATAGAAAAAGAATACCATGGAGAGAATATTAAAATGCAATATCTGTCTATGGGAATGACGGATGATTACCCCATCGCTATAGAAGAAGGGGCTACGATTGTAAGGATCGGAAGAAAAATATTTAATCGTTAGGAGAAACAGCATGGCAAACGAAAAATTCAAAGATAAAATCATAAAGGTTTTCGGTATGGAAATGGATGACGACGATCAATATTACGATGATGAATACTATGATGATGAAGTAGAAGAAGTTGTCGAAGAACCGAGAAACACCTATGCACCTCAGCCAAAGAAAACAACACCTGCCCCGAAACGTACAGGTCTTGTCGGTATTGGCGATGGTCCGGAGGTTTTGGTTTTAGACCCCGAACGTTTTGAAGACGCGCCAGGGATCGTCAATAAAATCAAGGCAGATAAGACGGTTGTTGTCAATCTCAAAAATACAGAATACGAAGATGGACAGAAAATTTTTGATTTCCTTAACGGAGCGGTTTTTGCTCTGGAAGGTTCTATCAACCGTATAGCCGATAATGTTTTTATCCTTGCGCCAAAACAGGTTTCTGTTTCCACAAGCATGGAAAAAGACGAGAGTGATACAATTACCCCTATTTTAAACTGGGATGATGATAAATAGGAATGATCGAAAGTATTTTAATTGTTGCCGGTCGTTATCTTGTTGAGTTGATCACGCTCCTGATTGTAGCGAATATTCTGATGAGCTGGTTTAATCCCAGCCCGGATAATCCGATCGTGAAACTGATTTATGGCTTAACCGAGCCAATCTTGTCACCGCTGCGCCGTTTTGCAGTCATTGGTCCCATTGATTTTTCTGGGATTGCGGCCGTGGTGTTGCTTCAGTTTATCATTTATCCTTTATATCAAATGCTGATTAAAGCGATTTTTTAGCATATAACCGTCTGCCGCCATGGACAGACGGTTTCATTTAAAGCTTGAAAGAAAACGAATACATAAAAATCTTCTATTATACATGAAAGGAGGTGAACAAAATATGCGCTCAGGGCAATATGCTTTGTATCATGGTGAAACCTTTAAGTGTCAGGAGATTATGCCGGATACATTTAAATTAATCGTAGATGGTAATAAGGCGCCGCCGGGTTTCAGGCAAAGCAGCTATGGTAATTTTACCAAAATGGTCCGTTATGAAGATTTGGAAAAGGTCATGCAGATTAAGACAATGGTCGTCTATCGGAATGAAAATCTGACGCTGCTGGATGAAGATGAGGAAAAGCTTATCGTCACAACGGCAGATAAACGCATTGGTTTTCGTTTGGGGATGACAGAGAACGGAAGGGGAGAGTTCGTTCTTGAGTTGTCAAAGTCAGAATCCTATGAGATCCTCGAATATATGGAGTGAGCTAAAGGAAAAAGGTTTAATGTGAAAAGCCGGTGATGGAACACCGGTTTTTTTGTCGTATGTTTTAGCTTGAGAACATTTGCGTTTTTAGCTATAATAGAAAAGATTGTTTATGAATCGTTTGGGGGACAGGCATTTGGAACAGCGAGTACAAAATCTGACAAAAGGCAATATCTATAAAACACTGGCAGTGTTTGCGCTGCCCTACCTCATGGCCAATTTTATCCAGGCCCTCTATGGCGCGGTGGATATGATGGTCGTTGGCTGGTTTAATGACGCAGCTGTGGTCGCGGCAGTTTCCATCGGAACACAGATGATGCAGATTGTCATAAGCTTTGTAGCCGGGCTGACCATGGGCGGCACCATCATTATTGCCCAGTATTATGGCGGTGGCAGAGAAAAAGATACCGTTGAGACCATCAGTACCATGCTGACGCTTTTTGCCATCGCTGCGCTTCTAATGACATTGGCATTGTTTCTGCTGGCCGCGCCGTTTTTGGGTTTGCTGAAGACACCGGCGGAATCCTTTGCCTCGGCCATGGATTATGTTCGGATTTGTGCCTGCGGAATCTTTTTTATCTTTGGTTATAATGCTTTGGCGGCAATGCTCAGAGGTCTGGGCGACTCTAAAAGCCCATTGTATTTTATTGCGGCAGCCTGTGTGTTTAACATCGTTTTTGACTTACTGCTGGTAGGCGGCCTGAAAATGGGCGCGGCGGGGGCTGCCCTGGCAACAGCCGGTTCACAGGGAGTCAGTATGATCCTGGCCATTGTTTATCTGAACCGGAAAAGTTTTATTTTTAAATTTAAAAAAGACAACTTCAGGATTTACAGAGACAAGGCTGAACGGCTTCTGAAGGTAGGGATTCCGGTATCTTTGCAGGAGACTTTACTGCAGATTTCCTTTTTGTTTATTACAGCTATCATCAATACGATGGGAGTTGTTGCAGCCGCCGCGGTTGGTATTGCGGGAAAATTTGACGCTTTTGCCATGCTTCCGGCCAGCGCCTTTTCGGGGGCTATCGCGGCCATTGCAGCTCAGAATATTGGAGCAGGGCAGCCTGACCGCGCGAAGAAATCTCTTTTCGCCAGTATTGTGATGTCACTGCTCTGTTCAATCCCTTTTTTTATCTGGGCCCAGGTTTTTCCAGCGTCTGTTTTACAGATTTTTAGAGCGGAACCGGCAGTTATTTCGGCCGGAACAGCCTATCTGAGAACCTTCAGTATTGATTTTATGCTTGTTGCCTTTGGTTTCTGCTTTCTTGGTTTTTTTAACGGCTGTGGACGAACAGCTTTTTCAATGGTTAACGGTGTGGCGGCGTCCCTGCTTGTCCGCCTGCCGCTGGCATGGATTTTAAGTGTGACACTGTCTGGCAGTCTAATGGCCATTGGTCTGGCGGCGCCGGCAGCCACTCTGGTTTCTGTTGTGGCAGAGATCATTTATTTAAGACTGGGGCGTTGGAAAACCCCCGTGGTATGAGGTATGGAAATGGATAAAAAAGATGAATTTTTGCTGGCCAGGGTAGAGGAAGCCTGCCAGAATAATTATGCCCCCCAGTTTTTCGATTTTCAGGATGAGGCCATGCAGATGAAAATGGAAAAGATTTTAAAACATTCTGGAGAGCCCTATCTTTTCTGGGGAGGAACGGAAAATGCCGGAAGGCGAATGCTGTGTATCTACCCGGATTATTTAGAAGCCGATACACTCGAATGGCCGATGCTGGCAGTCGCTTTCCCCAAGGAATTTCCAATGGATCACCGAAATGTGCTCGGAGAGCTGATGCATTTGGGCATCACGCGGGAATGTGTAGGCGATATTAATATGAACGATGAAGAAGTCCAGGTGGTTTTTGCAGAACGCCTGAGAGATTTTATCACCTTGAATTTTACAAAGGTGAAGGGCAGGACCATTAAGCCTGAAATACTGGAGCCTGACCTGATTAAAACCTTTGAGCTGCGGTTTAAGCGTCTGGAGCTGGTAGCTGCATCGGACCGTCTGGATGGTGTGATCAATAAAATATGGGGCTTTTCAAGACAGGACAGCATTACTTATATTAAACAGCGCCGTGTCCGTGTCAACTATGAAGCGGTCACTAAAAATGATTATCGGATCAAGAATGGCGATGTTATTTCGTTCAGAGGCAAGGGAAAAGCAGTGATCACAGAGCTTGGCGGTGTCACCAAAAAGGGAAACCTTCGTCTGATTGTTGATAAATATATTTAGAAGAAATTGAGGAATGAATCAATGGAAATAAAAGAATACCATGTCTCGGAAGAAAAGGCTGGTGTGCGTCTTGACGCTTACTGCGCTGAGCAGGAGCCGGATTTTTCCAGAGGCTATATTAAGAATTTACTGAACGAAGGCGCCGTGAAGGTGGATGGCGGCCAGAAAAAAGCCAGCTATAAGCTGAAGGGCAAAGAGATCATTACTATGGAGATTCCTGAGCCGGCGGAGAGCACGATTGAGCCAGAGAATATCCCCTTAGAGATCATCTATGAGGATGAGGATGTGATTGTGGTCAATAAGCCAAAGGGAATGGTGGTGCACCCGGCCCCGGGCAGCCCGTCCGGCACGCTGGTCAATGCCCTGATGCACCATACCGGCGCACTGTCAAACATCAATGGTGTTTACAGGCCGGGGATCATTCACCGGATCGATAAGGATACCTCTGGGCTTTTGATGGTGGCGAAAAATAATGCCGCCCATCAGAATTTGACGGAGCAGCTTAAGGCGCACACCATCACCCGCCAGTATAAGGCGCTGGTGAAGGGCATCATGGAGAATAACCGCGGCACCATCGATATGCCCATCGGCAGGCATCCAAAGGATCGTGTCCGTATGGCGGTGGTTAAGGAAAATTCAAAAGAGGCAGTTACGCATTTCGAGACCCTTAAGCGCTATGCAGAGGGCTATACGCTGATGCAGTTTCGCCTTGAAACCGGCAGAACGCATCAGATCAGGGTGCACATGCAGGCCATTGGCTACCCCATCGCGGGCGATCCCTTATATAAAGGAGATAAAAAAAATCCCTTTAAGACGGAGGGGCAGTGCCTTCACGCTGAGCTGCTGGGCTTCAAGCACCCCCGCACCGGCGAGTACATGGAGTTCTCTGCGCCCCTGCCCGAAGCCTTTCAGGCGATTCTGGACGGGCTGAAGGAAATTGAGTAAAAACTTTGGATTTTAATCAAACGTAGCATTTAAAAAAATAAAGCTGCGCGTTTTCATACGACACATATGACAAGGCGCAGGCAGTATAAGCGGTCTGTTTTATTTTTAAGCAGACCGCTTTTGTTTATTATAATACAATTAAATAGTAAAATAAATAAACTGAGTTAAAAAATGCTTACCAGACCCCTTGTTTTTTTATGTCACATGACGCTGCGCTTTGCCATATGTGTCATATGAAAGCCGGAGGATTTAAGATGCTTCTAACGCTATGTTTAGACTACATTTGCTCGTCGCTGTCGAAAACCTGCCGGATCGCGGTGATTTTATCTTTGCTGGGTGTCACGTACATGGTGTTTTGGTTGGTGAAAATAACCATGCCTGGTTTGGATTTTTTAGGCTTTTTTAAATACTTGAACTCAACGTAGTCCACCGGGACATTTTCGGAGTTTTTGGCCTTGCTGTGCCAGGCTGCCAGCATTCCCGCCTCCAGAAGGGTATCCTCTGTGATGAAACGCCCCTTTGCCACCACCAGGACGTGTGAGCCGGGAATATCCTTGACGTGAAGCCAGCAGTCCTCGTCTACGCCCAGGCGTGTGGAAATATAATCGTTCTGGTAATTGTTTTTCCCAACAAAAATGTCAAAGCCCTCGGATGAGATGAAGTGCAGAGGTTTGGAAGCTGCAACCTTTTTCTTGGCTTCCTTAGGGGTCAGGCCCTTTTTGTTAAATTCAGAATGCATGAATTCGTGGCGGATTTCGTCCAGCTCGTTGAGCTCTGTGGATTGGTCCAGACCGCCTGTGAGGCTCTCCAGGTAGTAGACCTGTTCCTCGGTGGTTTTGATCTGTTCGGCCAGCTGTATCTGGGCCCGTTTGCCCTTGTTGTATTTTTTATAAAAGCGCTGGGCATTTTGGGAGGGCGTTTCATTGACCTTGAGATGAACCTTGACGGTTTTCATTTCCGGGTCGGTATAGTCCACCAGCTCAATGGTCTCCATACCCTTTTCAATCCTGTAGATATTGGCGGTAATCAGGTCGCCGTAGAGCTTGTTTTTTTCGTTTTTTTTGGAGTTGTCCATATCCTGATGCAGGTTCTGGAGCTTTTTGTAGTTTTTTTTCAACAGAGTGTCCAGCTGATGCCGCAGATTGGCGCTCTTTGCCTTGAAACGGATTTTTTTATCCTTGATATAGTAAAATGCTTCCAGCATTTTTGAGACGCTTGTGTAGGCACTGCGTTCGTTATCGGTCATATGGTGGAGGCTGACCGTTGAAAAATCAATGATTTCACGCCGAAAGTAATAAATGCCGCAGTCGGGCCCCTTTTCAATTTCATCCATAACCTCTCTGAAAGCCTGATATAAATAGCCAAGCTGCTTTTTTGAAAATTCTCTGAGCTTGAGCTCAGGGTTAAGACCGGCTCTGAAACAGAATTCCCGGGCGATAATGGGGCTTAAGCCCAGAAAGCACTGCACCCAGAAGCGTTCGGTAACGGTTTCGGCGTTTTCCGCCACCATTTCATGATACCGGGCCTCTGTCAGAGATAAAAAATTCTGCCGGCCGCTTTCAGGCGGGTAAATATAGGCCTTGCCAGGCAGAATCTGGCGGTAGCGGTTGGAGCCGGAGCCCACTTTTTTCATGGCGTCCAGAATGATGTCCTCACTATCCTGGGTTTCGCCGGAGGCGTTTGTCTTATCATCGATTAAAATAACATTGCTGTTTCGGCCCATGATCTCGACCATCAGCTTTTTGATCACCACATCGTTGAATTCATTTTTACCGGAGATGCTGAACTCGATCACCCGGTCTGTTTCGTGCTGCACAATGTCCACAATGATGCCGTTGAGAAGGTGTTTTCTCAGCACCATGCAGAAGCTGGGGGGCGTGTTGGGGTTTTCCTTGAGCTTTTCACTCAGGTAGACGCGCGGATTGTTGGCGTTGGCTGAGATCAGGAGGTTATAATTTTCCTTTTCTCTGTTAATCGTCATGCGGATTTCATCGTTTTCGGGCTGGTATATTTTGCGGATACGGCCACCCATGATGGTCGCCTGTAATTCTTTTATTAAATGTTTGGTAGTAATGCCGTCAAATGCCATTGGTTCAATTCCCTTCATCTATTTTAAAGATTTTTATTTCTTTATTTAATCTTTTCAAATAATTCTAGCATTTCCTGTTGTTTTTTGGAAGTTTTTTGGATATGATAGAAGGTAAATAATTCAAAATGGAAAGATAGGCTTAAGAATGAATTTTACAAAAATGCAGGGTGCCGGAAATGACTTTATCGTCATTGACAATATGGATCAGTCCATCGAGCTGCCGGCGCCGTTAATAGAGGCAATGTGCAGGCCGCATTTTGGCATCGGCGCAGACGGTTTGATTCTGGTCGAGCCTTCGGAGTCCTGTGATGTGCGAATGAATTATTACAACCAGGACGGTTCCATTGCTGAAATGTGCGGCAACGGCGTCCGCTGTCTTGCCAAATATGCAGCCGATGCTGGTATTGTGGACGCGTCAAAACCCTTTGAGGTTGAGACCAGAGCCGGTAAAATCGGCGTCCAGGTTTTAGAATCCTACCGGGGGGTATCAACCATCAGAGTAAGCATGGGCAGTGTCAGTTTTCAGACACAGGACATTCCGGTCATTTCGGATAAAACGACACTCCTCGGTGAAAAGATCACTTACAAAGATCGGGAGCTTACCTATGGCTGCGCGTCTATGGGCAATCCGCATATGGCTGTTTTAGTCGAAAATGTGGACAGCTTCCCCATAGAGGAGGTTGGCCCTTATTTTGAAAAGCACCCTATGTTCCCAAATAAATGTAATATCAGCTTTGCGGAGGTCATCAGCCATGACAGTATTGCCATGGATACATGGGAACGCGGTGTCGGCCGTACGCTGGCTTGTGGTACTGGTACCTGTGCGACGGTTGCGGTGCTGCACCGCATGGGCTTGGTTGGCAATAAGGTCCACGCCTGTTTATCCGGCGGAGATCTGGTGATTGAGCTCGACGGGAGCGCTGTCTTTATGACAGGACCGGCAAAGGTTGTTTTTAGGGGGACCTATGAAATGCAGGTTCCAAATGAAGAAGAAGCGTTATTTGCAGCTTTAAGAGGATTGTAAGCCTGAAAAGAACGGAGGCAACAAAAATGAAAAGTATGACAGGTTTTGGCCGTAAGGATTACAGAGATGAAGCACTGGAGATATCAATTGAAATAAAAACGATTAATCATCGTTTCAGAGATTTTTTTCTGAAGCTGCCGCGGTCATTGAATCCCATTGAGGAAAATATCCGCAAGGCCATCAGTGAAAAAATCGCCCGTGGACGCATTGAGATTTTTATCAAATATAACGAGCTGGACGCTCAGAATAAACGGATTGTGTTTAACCGTGATCTTGCTAAGGCATACATCCATGTTCTGAATGAAATTAAAACCCTGGACTCCATGATTGATGATGATCTGAGCCCGGGACTGATTGCCAAATTTCCAGATGTTGTAAGTCTTGAGGATGAAAGCGTGGATTATGACGAGGTCTGGTGTAAAATGGCCCCGGTGCTGGAGGAAGCCCTGGAACAGGTGGACACCAGCCGAAGCCGTGAGGGAGAAGCCCTCAAAAGGGATGTTGCGGCCCGCTGCGCTGTTATTGAAGAGGCTGTTTCAGCCATAGAGGCTAAAAGTCCTGAAATGCTGAAAAAATATCAGGAAGAGCTCCGCACAAAAGTGGAAGCCTACACAGATTCTATGGAAGTGGATGAAAAGCGTGTTTTAACCGAGGTGGCCATTATGGCGGACAAGCTGGACATCAGCGAGGAGCTGACACGGCTTAAAAGCCATACCGGCCGTTTAAAAGAGATTCTGGGAGAAGAGGATGAACCGGTTGGCCGTAAGCTGGATTTTCTGGTACAGGAATTAAACCGTGAGATCAATACCATCGGTTCAAAGTCCAACGACATCGGCATTGCCAATCTTGTAGTAGATGTCAAAAGTGAAATTGAAAAAATCCGCGAACAGATACAGAATATCGAATGATATAAAAAAACGTCAGCAATTGGAGGAGTTTAAGCAAATATGAGTAGTGAAGAAAAATTTTTTGAACGGGAAAAAGGGATTCTGATTGTCATCTCAGGGCCTTCCTGTGCCGGTAAGGGCACAGTGTGCAGAATTGTGCGTGAAAACCGCCCGGAGATACGGCTTTCCATTTCTGAGACCACCCGTTCACCAAGAAATTATGAAGTGCCGGGGAAGGATTACTTCTTTGTCACCAAAGAAGAGTTTAAACAGCGCATTGAGCAGGGAAAGTACCTGGAATACGCAACGGTTTATGATAATTATTATGGAACTCCAAAGGATTATGTTGAAAATCTGCTCGAAGAAGGGTATGATGTTATACTGGAAATTGATATTCAGGGTGCCGCAAAGGTTCGTGAGAACTACAAGGAAGGTATTTATATTTTTATAGCGCCCCCGTCTATGAAGGAGCTGCGCAGAAGAATTGAGATGCGTGGTACAGAAAGTGCAGAGCAGATGGAAATGCGTCTGAGCTGTGCTTATGATGAGATGACAAATGCGGATGATTACAGCTATATTGTCATTAATCAGGATAAAAATGTGGCGGCACACCAGGTCGAATCCATTATCACTGCTGAAAAATGCAGAACCGAACGTTTGAAAAACAAAGTAAATGATATTCTAGGGAGGTAGAAATGAAACCAAATATTACAGATAATTATACAAGTAAAGGGATGCGCTATCCAGCCATCAACGATTTAATTTCCAAGGCGAGCAATAAATATGAGCTGGTGCTGGCAACCGCTAAAAGAGCAAGAGAAATCATTGATGGTGACGAACCATTGGTGAAAATTACCATTGATAATCCGGTTTCCATTGCGACTGCGGAAATCGCGCAGGACCTTGTACGCCCCGTACAGCCTGCAGAAGCCTCAGAGGTTGACGATGTTTTTGAAGATGCTGTTTTCCCGGAAGATGAACTTTGTAGCGAAGCTGAAACAACCGCTGATATGGCTGAAGATTTATAGGAACAGTTGTGAAATTTGCTGAGATTTATTTAAATCAGACGAATAAGCGAATTGATCATCCTTACGATTATAAAATACCGGAAAGGTTTGAGCCGGTCGTTGTTCCCGGAGTGCGCGTCGGCGTAACCTTCGGGAACGGAAACCGTCAGCTTGAGGGCTTTGTGGTCCGTGTGAAAAAGGAAACTGCTTATCCGGATAAAATCAAAGAACTTGAAGCAGTTATTGATGAAAGCCCGATTTTAACAAAGGAACAGATCGCTTTATGTCTCTGGATGAAAAGCACCTACTGCTCTTTGTTTTATGAGGGCCTTTATCATTTTACAAGCCCTGTGAAGGTTGTCAGGCGGCTGGTGATCTCTGAGGAAAACCCCCATGAGAACCGGATCGCCTTTGAGCCCTACGAATCCACTGAAAAAGTCTATCGGCTTGAACAAAAAGAAAGGGTGAGCGGACCGGTACAGAAACAAATTCTCGAGCTGCTTGAGACAAGGGATTTCACCAGAAGAGAGATCTGTGAGCTGCTGGGAGATGTTGGCAGCAGCCTTCGCTCCCTTGAGAAGAAGGGACTGGTTTCTGCCTATGAACGGGATACAAGCTGTAAGGCGATAGGTGAAAAAGTAGAGCCAGAAGATATTGTGATCTCGGAGAGCGGCGATTTTTTATATCGCCAATTTTCAGAGAAACGACAAAAGGGAACTCCGTGCTTTATTTTTGAGGAAAATTTAGAAACCAGACTTATGCTCTACTGTAAGGCGGTGGAGGAGTGTCTGAGCAGGGGAAAGACAGCATTGATGCTGTTCCCGGAAATTGGGCTTTCCCTTGAGACGCGGACCTTGCTATACCAATATTTTGGAAACGCTGTGGCGGTTTGTCATGGAAAGCTCAGCCAAAAGGAGCGGTATCAGATTTTTAAACGGGTAAGCTGTGGCGAGATAAAGGTATTAGTAGGGTCGAGGGCGGCATTATTCATGCCCTTCAGAAAGCTTGGGCTCATCATTGTGGATGAAGAACGCGATCCATCCTATTATGCGTCTGCAATGCCCCGGTATAATACCATTACCATTGCTCAGAAATACGCGTCCCTCTGCGATGCGGATATGATCATCAGTGATGAGATTCCATCTGTCGCGGCGGTAAAAAAGACGGAAACCGGGGAATGGACAGGAATTTACAACGCGCCCTGTTTTGCAAGAAAGAAGCCTGTGCCGGCCATTGTGGATATGCAGAGTGAAATGAAGTCAGGGAATTTTGACTTTATGAGCTACCGCCTCAAAGAGTGTCTTGAAAAAACACTGGCGGAAAAAAAGACAGCCATGCTGCTGATCAATAAACGCGGATATGCCTCTTATGTCTTTTGCAGGAGCTGCGGTTATGTGGAAAAATGCCCTGCCTGCGGCGTCAGTCTGAAATACTATGCAGGAGGTGATGTTTTAAAATGTCATTACTGCGGGTATACTAAAAAAAGAAACACGATCTGTCCCGAATGCGGAGAGAAAAAAATCAAGGCGCTGGGGCTGGGGATTGACCAGGTCTATGAGCTGCTGAAAAAGCGCTACCCCGACAGTCGAATTTTAAAACTGGACGGTGAAACCATCACCTCCTATGAAGATTTTAAAAAAGTCAATCGAGAGCTCTCGGAGAAACACTGGGATATTATTTTGGGGACACGGATGCTGCTGAGAAATTTTGATTTTCAAAATATCGGGTTAGCTGCTGCGCTGCTCATTGATGGCGATTTAAACCATGGGGACTACAGCTCATCGGAGAACGCTTACCAGCTTTACAAGCGTTTTTTTAACCGTATGACGGAGGCTACACCCTGTCTGATTCAGACCTACGAACCAGATAACATCACGAATGCGGCGCTGACTTCAGAAAATCCGGCAGATTTTTACAGACAGGAATTTGAATATCGGCGTCTCATGGGCTATCCGCCGGAAAAGCATCTTGTATTGTTCAGTTTGTTTCATGCGAATGAAGCACAGGTGGCAAATGACAGCCGTGCGTTTTTCCATTCGTTAAAGAAAGTCTCCGGATCTGGAACATCTGTGGAAATTTTTGAGCCCTTTTTATCTGGCGTCATCCGTGGAAACGGACAGATTCGCTGGAAAATTTTGTTGAAAACAAAGGATTTGGATGCCTTTAAACATATTATTGAAGAAGTAACGGCGGCGGGGGAAATAGAGCGGTTGGCCTCAAAGGTGTCAATCGAAATTGATCCCCCTGCCACCTTGTAGAAAGGAGAATAGAATGGCCATAAGAAAAATGCGGGTAAACGACGATCCGATTCTCAGAAAAAAGACCCGCGAGATTACTGAAATAAATGATCGGATCATTGAACTGCAAAAAGATATGCTGGATACAATGTATGCTGAGGAAGGTGTCGGTTTGGCAGCGCCGCAGGTTGGGGTGCTGAAACAGCTGATCGTCATTGATATTGGTGAGGGTCCGGTGACCCTGATTAACCCGGAGATCACAAAGCAGGAAGGCTCAGTCGTTGAGGAAGAAGCCTGTTTGAGCTTTCCAGACCGCTCCGGTAAGGTGGAACGCCCAGAATTTGTCACGGTTGAATACACCGATTTAAACGGTGACCGCTATGAAATGGAATGCCAGGGGCTGATGGCCCGAGCGGTATGCCATGAGGTTGATCATCTGAACGGCATTGTGTTTTTGGACAGGGTAATTAAATGACAAAATTACGTATTGTATTGATGGGAACCACCGATTTTGCGGTTCCCGCCCTCAATAAGCTGGTGGAAGCCGGGCATGATGTGGCGGCTGTGGTCGCCCAGCCCGACCGACCAAACCAGCGGGGGAAAAAAATAAAATTTCTGCCTGTAAAGCAGCGTGCGCTGGAGCTGGGAATACCGGTTCTGCAGCCTGAGAGAATTAAGGTACCGGAAGTGGTTGAAGAGCTGCGTGCGCTGAAAGCAGACGTTTTTGTGGTAGCAGCCTATGGTCAGATTCTGTCTGAAGAGATTTTGTTCATGCCGCCTCTGGGTTCTGTGAATATTCACGGTTCATTGCTGCCCAAATACCGGGGCGCAGCTCCGGTGCACCATGCCATTATCGACGGAGAAACAGAGTCGGGCGTTACAATCATGAAAATGGATATTGGCATGGATACAGGAGATATGCTTTCAAAGGTGAGTGTGCCCATCGATGCGAAAACAACCGTAGGCTACCTTCATGATCTTTTGGCAGAAAAGGGAGCGGAGCTGCTGCTTGATACGCTGGAGTCCCTCAGCAATGGTTCAGCTATTCCTGAAAAGCAGGATGAAAATATGGCAACTTACGCGGATAAGGTTGAAAAGACCACTGGAAAGCTTGACTGGAATCAAACAAGCTTTAAAATCTTACGGCGTATTAACGGAACGGATCCCTTCCCAGGTGCATATACTGAATTAAACGGTGAAAAGATAAAATGTTTTGCGCCGGAAAGTTTGGACTATTCTGGGGAAGAACTTCCTGGAACTGTCCTGCAGGCAGATACAAAGCATGGCTTAGTGGTAAAAACCGGTGATGGCGCGCTGGCGGTTGGAGAAATCCAGATGCCGGGCAAGAAAAGAATGCTGTCAAAGGTTTATTTCAACGGAAACAGCATCGCCCTTGGCTCACGGTTTGAATAGATTAAGCTTGATTTTAGAGTGCTTTTGTATAATAGGTCACAAATAATTAAAAATGTGAGGAAAATAAAATGTTTTTAAGTTACTATAGCTCAATGCTGATATTGATACCAGGGCTTATATTAGCCGCCTATGCACAGTATCAGGTCAGCAGTGCCTATAAAACCTATAGCCGTGTGCGGACCAGAAACGGTCTGACCGGGGCTCAGGCAGCCCGAAAGCTGCTGGATATCAATGGATTAAGCAATATTGGCATCGAGAGCATTGGCGGGAACCTGACAGACCATTATGACCCCAGGCACAAGGTCATGCGCTTGTCTGGCGGCGTTGGCAGTCAGGACAGCATCGCGGCTGTCGGTGTCGCGGCACATGAAACCGGTCATGCCATTCAGGACAAAGAGGGCTACTTTCCTCTGCGTTTCCGCAATGCCATTGTACCAGTCTGCAATTTTGCCTCCAATGCTGCGTGGCCGCTGTTTTTCATTGGCCTGATCTTTGGCAGAGGCAGCACCGGGTTTGGCGTAACGTTAATGAACATCGGGATTATTTTATTCTGTGTTTCCCTGGTGTTCTATATTATCACACTGCCGGTGGAATTTAATGCGAGCCGACGGGCTGTAGCGGCCCTGGAAGAGTATCAGCTCATTGCTCCGGGTGAAGAACAGGGTGTTAAGAAAGTGCTTCGGGCGGCCGCATTGACCTATGTCGCCAGTACCCTTATGGCATTTTTGAACCTGCTGCGTTTGCTGGCGCTTCGGAACAGGAACTAACCGCCTATGAAGATTCGCGAACAAGCCGTTAAAACGCTTCTCAGAGTCAGCAGAGAAGGCGCTTATTCCAATCTGGAAACTAAAAAAGTGCTTGGAGAAAATCATTACAAAGAAGAGGACCGTGGACTTTATCTCAATATTGTCTACGGGACTCTCCAAAATAAACTGTATCTGGATTACCTTTTAAAAAAGCATATTTCAAAAGATCTGAATAAGCTTGACCCCGAGGTGTTGGAAATACTCAGGATTGCGGTTTATCAGATTTATTTTTTGGACAAAATCCCATCCTATGCAGCGGTGAATGAATCGGTTGAGATCACCGGAAGGATCAAGCCAAAGGCCAGAGGTTTTGTCAACGGAGTGCTCAGAAATATACTCCGGAGTAAGGAGACGGATGAGGCTTTTGATTTTTCTTCCTTCAGCAATGAGAAAGAAGCGCTGTCCGTTCGATACTCTATACCGGTCTGGATCATCCATAAATATTATGAAACCTTTGGCGCTGAAAAGGCAGAGAAAATCATTCCTCTTCTTAATGAAAAGCCTCCCTTTACTATAAGAGCAAACACCCTTAAGGTCGACAGAAACACTTTGGAAGAAAAACTTTCGGATAAGGGGATTTATTGTGAAAAAGGAGCACTGGACTGTGATGCACTCCATTTAAGCCACCTGGGGGGCTTTGAAAATCAGGTGCAGTGTGACCCGCTGTTCACAGCTGGTTGTTTTATGATTCAGGATCAGGGGGCAATGAAAGCCGCCCGGCTTCTAGGGCCAGAAAAGACGGACCGCGTGCTGGATATGTGTGCTGCGCCGGGTGGAAAAACGACCCATTTAAGCCAGATAATGGAAAACGAAGGCACGATTATTGCCCGAGATATTTTTGACAGCCGGCTTAAGCTCATTGAGGAGACAGCCGCGCGCCTTGGCATCTGTAATATTGAAACGGAGAAAACAGACGGCTGTATTTTCAGGCCGGAGGATCGTGAAGCCTTTGACAGGATACTGCTGGATGCGCCGTGCTCAGGCCTTGGCATCATCCGCAGAAAGCCTGAGATACGCTACACCATCACAAAGAAAGCCCGAAAGGAGCTGGTCCGGATTCAGAGGCAGCTTCTGGATCATGCGGTTCAATACCTGAAGCCAGGCGGTACCCTTGTCTATTGTACCTGCACGGTCAACAGCGACGAAAATGAAAGGCAGATTGAGCGGGTGCAGAAAGACTATCCCTTTATGCGCATAGAAGCCGTCTCTGAAGGGGAAAACAGCATTCATACAAGCCCCCTTGATGATGGCTGCGACTGCTTTTTTATGGCAAAATTGAAAAAAGATTGTTAACTTTGTTAGAATTTATGTTATAATAATTAAAAGTGTATTGACTCAATGAGGATCCGGCTTTATGCCGGATTTTTAATTGGATAGAAAGGTAATCCATTTTCTGATGGAAAATATATTTGGAAAAACATTAACTGAGTGTAGAATGCTGATGGAAGAGGCCGGAGAGCCATCCTTCAGGGGAAAACAGCTTTATCAATGGCTGTATGAAAAGAAAGCGGCGCAACTTGACGATTGCACGAATCTTTCGAAAAACCTTCGTGAAAAACTGAAAAGCCACTACAATATCGAACATGGAAGCATTGAAAAAACACAGGAAGACCCAGAGGATGGGACAAGAAAATACCTGATCCGTCTGCCGGATGGCAACAGTATTGAAACCGTACTGATGTCCTACCATCATGGCTATTCTCTGTGTGTTTCCAGCCAGGTGGGCTGCAGGATGGGCTGTGCGTTCTGCGCATCTACAAAAGGTGGGAAAATCCGAGACCTTGAAGCAGGCGAGATTCTGGATCAGATTTATCTGGTAGAGCAGGAAGCAGGAATCCGGATTTCCAATGTCGTGATTATGGGGATCGGTGAACCGCTGGACAATTACGATAATATACTGAAATTTTTAAATATTGCAAACGAGGGCTGGGGAATCGGACAGCGCAAAATCACCCTGTCTACCTGCGGCCTTGTTCCACAAATTGAAGCGTTGGCAGAACTGGACCTTCAGATTAACCTCGCCATTTCACTGCATTCCCCCTTTCAGGAGCGCCGGGAAACATTGATGCCAGTGGCAAAAAAATATCGGATTGAAGAACTTCTTAAGGTTTGTAACAATTATTTTACAAAAACAAAGAGAAGAATCACTTTTGAATATGCATTGATCGATGGATTTAATGATCGCCCCGAAGATGTAGCTGAGCTTGCTGAAATACTGGGGAAAATGCCTTGTCATATCAACTTGATTGGCCTGAATCCGGTTACGGAAAGTGCGTACAAGGGAAGCCGAAATGTAAATTTTTTTAGCAATGAGTTGAAAAAGCGCGGTATTACTTGTACAATTAGAAGGAAAATAGGCGATAATATCGACGCGGCCTGTGGACAGCTGCGCCAGAAAGCAGACGGAATGAAGAGGTGATGAGATGAAGTGCGCGTATTCTTCAAACATAGGTGCCAAGCGGAAAGTGAATCAGGACGCCTGCCTGGCAGCTACCATTGAAAACAGTGGAAGAAAATACTATGTCTTCGCAGTAGCCGATGGTTTAGGCGGTCACCGTTCCGGTGAAATTGCCAGTCAGATGGCTGTTGATTATATAAAAGAAAAGCTGTCAGATGTCGAAAATTATTTTGACTATGACGAGATGTACCATTTTGTCAATGCAATCAATCATGAGATTATTGATGTAAGCCGCAATTGTGAAGAGTGTCTTGGTATGGCGACCACTCTCACCATGTGCATACTTGACGGCAGCCGTTTAGGCGTTATTCATGTGGGCGACAGCAGGGCTTACCGCATTAACAAAGATGGAATGGAGCAGTTAACAAAGGACCACTCATTGGTTCAAGTGCTGGTGGATGAGGGGAAAATCACTTCGGTGGAAGCTAGTGTCCATCCTCAGAAAAACGTCATTACCCGAGCTCTCGGGACAGACGATATTGTTCAGCCGGATCTGTATGATTACCAGGTAACCTCGGAGGATGTCATTTTGATTTGCTCCGACGGTCTTTACAATATGGTTGATGAAGGGGCTATTCGGGAAATTGTATTAACGCATTCTCTGGAAGACGCGACCAAGGAATTGATTAACTTAGCAAACCACAACGGTGGCAATGATAACATTACCGTTGTACTGTTTAACCCAAAGGAAGAGGTAACTGCCAATGATTAGTAAGGTCTTGAACAATCGCTACGAGATAATTGAATTGATCGGGCGCGGAGGCATGGCCTATGTTTACAAAGCAAAGGACCGTAAGCTTAACCGTTATGTAGCGGTTAAGGTTTTGCGTGAAGAGTACACAGAAAACGAACAATTCATTAAGAAATTTGACCGTGAGTCCCAGGCTGCTGCGGGACTTTCCCATCCGAATATCGTTTCAGTTTACGATGTGGGTGTGGAAGGGGATATTTATTATATCATTATGGAGTATGTGGATGGTATTACCCTGAAGCAATACTTGAATAAAAAAGGGCATCTGGATTACAAGGAAGCTACCCGTTTTATCATTGACGTGACAGCTGCGCTTAAATGCGCCCATGAGCATAAGATTATCCACAGGGATATAAAACCTCACAATATTCTTTTAACCCGCGATTTGGTGCCAAAAGTTGCGGATTTTGGTATTGCGAGAGCTATTACCAGCTCTACGGTAACCATGACCAACCAGACCATGGGCTCTGTTCACTATATTTCACCTGAACAGGCGAGAGGCGGCTTTGTGGATGAGCGTTCCGACCTTTATTCCCTTGGCATCATGTATTATGAGCTGCTGACTGGACAGCTTCCTTTTGATGAGGAAAATACGGTTACCATTGCCATTAAGCATATCCAGGAGGATTTGGTGCCTCCAAAGGAAATCATGCCGGATATACCGGCCAGTGTTAATGATGTTGTGGTCAAGCTGACCCATAAAAAGCCTGAAGACCGTTACCAGAATATGGATGAACTGATCGATGATCTTGAAAAGGTCATGGTGGATGCCAATGCGGCAGTGGGCGATAATGGCTCTGTGGTCAGTGATGAAACACAGATTATCGGTGATGAAGGATTATTCAAAATTGAGCCTGTTACAGGACCGATCGAAAGCGGTTATCACGACGATGATGAGGAAGAAGGAGATGATCTGGCGCAGGCCCAGCGGAAGAAAAAGAAAAAAATCATTGCTTTTTCTATCGCAGGCGGTATCTTGGCCATTATTCTGATCGTTATTCTGATGAATACATTGACGGCAAAGGCGGTCATGGTTCCGAACATTAAAAATATGACCCAGGAACAGGCAACCCAGGAGCTGGAAAAGGCCGGATTAAAGCTGGAAGTTGAAAATCAGGTGTACAGCTCAGACGTAGAATCTGGCAAAATCGTTTCTCAAAATCCTGAAGAAGGAAGAGAAATGAAAAAAGGACAGACTGTCAAGGTAACCGTGAGCAAGGGAACTCAGAATGTCACAGTACCAAAGGTTATCGGGTTGAGTGAGGCAGAAGCGACTGCGGCCATCGATAAGCTGAAGCTGGTCAAAAATGTCAAACGTGAATACAACAGCGATGTTGCCACGGGCATTGTCTATTCGGTTGATCCTGGCGAAGGTGTCAGTGTTGCTGAGGGCACCAGCATTACCCTTTATGTCAGCAAGGGGCAGGATCTTGTAACTGTTCCTGGAATTGTGGGTTTGAGCGAATCGGCCGCAGAGGCGCAGATTGAAAGCAGTGGACTGAGTGTTGGCCGGGTAACGACCAGCGAAAGCGACACGGTGAGCGCCGGTCTTGTTATCAGCCAGTCTCCTACAGAGGGAACTCAAACTGAGCGGGGCACGTCAATCAATTTTGTAGTCAGCAGCGGTAAGCCGACGCCAAGCCCAACGCCGACACCGACGCCAACGCCAACACCGACGCCAACGCCAACACCACCCACAAACGAATGAATAAAATTGGATTATGTATGAAACAAAATAGAATCTCAGGAAGAATTATAAAAGGAATCGGAGGGTTTTACTATGTAAGACCCGATGGTTCCACTTCTTTATTAGAATGTAAAGCCCGGGGTGTTTTCAGACATCAGAAAATCAAACCCATGGTCGGTGATTTTGTAGAGGTAGTCGAAAATGACAGCGATGAACTGGCAATTGATAAAATAAAACCAAGAAAAAACGAATTTGTGCGCCCGCCTGTTTCCAATGTAGACGTGGCGTTAATTGTGTTTGCCGGAGAAAACCCGAGCCCAAACCTGTTGCTTTTGGATAAGCTTTTGATTGCATCGGAAATGAAAGCGGTTGAGCCTGTCATCTGTATTACAAAAACAGACCTCGTGGAAGCAGATGAACTGCAGAGGATTATGGATATTTACGCTAAAACACCCTATAAATGCTTTGCTTTTGATCAGACGGACAACATTGCCCTGCAGAAAATTGAAAGAGAAATAGCGGGAAAAACAGCCTTTCTCGCAGGCCCCTCAGGGGTAGGCAAGTCCACACTGGCCAACAGGCTGTGTGAGGCGGGTGCCATGGAAACCGGGGAGCTCAGCCAGAAGCTTAACCGTGGCAAGCACACCACACGTCATGTTGAACTGCTGGATTTAAAGGTTGGCGGGTATCTGCTGGATACCCCAGGCTTTTCATCCCTTAAGCTCGACAGCGAAATTGAGAAGGAAGACCTTCGATTTTATTTCCCGGAATTTGAGGAAGGCTCCTGCCGATTCGCGAGCTGCCTGCATCAGAGTGAGCCTGGTTGTGTAGTGAAGCAACAGCTTGAAAAGGGTGAAATCAGCCAGGTGCGCTATGAGCATTACAGCTATCTTTTGGATGAAATAAAAAATAAGCGAAGTGACTATTAGAATGAAAGCAGTCGTCTTTACAAATGGACAATACGAAAATCTAAGTTTTTATAAAAATTATCTGGAGGGCCAGGAGGCTTTTCAGGTGATCTGTGCCGATGGCGGTGCAAATGCCGCCCATGCTCTGGGCGTAACGCCGCAGCTGTTAGTTGGAGATATGGATTCGATCCATGCAGAGTTGCTTGCGGATTATTCAGAAGAAGGTGTGACCATTGACCATCATTCGACTCATAAGGACGAAACGGATACGGAGCTGGCCATCGAGTATTGCATAAAGAATGGCTTTGATGAGGTGGTCATCTTCGGCGCCCTGGGAAGCCGATTTGACCACAGCTTCGGGAACCTTTATTTGCTTAATCGCCTTCTAAAAGAAGGGGTTCGGGGCGAGATTGTCAATGAAAATAATCGGGTTTTTCTGGTAAAGGACCGGGCTGTTCTGGATGTGCCAGTGGGAACCACTGTTTCAATTCTGGCATTTACTGATCAGGCCAGCGGAATTAATATTGAAGGGTTTGAATATCCGGTAAAAAACGGTGTAATGGCGCATTTTTTTCCGGGGTACGGCATCAGTAACGTAACGGTAGAGAAGTGCCCTGAAATATCGGTTGAGCAGGGGATTTTGATGGTTGACATTGTAAATGAGTAAAATAAAAACGTGCAAGTATTATACCTGCACGTTTTTATAAGTTGAAGCGAGAACTATGCTCTTTCAACTTTACCGGAACGTAAGCATCTGGTGCAAACATTAACTCTTTGTGGAGTACCATCAAGTACAATTTTAACTTTTTGTAAATTAGGTTTCCATACTCTTTTATTATGTTTATTAGAGTGAGTGACATTGTTGCCAGACACAACGCTTTTTTTACATACAAAACATTCTTTAGCCATTTGTCCAACCTCCCTTGCGCTATTCTTCTACTAAAACAGAGGTTATTATATCACAAAATTTAAAAATAATGCAATAAGAATTTTGACTTTCTTGAAATATTTATGTAAAATAGATATGATATAGTTGAGTAAAGAAGATAAAGGAGTATTTACCAATGAAAATAAAAAACGAATTAGGATATATTGATATCTCGCGTAAAGCGATTGCGGATATTGCCGGAAACGCTGCTATGGGATGCTACGGCTTAGTCGGTATGGCACATCAGCGCGGTAAGGACGGTCTGATTGAAATAATGTCCGGAGAGCAGGCCAGCAAAGGCGTCGGCGTCAAAATCGACGACGATGGAAAACTGATTATCGATCTGTACGTGATCGTAGAGCAGGCTATAAAGATTTCCGTTGTTGCTGAAAATATTATTTCAGCCGTAAAATATAGCGTTGAAAAACAAACTTCACTGAAGGTAAAACGCATCAGTGTTAATGTCGTAAGCGTAAGAGTGTAGGTGGAGGAAGGAATGAAGACCCAAATTATTGATGGAAATTTACTAAAAAAAATGTTCGAGTATGGTGCAAAAAATCTCGAAATTTATAAAAAAACAGTGGATGAGCTTAATGTGTTTCCGGTACCGGATGGTGATACGGGAACCAACATGTCTTTAACTTTCTCACATTCGGTAAGTGAGCTGGAAAAAATGACGGGCGTCAGCCTTTACAGTGTGGCAAAAACCGCCTCCAGCGGCGCTTTGATCGGTGCGCGCGGGAACTCTGGCGTTATCCTTTCCCAGCTTCTCCGCGGCTTGGCCGAAGGCTGTAAGGACAAGGAAGAATTGGATATTAAGGGTCTCGGGTTGGCGATTCGCGCCGCCGCAGATGCTGCGTACAAAGCAGTTATGAAGCCTACCGAGGGTACAATTTTGACAGTTGCACGTGAAATGGCTGAATTTGCCATGGATAATTATGACCGTTATGACAATCTTGACGATTATCTTGAAAACATCATTTCCTACGGCAAAAAATCATTGGCAAAGACACCGGAATTGTTGCCAGTGCTAAAAGAAGCCGGTGTGGTAGATGCCGGCGGACAGGGCTTGATTTTTATTATGGAGGGTGCCTATAAGGGAATGACCAATCAGGAGCTGAGTCAGGAGGTAAACCTGAATATCAGTGACCGCGAGCGCTTTGTGGACGATTCAAACATGCGGCCCGAGGATATTACCTTTGGCTACTGTACAGAATTTATCGTCAAGGACGCTGCCAAGGCGGATGATAATGAGCTGCGTGAATACCTGAATACGATTGGGGACTGTGTGCTTGTTATCAAAGATGACGACATCATTAAGGTGCATGTGCATACGGACCACCCCGGCAAGGCTTTTGAAAAGGGGCTGACCTATGGCGCTTTGATCCGCATGAAGGTTGACAATATGCGTGAAATGCTGGGCGCACCTGAAGAGGAAGCTGAGGACAATGAACCGCCTAAGCCCTATGGCTTTGTGGCTGTATCTCCGGGGGCAGGTCTTACCAATTTATTTAAGGATCTTGGGATTACCCGAGTGATCTCTGGCGGACAGACCATGAATCCAAGCACCCAAGATTTTCTGGATGAAATTGAAAAGACCAATGCGGAAGAAATTTTCCTTTTCCCGAATAACAGTAATATTATCATGGCCGCCAATCAGGCACAGGCCATTTCAGAAAAGCATGTGCATGTTATTCCAACCAAGACAATTCCGCAGTGCGTCACAGCGATGCTGACCTTCCAGCCCGAGGTTGACTGGGAAGAAAATGAAAAGAACATGCTGGAAGTCATTCCAACTGTTAAAACGGGAGAGATTACCTTTGCAGTTCGTGACACCAAAATCAATGGCCTGAAGATTGCTAAAAATGATATTATTGGTATCTTTGGCGGCGAAATCGTTGTGAAGGGTGATGATGTAGCCGAGGTGACCAAGGAGCTTCTGGACAAAATGGTCGACGAGGACAGCGAGCTGGTTTCTGTTTACTACGGTTCGGATGTTGCAGAGGACGATGCGGAAGCACTTGTTGAAAATCTGGAAGAAAAATTTGAGGACTGCGATGTTGAAATCAACGAAGGCGGACAGCCATTGTATTATTACATTGTGTCAGTAGAATAAATCAGAGGGGATAAAATGAAATTGTCGGATTCAATTAGAAACATATCGGGTATCGGTCCCAAAAGAGCCGAGGCTTTTGGAGAACACGGTATTACAACAATTGAAGAGCTGCTTGATTTTTATCCCCGAAAATATCTTAATCGAAAAATAATGGGATCGCTTCAAACAGAAACGGAGGAGGCTGTAACCGTAAAGGCCGTTGCAGCAAAAAGAGGAGCACTGCGGCGTATCCGCAGAAATATGTCTCTTTTTGTGCTGCCGGTTGTGGAAACACTTGAAAATGGTGAATCGGTAAAGGGTGAGATCGTTTGGTTTAACCAGCCTTATCTCAGGGATGTTTTTTCCGAAAATGAAACCTATTATTTTTTCGGGAGGGTTGTCATAAAGAATAATCGGCGTCAAATGTATAATCCCCAGTTTGCTCATGAGAGCAAGCTAGAGGATTTCTTTATTCTTACCCCTGTTTACCCCAAGATTGAGGGGATTCCGAGGGAATCGCTAAAAAAATACATGGCCTCTGTTTTCAGGCAGCACCTGCTCATAAGGGATGATTTGCCAGCATGCTACCGGGAAAGGTATCATCTGTTGCCAAAGGAGGCAGCCCTTGAAAAAATACATTTTCCGGATACGCCCCAGGATGTAGTTGAGGGAAAAGGGCGGATAAAATTCGAGGAAGCGTTGAAGATTAATATCGGTATTATGAACAGCCGGGCTTTAAACGGTGTGTCAAAGATCAGTCTCGACAATTTTGAGGCACTCAGGCGTTTCACAAAAGGCCTGCCCTTTGAACTGACAGCCAGCCAGCTAAGTGTGCTTGATGACATCGCAGGCGATATGAAAAAGGGAATCGTTATGAACCGTCTGGTTCAGGGGGATGTGGGCTCCGGTAAGACGATTATCGCGGTTGCGTGCGCTTATCTCATGGCGCTCAATGGTTACCAGACCGCTTATATGGCGCCGACAGAAATATTGGCTGGCCAGCACGCCGCAAATTTTAGGCAGTATCTTGAACCTTATGGCATATGTGTTGAACTGCTGACAGGCTCACAGAAAACCAAAGAGCGAAACGCGGTGACGAAGACCATTGCCAGCGGCGAGGCGCAGGTGATCATCGGGACACATGCGCTTATACAGGACAGCGTGGACTATTATAATCTAGGCCTGGTGATCACCGATGAGCAGCACCGCTTTGGGGTTAAGCAGCGCGGAAAGCTCGGTTTGAAGGGAGAAATGCCCCACACACTGGTTATGAGCGCTACCCCAATTCCCAGAACGCTGGCTTTGATCCTTTATGGAGATTTGGATGTTTCCTATATTGACGAGTTGCCAAAGGGACGGAAAAAAATCAAGACTTACTTTTACAATGAGAAATCGTATCCGAAGATTTTGAGTTTTATGGCGAACGAAATGGACAAGGGACGGCAGGCTTTTGTTATCTGTCCGTTTATTGAAGAGTCAGAGGAAATGAGCGAGGTTAAAGATATTCAAAGCGTATTTGCGGAGGTAAAGCAGTTTTACGGAAGCCGATACCGCATTGCCTGCCTTTACAGCCGGATGTCTGGTGAAGACAAAAAGCAGATTATTGATGCTTTTAACCGCTGTGAGATTGATCTGCTGGTAGCGACCAGTATTATTGAAGTTGGGATTGATGTACCCAATGTTTCAGTGATTACGATTCTCAGTGCAGACCGTTTTGGCCTGTCTCAGCTTCATCAGCTTCGGGGGCGTGTGGGACGCGGTATGCATCAGTCCTATTGCTTTTTAGTTTCTAATTCCAGAAATGACCAGACCATTGAACGTATGCGCGTGATCGTCAACAATCACAGCGGTAAAAAAATTGCTGATGAAGATTACCGCCTGCGCGGGCCAGGTGATTATTTTGGGATGAAGCAGCACGGGTTTCCTGAGTTCAAAGCCTTGAACCCCTACGAGGATTTTGATCTCATTAGCGAAACAAAAAAGGTGGCGAAGGAGATCTATCATTCAGGCGATAAAGAAACAATGGCCTATCGGGCTCGGATTATTGAAACATTCTACAAAAATTTATCGGAAATTTCTATGAATTAGAGGGAGAATGAAATGCGTGTAATAGCAGGAGAAAAAAGAGGAACAAAGCTTGTATCCATCGATGGCGACTTTATAAGACCGACAACAGATAAGGTTAAAGGGGCTGTCTTTAACAGTGTTCAGGTCGAGTTGAGGGAAGCCCAGGTTTTTGTTGATCTTTTTGGCGGGAGCGGCGCTATGGGGATAGAAGCTCTCAGTCGTGGGATTCCGCAGGCCTATTTTTTTGATATTTCCAGAAACAGCATCGGTATTATTAAGAAAAATTTAAAATTGACTGGTTTCGAAAGCAAAGCAATTGTAAAAAATTGTTCAGCAGAAGAAGGAATTGGTTTTTTATGCAAAAATTCAGTAAAATGTGATATGATATACATGGATCCACCGTATAAGGATGGGATTAGTATGATTTCGATCGTGGAAAAAATCTGTGAGAAAAAAATCTTGAATTCTGATGGAATTATAATGATGGAACACGAAAAATCTGTTATAATGCCAATAGCGATTAAATCATTTGCAAAATATAAAGAAAAAAAGTATGGAACGACATTAGTCAGTTTTTATAGTTGGGAGAATTTTGATCAATGAGAAGTGCTGTGTATCCCGGAAGCTTTGACCCGGTTACCTTTGGTCATTTGGACATTATAGAAAGAGCCTCAAAGCATTTTGACAGGGTCATTGTGTGCGTGATGGTAAATTATAAAAAGAATTACCTGTTTTCCAGTGAAGAAAGGTGCGCGATGATCCGAGAGAGTGTGGCGCATTTGGAAAATGTAGAGGTTGATGTCTCGTCCTCGCTGCTTGTGGATTATGCAAAATTAAAAGGAGCCCAGGTGATCCTGAAAGGACTCCGGACAGTACAGGACTTTGAATTTGAACTGCAGATGGCTCTGACAAATAAAAAACTGGACAATGATGTTGAAACTTTTTTTATGGTGACAAACAATCAGTATTCCTATTTAAGCTCAAGCGTTGTGCGGGAGCTTATGGAATTCGATGGGGATGTGTCAGATTTCATACCTCCACATGTTGAAAAAGCGATACGGATAAAATATGGGAAGGATGCTAGAGAATGAAGGTTTTAGAACTGCTAACTGAATTGGAAGAACTTGTGGAAAAGGGAAATACCTTGCCATTTTCGTCAAAGGCTTTGGTCAGTCCTGAAGAAATAATGGAAATTATCGATGAAATACGGGAAGAGCTGCCGGCAGAGCTGGTACAAGCCCGGGAAATAGTAGAGCAAAAGAAAAAAATAATGGTTGAAGCAGAAGGAGATGCAGAGCGGATCAAGAATGAAGCCGAGAAAAAGCTGAAGGAAATGATCGATACCAATGAAATCACCAGAACTGCGACTGCTCAGGCGGAAACGATCATTAAAAATGCCCAGGCAAGCGCTAAGGAGCTGCGCATAGGGACACAGCATTATTCGGATAAAATACTCTATAATCTCCAGGTACAGCTAAAAGAACTGAACGATAAAATCGAAGCGAACCGGAAAGAAATTAAAGAAATTAAGTAATGGTTGAATAGGACTTTTTAAGTCCTATTTTTTGCAATAAGATAAATTTGTATACAAAATTTTAAAAAGGAATAAGTGGAAAAGTAAAGTGATTGAAATAGGAAAAATGCAGCATCTGACAATTGACCGTCAGACATCAGTAGGTTTATATTTAACAGCCGGCGATAGTGAAGATAAAAAAAAGGACAGTGTGTTGCTGCCACAGAAAGAAGTCCCCAAAAACTGTAAGGTTGGCGATGAAGTTGAGGTGTTTGTTTACCGGGATTCCCAGGACCGGCTCATTGCGACGACAAGAAAGCCCAAGATTATGCTGGGCGAGTTTGCGCCCTTAAGGGTAGTAGACATTACTAAGGTCGGCGCCTTTTTGGACTGGGGTCTGGAGAAAGACCTCTTGCTGCCCTACCATGAGCAGATTACAAAGGTACAGAAGGGACGCGAGTACCTTGTGAATCTTTACATTGATAAGAGCAACCGTCTCTGTGCCACCATGAAGGTTTATCCACTGCTTAAATCCCAATCACCCTATAAGGACGGCGACTGGGTCGAGGGTTACATATATCAGATTAATCCAGAGCTCGGGGGATTTGTCGCCGTAGATAACGCTTATCACGGTATGATTCTGAAAAAGGAAATGACAACTGATTTTCACTGTGGCGATAAGATTAAAGCCAGGGTCACGGAGATTCGTAAGGATGGCAAGCTGGTTTTAAGCCCTAATAAAAAAGCTTATAAAGAAATACCAAAGGACGCGCTTTTAATTCTGGATAAGCTGAAGAAAAACGGTGGAATGTTGCCATATAATGATAAAACCAATCCTTCAATCATCAGTAAGGAGTTTAAAATGAGCAAGAGCTCCTTTAAACGCGCGTTGGGCAAGCTGATGAAGGAAAAGAAAATAAAACAAACAGCCAATGGCATCGAGCTGATTGGTAAATAAAGAGGTAAAAAATGTCTCAGGTAGCTTTAATTCAATGCGATTCCTATGACGCGGAAATGGTCTACAAAGCTTTAAAGCAGGGGGTTACAGCGCTTGGAGGAATCGAGCGTTTTTTCTGCCCGACGGAAAAAATTTTGTTGAAGCCTAATCTGCTTCGCGGGAAGAAAAAGGAAAGCGCTGTAACGACACATCCGGCAGTGTTTGAAGCGATGGTTCGTATTTTAAAAGAAGCGGCGTGTAAGAATCTGTGCTATGGTGATTCCCCGGGGATCGGAAACCCTGAAAAGGTCGCAGAGGAAGCGGGAATCAAGGAAGTGGCTGACCGACATGGTATCTCACTGTTGGAGTTCTCAAAGGGAAAAACGGTTGCCTATCCTGAAGGGGTGACAACTAAAAAATTTGAATTGGCTGAGGGTGTTTTGGAAAGCGATGCCATTATCAGCATCTGTAAGATGAAAACCCACGGGCTCACGCGGATCACCGGGGCGGTGAAAAACCAGCTGGGCTGTGTTTATGGATTTAATAAGGGAGCGTGCCACGCGCGCTACCCAGACAGTCTGCAATTTGGAAAAATGCTGGTCGATCTGAACCTGTGCATAAGACCACGTCTTTTTGTCATGGATGGGATCATCGCGATGGAGGGGAACGGTCCGGCGTCAGGCACACCTGTCGCCATGAACCTGCTCCTGATCTCAGATGATCCTGTCGCGCTGGACGCCACCTTTGCCCGTCTGGTGGATCTGGAGCCGTCTTATGTGCCAACCATTGCGTCTGGTGAAGAAATGGGACTTGGCACTGGTGATGCTAATAAAATTGAGATCCTTGGCGAAAAGCTGGAGGATCACGTCAACCGCAACTTTAATGTTGAACGGATTCCGGTTCGGTCCGAGGTAAACAGTACTATTGGCCAGTTGTCTAAAATCAGAGGACTGATTACCAGAAAGCCCGTTATCATTGAAGAGCGCTGTGTGCGCTGCGGTATCTGCGTAGCCTCCTGTCCTCTGGAAGATAAAGCGTTGACCTGGAAAGAGACACGCAATGGCCGTGTACCGCATTACAATTACCATAAATGTATTCGATGCTACTGTTGCCAGGAAATGTGTCCTAAAAAGGCCATTACAGTTAAAACACCGCTTTTAGGCAAATTACTGATATATCGTTAAATTTTTATCTTTTAAAATAGTCTTGACAGTTTATTTTAAAAATAATATCATAGACTGAATTACTAAATTATACTAAAGTAAAGGGAGTGATTCCACTGTTAGCAGCAAAATTGATTTTAAAGTGTTTGGAGAAAGAGAATGTGGAGGTCGTCTTCGGTTATCCGGGCGGTGCGCTGCTGCCCTTGTATGAAGCGTTTCGTGAATCCCCCATCCAGCATGTGCTGGTCCGGAATGAACAGGCTGGACCGCATTACGCCAGCGGTTATTCAAGAGAGTCCGGCAAGGTAGGCGTCTGCCTGGCAACTTCTGGCCCGGGAGCAACCAATATGGTCACTGGAATCGCTACCGCTTATTTGGATTCTATTCCACTTGTCGCCATTACAGGACAGGTTAACAGAGATCTCATTGGAACGGATGCTTTTCAGGAAGCGGATATTACTGGTGCCACCGAGCCATTTACCAAGCATTCTTATCTGGTTCAAGATGCGGCAGATATTCCGCGGATTATAAGAGAAGCATTTCACATTGCTTCCACAGGTCGCCCGGGTCCTGTTTTGATCGACATTCCAAGAGATGTGCAGAATACAAATCTTAAAAGTGTCAAATACTGTGAGAAGGTAGAGATACGGGGCTACAAGCCAACCTACGAGGGACATACAGGTCAGATACGGAGAGCGATCAGAAAGATGAAAGCTGCCAAGCGTCCGATTATTTATGCCGGCGGCGGAGTGGTTTTAAGCTATGCCGAAAAAGAACTTCTTACATTTTCAGAACAAAACGGTATCCCAGTTATCACGACACTGATGGGGGTTGGATGTTTTCCGGAAGACAATCCGCTGTACTGCGGTATTGCCGGCAGCCATGGCTTCGAGTATTCGAATAAAATTTTAGAGGCAGCGGATCTTTGCATCTGTGTAGGCGCCCGGATGTCTGACAGAGGAACCAACAACCTGATGGATATGATCAATGATATGGAACTCATCCATATTGACATTGACCCTGCAGAAATTGGGAAAAACATTGACGATACCAATGTGCCCATCGTAGGCGATGCACGTACGGTTTTACTTGACCTGATCCAGAAGGATTTAAAAAAGGATACAAGAGACTGGCTGAAAACCATTGAGATCATCAAGGAAAACCACCCTCTTCTGTACGACACTCATCTGGATTTAGGACTGGTGAATCCCAAGCTTTTGTTTGAGAAGTTAGGGGAGATCGCTTCGGATAACGCAACTGTCGTTGCGGATGTCGGGTTGAATCAGATTTGGTCTGCGCTTTATTTTAAGGTTTGTAAAGATCGGCATTACTTTACTTCAGGCGGCTTGGGAACGATGGGCTATAGTATCCCGGCAGCCGGTGGCGTTGCTTTTGCGACACGGGAAAATACGAAGCAGATTTTCGCGATTTGCGGCGACGGTAGCTTCCAGATGTCCATGGGCGAGCTGGGGGTTATTGCAGAGCACAACCTGAATATCAACATTATTATGATCAACAATCATAAGCTTGGAATGGTCCGTCAGCTTCAGCATGATATTTATGGCAAGAACCATTACAGCGGCACAGACATTAATTTCAGCATTGATTTTATGAAGCTGGCTGAGGCATATGGCATTAAAGGGTATCGGGCGAGCGCAAATGCAGAAGCCGAAGCGGCCCTGAACGATGCCATCGCTCATAACGGGCCGACTCTGATTGAATGTCAGGTTCATGAAGACTTTATAAAAATTTAGGAGAGAAGCCATGGAAAACTATTGTTTATCCCTCTTGGTTGAAAATAACTTTGGGGTTTTGAGCCGTATTGCAGGGCTTTTTGCAAGGCGCGGCTATAATATTGACAGCCTGACTGTCGGCACAACAGAGGATGCCAAAGTCTCACGTATCACCATTACAGTTACAGGTGATGAACATATCCTCGCCCAAATAAAAAAACAGCTGAATAAGCTTATCGATGTCATCAAGGTCATTGAGCTAAAGCCTGAGGATTCCATTCGCAGGGAGCTCGTGTTTATTAAAGTCAAAGCCAATGATGAAACCCGCTCCAACATTGTAGAAATCTCCAACTTATTCAGAGCCAATGTTGTAGATGTGGCGCGCGAAAGCCTGGTGTTGGAGATTACCGGTACCCGGGATAAGGTCGACGCATTTTTTAATATGATTGAGCCCTATGGAATTTTGGAATTTGTGCGCTCTGGAGATACTGGCCTTCAGAGAGGGCATCGGATGATTTAGGTGCTGCGGGGAATGAATTCAAAAAATAGAGGAGCATGCTTCATTTTACTGGCCGTCACGCTAATGAGCACAGGCGGCCTTTTGATTAAAAGCATTGAAGCGAGTGCGATCAGCATTGCTTTTGCGAGAAGTTTAATTGCAGGCTGCGTTTTTCTACCGTTTATAAAATGGAAAAAAATTAAGTTCAGCAAAAATTATATCGGGCTTATTATTTCTTATACTTATTTAACCATCAGTTTTGTCATTGCCACTAAGCTGACAACTGCCGCCAACGCGATTATACTGCAGTGCACGGCCCCCTTGTGGCTCTATATGGCTTATCTTATCGGAGGTAAAAAAAAGCTGGTTGCACGGGAGTTTATTCCAAGGGTTACGATCTTGGCTGGAATTATCATTATTTTTTGTGACCCGCTGAACGCCTCTGGGAATGTGGCCGCTATTGCCGGAAATCTTTTAGCTTTATCGGCAGGTATTGCCTATGCACTTGAACAGTATTTTATGGAGAAAAAGTATCCGATGGATGACATCACTATTATCGGATTTATCAATTTTATCATGGCTGGGGTAATGCTTTTGTTTATGCACAGCCAGATAGCTTTTTCGGGCATCCCCGCGGTAAACTGGCTGTACCTTATATTGCTCGGTGTATTCCAAATTGGTATCTCTTACCTGTTTTTCCTAAAAGGGGTCCGTCTGGTATCGGCTTTTGAAGCGTCGATTCTCTCGTTACTGGAGCCAATACTTAACCCTGTTTTTGTCTTTTTCTTTGTTGGAGAGGTTCCGAGTTTTTATACAATGTGCGGGTTTGCAGCTATTTTATGTGGGATTATACTGACGCTTATTCCAAATAAAAAAGCAGTTTCGGCAACACAGCTGGGAGAAAACATTGAGATGAAAAGTGAAAGAAAAAATTATTAGAATAAAGGTGAAAAAATTCGCAAGAAAAGCTTGCAAATTTTAAAAATAGTAGTATAATAAAAACAATAAGGATTTATATTATAGAATAAGAAAATATTACTGCAAAACGTTCCCGTTTTAGTCTTAAAACGGGAAAATTTCTTTTGAAAAATTGGATACATTGTGCAAGTGGAAGAAAATGAGGAATCCTGTTAAATCAGGAAGAAGAAAGTAAGGAGTAATTATGAATCACGAACACCATCATGATCATCACTGTGGCTGCGGCTGTCAGGATGAACCCAAATTTCCAGAATTAGATGCAGTTCTGGACGCATACGCCGATGTAGCAGGAAGCCTGATTACCATCCTGCAGAAGGCTCAGGAAACCTACGGCTATCTGTCTCCGGATTTAATGTTGTATATTTCTCGTGAAACAGATATTCCCGTAGCGAAAATATACGGTGTCGCAACTTTTTATGCCCAATTCCGTATGAATCCTGTCGGTAAACATTTGATCATGCTCTGCCAGGGAACAGCATGCCATGTTAATGGGTCTTCGATGATTGAGGAAGCTGTTGTAGAGCATCTTGGTATCAAGGAGGGGGAAACCACTGAGGATGGCCTTTTCACTTTAGAGAATGTCGCATGCCTGGGCTGCTGCTCTTTATCGCCGGTTATGATGATCGACGGAGAAACCTACGGGCAGCTCACAAAGGATAAGGTGGTTAACATTTTAACAGAACTGAAGGAACAGGAGGCGTAGGCGATGGAAAAATATAAAGTAATCATTGGACAGGGAAGCTGTGGTATCGCTGCTGGCGCCGCAAAGGTAGAAGAATCTTTTAAAGACCAGATTACCGCAAAGAATCTGAGCATCGATCTTGAAAAAACCGGCTGTATTGGTACCTGTTATCTGGAACCCATTGTGGATGTGGTTGATCCTTCCGGCAATAAGATTACCTATGTCAATGTAGATACCTCTGATGTCGAACGCATTGTAGATGAACATATCCTTGGGCAGAAAAATATTACAGATCTGGAAATGGCCGCGAAGGACAAGGAAATGATCGCTAAACAAAAGCGCGTGGTGCTCCAGAATTGTGGTATTATCGATCCAGAACGCATTGAGGATTATCTGGCCGTAGACGGTTATAAAGCCGCTGAAAAAGCGATTAAGGAAATGTCCCCGGAGGACATAATCAACACCGTTAAGGTAGCTGGTCTGGCTGGCCGAGGCGGAGCAGGTTTCCCTACATGGTTTAAATGGAACGAAGCTCATAAGGCAAAAGGGGATGTTAAGTATTTAGTCTGTAACGCCGATGAAGGGGATCCTGGCGCTTTCATGGACAGGTCTGTCCTCGAAAGTGATCCCCACGCCCTCATTGAAGGCATGATCATTGCCGCTAAGGCCATAGGCGCCGCACAGGGTGTTGTCTATGTCCGTGCCGAGTATCCACTGGCCATCAAGCGTCTTGAAAATGCCATCGGACAGGCTCGGGAAAAAGGGTATTTGGGCGAAAATATTTTTGGCTCAGCCTTCAGCTTTGATCTGAGAATCAAAGCAGGTGCCGGCGCTTTTGTCTGCGGTGAAGAAACTGCCTTAATCGCATCACTTGAAGGCGAGCGCGGAATGCCCCGTCTCAAGCCGCCGTTTCCGGCACAGAAGGGCTACTGGGCAAAACCAACCAATATTAATAATGTTGAAACCTATGCGAACGTGCCATGGATATTCAGAAATTCAGGCGAGACCTATGGACAGCTCGGAAATGAAAATTCCAAGGGCACCAAAGTGTTTGCATTAACCGGTAAAATCAAAAAAGGTGGTCTGGTTGAAATTCCAATGGGACTAACCCTCCGCGATGTCATTTATGATATTGGCGGCGGTATCAAAAACGACAAGGCCTTCAAGGCTGTTCAGATGGGTGGGCCATCTGGTGGATGTGTTCCGGCTGAGCTGGTGGACACGGTTATCGACTACCCTTCCATTACCAAAACCGGTGCGATCATGGGCTCCGGCGGGATGGTTGTTATGGATGAAACTACATGTATGGTTGATATGGCTCGGTTTTTCCTGGATTTTACCCGGAAAGAATCATGCGGTAAATGCAACTACTGCCGTATTGGGACCATGCGTATGCTGGAAATTCTGACACGCATCACAGAAGGCGAAGGACGTGACGGTGACATCGAGCTTCTCGAAGAGCTCTGTCTCAAGGTTAAAGAGGGCTCTATGTGCGGACTTGGTCAGACCGCACCGAATCCAGTTCTTACCACATTGCGTTATTTCAGAAATGAGTATGAAGATCATATTTACAAACATAAATGTACAGCTCACAGCTGTAAGGCCCTGATTACCTACAGCATTGATGAAGAAAAATGCGTTGGCTGTACCCGTTGCGCTAAAAACTGCCCTGTTGAGGCTATATCGGGCGCACCTAAGAAAGTTCATGTTATCGATCAGGAAAAATGTATCAAGTGCGGCAAATGTGCCAGCGTTTGTAAGTTCGATGCGGTAACCGTGGATTAGGAGGAGTGAGGGACATGAAGAAATTAAGAATTAATATTAATGGAAAAGAAGTAACGGGTTTTGCAGAACAGACCATTTTAGACGTTGCCCGTGAAAACGGCATTGACATCCCGACTCTTTGCTATGACGAACGCACCGAGGTTTATGGCTCCTGTGGACTCTGCATGGTAGAGGTTGAGGGCAATCCAAAGCTATTGAAGGCCTGCGCAACGCCCATCGCGGAGGGTATGGTCATCACAACCAATTCCGACAGAGTACTGGAATCCAGAAAAACAAATCTGGAACTCCTGTTATCCAAGCATATCGGCGATTGTGTGGCGCCCTGCCAGCTGGAATGTCCGGGACAGACAGACTGCCAGGGTTACGTTGGGCTTATCGCCAATGGGGAATATGAGGAAGCTATCAAGCTGATCAAGGATCGCCTGCCTTTACCGGCATCCATCGGACGCGTCTGTCCGCATCCCTGCGAAAAGGCCTGCCGCCGGGGTTTAGTAGACGAGCCTGTTTCGATTTTATGGCTCAAGCGCTTTGCGGCGGATCTGGATATCGACAAGGGAATGTTTATGCCTGAAATCGCGCCAGATACCCACAAAAGTATTGGTGTTATCGGTGGCGGCCCTGGCGGCCTGACCGCAGCTTACTTTCTGAGAAAAGCAGGTCATGCGGTCACCATTTATGAAGCCATGCCCAAAGCCGGTGGAATGCTGCGCTATGGGATTCCTGAATACCGCCTGCCTAAAACAGTTCTGGATGAGGAAATCAAGCTGATTGAGGATATGGGCGTCACCATTAAGACAAGGGTGCGTATCGGCGCAGATATGCCCTTTGAGAGTCTGAGAAAACAGCATGACGCCATGTATGTTGCTATTGGCGCCTGGACCAGCAGCGGGCTGCGCTGTGAAGGCGTTGACGCTGATGGTGTCATTGGCGGGATTGAACTGCTCAGGCAGATTGTCAATAATGAACCGGCAAACTTGGGTGACAAAGTCGCCATTGTTGGCGGCGGGAATACTGCTATGGATGCCTGCAGAAGCGCAGTGCGCTTAGGTGCAAAGGAAGTTTACAATGTGTATCGCCGTACGGTAGCGGAAATGCCTGCTGAACAGGAAGAGATCAAGGAAGCGCAGGAAGAGGGCGTTATCTTTAAAAACCTGTGCAATCCGATTGAAATTATCAAAGATAAAGATGGTCATGTCAAGCAGATGCTGCTTCAGAAAATGGAGCTGGGTGAACCGGATGCCAGCGGCCGCCGCCGTCCTGTTCCAATTGAAGGTGAAACTGAACTTATTGATGTGGATACTGTTATTCTGGCCATTGGCCAGGGGATTGACCCGGAAGGTATGGACGGAATTGAACTGACAAAGTTTAATACAGTTGTCGCAGATGAAGAAACCTTTACAACGAACCTTGAAGGTGTCTTTGCAGGTGGTGACTGTGCAAATGACGGAGCTTCTATTGCGATCCGTGCCATTGGAGAAGCTAAAAAGGCGGTCGGTTTTATTAACCAATATCTGCAGGGACGTGAAATCCATTATCGCAAACCTTATTATGTCACCAGAGATGATATCGACGCAGATTATCTGGAAGGCAAAAAGAAATATAAACGGCCTCCGATGGCGCATCTGTCACCAGAGGAACGTAAGAATACCTTTGAAGAAATCGTTAAGGGTTATACGCCTGAGCAGGCCAGAGAAGAAGCGTCACGCTGTCTGGAATGCGGCTGTCACGATTACTTTGAATGTAAGCTGGTGGATTATGCCAATCAGTATGATGTGGCTCCAGAACGCTTTAGCGGTGAAAATGAAGAGCTGATTTTTGAAGACGACCACCCGTTTATTGTACGTAACCCCAATAAGTGTATTCTCTGTGGGCGCTGTGTACGCGCCTGTGATGAGGTAGTTGGTGTGACAGCTCTTGGCCTGATGAATCGTGGTTTTGATACTGTCGTAGTACCGGCCCTTGGCGGAAAACTGGCTGATTCCGGCTGTATTTCCTGTGGGACCTGTATCTCTGTATGTCCTACCGGAGCACTGGGAGAGCGGGCGAGAGGCTTCAAAAACGTACCGACCGATACGAAAAAGACACTGACAACCTGTGGATACTGCGGCGCCGGCTGCCAGATGGTAGTTGAAACCATGGGCAACACCATCGTGAAAGCAGTGCCAACAAATATTAGCGCTGCGCATAATGAAGGCGTGATGTGTGGACGCGGACGTTTTGGAACGAACCAGGTTCAGCTGGGTGGCCGCCTGACCAAACCGTTAATCCGAAATGCGAAGGGACAGCTGGAGGAAACAGACTGGTATGACGCTTTTGTCGCGATTGCCAAAAAAGCACAGACCATTTCTGCAAGAAATGGAGCGGAAGCTTTAAAAGTTGCTGTTTCACCCAAATATACTACTGAAGAGATTGCCATGGTTAAAAAGCTGGCAGACAGTTTGAGAGCAGAAACCTTCTCCTTCAGCAACACTGTCCACGGCGAAGATGCCGTGCTGCCATGCAGCGGTGAAGTCCACAGTATGGATGAAGTCCTTTCAGCAGACGCTATACTGGTGCTGGGATGTCTGCGTATAAACAATCCTGTACTGCGCTATAAGCTCAGCCAGACATCTAAACGCGGTGCTTCAATCTTCTTCATCAATGCTGTTGAAGATGGGATGAACCGCATTGGGGATGAATTCACCACCGAATGTGACGACCTGGATTTCCTGGGTGAAATTACAAAATATGTTCTTGAGAATCGTAAAGCAGTGGACATACCTGATGGTTTAGAAGCCTTAAGGGATTCTCTGGCAGCGCTTGAGATCAGCGAAGAATCTGAAATGATCGGGAATGCACTGGTGAACGCAAAACACCCGATGGTGGTTCTTGGCGGCAAATATATCACGGAAGAAGCTTCTGCTCTGGCAGCAGATATTGCGGTTCTCTTAGGAAAGAGTGATGGACCGAGACGCGGCGTTTTCAGAGTTGAACAGAAAAATAACAGCAAAGCACTTGGCCTGCTGGGCGTTACTCAGACACCTGAAGTACTGGACAATGCAAAAGGGATTATGATTTTTGGCGAAGACCCCAACGCAGATTTATCCGGCTATGATTTCATCATGGTTCAGGATACACATCTGACTTTGGCTGCCCAGAAGGCAGACATTGTTCTTCCGGCACTGGCGTTCCCAGAAGTTGCAGGAACCTTTATCAATACCGAAGGCAGAATGCAGCGTGTCACACCAGTTGTCCCCCGCGCACTGCCCTATACCAACATTGGTATGGTGGTGGAAATTGGAAAAATTCTGGGTGAAGAGCTTGGTTCTACCTGTACTGGCCTGATTCGCAGAGAACTGCAGACAGCGATACCTGAGCTGTTAGATGTTGAGATTGGCGGCCAGATACGAGGCGGCAGATGTGAAGGCTCAGCCCGTCTGGTACCGATGAAAAGGGACGGTTTCCTATTTGAGGAAATACCATATACGGACTTCCTGATGAATGAAATCACTGGTGAAATTAAAAAGGTAACACGCAAATAAAAAAGAAGAGCTTCCTGTTTCAGGAAGCTCTTCGTATTTTTTGAGGCCGTTTCTGGGCTCTGCGTCTGTGTTTTGGGTCAAGATCCTTTGCAAAGATCAGGCGAAGTGCCATAAGGATCATTATCAGCGTTAAAGGAGCATACAAAAGCTTTTCAATGGGATTGTCAGACATGAAGTTGCCGATGATATTCAGCAGATAATAGAGGCTCATAATCCAGAGAATGCTGTCCGCACTTTTTCGTAAGCTTTTCATAGGAAGATAGTTTAGCTTGAGCAATATGCCAAAGATAAACATCAGAATGAAAAAAATGGCAATCCATTCAGAAATTACGACTGACGCCTTATCAGTGATGGTGGTGTCCCAGATAATGTCGGGTGATACCACTCCAAATAATACCAGAATGTGAATGATCAGTAAAACCAAAAGGGCAATCAGCAAAACATTTCCAATTCCCCGCGAGTTAATCTTAAGTTTCATCAGATACCCCTTTATTATTTGAGAATTTGTGGTTACTCTCTAGTTTAATATAAATAGAGACGAAAAGCAAAAGCTTTTTGAATTTGTGAAAAAGTCTTTTACTTGATATTATTCCCAATAGAAGATATAATACGCTAAGGAAAGTGAGGAATTAATGAAAAAGAAAAAATATCTGGCATTTTTTTTAGTTGCAGTATCACTTATGCTTCTCTTTACGGCTTGCAACAAGGGAAAATATGGCGAGGATACGAAGACGAAATCTGAAGAAATCACCCGTTCGTTGGTGCAGGTCCTGGCTGAAGGAGATTATGCAAAAGCGGCTGACGATTTCCCATATACCACCAGAGCGAAAGAAGAAATGGATGCCCAGAACCTCAAAATACTCTGGGAGGGACTGTCTGAAGGAAAAGGCGAGTTCAGAGAAATAGCTGGCCTTGAGGACGATAGCTGGGATAAGGAGCTGAAGATTACAGTGGTGTGTTCCTTTGAAAAAGGAACAGCAGAGCTTGTGGTAGCGTTTGATCGGACGGTAAAGATAAAATCAATTTATACTGGTTAAGAGTGAAAAAAACGGATATATTGGTTCGAGATATGATTAATTTCCAAACGCAGGGGTATACCTCTTACTAAGATATTCGATGATTTATGAACCGTTAAGGAGAACGATGATGAGAAAAAATGAAGATAACAAAAATATTGCTGTTATTTATTGGAGCAATAGTGAAAATACAGAGATCATGGCCGAAAAAATTTCCAATGGGATCGATGAGACTGGCCAGAAAGCAGATCTTTATAATGTAAGCCAGTTTCCGATTGAGCGGATTGAGGATTATGATAAAGTCGCCCTTGGATGCCCTTCCATGGATGGAGAAGCTCTTGAAAAGAATACCTTTGAACCTTTTTTTGAGGAAATTGAGTCCAAGCTCAAGGGAAAAAAGGTAGCGCTTTTTGGCTCCTATGGATGGGGCAACGGTGAATGGATGCGGGACTGGGAAGACCGGATCGGGCATACCGGAGCACGTCTGTTTGATGAAGGGCTGATGATCAAGGAATTCCCGGATGATGCCGGCCGTCATGCCTGTGTTGAGTTTGGAAAGGCCTTTGCAAGCTTTTAATAAAAAAAAGACAGGAAAATCATTTCCTGTCTTTTTTTATTTCCGTTTCCTGAGCCGGATGGCACTGGCTGGAATGAGAACATCCGCTACAGCCGCAACCACAACCTGTCTGGCCGTTTCGAGCTTTTTTTACCTGGTTATAGATAATCAGCACCATTGGAATAAAAACAATGGCGGCAATAATAAAGGTTGCCAAATTCATATTGTCACTTCCTTATCAATTGGATTCGCAAAAGTAAGTTTAGTTTAACTTATAATTATAGTTTAAACGCTCTAACATATTTTGTCAAGGGGCAAAAAGGAATTTAAGCTAAGGTTGATTTTGACAAGCTGGGAACAGTAAGCTATAATAAACGCAGACTCAACGAATTATTTGCGGATGTCTGGAACTAAAGAGGATATTATGGATAAACTTGAGTCTTCAGGAAATCTGGTGAAGTGGCTGTCGGTAACAAATCGTTTTACAGGAATGGCTCTGGATAAGGAATCGTCTGAGAGAATCCTCAACTTAGGCCAGCATTTTTTGTGATAAAAATCTGCGGGGAGCCTGGAATCACTCAGGATATGCTGCAGTCTTTGATTTATATTACCAGAGGTATCGCTCAGCGGGCAAAAAAAGATTTGTAACCAAGGAGACAAACAGCTGAGAAAAACGAACCATCTGTCTGTATCCCACAGATAAGGCAAAGGCCTGTTATCAGAAAATAAAAACAATACAAAAAACTGATTGAAGATTTTGACAGAAAACTTTACAGATGAAGAGAGTGCGCTTTTATGTACACTGGTGGAGTGAACTGCCAAAAATGCTCTGAATTTTTTTAACGATGAGCAAGCATAGACGAGAGGTAATAGAATGGAAGAAATAAAACGCATTACAATCTATCTTGGACTGGAAGAGTACCCTCTGGAGTTCATCACACTGGCACCCATGTCGCCAGATGAAGCAGATCTTATCACGGAAATGGGCGAAGGCTTTTTTAAAGACATCAACCCTGAAATAATGGATGAATATGTGATGGAGGACAAGCTGAACCGCTTTTATGACGAGGTACGGCTGAGGACAGAGGTAGAGCTCTTCTGCCCTTTGTTTGAGAAAGAGACCATTGCAAATATCGAGCGATTGATCGAGACATATGAGGATTAAAAAAAGACGGACGTGTCCGTCTTTTTTTATTGTAGATCACTGTAAAACTGATAGTTGCCTTTTCCGGAATGTTTGGTTCGGTAAAGGGCTTCATCAGCGTGTTGCATAACTTCTGTGTAGGAAGTGCCGTCACTGGGATACCAGGCGATGCCAATGCTTAGTGAAATGGGGATATTAGGACCGGCAGCAGTAATGTTGCAGAGCATTTCAGCCTTTTGTCTTACAATATCTGCACTCGGCAGGTCCTTGATCCAGACAACAAATTCATCGCCGCCAAAGCGGGCGATAATGTCTGTTTCCCGGAAGCAGTGAAGAAGTATCTGGGCCACAGAAAAAAGAACGTCGTCGCCGGTCTGATGCCCGTAAGTGTCATTGATGTGCTTAAAATCATCAATGTCAAGGAAAAAACAGGCATGACGCTGCTTTTGCCCCTCTTTTTTCAAATGGCGTTCAATGATGGTATGTGCAATGTCTTTATTGTAAAGACGTGTGAGTGGATCGCGCTGGTTGGCTTCCATCTGTTTTCCGAAGCGTTTGATAATGGCGATGACGATGGCCAGGATAACGCCGTAAAGCAGAATGTTGAAAATCATCAGAACAAAAGCTCCGGCGTTGATGGCGGTAGTCTGCTTGTCAATGGTCTCAGCCATCACCAGTGAGATCATAGTCCAGTCGTTAATGCCGACGGGCTCAAAATAGACGTAGCGCTCATTATTATTGCGAAAATAGGTGAACAGGCCGGATTCTTCGTTTTTTACACGGGATTTGAAGCTTTCGAGAGTATTTTCTCCTCTGAATTCCATCTGTTGTTCAAGAGCGTCGTAAAACGTATCGAAAGCCTCCATACCGACATAGCTCGAGACCATTTTTCCGTTTTTCTGCATGATCATGGTTGCGCCAGCGCCCTTGAACTGTGAACTGCTGAGCAGGTCGGTGAAGGACTGGACATCGTATTGGGAACAGGCAGCGCCAGTGATGACACCGTTACGCTCAATGGGAATGGCGAGGACAATGATATCCCGCCCTGTATTGGCGTCAGTGATAACATTTGAGACTACGCGTTCGCCTTTAATGGCACGCTGAAAATAATCCTGGCCCGATACATTTTGTTTCGAGCCGCTGCCGGTATAAATGAAGCCGTCAAGGCCGGCAACTCCGATTTGAGAATAAGTGTTTCCCAGATTTTTCTGCTGGAGAAGTTCAAATATTTCATGGTCATTAATGCCGGTGTTGACGCTACAGAAAATAGCAATGGTGTCAAGCTCACTGAAGTAGTTGTCGATCAGGCTGTTGGTCAGTATGATGCTCTGGTCAGTGGATTTTTTCATGTCAGCTTTTGATTTTTCTGCCAGGATATTTCGAGTATTGTTTTGATACAGAACAAAGCTGACAACAGACAATAAAACGAGTACAACCACAATGGCAATCAATATTATATTGGAAGACGTCCTTTTCCTAAGCATAATCCAATCCCCCCCTCATCCCTTAACCACAAAGGCTACCAGCAAAAATTGAAATGGTAAACAATGGCTTACCATCTGGTCATACCGTTCTTTTAGTGTTATTATTAGGTATTATAAGATAAAAAATGCAAAAAAGAAATACTGAATTGAAAGGTTTGCTAAAAATGGTTAAATTAATTTCGGCAGATATGGACGGTACGCTTTTAGACAGTAATAAAGAGCTTTCACCAGAGCTTTTCCCATTGATTGAGTCGCTCGCAGAACAGGGTGTCCGCTTCGCAGCAGCCAGCGGCAGACAATATTATAATCTGGAACATATTTTTGAGCCGGTAAAGGATAAGATGATTTTCATCGCTGAAAATGGTTCGGTGGTTTTTGAGAATGATGTGAACAGCTTTGCCAATGTGATTGACAGGGAGACTGTTCAAGAAATTGTAAAAGAGATCCGAAAGATAACCGGAGCCAGCCCTGTCATCTGTGGACTGAAGGGAGCTTACGCTGAAAGCGATGAGCCGGAGCTTTTGGAAAACATTAAGATGTATTACCGCCGATATGAGATAATGGACGATATTCTGGCAGCTGAAGATGATATCTGTAAAATTGCCGTCTACGACTATGTGAATGCTGAAATAAACAGCCATGTTCCGCTTTTGGAGGCCTTTGGAGAACAGATGGAGATCGCTGTTTCGGGTGAACATTGGGTGGATCTTTCAAACCCGGGCTGTAATAAAGGAACAGCCATCAGCAAAATTCAGGAAAAATACGGGATCAGTTATGAGGAGACCATGCTTTTTGGTGATTACCTTAATGATTATGAGATGATGAAAACCGGAAAATACAGCTATGCTATGGAAAATTCTCATCCACAGCTTAAGGAAATCTGCAATTATACGGCAAAATCCAATGATGAAAACGGTGTGGTGGAAGCAATAAGGGCATATTTCAAGTAAAGACAGCCTGTGGCAGACGTTTTGAAAAAAGACGTACTGCCCTTTTTTATTGCAGTAAACAGGAGAAATTGGAAGAAAAATAATATAAAATGATTGCTTAAAAAGGAATAAAGACGTATAATAATGCATAAGGAAAACTAAATAAACAAATGCGGCATCCGGAAAGTGTTGGGAGCACTGTCCGGCTTGCGCAGGGTGACACTACCACCATACACAACGTCCCGTGGGGGCCGTACCGCATACTGATTATTATAGGCTATTTTTCTTCCAAAAACAAGAGAAGACCTATATTTTTTGGTAGGCTTATTTGTGTAAGCATTTTTTCGCTTTAATGACTTTTAGCTGTGTATGGGTGTCGTGTCCCTGCACGGCTTTTTTTATGATGTTTCCTGTGTTTTGGCCACCTGGTCAGCTGTTGGCTCGGCCGGGTGGTATTTTTAGAAAGACTCTTCAGAGCGGAGAGCAGGTAAGGGGGTGGACAGTATGCGTCAGAGTATATTAATAGTTGATGATATGGAACAAAACCGGAAGATTTTGGGGATGATGTTTCAGGACACCTTCGAGATTTTAGAGGCTGAAAACGGATATGAGGCCATGTGCTGTATACGTGAAAACCAGGATGTGCTGGCGGCGGTGCTGTTGGATGTGGTGATGCCAGTGATGGACGGCTTGGAGGTTCTTGAGCATATGCAGGATGAGGCGCTGACAGAAGCACTGCCCGTGGTGCTAATCGCTGCAGAGGAGCCTGGAATAGCAGCGCGCAGGGGCTATGCGCTTGGTGCATTGGATATTTTGACAAGGCCCTTTGATCCTGTTGTGATAAAGAGACGAGTAGAGAATATTATTGAGCTGGGAATCCATAAAAGGGAATTTAAAAAGCTGAAAAATGAGGCAGAGAATGACGCTCTGACGGGAATCTTTAACCGAAAGGCCATGGAAGATAGGATCGGAGGGATATTGAACAATCCCGAGACCCAGTGCGGGGCCCTGTGCTTCATCGACGTTGATAACTTTAAGACCATCAATGACAGCTTCGGACATCTGTACGGCGATGAAGTGCTGAAGCAGATGGCTGAAAATTTAAAAAGCTGCGCCCTGCCCGGGGATGCGGTAGGACGGATCGGCGGGGATGAGTTTATGATTTTTTTTCGAAATTATTCTTCCGTGGAGCGGCTGAAACAAAAAATTGCTGGTATTTGTGAGAACTTCAGGCGCTATACAGCCGAGGGACAAATCACTGGAAGTATTGGTGTGGCGCGGTATCCAGAGGATGGGAACTGCTATGGTATTCTTTTCTGTAAAGCAGACCAGGCTCTTTACCACCTGAAACGTTCAGGAAAGGATGGGTACCAGTTTTATGATGAAAGCTGTACCAGCCTGCCTTTCCAATCTGTACTGACTCAGGTTGAAGGCGAAACGAAATAAAAGAAACGAATGAAGCACAAAGCGGCACAGGATACGCTGCTTTGTGCTTTTTGGGTGGAGACAAAAAAATTTTTGAATTAATGGTATTTCGACCATGAGAGAATGGCTATTTTGTTTTAGATTTGTTATAATTGGTGGTATCTGTAAAATAATAATGAGCAAGAGGGATTTTTGATTGTCGTTAGGCAGCAAAGATGCACCTTATAGATTCAAGGAGGAAACATGTTAGATATTAAATTACTGCGCACCAATCCAGAGCTTGTGAAGGAAAACATCCGCAAAAAGTTCCAGGATGAAAAGCTGGTTCTGGTTGATGAAGTTGTCGAAATGGACAGAAAGTATCGTGACTCCAAAACCGAGGGAGATACTCTCAGAGCACAGCGTAACACCATCAGCAAGCAAATCGGCGGCTTTATGTCCAAGGGGCAGAAGGATGAAGCTGAAAAGGCAAAGGCACAGGTTGTGGAAATTAACAAGCAGCTGGAAGAGTTAGAAGCTCTGGAGGCAAAGCTTGAAGGAGATATTCGTGAAAGAATGCTGGTAATCCCAAACATCATTGATCCCTCTGTTCCCATCGGACGTGACGACAGTGAAAATGTTGAGGTTGAACGCTTTGGCGAACCCGTGGTACCGGAATATGAGGTTCCCTACCACATTGATATTATGGAAAAATTCAATGGTGTGGATCTTGACAGTGCCCGTAAGACCAGTGGTAATGGCTTTTATTATCTGAGTGGCGACATCGCGAGACTGCACTCAGGTATCTTGTCCTATGCCCGTGACTTTATGATTGACCGGGGCTTTACCTACTACATTCCGCCGTTTATGATCCGCAGCGATGTGGTCACTGGTGTTATGAGCTTCTCTGAAATGGAAAACATGATGTATAAAATCGAGGGCGAGGATCTCTACCTGATCGGTACCAGCGAGCACTCCATGATCGGTAAATTCATTGGCACCATTTTAGACGAAAACCAGCTGCCACAGACCCTTACAAGCTACTCACCATGTTTCAGAAAAGAAGTAGGCTCACATGGGATTGAGGAGCGCGGTGTTTACCGTATCCATCAGTTTGAAAAACAAGAAATGATCGTGGTGTGTGAGCCGGAGGACAGCATGATGTGGTTTGAGAGACTGTATACCAACACGGTTGATTTTTTCCGGACGCTGGATATTCCTGTGCGAACGCTGGAATGCTGCTCAGGGGACCTGGCAGACCTGAAGGTAAAAAGCATCGATGTTGAGGCATGGTCGCCGCGTCAGCAGAAATACTTTGAAGTGGGCAGCTGCTCCAATCTGGGCGATGCGCAGGCTCGTCGTCTGGGCATCCGTGTCCGCAGCAAGGAAAAGGGAAAATACTTTGCCCATACGCTGAACAATACCGTAGTTGCACCACCACGTATGCTTATCGCTTTCCTTGAAAACAATATTAACGAGGACGGTACCATTAATATTCCGGAACCTCTGCGCATGTATATGGGCGGCAAGGAAAAAATTCAATAGAAACAAAAAGGAGGTGTATTGCAAGATACATCTCCTTTTATGATTTTTTTATAGGCAGATTGGGTAGAAACAATGGTATCAATCTACGAAAGAGGAACCTGAAATGAAGCTAGCAAAAGAATACCAGGGGCACTATATGGATATAATTTACAGTGATGAACGGATACAAGGAATTATCAATGAGACCGGTGAGGTGGTAGTTGGCCTGACAGTGGGCGAAGTCATCGAAAAGTTTAAAAGCCAAGTGAAAGCACAGGAACAGCGTTTTGCAGAATTTTAACGAAATTTTTATACTGTTTGGCTTGAATCTTAACGCAGAGGTGGTGTAGAATGAGCTTGTTTCCAAGAACATCGCCTCTTTTTTAGTGAATAAGAGCGCTTAGCATTTTCCCCAAACGAACATCCCGGCTGTACTCCGGGGTGTTTTTTACATAAAAAAGTCCGGCTATGCCGGACTTGGTCAATTATTCGGAAATGTCTGAGGCCGTCTCCTCAACAGCTTCTTCTGCCTTATCTCTCAGGCTTTTATCGTCGGATGATCTTTCAGTACCTTTGTTTTTCAGCAGACTGAAGATCAGAACAGCCGCCCCGATGGCAGCAGCTGCGCGTAATATACGTGTCATGGTTAATTCCTCCTTTATTTATGCTATGTTTAGCTTTCTTTTCTTCCTAGACCAAGAATAAGCGATACGATGACAACAAGGATGATCGCTCCGATAATGGACGGGAAAACCGCCATACCGGCAATCTGAGGCCCCCAGTTGCCTAAAAGTAATTCGCCGAGATAAGAACCGATGATCCCGGCAACGATATTGCCGACCCAGCCGGCCGGCAGTCTTCTGCTTGTTATAGCACCGGCGATGGCACCAATGATGCCGCCGATAATTAAAACCCAAATCAGGTGGAACATAATTGTCACTCCTTTATAGTAAATTTATACATATATATACCTCTACGCAGAATTTCTAAACATTTTATAGTTTTTTTATTTAAGTGCTAAAAAGGAACAGGAAAAATTTAAAATCTGCTTGCAATAATGTATTTTCGTGTTAAAATAGTATGTAACTAATTTGCAGACGATAGTCTTTATATTGAGGACAATTCAAATTGACAAACTTAGGAGAAAATATGAATACCTTTATGAATAGCTTGGCCAGTACGGCCTGGACCATTGTTCCGATCATCTTAATTTTGTTTTTGATGGCCGGAATTATGTTTGTTTTTTACTTTAAAGCAAAGATGGAAGAGATGATGGCCTATGTGAAGAGCATCGCCATCTCATTAGAAAAACTGTCTAACCGGCAAAATGATAACCAATATTAAAATAAATAGAAAAAGAGCGTATGTGGAGGAGAAAGAATGAATTTTGAACACGTGAAAAGAGAAGACCCGGAGATCTATGAGTTTATGGAAAAGGAGCTCAAAAGGCAGCAAAGTCATATCGAGCTCATCGCTTCCGAAAACTTTGTTTCAGAAGCTGTGATGGAGGCCATGGGCAGCCATCTGACCAATAAATATGCCGAGGGCGTACCTGGAGCTCGTTATTATGGCGGGTGTGTGTTTGTGGATGAGGTAGAAAGGATCGCGCGCGAGCGGGCCAAAGCGCTGTTTGGCGCCGACCACGCCAATGTCCAGCCCCATTCCGGCGCTCAGGCCAATACAGCAGTGTACTTTGCCGTGCTGGAGCCGGGAGATCTGGTACTGGGAATGCGTTTGGACCAAGGGGGCCATCTGACCCACGGCAGCAAGGTAAACCTTTCAGGAAAATACTTTAATTTTATATCTTATGGCGTCAGCCCGGACTCTGAGACCATTGACTATGAAGAATTGGAACGACTGATCGTCCAAAAGAAGCCGAAACTGGTGGTTGTAGGGGCCAGCTCTTATCCGAGAGCCATTGATTTTGAACGGATCTCAGAGGTCTGCAAGGCCAATGATGCGCTGATGATGGTCGATATGGCCCATATTGCGGGCCTGGTGGCAGCGGGACTGCACCAGAACCCGGTACCTTATGCGGATTTTGTCACCACCACGACCCATAAAACCCTGCGTGGTCCAAGGGGCGGCCTTATTCTGTGTAAGGAGGAATTTGCGGAAAAAATCGACAAAGCTGTGTTCCCGGGGATTCAAGGGGGGCCGCTGATGCATATTATTGCCGGAAAGGCAGTGGCTTTTAAGGAAGCTGCCAGTCCGGAGTTCACAGAATACCAGAAGCAGATCATTAAGAATGCCAAGGCACTGTGCAACGCGCTTACCGATAAGGGCTTCCGCATTGTGTCCGGCGGGACAGATAACCACCTGATGCTGGTGGACGTCAGCGCTGTTGGCCTGACCGGTAAAGAGGCTGATGATATCCTGGGCAGTGTTAATATTACCGCCAATAAAAACGCCATCCCCTATGATAAGCAGAAGCCGACTGTGACAAGCGGTGTGCGTGTGGGGACACCGGCTGTCACTACCCGCGGTATGAAGGAAGAAGATATGTCGGTTATCGCAGACGCCTTTGAGGCAGCACTGATCAAAAAAGACCTGGAGCTGGCAAAAGAAAAGGTGGCCTACCTGACCAAGAAATATCCTTTATACGAATAAAAGAGAATTTATGAAGATGCTGTCCATCAGCATCTTTTTTTGTTATAATGGTCTGAGTATGACTAAGGAGTGATTCCCGGGATGAAGGAAATAATACAGAAGATCGATGAGGTCTATAAACGTTACGATTATGTTGAGAACAAGGGCGAGATGCTGCTCTTTCTCATTAAAATATTGATGCTGAAATTTTTAGTGGATAATGGCCGCGTCGTTTTAGACAGGAAAAATGCCCAGAAACTGAGGATGGACTTTACCGTTGGCGGCATCCTGCGGGTATGGAGCCGCGGCGTCTCAAACGCCCATCACTGGACTGATGAGGGAAAACTGACCCTGAGCGGGCTGATCTGGGAGGATGTGAAGCGTTTTATCGAGGATACGGACAGCTTTGAAAATAAAAATGCCAGCGTCATCGGAGAGCTGTATGAGGAGTGTCTGCACCGCAGCCATAAAAAGAGCCAGGGAATTTTTTACACACCAGATGTTCTGGCAGAGTATATGGTTTCATTGTGTGTGAGCGTTGTGAGAAAAGAAAAAATTCTGGACCCGGCTTGTGGCAGCGGGTCGCTGCTCAGCGCAGCCTATGACTACATCCTGAAGAACACTAAGGATTTGGAAAAGGAGACTGTACACAAGCGGCTGCTCCAGAAATCATTGTGCGGTGTGGATAAAGATCCTTTGGCAGTGCTGGTGACCCGGATCACGCTGGCTTTAAAAGGGGAAAAATATTGCTATCCGGCCGGTATCATGGTAGGTGACTGTCTGGATAAGGCCTCAGCAGATTTTAAAGACAGCGCCTTTGATGTGGTGATCGGCAACCCGCCATATGTTGGGCATAAGGAAATCGACTCTGAATATATGAAACACCTGAAGGCCTTTTACAGCGATGTTTATCAAAACAAAGGGGATCTGTCCTATTGCTTTTTTAAACGTGGATATGAACTTCTGAAGGACAAAGGAAGGCTTTTATTCCTGACCTCCCGGTATTTTATGGAAGCCTACAACGCGCAGGCCCTTCGGAAGTTTATCCGTGAGCATTTTACCATTAAACGTCTCATTGATTTTAATGGCCTGCGTGTTATAGGCGGCATCGGCATTGACCCGGCGTTGAGCCTTTTGGTAAAGGGCAGGGCGCCCACGCGGCATGCGGCGCGGGTTTCCCGGTTCTTTGTCCAGAAAGGTAAGCTGCGGGAAACGCCGGTTTATATCGAGGATTTGGAGAGCAGCCAGCCGAAGCTTCACGAAGACTTTGAGACGAGCCAGAGCCAGATGGATGATGGACTGTGGCGGCTGTATGGTCCCAGGACAAAAACGGTCGTGGAAAAAATTGAGAAGCGCGCCCCCTTTACCCTGGAGAATCTGGTGGACAGCTTTCAGGGGATCATCACAGGCAATGACAAAGCTTTTATCTTTGACGATGATGAGCTGGCTGCGTATAACTTTAACCCGCGGTTTCTGCATCCATGGATAAAAAACCGGAATGTACACGCCTTTGAGATTACACCGCCGGTCAAACAGATTTTGTATACCAATGAGATTGAGGCCATTGAGAAACACCCCTATGAGGAAGTTTACCTGAAGCAGTTCAGGGAAAAGCTGACCAGCCGGCGGGAGTGTAAAAATGGGCGCCTGCCCTGGTACGCCATCCAATGGGGCAGAAATCCTGAGTGCTTTATGAAAAAAAAGATCATCTTCCCATATAAGGCAAAGGACAACCGTTTTGCCATTGACGAGAATCGCTATTTCTTCAGTGCGGACATTTATGGTCTCACACTGAAGAACCGGCTGTACAGTCAGGTTAATGAGGAGTTTTTAGTGCTGCTGCTCAACAGCCGCCTTTACAACTTTTATTTTAAGTCCTTTGCTAAAAAGCTTGGCGTTGACTTATATGAGTATTATCCCAATACGGTGCTAAAGTTGAAAATTCCCGACGTGAGCATGGAAATTTCGGACAAATTTAAGGGTTTTTATGATAAAATTATAAACTTGACTGAGACTACCCAGAAAAAAGATCGGGAGGCCTTACTTTTGGAGGTTGACCGCTGGCTTTATGGGTATTTCGACATAAATGAAGAAGAAATCAACTGGATAGAAAAACAGTAAAAACGAATGATAGAAACGGGGTGAGGCAACGTGCAGGCATCTTTTTTTGACATGAACTATGAAAACCAGATCGAGGACAACGCACCGCTGTCGGTGAGGATGCGCCCGACCACGCTGGATGAGTTTGTCGGACAGACCCATATTATCGGAAAAGGCAAGCTGCTTTACCGCCTTATTGAGGCGGACAAGCTTTCGTCGGTGGTTTTTTACGGTCCTCCGGGAACCGGCAAGACCACATTGGCTAAGATTATAGCTCACCGGACACAGGCTGCTTTTTACGAGCTGAACGCTGTAACCTCCGGTAAAAAAGAAATTACAGAAATTTTAGACAAGGCGAAGGATAATTTGGGTATCTATAACCGTAAGTCGATTCTTTTTATCGACGAAATCCATCGCTTTAACAAGGCGCAGCAGGATGCACTGCTGCCGAGCGTGGAAGGCGGACTGGTGATACTGATCGGCGCGACAACAGAGAACCCTTATTTTGAAATCAATTCTCCGCTTTTGTCACGATCGACAATCTTTGAATTCAAGACTCTGACAGACGATGAGATCAAGGGACTACTGAGACGGGCCGTTACCGACAAGAAAAAGGGCTACGGCAGCATGAAGGTCAAGGTGGACGAAGAAGCCCTGGATCACCTGACAGCCGTTTCTAACGGTGACGTGCGGCGCGCGCTCAACGCGCTGGAGCTTGGGATACTGACCAAGGAGAAGGACGATCAGGGCTATATCCATATCGACCTTGAAACAGCACAGGAGTGTATCCAGAAAAAGGCTGTACAGTATGATAAAAAGGGTGACAATCACTATGACACCATCTCGGCTTTTATCAAAAGCATCCGGGGCTCAGACCCTGACGCGGCCCTTTACTGGCTGGCCAAGATGCTGGAAGCCGGAGAAGACCCTAAATTTATCGCAAGACGGATTGTGATTTCCGCATCTGAGGACATTGGAAACGCAGAGCCCATGGCGCTGGTGGTGGCCACAGCTGCTGCCCGGGCCGTCGAGATGATCGGGCTGCCTGAGGCGCGCATCAACCTGGCCCAGGCGGTAACCTTTCTGGCCTCTGCCCCAAAGAGCAACGCCTCTTACGCAGGTCTGGACGCTGCTTCCTCCGCTGTGAGGTATCAGTCCAATTCCGAAGTACCGGGACATTTGAGAGATTCTCATTACCCAGGCAGCGAAAAGCTGGGCAGAGGGCTGAACTACGTTTATCCCCACAGTCATCCGGGCAACTACTACCCCCAACAGTATCTGCCGGACGATCTGGCCGGAACACGGTTTTATGAGCCGACAGAGAACGGCTATGAGCGAAAGATCAAAGATCGGCTGGAGCATCTGAAAAACTGGGAAGTAAAGACAAAATAAAAATGGTATAGATAAAAATACGCGATGAACCGCATCAAAATACAAAATAAGGAGAAACAGATTGAAAGTACACGACAACCTACATGGATTCACCCTTTTGAGGGAGGAAAATATTGAAGAAGTAAACGGCATTGCCCGGGTTTTTGAGCATGATAAAACCGGGGCCCGCCTCATCTATATATCCAACGATGACGATAACAAGGTGTTCCACATTGGGTTCAGAACACCCTCGGACAACAGTACCGGTGTGGCCCACATTATGGAGCACTCCGTTTTATGCGGCTCCAGAAAATACCCGGTCAAGGAGCCTTTTGTAGAACTGGCCAAGGGTTCCATGAACACTTTTTTAAACGCCATGACCTACCCGGACAAGACAGTCTATCCCATTGCCAGCACCAACGACAAGGATTTTATGAATTTGATGGACGTCTATCTGGACGCGGTGTTCTATCCAGACATTTACAATACGCCGCACATCTTTCATCAGGAGGGGTGGCACTACCATCTTGAAAACAAGGAGGACCCCATTACCTATAACGGCGTGGTTTACAATGAGATGAAAGGCGTTTACTCAAGCCCTGAGGAAGTGCTGCAGCGTAAAATTTTCCAGACCCTTTATCCAGATTCAATTTATGGCGAGGAATCCGGCGGCTACCCGGAAAACATTCCGGACCTTACCTTTGAGGATTTTGCCGCGTTCCATAAAAAACTGTACCATCCGTCCAATTCTTATATTTACCTTTACGGTGACGGCGATATGGACGCTCATTTAAAATATCTGGACGAGGCCTATCTGAGCCAGTTTGACCGTGCAGATATTGACAGTGAGATTCCGACACAGGTACCCTTTGAGGAGATGGCTGTCGCCTCAGACAGCTACCCGATTCCGTCGGATGAGGATCAGAAAAACAAGGACTATCTTTCTCTGAGCTATGTGCTGGAAAACGAGCCGACCTTTGAGGATATATTGGCCTTTGACGTGCTGGGCCACATCCTGCTTGGTGCAAACTCTGCGCCGCTCAAAAAGGCTTTGTTAGACCTTAACATTTGTAAAGAGGTGGATTACGCTTATTCCAGCTCCATGAAGCAGCCTTATTTCTCCATTGTGCTCAAGCATACGGATGAAAAATATAAAGAGCTGTTTATCGAGACAGTGGAAAAGACTCTGGAAGATCTGGTGAAAAACGGTCTTGATAAGCGCAGCGTGGAAGCTGGTATCAACATCAACGAATTTATGCTTATTGAGGGTGAATATGGCTCCTACCCCAAGGGATTGATGTACGGACTGGAAATGTTCGATACCTGGCTTTACGGCGGCGACCCGCTGTCACATCTGAAGTATCGCGACGCGATTTCTAAGCTCCGTATGAGCAGTGAAAACCGGGGCTTTGAGGCTTTGATCGCGCGTTACCTGCTGGGCAACCCGCACCAGGCATTTGTGAGCATTCACCCGGACAGCAGCCTGGCTGAAAAAAAAGAAAAGTCCCTCAGCGATAAGCTGGAAGCCTATAAGAGATCCCTGTCACCAGAAGAACTGGATGACCTGGTGGCGGATACACAGGCGCTTTTAGAACGCCAGAACAATGAGGACAGTCCTGAAGCCCTCGAAAGTATTCCGAAGCTGAGTCTTGACGAAATCAATAAAAAGGCCCGCAAGGTTGTCCTTTATGAAGAAGAATTCAAGGGACATAAGTTGCTATATCATCCGGGGTATACCGGAGGTATCGCTTATGTCAAGTTCTACTTTGACACGCACACCATCCCACAGGAGGATCTGAAATATCTGTCTTTGGTCAATAAAATCATCGGCCGGGTCAGCACTGAGGATTATGACTATGAACGGCTGAACCAGGAAATTGAGATCAGCACTGGCGGCATCTCCTCCAGTGTTGAAACTTATGATAATATCAAGGAGAGCGGGTGCTACGAGAGCAAATTTGCCATTAAGGGCAAAGCGGTAGGTGCCAACGTCAAGCGTCTGCTGGAGCTCATCGAATCCACGATTTTACGGAGCCGCTTTGACGAGCGCCACCTGATCGAAGACATTGTGAGTGAAATCCGTATGAACAAGGAAAACCAGTTCCTGATGGGTGGACACACAGTAAGTGTCCAGCGTCTCCAGTCCTATTATTCCCAGTCTGCCAGAATGTTTGAAGAGCTTGGCGGTGTTGAGTTTTACCAGTTCTTGGCAGATATCGACGATCACTTTGACGAACGATGGGAAGATCTTTCCGATAAACTGAAGGAAGTTGCGAATACGATCTTTAATAAAAAAGGCCTGATCATCAGCATCACTGGTGACAAGGAGCTGAAGGAGCCAGTACTTGAAGCAGTGGGCAGATTTTTAGAAAACCTGCCGGACCGTGATCTGGAAACCTATGGCTACCATTTTGACCTGGCGGTCAAGGATGAGGGCTTTATGACAGCCGCCAAGATTCAGTATGTTTCCAAAGGCTTTAATATCCGAGAGCTTGGTTACAGCTACAATGGCAGTATGCTGGTGCTTAAATCCATCCTAGCTATGGATTACCTCTGGAACCGCATCCGTGTCCAGGGTGGGGCTTACGGCGCGCATTTCGGCATCAATCGAGCCGGAGAGCTTTATTTTGCCTCTTTCCGTGATCCTAACCTGTCCAAAACACTGGATGCCTATAACGAGGCCTTTGAGTACGTCGAAAATCTGGAGGTCTCCAGGCGGGAAATGGAAAAATATATTATCGGGACCATCAGCAGCAAGGATGTGCCTTTATCGACAGCCCTGAAAGCAGACGCGGCAGATACTATGTATTTTAACAAGACCACCCAGGAGGATCTTCAGAAGGAACGAGATGAAATCCTTGGGACGACGAATGAAAGCCTGCGCAGCACCGCAGCCATGATTCGTGAGGCCATGGACAAAAATGTGCTCTGTGTCATCGGGAGCGAGGAAGCAGTGCGCGTAGCTGAGGAAGAGTTTAAAGAAATAAAATATATTAAATAGTGTGGCGGGGATCAATGAAGAGGAAAATTATTTCAGTTTTAGGGGCTTTGCTGTTGGTATTTGGGGGCTTTGGCAGCAGTGCGTGGGCGGCGATGCCTTCCTTTGGCCCCGACGAGGGAGTTGTTGTCTTTGAGGTGAACAGCGGCGATGTTCTGGTAGAGCAAAACGCAGACGAACGCTACTATCCGGCCAGCACGACAAAGCTTATGACCGCTTTAACAGCTCTAGACTATGTGGGCTCAAGCCTGAATGATAAGGTAACCGTGGGCGATGAGGTCAAGCTCATCGGCTACGAGAGCAGCGTGGCCCATCTGGAGGTTGGAGAAATTTACACCTGGGAACAGCTGCTGTACGCACTGCTGCTGCCGTCGGGCAACGACGCAGCCAACGTGATCGCAGCCAACATCGGGCGTAAGATCAGTGGAAATGAAAAGATGGACTATAATCAGGCCATGTCGGTTTTTGTGGATCAAATGAATGCCAAGGCACAGCAGATGGGCCTTAAGAATACACATTTTAAAAATGCCCACGGCCTCCATGACCCCGACCATTACACCACACCGGCGGATATGGCGGTGATCGGGAAGACAGCCTTCACCAATGAGACCATCTCAAAAGTAGAGGGCACCAAGGTTTATGAAATGACTACCAACCGCGGCGAACCACAGAAATGGAAAAATACCGATATGCTTCTCTACAAGGATGCCGCCGACTACGGTGGAACCATTGAGGAGGGAAGAACCGATAATCCTTACTATAACGCTAAGGCAAAGGGCGGTAAAACTGGCAACACCGATGAAGCTGGCCGCTGCTTTGTCTATAACGCCGAGGATGGCGACGCAAAGATTGTCGGAGTGATTATGAAGGGCGACGAAAAGGGCATTTTTGCCGAGGCCAGCAATACTATCAACGCTGCCTTTGACGATAACCGTCTGTTGGACTGGACTGATGATTCTGGACATTATAAGGATTTTACGGTAATTAATGCCCATTACAAGGACGGCAAAAATCTGTCGGTCAAGACAAAGGAAGCCTACAGCTCCATGATTCCAAAGGGACAGGAAGATAAATATACTGCCAAGGTCTCCTGGGACACCAGCCTTCTGGCGGATACCGATAAGGGGCTGAAGGTAGTGGGTGACATTGAGCCCGACGTCCAGGTCGGGACACTGACCATCTACGAGGGAACCGATTCGGTAAAATCGACACCGCTGTACGCCCAGAACCAGATTCGTCCCAGAAATTTCTGGGATTATCTGAGAATTGCAGCCTTTATCGGCATTCCGCTGTTGGTGATCCTGTTTGTCTTTTTCCGCTTTTATGTTTACCGCAAACGGAAAATTATGCGGGCAAAACAGGCTCGGGCCCGAAGAATGGCGAAACGGAAGCTCTATGAATCTCAGAGCTATACCGGATCAGGGATACCTTCGCGTAAAACCACCGCGGGTGAGCCCCCGCGCAAGCCCCAGCAGAAACGCCCTTCTGGCAGCGCGCCAAGGAGAAAGTCCTCTGGCTCAGCTTCGCCGGGAAGACCTGTGGAGCGGAACGCCACCGCACGGCCGGTACAAAAGAAAAAACGCCCAACCTCTGGGCAGTCGGGCAGCCGCCCGCAGCAAGGCCCGCGAACAGGCACAAAAAAGCGATAAAAACTGAATAAATACACACAAAGCCCCGGACAAGCGCTGTCCGGGGCTTTGTGTGTGCGAAAGATTTGTGATTTATGGATTCTGTTTATGATTACCTGTTTTGTTTTGCGGTTAAAAAGGTTATAATAGACCAATGGTTCATACGATAAAATAAAGGAGGAAGGAATAATGTACAAAATACCTGAGCTGCTGGCGCCAGCCGGCACCTTGGAGAGCATTCGCGCGGCCATAAACGGCGGGGCAGATGCGGTCTATTTTGGGGGCAAGGCTTTTAATGCCAGACGCAATGCGGGCAATATGGACGAAACGGAAATGACAGAAGCTGTAGCGCTATGCAGGCAGTATGGCGTGAAGGTCTATGTGACGCTGAACATTCTCATCAAGGATGAAGAGTTTGAGGATATAGTACATTATCTGAACTTTCTGGCAGGCCTGGGTATTGATGGCCTTATTGTTCAGGATCCGGGGCTGATCTTTCTGCTGCAAAAATATTTTCCTGATTTCAGGCTTCAAACCAGTACACAGGGATCTGTGTACGGCCTTGAGGGAACCTTGTTTTTTGAAAAGCTGGGTTTTATGCGGGTAGTGCTTCCAAGGGAAATGCCCATTTCGGAAGCAGCCATGATCGCCGAGCAAACCCGGGTAGAGGTCAAACTTTTCTGTCACGGCGCTCTCTGCTATGCCTATTCAGGCCAGTGCCTGATGAGTAGCACGATTGGCGGCAGAAGTGGCAACCGGGGGCTTTGTGCCCAGCCCTGCCGTAAAAAATATCAGCTGAGAGATGCGGATAACCGTCTGATTAAGGAAGGCTATCTGCTCAGTATGAAGGACTTGAACACTAAAGACAGGCTTAATGAAGTGGCACAGGCAGGCATTGACTCGCTGAAGATTGAGGGGCGGATGAAAAGTCCAGAGTATGTGTACGCTGTGACCCGGGCCTACCGTGAAGCTCTGAACGCTGTGGACGAAAAAGGAAAGGCACCGTCCATCACGGAAAAAGAGCTGGCCCAGGTGTTCAACCGTTCTTTTACAGAGGGTCGCCTTTTTAGTGATCCGCAGGTTATTGGCGATGTGGTGGGGCGCAACCGGGGGATTTTGGCAGGCCATGTCATTGGCTGTGAGGGTGGCAGGCTTTTGATCGAGGCTCTGCCGGACACAGCCTTTTCGGTGGGCGACGGTCTGTCTTTTGGGGAGGACTCTGAGAAGGGAATGCGGATCGACGCGCTTTTCGATTTAAAAGGACACCCGTTATCCTCAGAAAAACCGGGTATAAAGATTAAGGTGCCAAGCAGGTTTGAGGTGCCTGCCGGCACACCAGTCTACCGTAACCACGACGCCCGACTGACCAGAAGGCTGAAACGTGAGAGCCGGGCGGCGAAGCATGTCCGGCAGCAGACTGTGCGCTTCAGACTGAGACTGGCTCTTGGTAAACAGACAGAGGTTACTGCGGAGGCGGGAGGACAAGTGGTGACCAGAATCTCAAACATCATGCCTACAGCAGCCCAGAAGCTGCCGCTGACTTGTGAGATGCTGTCCAGACAGTTTGAACGGCTGGGAGGTACGGGTTACCAGTTTGATGGTCTGGACGCAGACATCGAGCCGGGAATCTTCCTGACAAAGGGCGAGCTGAATGCGCTGCGCCGGGAGATCGTGGATGCTCTGGACGCTGAACAGAAAGAAGAAAAGGCTGCGCCGATGGTCTTTTCACTCAGCCGTGAGATCCCAGTCAGGCAGGCGGTGAAAAAACCCCTCCTGTCGTTGGAACCAGCTGACAGGGCAGCGTTTGAGGCGCTCTGCGGTCTGGCTGTGGATGAGCTGGTGCTTCCGGTACAGGATCTCAGCAGGCCACAGGACTGTGAGGCACCCATTGCCCACGCCCACGTATGCGGTAAGCGTGTGCTGCTGGCCTTTCCGAGGATTATGGACACTGTAGCGTCCGCGCGGCTAAAGGCTCGTCTCGAAGACTTCTGCGGACTGGATCATGATGGCGTCCTTTTAAAAAATTATGAGGTGCTGAACCTGTTTCAGGACAGGCCGGTTTACAGAGAAGCCGACCAGCCTTTTAATCTGCTTAACGTTCTGGCAATGAAGCAGCTAAAGGAATGGCAGGCGGACGGCGGTGTGCTGTCGCCGGAACTGAGTGCCACGGAGGTGGCTGCCCTGGCAAAGCGCTCAGCCATCAGCTGTGTGCTGCCCGTGTATGGCCGGCAGGAGATCATGGTGAGCGCCAACTGTGTGTACAACTGTGCGGACAAGCAATGTAGAGGCTGCCAGAGATACCGTGGCTGGGCAGCCCTGACTGACGAGCGGGGTGCCTCCTTCCCGCTGTACAAAGATGTTGATAATATCATTCATATTTACAACGGCGATATCCTTCTCTTAAAAGAGGAGCTGAGGCGTCAGAAGTATATTGATAAATGGCGGATTTACGCCACAGACGAAGGGCCAGAGGAGCTGGAGACTGTGGTAAGCTACTATCGAAACGCGCTCGACAAGGGTGTTTTTGGTCCTATGCCCGGCCGTGCCGGAGTCCGTTATACAAAAGGAAATTTCAAACGAGGAGTTGAATAGCAATCAAATGGACAAAAGAAGTCTGAAGGTACTGGAGTACCCTAAAATATTGGAAATACTCAAGGGACACTGTGTCAGCGAGGGAGCAAAAGAGCGGGCATCCTCCCTGGTTCCCTACGAGACTGTCTACGAGGTAGAAAGAGCACTTGGTGTCACCAGTGAAGCGCTTAATATGATGCTGCGCAACGGGCGTCCGCCGCTTTCCGAAATCAAAAATACCAGCGACTATGTACACCGGGCATCCATCGGAGCCATGCTCTCCATGAAGGAGCTGCTGGCCGTTGCGTCTTTGCTGCGCATTGTCAAGGACATGGAAAATTATTATTGCAATGATACTCAGCTTGAAACCCTGGACCAGCTGAAAAATCTGTTTACCCTGCTGGCCCCCTGTGAGGAGCTGGAAAAGGAGATCAGCCATAAAATTCTATCCGAGGGCGAGATGGCAGACAACGCGTCACGAGAGCTTTCACGCATCCGGCGCGAGATCAACTTTAAAAACACACGCATTTCCGACAAGCTGAACGGCATTATCTCTGCGTCACAGAATGAGAAATATCTGCAGGAACGCATCATTACCATCCGCAACAACCGATATGTGGTGCCCGTCAAGCAGGAGTATCGGGGACAGATTCCCGGCATTGTGCTGGACCGATCGGCCAGCGGCGCCACCCTTTACATTGAGCCACTGGCTGTGGTCGAGCTCAACAACGACCTTAAGGTGCTGGCTGCTGAGGAGGAAAAGGAAATCATCCGCATCCTCAAGGATCTGTCCGAAAAGGTCGCGAACTACAAAGAGGAGGTCATTGAGGACTATAACCTGTTGGTTGAACTGGACTTTCAGTTTGCGAAGGGCAAATATGGCCTGGCTGTCGGCGGTGTGCTTACCCATGTGAGTGAGGAGGGCAAAATCCATTTTATTAAAGGACGCCATCCCCTCATTGACCCTAAGGTGGTGGTGGCTTCGGATATTTACATGGACGAGGACATCAACACCATGATCATCACCGGACCCAATACGGGTGGTAAAACCGTTACTTTGAAAACCATCGGTCTACTGAACCTCATGGTGCAGTCCGGGCTGTTTGTCCCGGTCAGGGAGGGCAGTGCTACCCGTGTGTATAAGAATATCTACGCCGACATCGGGGACGAACAGAGCATTGAGCAGAGTCTCAGCACCTTCTCCTCCCACATGACGAACATTGTGGACATTATGAAGAATGCAGATGCCGACGCTCTGGTGCTCTTTGATGAGCTGGGTGCAGGCACCGACCCCACTGAGGGAGCGGCGCTGGCAATCTCCATTTTGAATACTCTGCACGAGCGGGGTGTGACCAGTGTGTCCACTACACATTACAGTGAACTTAAGGAATACGCTCTGGTCACACGAGGTGTTGTCAACGCGTCGGTCGAGTTTGATGTGGCTACATTGCGTCCAACCTTTAAGCTGCTCATCGGTGTGCCTGGAAAATCCAATGCCTTCGAGATTGCGAGGCGGCTGGGCCTGAGTGAGGATATCATTGAAGCTTCCAAAAAGCTCATTGAAAATGAAGCCATCCGCTTTGAGGAGACCCTGATTAAAATCGAGGAAAAGCGCAAAAAGACCGAGGCCGAGCACGAGGAGATCCTGCGCCTGAGACGCCAGATCGAGAATATGAAGGCTGAAATGGCAGATGAACGGGAAAAGGCCAGGGCTGAAAGTGCCGAGATGATCGAGCGCGCCCAGGAAGAGGCCAACGCCATTGTAAGAGACACCCGGCAGGAGACTGAGGAAATTTATAAGGAAATCCGCTATATCCAGGAAACGACTGCCCAGAGCGTCAAGGATAATAAAAAGCTGGAATCCCTGAGAAGAAAGATCAAAGATCAGGAAAAAAATATCTTTGATATGTATAAAATTGCCCGGCCCGATGAGGACGAGGAGCTGGATATCGACGATATTAAAATGGGCATGAAGGTGCATGTTAAGAGCCTCCACAAGGATGGTGAGGTGGTTAAGATTATGCCAAAGGACAGTAGCGTCATGGTTCAGACTGACAATATGAAGCTGAAGGTAGGGCTGGCAGATCTGAGCAAATCTAAGGCCATTGCCAAGCCAAAGGAAAAGAAGGTCAGCTATAAAAGCGCAGACCGCCACACCATGAACACTAAGCTTGACCTTCGGGGTAAGAACGGGGAGGAATCCCTGTATCTGGTAGACAAGATGATCAGTGATGCGCTGGTTTCAGGAACTCATCAGCTCATGATTGTCCACGGCAAGGGCACTGGCAAACTACGCCAGATCATACACGCCTACCTCAAGGATAACAGCCTGATTAAAGATTTCCGGCTTGGAGCGCAAAATGAGGGCGGTTCTGGCGTTACGGTTGTGGAGCTGTAGTTCGTAGGATGTATTTTTTTAAATACATCAGTATTTCGAATGCTTTATGACTGAAAACATGTTAGAATAAAAAACGATGACTATGGAATGAAGTCTGTTTTTTCGGAAAAAGCCTTTATCTTTATAAAGAAAAGTTAACAATGGTTGACAAATTTCAGGAGATTCAGTATAATTAAATCATCAATTATTATCTAGGAGTGGTTCTAAAGATGAATGCAGATTTACAGAAATACAGAGAACGGATTAAGAGTGTGGGTTTGAAAGCAACACCACAGAGAATAAGCGTATTAAAAGTTCTTTCAGAAACGGATGAACATCCCAGCGCTGAGATGCTCATGGATAAACTGAAAAATGAAGGTAGCATCATGTCTGTTGGAACCATCTATAACATTCTTGAAACGTTCGAGGAAAAAGGATTGATCTTGAAGCTGCACGATCATAACGAAGTTATGCGTTTTGATGCGCGCACGGGTTTTCACGTTCACATCTTTAACAAGAAGACCAATCAGATTGAAGATTATTTCGACAATGACCTGGAAGTGCTTCTGAAGGACTACCTGAAGGATAAGCTTCCCAAGGACGTTACACTTGATCATTTGGATATTGCTTTGTATTCACAGTCTGCCTAAGGCAGATACTGTAAAGCCGCCGCGGCAATGCGGCGGTTTTTTATTGGTTTTCTTTATGTTATAATAATAGTGGTATCATTATTTGGCAATTAATAAAGGAGTGAAATTTTGCTAGAGGAAATATTGAGTCTATATACAGAACGCGGGACCTTTTTCCTGCAGCTGACCCTTCAGCACCTGCGTATTTCGGGCACAGCGATTGCCATCGCAGCAGTGATCGGTCTGGTGCTCGGGGTGGTTGTGAGTGAGCATCCCAAGGCGTCGCCTGTGGTTCTGGGCACCACTAACGTGATCTACACCATCCCTTCCATTGCACTTCTGGGTTTTTTGATTCCCTTTACCGGCATTGGAAACACCACGGCCATTATCGCCCTGACCGTGTACGCTCTGCTGCCCATGGTGCGCAATACCGTGACTGGTATCACCGGTATCAGCCCGGCAGTGATCGAGGCGGCCCGGGGCATGGGCAGCACGGATTTTCAGATTCTTTATAAAATCAAGCTGCCCCTGGCCCTGCCAGTCATACTGACCGGGTTCAGGAACATGGTGGTTATGACCATCGCCCTGACCGGCATCGCTTCCTTCATTGGCGCCGGAGGGCTGGGAGTTGCTATTTACCGGGGAATTACTACTAGCAACATGGCCATGACCGTGGCTGGAAGTATTCTTATCGCGCTTTTGGCCCTGATCTTAGATTTTGGGATTGGGCTGATTGTTAAAATAATCAATAGAAAAAGGAGACTGATTGCATGAAAAAGAAAACAAAAATGATCGGAGCCCTGGCCCTGGCGCTGGTGCTTGGCGTGGCCATGATCACCGGATGCAGCGCAGGCGGGCAAAAGAAAAGCGGCACGATTAAGATCGCCACCAAACCCATGACCGAGCAGTTGATCCTGGGAGAGATGCTGTCTATCCTGATTCAGGAAAATACCGATCTGAATGTGGAGATCACCAAGGGGGTAGGTGGCGGTACCAGCAATATCCACCCTGCGCTTATCAAGGGAGATTTTGATTTATATCCTGAGTACACCGGCACAGCCTGGAACAACATCCTGAAAAAAACCGAGTACCCAGATGACGAGACTTTGTGGAACACTCTGACCGATGAGTACGATACGCAGTTCGGTCTAAAATGGGTGGGAATGTACGGATTTAACAATACCTATACCTTGGCGCTGCGCAAGGAGATCGCAGATAAATACAACATCAAAACCTTCTCAGACTTGGCGAAATATACCCCTGAGATCACCTTTGGCGCTAACCCGGACTTTTATGAACGTGAGGATGGTTATCAGGCGCTTTGCGATGCCTATGGCTTCAGCTTCAAGGATCATATGGACATGGACATCGGCCTCAAATACAACGCCCTGAACTCCGGTGAGGTAGACGTTATCAACGCCTATACCACCGATGGACAGCTGTCTGTCGCGGACGCGGTCTCTCTGACCGATGACAAGGGCTTTTTTAAAAATTACTATTGCGGTACCGTTGTTCGTGAGGATACGCTGGAAAACTATCCAGAGCTGGAGGGAGTGCTTAAGAAAATGGACGGTATCATCACCAATGAAGAAATGTCAAAAATGAACTATGACCTGGAAGTCAACAACAGAGACGAGCACGACGTCGCTATGGAATTCCTTAAGAGTAAGGGCCTGATCAATGAGTGAGCCTATTATCCGGTTTGTAGACGTCACCAAGGCATACGATGACGAAGCCATTCTGGAGCGGTTCAGTCTGGATATCGGCAGGGGAGAGTTTCTGACCATTATCGGCAGCTCCGGCTGTGGTAAGACCACCCTGCTCAAGATGATCAACGGGCTGCTGATTCCCGACACAGGCACAGTCTTTGTGCAGGGACAGGACATCTCAAAAACCGATCTTATCGCCCTGCGCAGGAATATTGGCTACGCCATTCAGGGGGTAGGACTGTTTCCACACATGACTGTGCGGAAAAACATCGCCTATGTTCCCAGCCTTTTAAACAAGCAGAACCGGCAGAAAACAGAGGCGGCTGTGGCACGCCTGGTGAAAATTGTGGGGCTTGATGAAAGCCTGCTGGAGCGTTACCCCAGTGAGCTGTCCGGTGGACAGCAGCAGCGGGTGGGTATTGCCCGGTCACTGGCCGCAGCACCGGAGATCCTGCTCATGGACGAGCCATTCGGGGCGGTCGATGAGATTACCAGGCGGATGCTTCAGGATGAAATCATGCGAATCCACCGTGAGCTGGGCGTGACGATCGTGTTCATTACCCACGATATTCGGGAGGCATTAAAGCTGGGCAGCCGCGTGGCTGTCATGGACCATGGCGGACTGGTACAGATTGACACGCCTGAGAACATTCGCAAACATCCAGCTACCGACTTTGTAAAAGAACTGGTGAGTGACCGTTAAGCTGCGCTTTTCTTTTTTGATATTTTAGTGTATCATTAGGGTAATAATCTTATATCAACCATTTGGAGGAAATTATGAGTGAAAAAAATCCTGTAGTCGGCATTGAACTGGCAAACGGAAAGACCATTAAGGTAGAGCTGTATCCGGATATTGCGCCGATCAGCGTCGAAAACTTTTTAAATTTGGTAAAGGACGGCTTTTATGACGGCCTGATTTTCCACCGTGTGATCCCTGGCTTTATGATTCAGGGTGGCTGCCCAAGCGGCACTGGCACCGGCGGCCCAGGACACACCATCAAGGGTGAGTTCGCAGCCAACGGCGTCGAGAATAACCTGAAGCACAAAAGAGGCGTGCTGTCCATGGCACGCTCAGCGAGTCCAGATTCTGCCGGCTCTCAGTTCTTTATCATGGTCGAGGACGCACCGCATCTCGACGGCCAGTACGCAGCCTTTGGGGCTGTGACAGAAGGCATGGAAGCAGCCGACGAAATCGTCAATGCTGACCGTGACTATATGGATAAACCTTATGAAGACCAGGTAATGAAACGGGTTTATGTAATCGAAGAGTAAACACCGTGTTCAAATAAACGAAAAGGAAGTGATCTTATGACCAAGTACTGCCCAAATTGTTATGTCGGTATTGACCCGGAGGATAAGGTATGTTCCAATTGCGGAGCAGAGCTGAAACCGGACGAAACAAAAATGGCTGAATCCTTCCCGGCAGAAGACCCGGGTGATGCGGCAGACGTATTTGCTGCTAAAATTGAGAACACCAGCTGCGATACGACGGAGGATGAAAATCCAGCCGAAAGCGGTGAGGCAGAAGACCCTGGCGATGCAGCTGATGTGGTAGTTGCATCCATGATTGACGATAACAGCTGCGGTGAGGACGCTGAACCTGAAACAGCTGAGCTGACACCGGCAGCATCAGAGTATAAAAACGCTTTTGAAAATGAGCCGGAGCGGCCAGAGCCTTTGCAGCCGGCATCGGCCGGCCCGGTACCGAAAATAATGGGTCTTGGCGAGTGGCTGCTTACCTTGTTTCTCGTCTGTATTCCAATTGTCAACCTTATTATGCTGATTTATTGGAGCGCAGCCAACGACATCGACCCAAATAAAAAGAATTACGCGAGGGCACAGCTAATCATTATGGCCATTGGCGTGGTCATTTCCTTTATGTTTTTTGGCTCCATTGTCGCCATGATTCTGGCCTTTGGAAATTATTATTACTATTATTAAAAATAAAGCCCCGCTTTCTTTATGAGAGCGGGGCTTTTGAAGAGGTGAGAGGGTTATGTTCATTATTTTATGTGAAGACAATGCTGAGGACAGAGAGAACGCAGCCCGATTGATTGAAGAGGTTGCGAATGGAATTTTTCCTGATCACTGCTTTCAGGTGTTTGAGGACGCAGAAAGCTGTCTGAAGGCCATCAGAAAACAGCCGCCCGACATTGCGTTTATTGATATATTTTTAAAAGAAAAAAACGGAATCGAGCTGGCAGAGGCTGTCCGAAAGCTTAATCCAGAGGTAGCGATTATTTTTCTGACCATGTCGAATGAGTTTGCTTCAGAATCCTATCGCGTCAGAGCTGTGGATTACATTCTTAAGCCTGCGGAACAGAGGCTGGTTGTTGAGGCGCTTCGGCAGTGCATAAGACAACAGGACATGGTGACAGCGCTCACGATCCGGCAGCGCCAGGAGACTCTTCGGATTGACCAGCAAAAAATTGAAAAATTGGAATCCCAGGGTAATTATCTTCTGATTTATATGGACAGTGGTGAGGTCATCAGAACACGCTGTCAGCTCAAAAAAATCCAGGAGCAGCTGAGTGCAGAAATGCTTATGCTCAGGCGGGGCGTAGTGGTTAATATGGATGCGATCCAGACAATTAAAAACGGAACCTGCAGAATGAAATCCGGCGAAGAAATCATGCTCAGCCGTCAGCACGCTAAGGAAATCCGCGGAAAATATTACGATTACCAGTATCATCAGGTGCAGAAGGGCCCTCTATGAATGTTTTTCTCAATGCCAATATGTTCGCGCGCTATCTGCTGGGCTTCTGGTTTCAGGTGGTACCCGTTGCTTTTATCTGCCTGCTGCCTTTTGACAGGGAAGACTACCGCCTGCCCCCAAAAAGACTGGTATCACTGGGGATTGCCAGCATGGCGCTTCTTTCACTCGCAGAGACTGCGATGCTGGTCAGGAATGAGACCCTGTTTACAGGAGATAATGCCATTACGACAGCGGATAATCTGGTCCGTTTTGTAACCATGCTCGTCTGTCTGGCGCTCTATTTTTACTGTGTGCGGAGCACAGCGATGAAAAAAATCCTGGTCTACGCCATGGGTTTTACCTACGCAGCTTTTACAACAGCCCTGGGCACGCTGTACAGTAATGTAAACCCCTGGCAGGTCGAGGAAGCCGGTGTGCTGCTGCAGGATGGATCACTGTATTTTTATATGGCGCTTGATGTTCTGTTAGTGCCGGTGGCAGCGGTGTTTATGCGCAGGCAGGTACGGCCTGCCCTCAAAAATATGGAGCCTGCGATCACGCGTAAAATCGGCGCAGGGATCATCCTGCTCATGCTGATTTACGGCGTCAGTTTTGCGACAGTTACAGGCGCCAGAACCTTTTATACCCCGCCGATGCTCATTGTCTTTTTCAGCCTGACACTCTGCGTGTTTTTTTCCTTTACCCTTTTCTTTTCCATTGTGCGCCAGAGCGCTCAGACCATGAAGGCAGAGGAAGAAGCCCAGCGCCTGGCCCAGCAGGTCGAAATCGACGCCCTCAGCTACCGTAAGATGATGAGCAGCATTGAACAGGCCCGGGCTGCCCGGCATGATGTACGCCATCATATGCGGCAGATTGGCAGTATGCTGAAAAAAGGCGACCGCGAAGGCGCAGAGGCCTACACCCAAACCTATATGGAACGCATGGATGTTCAGTCGCAGGTTACGGTATGCCAGAATTATCTGGTCAATAATATTGTGCTCTACTACCTGGATTTATGCCAGAAAGATGGCATTGAGCTAAGACACCGTATTGTGCTTCCAGAGCTTCTGGGGATCAGCCCAGTGGATTTGACCGTTCTCTTTTCAAATATTTTAGAAAACGCCCTGAACGCCTGCAGGCAGGTAACAGAGGGAATAACCTTTATTGACCTTCGCGCCGAATGCATTGGCGCTTCCCTCGTGATTGTCATGGAAAACAGCCAGAAGCCCAAAGTGTCAGCTTCAGAACACGGCAGCGGAGTGGGGATGAAAAGTGTGGCCGCCATTGTCCAGGCCCACGACGGCCAGGTGAACGCTGGCCCAGAAGGTAACTTTTATGTAACAAAGATCAGTTTGTGTTTAGAATAGCCCTTTAAAGTGTGACGAACTGCGTGTAAACGTGATGAGTTGCACTTTTTTTAGTGGATAGTCGTGATATAATAATAATAACGTTTACGATGGATATTATGAAACATAACAGAGAATAAGGAGGAGATCGACAATATGTATGAAAAAAGAATAGATCGGCTGTTTTCTCGTCCGGCTTTTATGAAAGAGGTCCGGAAGGCAGAGACGAACCAGCGTTTTATCATTGAAATCGCATCATTCATTGTGTTTTTTCTGGTTTATTTCAAGCTGACAAAAATGGGCGGCGCTTATATTAAAACGCTGGACTCCTCGGCGTGGCCTGTGGGAAGCCCTGAAGCAATCATAAATTTTTTGAATATCATCGGCATCGCCGGCGCCATTGCCTGCTGCTGGTTTATCGAAAAGCGGCCTCCCCGCGGGCTGGGCTATGTAAAAGCCGGCCTGGGCAGTGAATATCTGGTGGGAATAGCCGCTGGCTTTATCGGCTTTGTGGCCTGCGTGGGCTTTGGGATGCTGGCTGGCGTGGTCAAAATTAACGGCCTGATGCCCGACATCGCGTGGGGCAGTATTCTGTTCCTCTTTGTCAGCTACATGGTGCAGGGGATGACCGAGGAAGTCATCACCAGAGGCTATTTGATGGTGACCTTGTCTCAAAAGCTGCCTCTCTGGGCCAGCGCAGTCATCAGTGCTGCGTTTTTTTCTCTGGCCCATATCAAAGCAACGGGGCTTAACTTTCTGCCTCTGTTCAATATTTTCATCGTCGGCGTCTTTTTGGCGTTGGTTATTCTGAGGCGGGGCAGCATTTGGATGGCAGCAGGCTTTCACACAGCCTGGAACTTTACCCAGGGAAACCTGTTCGGCTTTTCAGTGAGTGGTCACGAAAAGAGCGCTGCCATCCTCTCCGCCCAGATCGCAGAGGGAAACCCCATACTGACCGGCGGCAGCTTTGGACTGGAGGCCAGTATTTTTACAACGCTTACTACAATTGTCTTGATCACGATTGTGTTTTTGGTAAAACCCATTGACCGGAGCGCACAGGCTTAGCTTTCAGGCCGAAAGGCTGGAATAAAAATAAAGAGAGGTAATTATATGAAAAAGAAACGGATTTTTGCAGTATTCATTTCCCTGCTGCTGTGCCTGGCCACAGCATCGCCTGCTTTTGCGCAGACCATCACCGTTGATGAAGGGAAAGACGGCGTGTACAGCGGCGATATTCTGATGACACAGAATATGCGGTATGATTTTGACCCGCTTAAATATTTTGATCCAGATCATCTGGAAGATCTGGATATGGATAAGGATTTTTATGAAAGCTGGGAGGCGACAGGAATCCCGGGAGCGACAGGAAATGACGGCCAGGTGATTCCGGCAAATACGGTGGAAACAGCCGCTGAGGAAATAACACAGGCAAAAGCCCTCGTAGAAAACAGTGAGGATACCGCTCAGGCATCGCTGGAAGCGCAGGCCCAGGCAGCAACAGTGCCCTATAAAGTGGGCGATACCAGAACATTTACATCAAGCACCCATGTGACTGGTGCTCCTTTTGAAGCAAAGTGTATCGCCGTCGGAGACCACACAACCTTCTGGCTGGACACAGAGAATAAAGGTGGCTTCGCGACCGAGGACACTATCCTCGGCCTGAAGGATAAAATTGATACAGAGATTTATCAACACCTCACCACTTCTTTTGGAAATTCTGACAGTATTGACGTCGATGGTGACGGCAAGGTGGCATTTGTTTTTTATCCCATGCCCAACCCACATTTAGGTGGGCATTTTACGTCAGACGATCTGCTATCTAATAAAATGGATATGCTCAACATTAACAGCGCCGCAACAATGGACGGCGAAACCTATGGAGAAAGCCTGGGAATGGGAATTTCCACCCATGAGTGGCAGCATTTGATCAATTACGCGCAAACCGGCGGCGGCGAGTTGCTCACACCGCCGGACGAGTCCTATACGTACAGTGAAACCTGGCTGAATGAAACCTTTGCCCAGAACGCCGTAGCTGTCTGCGGCGTGAGCGGTGATGTACCAAATGTACAGCTGACGGCCTACAATACCTATGTCGATGCCTATAACACTACCGTTCCCATGGTTTTCTCAGGCCTGTATGTGCCTCAGGGAAGGGTGGATACAGCCGGTACAGGCGCTTATATAAACTGGTACCTTTTCGGGCGTTATCTGGCCAGCCAGACCGAAGGCTTGGAAGGCGGCGGTGATGAAATATATAAAACCATACTAAATACCAACCGCGAGACCAGAAAAAGCCCTGTAAGCGATGAACAGATTAGTCTTGGAACCTGCGATAAAGAAGCAGTGACAGACGCGTTGACCAAAATGGGCTATATGGGCGAGGGCACACAGGTCAAGGACTTTGACGCACTTATCCGAAACTATACTTTAGCTAATTTCTTCCAACAGAAAGACGGCATTTACAGCTTTGGCGACAATCTGGGGAACTTTTCCCTTTCTCAGGCAGCCAGACCAACCATCACCAGTGCGGTAGACGCACCACAGAAGCTGATCGGCGCAGGCGCAGCCACCTTCACCAAAATCGAAAACGGCAGTATCACCGTCGATAAGGCGGCAGCGGGCGAACATATCCGCCACCTCGGCATTACCATCAACTACGACGGCGTGACCGCTGAGGGCTACAGCCCGGTTGATGGCGCCATGACTGTGGATAAGGGTACCCCGGTAACTCTGAGCACAACAGATACCGGCGTCACCCTGCGCTACACCACAGACGGCACCGCCCCCACCGCTGAAACCGGCATGGTCTACGAAGAACCCATCACTGTGGATCAGGACATGACCATCAAGGCCATCACAGCCGATGCGTACGGTACCTCCGACGTGGCAGCCTTTAGCTATAAGGTGAAAACCGAAGCGCCGGCCGGCACCGGAGAAGGCACTATCACCGACAAAAACGCCGAGGGCGCAAACCCCACCGGCTCAGGAAAAAATGTGGGCACTGGCATTACGGGTACACAGGCACAAACCCTTCTGGCAGCCGCGGCGCTCCTGCTTCTGGCCACAGGCGGATGTATTTTAATCAGAAAGAGAGTTAAAAAATGACCTACAATTATTTCTATGAGACAACGGGTATGGTCGGGCTGCTTTTAGCCCTGGCCTGGTATGTATTCATCCTGGTAGCAGGCTGGAAGCTGTTTGAAAAAGCAGGCGAGCCTGGCTGGAAGTCACTGATTCCAATTTACGGCAGCTATATCCTGTATAAGATCAGCTGGAAAACCAGCATGTTCTGGGTTTATCTGGCCTGTGTCGTGGTGGGCGGCTTTATGGGGGCTTCCGAAAACGGCGCGCTGGTCTCTATCAGCAGCCTGCTCTCTTTAGCATCCTTTGTCCTGATGATCATCCAGACCCATAAGCTGTCAAAGGCCTTTGGGCACGGAGCAGGCTACACCATCGGCCTGCTTTTGCTGAGACCTGTTTTCATACTGATCCTTGGCTTTGGAAGCGCAGAGTACAAGGGCAATCCAGAACAGAACTGAGGAGAAGAAAATGCACAAAAAAACAAGCAGACAACCCAGGCGTTTTAAAAAAGTCCTGCTCACAACCTTAGTCACACTGCCGCTCTTAATGGGCAGTGTGGGCGCAGCAGGGCCTCAGACGGATCAACCGGCCATTGGCGGCTACAGCAGCGATACCGCCGGTGCAGGCTACAGCAACTATCCCGCAGGCGAGAACCGGATCGCGCCGAAAAGCGCACTGCCGGAAAAACTGGATCTTCGGGCTGCCGACCTGGATGGGGATGGGGTTACAGAACCGCCTTATGTTACCATCGCAAAGGCACAAAGTCCCTGGGGAACCTGCTGGGCTTTTGGAGCCCTGTCGGCCGTGGAGTCGAATTATATCAAAACTACGGGCAGCGCCGCCAAAAACGTTGATTTTTCGGAGCGGTACCACGCCTGGTTTGCTTATACGCCAGACCACGGAGAAGGGATCGAATCGGTTAAAAATGCTGATAAGCGTCTCGATTATGGTGGAAACCGCAATATCAGCGCAACTGTACTTTCCAGCTGGTCCGGGCCTGCAGAGGAAAGCGCAGCGCCCTATGAGGCAAATGACGGGAACACCAAATCGCAAGACGCGGACTGGAGCCTGCCGGACAGCCTTATCAGAGATTCGGAAGCCATGTCCGGCGCGCGGGTGCAGAACATTGATTTCCTGCCTAGCACCGCCACTTTTACAGATCAGCAAAGCCATGAAGGCTACGTCTATTCCGATGCAGCTACTACAGCCATCAAGCAGGCAATCGTGGACAACGGCGTGGTAGAGATTTCCTATTGCGCGGCTGTTTCAATGCCGGGAGGGACGACAGATCTGCGTTACCTGAATATGGAAACCAAGGCCCACTATACCGATGAGTATACCACCCCCAACCATGCGGTCAGCATTGTGGGCTGGGATGACAACTATTCGGCTGAAAACTTTAAAGAAGGAAATCAACCAACAGCTGACGGCGCGTGGATTGTCAAAAACAGCTGGGGAAACTTTGAGGATAGATCAGACGAAGTCTGGGAAAGCCATAAAGACGAATCTCCCGTGGACCGTCAGGGCTATTTCTATCTCTTCTACTACGACCAGTCTGTCTGCGATTTTACCTCCTATCAGGTCGATACAGATGCAGACGGTCTGTTTACCTACGACAACAACTACCAGTACGACTATCTGGGGCTTAAATCGCCGGACAGCCGTAAGCCGTCAGAAGCGGGATGCAGCGGCATGACCGCCAATGTGTTTACGGCCGCCTCGGACGAGCTGCTTCAGGCAGTCTCAGTGATGACTGCCGAGCCTGACTGCACAGCCGATATCCAGATCTATAAGGTGGCCGCAGGAACCACCGACCCCACCTCGGGCGAGCTTGTGGCAGAACAGGAAAGCGTGAGTGTACCTTACGCGGGCTACCATACCATCGCACTAAAAGAGGCGATCCCATTAAAAGCAGGTGAAAGCTTTGCGGTGGTGGAAACCATCAAAAACAGAGACGGAAACGGCTATGCGCCCATCGAGCGTGGAAGCGGTGAAGTGGTGGATGTGGAGGATGAAGAAGCCACTGAACCAACTGGAGAAACCACCATCCGTTACATTGCAGATGTCGCCGAGGGCCAGAGCTTTCTGCATAAAGAAGGCGCCTGGGTCGATCTGGCTAAGGATGGAACCGACGGTGTGGATAAAGAGGGCCATGCCCTGAAGACCGGCAACGCCATGATCAAGGCCTTCACCACCAATCTGGACAGCTGTACACTGGCAGGCCTGTCCATTGAGGCACTGAACGCCGAAGGGCAGAGTCTTGGCAGCCAGCAGGTTACCGAATTCTCAAAGGTAGCGCTGCCAGAAGGCACAGAGGCGATTCGCCTGATGCCCACATTAGAGGGAGAAGGAACTCTGACGATCACCGCCGCTGGTCAGACCGTGAGCGCGGAAGCGCCGATACCAAAGGATCAGTTTTTACAGGAGGGCCTCATTTTTACCACCCAGGCCACCGGGCCCAGAGGAAATAATAGCGAGGTTAACACCTATCGTCTGAGCTTTGAGATCAAAACAGCGCAGAGTACCGGTGAAGAACCCGGCACGGGCACAAACAGCGCAGAGGAAGAAAAAAATAATGCCGCCGATAAAAACGCAGGCACCGGAATCCATGAAAACAGAACAGCTGCGGTTCTGAGTACAGTCGCGTTAGTGTTACTGCTGGCAGCAGGCCTGGGAGTCGTTTACCGGAGACGTAGAAACAATCCGTAAAAAGACATCCATCCAGTCAAAGCCATAAAATAAAAAAGGTATCCGCAAAGCAGATTAAGTGCTTTGGGATACCTTTTTTTACGGTGCGTCCTCAACAGGCACCACCACATTTTCATTGGCAGAATCCTTTAAATAGCTTTCAAAGGGAGCGCTGGTATCAATGGTAATGCCAGTTTTACCACCGGTCTGCCCGGCGATAGTATCGCTGATCTTCATAAGGTCATCCGAGGGCGTGTAATCTGAATCATTGCCATATAAAATCTTGTGCAGCACAATGGCGTTATCGGCCAGCGTGTCGGGGACAAGGTACCAGACGCCGTCGATCATATCACCATAGGAGTAATCATCAAGGGGGACTCTGTAGCCATCAAAGGTCTTATTATCCAGGGACATAAAAGTCTTGGCGTAGCCTGTCATATCCTTAAGCGGCAAAGAGGTCTGCACATAGGGATAAACCCTGCCGAGGAGATTGAGATCTGTAAAAATATCGCTGTTAAAAAGCTTTTGAGCAATCTGCTCAAAGACCTCCCGCTGGCGTTTAGTACGCATATAGTCATTGTCACTGTAGCGCTCGCGGCAGAAGGACAGCGCCTGGATTCCGGTAACAGTCTGGACACCCGTCTGTGTAAGGAACGGGTCGGATTTTCCGACCTTGTCGTTGTCATCCATGATGTACTGGTTTGTCCAATGGAGCACAGATTCATTGGGAATATTGATCTCAACCCCGCCCAGGGCATCGACCACCATTTAAAGTCAATGGAGACATAGTCCGAAATATTTAAGTCCAGGTTTTCATTCAAGGTTTGGACAGCGAGCTCAGGGCCGCCGTAATCGTAAGCGGCATTGACCTTTTCATAGCTTACGTTGTTTTCCCTGGTCTCGGGAATTTTGACCATAAGGTCCCGCATAAGGGAGGTGACCTTGACATTGCCGGTTTTGTAATTGACTGTGACCAGCATGATGGTGTCGGAGCGGTCACCTTCAACATCATTGCGGCCATCGAGACCGAAAACAGCAATATTGGAAACATCCTTGTCCAGCTTTTGGTTAATATGGAGCTGGCTTGAATCAAGCCGGTCGCCGGAGATCCCCTGTAAAATGCTGAAGCAGTAAACCGCACCGCTTGCAATCAAAATCACCAGACAAACTAAAACGACACTGAGCACCTTTTTCCTTAATTGCATACCAGTACCTCCTTTGTACCTGCTTGTATTGACTGCGCGCAAGTCCAAACACCGATGTATTAGGATTTGTTAAGTATAGCACACTTTTGATACAAAATAGATACATTTTAGGTGCATTTAAGAAAGAATACAGAATGAAAAGATGCACTGGCGTCATGCTTCTATTCCACACTCTTAAGCGAATCAATCATATCAATGTGATCCAGAGTCTTATTGGTCATGAGGTTGACGATCAGTGCAAAGCTGAAGGAGATCAGCGCCGTGATGGCGTAGCTGACAGGCTCCACATAGACGGCAAAGTGAACCGATGGCATATTGAGCACATAGGTCAGGCTGCCGCCCAGGGCACGGCCCACCGGCAGGCCCAGCAGAATACCGATAAGGGTGAGAATAAGTGTTTCCTTATTCACATAGAGGTGAACCTCCTTGTCATAGAAGCCAAGAACCTTCATGGAGGCCAGCTCCCGTGTCCGCTCCGATATATTGGTAGAGGACAGGGAAAACAGCACGATGAAGGCCAGACCCGCCGCCATGGCTGTAATCAGGTAAACGACGGAGTTCACCAGGGAAAAGGCTGAGGAAAAGCTTTCCTTAAGCTCGGCAGTGCTGGTGACAGACAGCATTTTATCCTGACGTCCCAGGGCATCGGCATAGGCCTTATGATCGGTGCAGGCGGATGAAAGATGGGCGAGGGCGGCGTTAGGCTCGTAGGCGCCAAACATGGCCTCATAAACGCTCTGGCGCATATAAACCGCGTTGCCAAGGTAGTTGCGCACGATCCCCGAGACGGTTGATTCCTGTTGAACCAGCTGGTCATCCTGGATAAAGAGCGCATCCCCAGTGCCAAGGTCCAGCATACGGGAGGCGTTTTCCGTGATCAGCACACCGTTGTCCGGCAGAGAAGACGGGAAGCCATCCGTGTTTTCAAGATGGATATAGCCTTTGAGGGAATGCCCCTCAGGCACCACGATGAGCTGTACCTTTTCCTCCTTGCCCTCGGCAGTTTTTTTGAGCTTGACATTGCCAGTCAGCACGTTGATATAATCCGCAATGTTATCATCCCCGGATAGGCGTTCCATGACCTCGGTATTGTCATCCGCAGAGGTGACAGCCATGAGGTCATACTGGTAGATATGCTCATACTGCTTGGGCATAAGGTCGTTAACCGAGTTTTTAATGGCAAAGCCGCAGAGCACCAGGGCAGTGCAGCCCATGATGCCCGCCACGGTCATAAACAGTCTCTTTTTGTAGCGGAACAGGTTTCGCATGGTCACCTTGTTTAAAAAAGAGAGACGGTTCCAGAGCGCCGGAATACGTTCCAGCAGAACCCGTGAGCCGCCGCGCGGGGCCTTAGGGCACATGAGCACATCAGGCATATGAATGAGCTCGGTACGGCAGGCGATGGCCGCCGCGCCCGAAATACTGACGGTGAACAGCAGTACACCACCCAGGCCATAGAGCAGGTTAAACCGGAACAGGTATTCCGGCAGCATATAAAGGATCTGGAAGATGGTAAATACAAATTTGGGCAGCAGGATAAAGCCGCAGATGTCGCCCAGAATACCGCCGGCAAGACAGGCCGCCAAGGCGTAAAGCAGGTACTTGCTGTAAATGGCGGCATCCCGGTAGCCCAATGCCTTGTAGGTACCGATGAGCCCACGTTCCTCCTCAACCATGCGGGTGATGGTGGTCAGGCTGATGAGCACCGCCACCACCAGAAAGACAATGGGGAAGGCAGTCCCGACCGCCTCGATGGAGCCTGCGTCGCTCTCAATACTGGCGTAGCCGCCCAGAGCACTGCGGTCCTGAACGTACCATTTGGCAGTGTCGATGTCGGCCAGCTCGGCCCGGGCGTCTGCCAGCTTTTGCTCAGCCTTTGCTTTGGCTTCCTCGTATTCCTGGCGCTTTTCATTAAGCTCCGCCTGACCTTCATCCAGCTCGGCTTCTCCGTCCACCAGCTCCTGACGGCCGTTTTCGAGGGTTTGACGTCCTTCAGCCAGCTGTCTCCGGGCGTTGTCCTCCTGAGAGGAGATCTCAGCCGCGCCGACGTCCAGCTGGTTTTGTCCGCTCAGCAGCTGGGTGCGGCCCTCAGCCAGCTGAGCTCGGGCAACTGCGAGCTGCGCAGCGTTCGCCTCCAATGTCTCGGCTGTGGCCTTAAACTGGGCGTCGGCCTCGGTCTGTTGTTGTTCCAGCGCCGCACGGTTTTCATCCAGGGTTTTACGGCCCTCAGTCAGCTGGCGCAGACCATTGGCCAGCTGAGGAATGACCTCTGGCAGAGCCTGAAGCTGAGCCTTTTGGGCCAGAAGCGCTGCCAGCCGGGCAGCATCATCCGGATCGGCTGGGTCTAGGGCGGCAATCTGTTCGTCGATGGCCTGAACAGCGCCGTTCAGCACCGGCATAAAGGCAGCCATAAAGGCGGACTGAGCTTCTGTTTCCGCTTCCGGGGGCGCTGCGAGCCAGGCCTCCCAGAGATCATTGGGCCATGCTGGACCAAACAGACCAGACAGGGCTTCCTCCTGGGCGTTTAAATCGGCCTGGGCATCCTCCAGCTTTGCCTGCTCCTCATCGAGCAGGGCACGGGCGCTTTGCAGCTGGGCATTCACTTCAGCCTGCTTTTGGGCCAGAAGCTCACGTCCCTGGCTCAGCTGTGTTTCACCCTCATCCAGCAAAGCGCTGGAATCCTCAAGTCTGGAGGCATTGGCGATGAGCGCAGCGTAGCCGTCGTTTATCTGCTGCCGGGCTGCCTCAAACTGGGCATTTGCTGTCTGCTCCTGGCCGGCCAGCTCCCGTGCTCCGTTTTCCAGTTCCCGAAAACCCTCTGTAAGCTTCTGCCGCCCATCGGCCAGCTCCTGCTCGGCGTTAGCGAACTCGGCGTCTGCCTCCGCAAACTGCGCGTTCATTTTTTGCTCAGCATCGGCGATTTTGTCGGCCGCCTCACCAGTAACGGACTGGGTGCGCGCCTGCTCACGGTCCGTTTTGATCTTAGCCTCAATGGCCTGAATAACCTGCTGCACGCTGTCCTTGTAAGCGTCGGAGTAACAGATTAAGTCGCGGCTGTCCGCGAGCGTCAGATAAACAGCGGTAAAGACATCGCTGCTAACAGCCCCGGGGGTCACAAAAAAGGTGAAATCGGTGGTGGAGGCAGAACGGAAGGCAGAGGCTCCCTCATTGTTGCTGACATCCATGGGGTCCAGCACCACACCGGTAATCTTATAGGTGGTATTCGCAAAGGTGGACGTTTCGGTCTTGTCCTCAAAGTCTGCGGCCCATTCGTCGCTATTCCCGGAACTGTCCTCTTGTTCAGCTGTTTTCAAATCCTCCTCGATGGTAAGAGAGTCGCCGAGGGATTTGCCGGTGTCCTTCATGTATTTCTGCGTCACGGCGATCTCATCCGCCTTTTGCGGAAGAACGCCCTCCAGCAGGTAAGGCGCGTTCAGTCCCTTGGCGCTCAGCACCTTGACCTGGGCGTTCTGGCGCTTATCATCTACATGGGTGTAGACCGTCTCGCTGTAGGCTCCCTCGGCCGTTTCAACGCCGTCCAGCTGCGAGAGCGCTGTCACGTCCTCATCTGTAAGGCCCAGGGTGGACATGACCGAAATGTCATAGAGCTTCTGGGTATCAAAAAAATGGTCGGCCGAATAGCGCAGGTCATCACAGGCGGCCTTAAGGCCTGTGAGCATGGTGACGCCAAGGGCTGTGATCAGGAGGATGGAAAAAAAGCGTTTGCGGCTTTTCTGGATGGTTCGCCAAATATCTTTAAGGAATGCGTTTTTCATGGTTGTTTGCCTCCGTTGTGAACAACATGGTGTTGATTTCTTTATCTTTATTATAGAGCTTAAACCAGGCAGCATCAATGAACAAAACAAAGGGAAATGTTGAACACAACATGCTGTTGTGCTATGATACCAAAAAGGAGGCGATCCCATGAGAAAACAACCCGAAGTTACTGAACAGACCAAAGCAAACCTCAGAACAGCGTTCTGGAGCCTTTATAAAGAAAAGGCCATTGAAAAGATAACCATCAAGGAGATAACCGATGCCGCGGGATATAACAGAGGCACGTTTTACCTTTACTATAAGGATGTATACGACCTTTTTAACAAGATCGAGGAGGAGTTGCTGGAGGAAATACGCATTCTCATCCATGATAATTTACCCCAGAAGGAGGGCTTGGATTTTGCAGGACATATGGGGTTGATTGTCAAGCTATCCCAGCAGTATTCGGCCTATATGTCGGTGCTGCTCAGCGACCACGGTGACCCCACCTTCGTCACACGGCTCAAGGAGCTTATCTGGCCTTTGCTTAACCGCTATGTTCTTGATACCAGCGCCCTTACCACCCAGGAGCAGTCCCTTCTGTCGGAGTTTTACCTCTCCGGACTTCTGGCAGCCATAACCCGCTGGCTTGAGGCTCCAGGTGATATGACCATCGACCAGTTTATCAGATTTGTGATGAGACAGGTGTTTTCCGGAGTGGTAATGGTGTAAAATAGTTGTAACCCATTGTGCTTTTTGAAGGAGGCATAAAAATAAGACAGATTAGCATAAAATAATTGCGTCGCCCTATGAAGTGCTTTAGATAAATAAAGATTTCTAATGAAGAGGGGATGCAATTAAAATTTATAAGATAAAAAGTAAATTATATTTGACTTTTTGTCGGATGAGGTTTAGAATAAGGGTGTAAAGGATGGTGACATAATGGGGAAGAACTTAAGGATCAAAGCCGCCAGAGCCGCCCTCGATATGACCCAGAAGGACCTGGCCGAGGCGGTTGGCGTTACCCGGCAGACCATGAACGCCATTGAGAAGGGGGACTATAACCCCACCATCAAGCTGTGCGTTGCGATCTGCAGGGTACTTGGGAAAACATTGGACGAGCTTTTCTGGGAAGAAGCCTGAACCATGGAGGAAGTGTAATGAAAAAGCAAGTGACTTACCGTGAAGGTGAATATGACGAGCGACAGGAAATGCTGCTGGGAAAGGTTTATAAACATTCTTTCGCAATAGCCTTATTATGTATTTATCTCGATGCGGCCATTGTGAATCAAAATTTTGTCTTTGAAAGCCGGCAACTGGAAAATGGAATGGTCATGATTTTGCCCGTGACTTGGTTCGTCGTTGAGCTGCTAGCCAGAAACCTCTTTTCGAGAAGTGGAAAGGTACCACTCTGGACAATTATTGCATTTGGATTAATGTTTATTGTTCAGCTTCCCTTTTTTCTGGGGAACACAAAACCAATTTTTTCAGAAAATAACAGCTGCCTGACAACAAAAGGCGAGCACTGTGTGATTTTACTCTGTATTTTGGTCATGACCGCGGCTTTGATCATTCGTAAGCTTATAAACTGGAGAATTCGGGTTGTAGAAGAGAAAGAAGAACTTTAACGACAGGAGGATTATGAAATGTTTAATTTGTGTAAGGAATACGACGAGCGGCAGCAGATTATCCGGGGAAACATCTGCAAGCATATTATGGTGATCATGGGCATCTGTGTTTTAATCAATGGCATCATTGAGGACGCGGGCTTTGTCTGGCCGGACAAATTCATCGCTGGTATTATTCTGATCATGGTACCCATCACCATCGGTACGGTTGAAATGAACATCCGGGGCGTCTATCTGAGTAAGGACCGCCAGGTTTTCTTTGTGGTCGTCTTTGGGCTGGTGGCTCTCGCCAATGTGGTTCTTCTCATCAGCCACAACGAGCCCCTTTTTACCGCAGGCGCCATTACCGATTACGGCGAGCACGCGGTTCTGGCAGCCTGTTTTCTGACGATTTTTATCTCTGCCATCATCCGTCTGATCTACGATAAGCGCATGGAAAGGGTTGAGGAATAAAAATAGACCCCACAAAAGAGGCACTCAAGCAGAGCAGCCGCCATACAGGGCGGAAAAGGCAGGTGTATTATTTTAGCGATACGCCTGCCTTTTTTATAGGGTTCCATTTCCATCGCCAGACGGCAAAGTTTGCATGAGGGCAAAGAAATGCTCAGGCTCCCCGGTACGAAAGTACTCATACCAGGCTTCCAGCGTGTTTGACTGAAAAACGCCTAAATGCTCAATGATTTGTTTTGCCCACAGCAGAGCGCCGGTAGAGCCGGCAGTAATAAGATTGCCCTCCGATACAGAGGGTTTGTCGATGTAATAGCTTTGCCCCTTATAGCCGGGAGAGACCATTTCAAGAAACCCCGGCCCATTGCTGGTATGCGGGCGCTTATCCAAAAAGCCAAAGCGGGCAAGGGCAGCGGTAGCCCCACAGATTGCGCACACCATAGCGCCTGAAGCGAGAAATTCGCTTGCTTTTTCGATGACAGCCTCATGCCTTGGGTCGTTCCAGGTGTCTGCGCCCGGCAACAGCAGCAGGCTTGTTTCTCCCACCACAATGTCCTCGATTAAGCAGTCGGGCAGAATGGTGAGCCCGCCCATTGTATGGATTGGCGCTTTAGAATCGCTTACCGTTTTGAGCGATATACACCGTGCGTCTTTTTTAAAAAACCGACCGGAATTCAGCTCCGAAGTAACATGCCCTAATTCCCAGTCCGCTAAAGTATCAAGAACATAAACATAAATTGTAAACATAAATTTCCTCCAATTTCATTGTCTTATTGATTTGTCTGCTTTTTTATTGTACCATGTCATTGTTGACAACAGTATGGCAACAATCAAATAGAAAGGCGGCAGCTTGATGAAAATAGACAGACTTGTCAGTATTATGATGATACTCCTTGATAAAAAGCGTATCGGCGCCCAGGCGTTGGCGAATATGTTTGAGGTTTCCCCCCGCACCATTTACCGTGACATCGACGCGATCAACATGGCGGGGATTCCTGTTCATTCGACCCCGGGAGCGGGCGGCGGCTTTGAAATCATGCCGGCATACAAGATTGATAAAAAGGTTTTTTCGGCGCACGACCTTTCAGCCCTCCTGATGGGGCTTTCCAGTCTTTCGGGCATGGTACGGGGGGATGAGCTGGTACATGCGCTTGCCAAGGTCAGGAGTTTTATCCCTGCCGACCGCGCAAAGGACATTGAATTAAAAGCAAATCAAATAAACATCGATTTGAGTCAGTGGATGGGAAACAGAAACATACAGCCATACCTGGAAATTATTAAAACCGCGATGCAGGAAAGCAGGCTGCTGACCTTTGGATATATAGCCCATCACGGAAACAAAACCACACGAACCGCCGAGCCGTACCAGCTTGTCTTAAAAGGCAGCCACTGGTATTTACAGGGGTATTGCCATAAAAGAGAGGACTACCGCTTATTCAGGCTATCCCGCATGTCAAACCTGCAAATGCAGGAGAAAACTTTTACACCGCGGGAGTATCAAAAACCGCCGCTGGATTTTGATAATATTCTGACGAATCTGCAGACAAAAATTAAAATCCGTATTCATAAATCTGTGATGGACAGGGTACTTGATTTTTGCGCTTATGAGGACTTTTTACCAGACGGTGACGCACACTATATTGTCAGCTTTCCTTTCATAGAGAACGAATACCACTACGGTATTCTGCTTAGCTTTGGGGACAAATGCGAGTGCTTAGAGCCGCTGCATGTCCGAGCGGAAATGAAGCGCAGAATACAGAAGATAGCGATGATATACGAAGGCTAGCAGGCTGTCGCGCGTGACAAGTCAAACAAATATGTAAAACAAAAAAACAGCGCAGCCAAAGCTGCGCCGTTTCCCGAAATTAATTCCCATACTGTTTTATGAGTGTTGCCCGAAGACCCTGTTTTTTTATTCGTTTTCCCCGTCCGCAGTGGGTGAAGGGAGAATGGAATTGATAGCGTCTTTGATGAAGTTGGAGCCGCCGCCGGAGTCAGAGCCACTGTCTGTGCCACTTCCCGGAGCTGTCGTGGTGGTGCTGTCCGAGCCCGTGCTGGGGGGTGCGGACGGCGTGGCAGACGGGCTGGGGCTGCTGTTTTTCTGATTGTTGATGAGCCTTGTAATCTGGGACTGGCCGTTTTGTATCCAGCTGTTAATGGTCTCCTGGTTGATCCCTGTGTTTATGCCAAAAAGCCCGAGCCAGATCAGCAGTGTGTAGAGCACGGCGATCAGGGTTAAAAGGATTCTTGGAATCAGACCGAACTTTTTATAGCAGTACATTAGAAAAATGCCGAGCGGGGGTACAAGAACCAGCATAAGCAGGATGAACCAGGTGCGGGCGTAAAAGGGATCGCCGGAACGTCTGCCGCCGGGCATACGAAGCCCGCGCCCGCCGGTACGGCCCTTCTTACCGCGCCTGCCCTTATTGCCCCGGCTGCCGGAGCCATCGTCGTCCGCCAGGTCTGTATCTTCGTCCGCATAACGACTGCCCCCTGCGCGGCTGTCACGTCCGCCGGAACGGCCTTCGCCGCGGCCGCCGTCCTGCATGACCCGGGCCACCGAAGATTTAAACTGGCCGATGAGCTCCTTGTCGGAGGCGTCAATTTCCAGGCGTACCCGCCCGTCGTTCTGTATCAGAAAATTAATATCGATATAACCGTTCTCGCCAATATCGGCGGCAAGGCGGTCAAAATGTTCATCCACCTCCACGCGCTCAAAGCCCGCGTTCCAGAGTGCCTCCTCAGAAGCGTCAATCCAGTCGTCCAGACTGCCTCTGGCAGATAAATTTTCACGCATTTATTTTCACCTCTGATTTTATTGAATATTTCACAGTGCTTTTTATTATACAATGGAAAACTTAAATAATCGGGGATAAAACCAGCTTTTGTTTAAAAAGGAGACTGATCCGAAGAGCATAAAAAAGATGGCGCGCCGTTTCGGCACGCCACCTCAAAGCCGTTTCAATCCTCCAGATCAAAGGCCTCTTTTGTGGCCGCGACCGCTTTCTCGGTATCCTCGATCTTGATGATACAGGAGATACGAATTTCGGAGGTGGTGATCATTAAAATCTGGACGTCGTTGTCAGCCAGCACCTGGAAGAATTTGGCGGCGACCCCGGACTGGGTGCGCATGCCAATGCCAGAGACGGACAGGCGTGTAATATCCTTATTGATGGTGATTTTAATTTCAGGGTATTCCTCGCCAAGGGCGTTTACGATGTCCTTGACCTTCTCCAGGTCGCGCTCGAGTACAATAAAGGAAACGTCAAAGGCGTTTTTGACCGGAGCAGTCTGGGTGATGATGTCGACATTGACGTCAGCGTCTGATAGCTCGCTGAGGCAGCGGGTCAGGATAATGGAATTGACCGGCACTTTCTTCAGCGAGATCATGAGGTTTTTGTGGTCAACGGTCAGGCCGTCAACACTGTGGCTCTCCATATAGGTGGTCGTCATAAGGGCCTCCTACAGGTCGAACGCGTCGGCGGTGGCCATGACAGCCGTATCCCGAAGCTCGGATGGAATCACGCAGGAAATGCGGATTTCAGAGGTTGTGATCATGAGCATGGGGATATTGTTGTCGGCCAAAAGCTGGAAGAATTTGGCCGCAACGCCGGACTGGCTGCGCATGCCGATGCCCACAACAGAAAGCTTGGAGATTTCCTTGTTGATGTCCATTTCCACCTGAGGGTATTTTTCCATGAAATCATACAGGATCTTCCGCAGCTCGGACAGATCCTCGATGGGGGCGGAAAAGGAAATGTTGATCGCGCCGTAGACCGGAGCGGTCTGGCTGATCATGTCGATGTTAATGCTTTTTTTAGCCAGGTCTGAGAAGAACTGGGCTGTAATGTTCATATCAAAGGGAACGTTCTTGAGAGACACCATCAGCTCGTCGTTGTCGATGGCGAGGCCGGTAATGGCCTGCTGTTCCATAGGACTCATGTTGCTGTCACCTTCCTTAATGAGAGTACCGGGCACGTCGTGAATACTGGATGCCACATAGATTTCCGCGTTGTACTTGCTGCCCAGCTCGATGGCGCGGGCGTGCATGACGCCGGCGCCCAGGCTGGCCATTTCCAGCATTTCGTCAAAGCTTACCGTGTCCAGCTTTTTAGCCGGCGGGTACAGCCGCGGGTCCACACCGTAGATACCGTCCACATCGGTGTAGATTTCGCAGGGGCATTCTAACACACAGGACAGGGCAACCGCGCTGGTGTCAGAGCCGCCCCGGCCCAGGGTGGTGATATCGTCATTTTCATTAACCCCCTGGAAGCCTGCGATAATAACGATTTTGCCGTCGTTCAGGGCATCCTCGATTTTCCGGGTTTCAATATCCATGATCCGGGATTTCCCGTGGTGGCCCATGGTGTGGACGCCCACCTGTGGGCCGGTAAAGGAGATCGCATCGTAGCCCATGGCGTTGAGGGCCATGGACAGCATGGAGATAGAGACCTGTTCGCCGGTCGCTAACAGCATATCCAGCTCGCGTCTTGGCGGCGCGTCGCTGATGGAGTAAGCCATTTTGACGAGCTCGTCGGTGCTTTTGCCCATGGCAGAAACCACCACGACCATCTGATTGCCATCTTCTCTTTTCTTAATAATACGTCTTGCGACATTTTTAATACGGTCGATGGTGCCCATGGAGGTACCGCCGTATTTTTGGACAATGATGCTCATCGGAAACTTAACCTCTCAAATCGTCGAGTAATTCGGTTTTATCCTCGGTTTTTTCGTCCTTGTCTTTAACGACTTTGGCAGGGGAGCCTGCGACCACAACGCCGGCAGGAACTTCCTCCGTCACCACTGAACCAGCGGCAACCACAGCGCCCTTACCGATTTTGACGCCCTCAAGGATAACGGCGTTGGCCCCGATCAGGACTTCGTCCTCAATGATGACCGGCTGTTTTGACGGTGGCTCAAGCACGCCGGCGACCACAGCGCCCGCGCCGATATGGCAGTTCTTGCCGATGGTAGCACGCGCACCCAGCACAGCATTCATATCGATCATGGTGCCCTCGCCCACAACCGCGCCGATATTGATCACGGCGCCCATCATGACCACAGCGTTTTTGTGGATGTGCGCACCCTCGCGGATAAAGGAGCCAGGCTCGATGCGGGCGTCCACCTCGGTTAAGTTAAGCAACGGAATGGCCGAGTTGCGGCGGTCACATTCGATGCGGACAGAGGAGATGGAGCCTGTCTTGGCGTCCAGAAGGGCGCTGATCTCACCGGCCTCACCGATGATGATGCAGGCAGAGGGATCGCCGTAATATTCGTAGCCGGCCAAGTCGCTCGGTCTCAGGTAGCCGCGGACATAGGCCTTTACTGGCGTGGATTTCTCGACGGCCTTAATATATTTTGCGATCTGGTATGGGTCGTTTAAATCAAATTGTTTTTTCAGTTCTTCGTTTGTCATGTTAAATCCTTTCGTGTGGTTTAATTGTCAATTAGCATTTCCATATTGTAGAGGCCGGGGGCCTGGTCTACAAGGTATTTGGCCGCGGTCACTGCGCCGCTTGCAAAGACTTTTTTGGAGAGGGCAGTGTGGCGGATTTCGATCAGTTCATCGTTGCCGGCGAATAAGACCGTGTGCTCGCCGGGGATGGTACCGCCGCGGACGGCGTGGATACCCAGTTCCTGAGGGTTCCGCTTACAGTCTCTGCCGTAGCGGCCAAAGGTATAGTCCTTTTTATTTTCAAGGCCGTCGTTTACCGCGTCGGCCAGGAGCAGCGCGGTGCCGCTGGGGGCGTCCGCCTTTTTGTTGTGGTGCTTTTCGATAATCTCAATGTCAAAGCCGTCCTCCAGAGCGCCGGCCATATCCCGCAGGGCTTTTGCCAGAAGGTTGATGCCCAGGCTCATGTTGGCCGTTCTGAAAACCGGAAATTCCTTTGAGCCGGCTTCAATATCGGCCAGGTTCGCTTCGGAGAGGCCGGTGGTGGCGATGACGATGGGGGTTTTGGTGTCTCTGGCATAGCCAAAGATGCTGTCAAAGGCCTTGTAATGGGAAAAGTCAATGATGACATCCGCCTTTTCCGCACACTGGCTTAAATCGGAATAGACAGGGAAGGGGGTGTCCTGATCGGTGTTGATGTCAAAGCCTGCCACGATCTGGCAGTCCGGATCTTCACCGATAATGGTCTGGAGCATATGCCCCATGGCGCCACCGACGCCGGATAAGAGTATATTTAGCATAGGGGAGTACCTCTTTTATTAAATTTTATGAACCGCCTTATTAAAGCAGTCCGTATTCCTTCAGGGCTTCAACCAAACGCGCTTCATTGGCCTCTTCCATTTCAACCAGGGGCAGGCGCATTTCGCCGGTATCGGTGCCCAGCAGCCGCATGGCGGTTTTAACCGGAATCGGGTTGGTTTCATAGAACATGGCCAGGTTAATCAGGTTGGTGTCAAACTGTATTTTCCGCGCCTTGTCCACATTTCCGTCCATAAAAGCAGAGACCAGGTCGTGCATATCCTTTGGAATGATGTTGGCAGAAACGGAGATAATGCCTTTGCCGCCCACAGAAAGGATGGGCAGGGTCTGGTCGTCGTTGCCGCTGTAAACATCCAGCTTGTCGCCGCAGGTGCGGGCAATTTCTGTGATCTGGCTGATGTCGCCGCTGGCTTCCTTGACTGCCTGGACATTGGGGATCTCGGCCAGCTTCTGCATGGTGGACACACTGATGTTGGCCCCGGTGCGGCTGGGCACATTGTAGACAATGATCGGCACCTTGATGGCGTCGGCAATGGCCTTAATGTGCACGTAAATCCCCTTCTGGGTGGATTTGTTATAGTAGGGGTTAATGACTAAAACCGCGTCCGCACCCTGCTCCTCAGCGTATTTTGAGAGCATGATGGAGTAGGCGGTATCATTACTGCCAGTACCGGCAATGTAGGGAACGCGGCCGGCAATATGTTCGCCGGCAACCCGCAGCAGATCAAGATGCTCCTGATCGGTGAGGGTTGAGGTCTCGCCGGTGGTTCCGGCCACCAGAATGGCGTCGGTGCCATTTTCGATGTGCCAGTCAATGAGCTCTCTGAACCGGTCAAAATCAATCTTGTTGTCCCTGAATGGTGTGACCAGAGCCACACAGCTTCCTGTAAAAATAGTGGACATAATAGTTCCTCCTCAGTATTTTATCCGGCGCGGGGCCGGAAAGTGTTAAATTAAGCCTTCTTCGATTAAGGCGAAAGCGATCTGTACCGCGTTGGCAGCTGCGCCCTTGCGGATGTTGTCGGCAACACACCAGAAGTTGATGCCGTTGTCGATGCTGAAATCGCGGCGGATACGGCCGATATAGACGTCATTGGTGCCTTCGGCTTCACGGGCCAGCGGGTAAACATTGTTGGCAGGGTCATCTCTCAGGACACAGCCTGGTGCGTCCTTGAAAAGGGCCTTGACATCCTCGATTTCAAAAGGCTTTTTGGTTTCAACGTTAATGCTCTCGGAATGGCCGTAGTAAACCGGAACACGCACTGTGGTAGCGGTCACCCGGATATTGTCGTCATGCATGATCTTGTGGGTTTCGTTGACCATTTTCATTTCTTCCTTGGTATAGCCGTTGTCCAGAAAATCGTCGATATGGGGCAGGCAGTTGTAGGCGATGGGGTGTGGGTAAAACTGGTTTTCGGCGCCCTTTACGCCTTCCTCCAAATCCTTGTAGCCCTTGACGCCAGAGCCGGAGACGGCCTGGTAGGTAGAGTAGACGATACGGTCGATCCCGTATTTGTCATAGATGGGCTTTAAGGCGACCATGGCCTGGATGGTAGAGCAGTTTGGATTGGCAATGATGTTTTTGTGTCTTTTTAAGTCCTCTGGGTTTACCTCCGGCACAACCAGCGGCACTTCCGGGTCCATGCGCCAGGCAGAGCTGTTGTCAATGACAATAACGCCTCTCTTGGCAGCGGCAGGGGCAAAGCGTTCGCTGGTGCTGCCGCCGGCAGAGAACAGGGCAATATCAATGTCCTTGTCAAAGGCCTCGTCGCAGAGCTCCTCAACCACGTATTCTTTATCGCCGAATTTGACGGTTTTACCCTTGGAGCGGGCAGAAGCCATAGGATATAAATTATTTACTGGAAATTTCATTTCTTCCAGTACCTGAAGCATTTTTTGACCGACCATGCCAGTGGCGCCGACCACAGCAACGTTGTATGATTTCATCGAGAAATCCTCCTTTGATTAAATATAATAAAAAAAGCCAGTAAAGATACCAGCTATAAAATTGCAAAAAGTTACAGATTCCGGAAAGCACAAAAGCCCTGAGGGCCAGAGTCCGGAAGGACTAAAATGTATCGAGTTTGCAGTTTTGACAGCACTCCATCTTTCGATGACAGTATTATTGTTCTTCACAATAACCCCAGGAAGCCGGCTGACAGTACCGGGCCCTTCGGCGTTTTTCCCTTTGGCCGCCATTCCTCTTACCCTGTCGTAATCCTGGCAGTTACTCTTTAAAAACGCGCCTCTATCTTTACTTATTAGTTTGTAATCCCTATTGTACCAGATGTATACAGGAAAAGAAACAGAAAAATTCAAAATAATGTAAAATTTGCAGACATTATTTTCATAAAAAAAGCTTGACAGATTCTTAACAGTGCCGTATGATAGTGGTAGTTAAATAATTTGTACCGATGGTGTGTTACTGGTTATGCAGGCATTAACTGTCAAAGAGCTGTTTGTTACAGTTTTTTGAGAGTTAATGCCTTTTTTGTTGCCCGAAATGAGACCAGCTTATAAAATTGGGTATATAACCTGAGAAGCTTGTTATCGTTTTATTCGATAGCATTAGGTCTCTATTTCCAACATGTACAAATCATAACACCATTACAAAATGAGGAGGAAACAAATGAAAGACAAGATTTTTGGTGTTCTGCAGCGCGTAGGCCGCGCCTTCATGCTGCCAATTGCCCTTCTTCCCGTAGCGGGCCTGCTGCTGGGGATCGGGGGCTCCTTTACAAATGAAGTGATGCTGGAGTCCTACGGGCTCACCAGTGTCATGGGCGAGGGAACCGTTGCCTATACCATTTTAACGGTCATGAGTGAGGCGGGGAATGTTATTTTTGCCAACCTGCCCATTATTTTTGCCATCGGCGTGGCCATTGGCATGGCGAAGAAGGAAAAGGCTGTTGCCGCGCTGGCAGGGGTTATCGGCTTCTTCATCATGCACACAGTTATCAGCACCCTGATCGGCCTGACCGGCACCTACTCGCCGGAAACCCTGGCAGCCGCCAACGAAACCGCCAGGGCAGCCGCCTTAGCCGCGAACCAGCCCTTTACGGAAATTGTGGCCAGCCGCCTGCTGCCGTCTGGCTCCATCTCGAGTACCGTCGGGATCGAATCCCTGCAGATGGGGGTATTCGGTGGGATCATTGTTGGGCTCGGCGCAGCAGCCTTAACCAACAAATTCTATAACATCAAGCTGCCGTCTGTGATCTCCTTTTTTGGCGGCACCCGTTTTGTCCCCATCATCACCGCGCTGGTTTACCTGGTAGTGGGCGTTTTAATGTTCTTTGTATGGCCCTATATCCAGATTGGAATCAACGCCATCGGCAATGTGGTCATCAATTCCGGCTACATTGGCACCTTTATCTACGGTTTTATCGAGCGTGCCCTCATTCCCTTTGGCCTGCACCATGTGTTTTATATCCCGTTCTGGCAGACCAGCGTCGGCGGCGTGATGAACGTGGACGGACAGATGATCGAAGGGGCCCAGAATATTTTCTTCGCCCAGCTGGCCAGCGGCAACGTGACCCAGTTCAGCGTAGAGGCCACACGCTTTATGTCCGGTAAATTTCCATTCATGATCTTTGGGCTTCCGGGCGCAGCTCTGGCCATGTACCAGTGCGCCAAGCCAGAAAAACGCAAGCTCGTCGGCGGCCTGCTGTTGTCCGCAGCTCTGACAGCTGTCCTGACAGGGATTACCGAGCCCATCGAGTTCACCTTCCTGTTCGTGGCACCGTTCTTATACATTATTCACTGTGTGCTCTGCGGTCTCTCCTATATGCTCATGCACATTTTAAACGTTGGGGTTGGGATGACCTTCTCCGGCGGTCTCATTGATATGTTCCTGTTTGGTATTCTCCAGGGCAATGACAAGACCCACTGGGTCAATATTGTGCTGGTGGGCGTGGCTTACTTCTTTATTTACTGGATCCTGTTCAGAACCCTGATTAAGAAGTTTAACCTGAAAACACCAGGCCGTGAGGATGACGATGAAGAAACCAAACTCTACACCCGGGCCGACGTCGACGCCAGAAAGAACAGCGGCGCAGAAGGCAGTCCTGCCGTAGGCGTCAGCGATCCTGTTTCAGCCATGATCACAGTGGGCCTTGGGGGTAAGGCGAATATCGAAGATCTGGACAACTGTATAACCCGTTTGCGTACAACGGTCAAGGATTCATCCATTGTCAGGGAAGACCTTTTAAAACAGAGCGGCGCAGCCGGTGTGGTCATCAAGGGCCAGGGCGTTCAGGTTATTTACGGACCGACCGTACCGAATATCAAGTCAAACCTTGAAGAATTCCTGGAAACGCCGGAAGCGGATAACCTGTCGCTGGATGTGGCTGAAACCGAAGCGCCAAAGGCCGGAGAAACGCCAGAAGCTGCTGAAAGGAATGGCACTGTCGAATTTTTCTCAAGCCCCATCGACGGCTGCGTTGCCAGTATCGAGGAAACCCCGGACGATGCCTTCAGCCAGAAAATGCTGGGCGATGGCATTGTGGTATTCCCGACCGGCTCCGAGGTACACGCGCCCTGTGATGGCTCCATTGAGGTGCTTTTCCCCACAGGCCACGCCATTGGGATGAAATCCGCCGACGGCACAGAGCTGCTCATCCATGTGGGCATTGACACCGTTAATCTGGACGGCAAGGGCTTTACCCCGCACGTTGAGCAGGGCGATATGGTCAAGCGCGGCGATCTGCTCCTGACCATCGACCTGCCCTTTATTGAGGCTAACGCCCCGTCCGCGGCTGTGCCCATGATCTTTACCGGTCTGCCGGCGGGCAAGGATATGAAGATTCTGGCAAAAGGCGACGCGACCACTGATATGGATGTTGTCGAAATTGACGGATAAGTGTATAATAGGATAGAAAGCTAAAACAAGACCATCAGCGAACGACAAAAGGAAGGCTCTTTATAATAGGAAAGGCCTTCCTTTTTACAGCTTTGAGAGAAGATACAGAAGGGGGGATACAGCGAGTGTACTGTGTCAAAAAAGTTTTAAATAACAACGCGGTTCTGGCCGTTGACCTCAGACGCAAGGAGGAGGTCATCTTTCTGGGGAAGGGCGTGGGCTTTAACAAAAAAGTCAACCAGCCCTTTGAGGACCCGAAAAGCGTTAAAAAATACCATTTGCAAAAAGAAACCAGCAAAGGCCCTTCAGACAAGCTTATCAGCGCGGTCGATCCAGTTTATCTGGAGATCGCCAATGATATTATCCGTCTGTCCGAGGAAAAATTCAAAGCTGTGGATACCAATATTCTGCTGCCGCTGGCTGACCATATCGCCTTTTCCATTGTCCGTATGAACAGTCGGATGGATCTGTCCAACCCTTTTTCGGAGGATATCCGCTTGCTTTTTGAGGAAGAGTATGCCATAGCCGAAAAGGGTCGGGAGATCATCCGCGAGCGTACCGGTTACAGCATTCCCGACGACGAGGTCAGCTACATTACCCTGTATATTCACTCGGCTCTCAGCGACACTCAGGTTTCCCAGTCACTCAAAATTCCAGTAATCATCCGAGAGAGCATTGAACGGATCGAGAAAGAATGTGGCGTCAGGATCGATATGGGCTCCTTTGCCTACAACCGGCTTTTATATCATATTAAGTGTATGATGGCCCGGGTGCACAATAACGAGAAGCTCAACAGCGATATGATCGAGTTTACAAAGGAAAAATGCGCCTACGCCTTTGAGGTGGCCGGAGAAATCTGTGAAAAGTTATCCCGCGAGCTGGGCGAGCCGTTTACCGAAAAAGAGGTCAGCTACCTGGCCCTGCACATCGAGCGTATCCGAAGCGCTTAACCATAAGAGATGACATGCCGTTTTGACACGTCATCTTTTTTAATGGCCGCGGTGGCTGCGCGCGCTTGTGTTATCCCGGCCTTTAATATATAATTATGCTTAATCTTTAAAAAAGGAGTGATTTCATGGCAGTTGACTTTTATCAAAAGCTTCCTGAAGCTATCAAAGCCTATGAGCCGGAAGCCGTCAGTCTCCGGCGGGCTTTACATAAAATTCCGGAAACGGGCTTTAATGAGCGTGAAACCCAAGCGTTTATTATGGATTACCTTGAAAAGCTGGGCTATACCCCTGAGAAGGTCTGCGATACCGGCGTTGTCCTGTTTATCCCAAGCCTGAACGGGCTGGATGAGACCATCGCCATCCGCACCGACATGGACGGCCTGGGCGTAGTGGAAGAAACCGGGGTGGATTTTGCCTCCGAGCATGAGGGGATGATGCACGCCTGCGGCCACGACGGCCATATGAGCATGGTGCTCCTGGTCGCCAGATATTTGAAGGAGCACCCGGAAGCCCGAGTGCGCAACACGCTGCTGGTGTTCCAGCCCGCCGAGGAGGGACCAGGCGGAGCCGGCCCCATTGTCGAGAGCGGCGTGCTTGAAAAATACAAAGCCAAAGCGATTTTTGGCTACCACCTGTTCCCCTTTGTAGAGGAAGGGCTCATCAGCACCACCCCAGGGCCGATGATGGCAATGACCTCGGAATTTTATATCGATATTCTGGGGAAAAGCGGCCACGCGGCCGACCCGGACCAGGGGATCGATGCCATTGTAGCCACTGCCGATTACATTTCCGGCCTTCAGAAAATCGTGAGCCGGACAGTGAGCCCAAACGACAGCGCCCTGCTGTCCATCGGCACCATAAACGGTGGTACACGGATGAATATTATCGCCGATAAAGTCATCCTTTCCGGTACAGTGCGCTCATTCTCGGAGGATGTCCAGAAGGCCATGAAACAGCGCATGGTGGATATGGCCAGAGGCATTGAGCAGATGTACCATTGCAGGATTGAAATCAGATTTGTCGATATGTACCCTCCAGTGATCAACAGTGAGGTCCTGTTCGACCAGATCTGGCCCCTGTGCGGTGAGGCAGATGAAAAGAAGCTATTTAAAAAGGTGATGCTGGCTGAGGATTTCGCCATGTACCGGAAAGCCATTCCCGGTGTTTTTATGGGCCTTGGCTCCGGCAGCGAGGAGAAGGGCTATACCCAGAACCTCCACACCCACGGCTTTAATTTTGACGAAAAGGTTCTTCTGAGAGGACTTCAGGTTTATATGAATATTCTTACCAAAGCGGGAGAATACACCCTTTAAAGAGAGAGTGAGGAGAAAACAGAATGTATGAGGAATTTGCACAGGTCTATGATGACCTGATGCGCGAAATTGACTATAAGCAGTGGGGGGATTACGTGTTCCGCCTTCTGCTCAATGCGAAAAATGAAGTGAAAAGCGTGCTGGAATTTGGCTGCGGCACCGGTAATATTACCAGCGAGCTGGCCCAAAAAGGCTATGCGGTAACCGCTGTGGATTTGTCCGAGGAAATGCTGACTGTCGCGGATGAAAAAATCGCCGAACAGAACCTGGGAGATGTCCGGTTCTTTATGGGAGATATGAGCAATTTTCAGATCGGCGAAGAATTTGACGCGGTGGTTTCCTGCTGCGACAGCGTCAACTACCTGCCCGACAAGGCGGCGGTTCAGAACTTCATTTATTGCAGCCAGGATGCCCTTAAAAGCGGCGGACTACTCCTTTTTGACATCAACACCCCAGTTAAGTTTAAAGAGGTTATAAAGGACAATACCTATGTCTATGACCTGGACAATGTCTACTGCGTGTGGGAAAATTCGCCGGACTTTGAAGCCGGGCGTATGGACTACGATCTCTCCTTTTTCATAAAAGAGGAGGACGGCCGCTACTCCCGTTACGATGAAAGCCAGAGTCAGTATATTTATACGGTAGAGGAAATTTACCACATGCTCAAGAACGCAGGCTTTATGAATATTAAAATCTACGCTTTTGGCACATTCCTGCAGGGAAGCAACGAATGCGACCGCGTTCAGTTTGTGGCAGAAAAAAAATAATTTTAATTTTTTTAAAATTTGTGTGAAAAAAGTGTTGACAAAGAGTGCGTGCTGCCGTATAATAATGCACGTACTCAAGTTGATGGTCGCTTAGCTCAGCTGGGAGAGCACCTGCC
>OCAG01000082.1_pt1 | contig 121930 bp, 104 predicted proteins | sample 1477111 | NCBI WGS metagenome assembly OCAG01 (sample SAMEA2580288, study PRJEB22360) | human gut metagenome | biome: human gut; feature: human-associated habitat; material: faeces | place: Denmark | collected 2008/2010 | reverse complement strand
ATAAAAAATACAAAAAATATAATTTTAAACAATTGAAATGAGGTTAAATGAAAGGGTGAATGCGTTTTCTGCTATTGCTTTTTGAAATGGAACGCTATATAATGGGGTTGAACAAATGATTATAAAGCTTTGAATTCAAAATTATGTTCAATTCATGTTCAATTTTCCGAGTGCTCAGAAAAATTTCAGTAAGGAGTAAAAGCATATGGCAGATAACGTGTCTTTTAAAGGTGTAATGACCGAACTGATCACGCCATTTACAGAAGACGGACAGGTGGATTACCCTCTGTTAAGGGGTGAGGTAGCGTATCAGCTTCAAAATGGCATAAAAGCGCTGTTTACCAATGGGATCGCCAGTGAATCCCTGTCACTCACGGCAGAGGAGCTGGTTGAGACCACTAAGACGGTCGTGGAGGCAGCCGGGGACCGGGCGCTGGTAATGGGGAACATTGCCTGCCAGACCCTTCCGGAGGCCATGCAGGTTTTAAGGGGCTATGAGGCTGCCGGTGTGGACGCGGTCTGCATCCAGCAGCCCTGTGTTTACAGCATTCCCCAGGAGGAGCTGGTGGCCTATTTTGACGCCATCGCTTCTGCCACGGCCCTTCCGGCAGGCATCTACAACGCTCCGCAGACAGGGAATACGCTGTCGCCGGCGTCGGTGGCGGCCATCTTCAAGCATAATGGCAATATGCAGTTCTACAAGGAGAGCACCATTGACTTTGTGCACATTCAGAACACCATGCGCCTCATCGGGCCGGACCGCCCCATGACGTTTTTAAACGGCAGTGACGCGACCACCTTTTCGGTCATGCAGCTCGGCGGGGCCGGCGTGGTATCCCTGATATCCGCGGTCTTTCCAAAGGCGGTTCTGAAGCTGGTAAACGCCATGGAGGAAGGAGATATTGCAGGTGGACGAGCGGCGCAGAATGAAATTCTGCTCATTCGGGAAGCCCTGAAGACCGGGCCCTTTGTGGCAGGCTACAAATACGCCGCCGGGTTGATGGGTGTGCCTCTGGGGTATATGCGCAGGCCGCTGGCAGAGCTGAGTGAGGACGAAAAAGAAAAGATAAAGACAAGCCTGGAAAAGCTTCGGCTGGTCTGAGTGACGGATTAGAATAACGAAACGAGGTTTAGTATGGATAAAAAACAATTAGCTGGTATGATGGACCACACCCTGCTCAAGGCTGTGGCCACACCGGAGCAGATCGCGCAAATTTGTGAGGAAGCCAGGGAAATCGGCGCGGCGTCGGTATGCGTCAATCCCTGCAATGTAAGACAGGCGGCAGAGCTTCTGAAGGGCTCAGAGGTTAAGGTATGCACCGTTATCGGGTTTCCGCTGGGGGCCAACACCCCGGCCGTCAAAGCCTTTGAGACAGAGGACGCCATCGCGGGCGGCGCCCAGGAGGTGGACATGGTCATCAATGTCGGCGCGCTGAAGGCAGGCGACCAGGATACCGTGTACAGAGACATCAAGGCTGTTGTGGACGCCGCGGACGGCACCCTGGTCAAGGTGATCATTGAGACCTGTTACCTGACCGACGCCGAAAAAACCACTGCCTGCCAGATGGCCGCGAAGGCGGGAGCCGACTTTGTCAAGACCTCCACAGGCTTTGGCACCGGCGGCGCCAACCCGCACGACGTAGCGCTGATGAAGGCCAGCATTCCAGACACCATGCAGGTAAAAGCATCTGGGGGGATGCATGTATGGGCAGACGCCAAGGCCAATATCGAAGCCGGCGCTGACCGTCTGGGCGTGTCGGCCAGCCTGGCGATACTCGACAGCTTTGATGAATAGCATGATTTAAGGGGATCATTTGAGAGGAGATATATGATGAATCATCAAAAGAATACAACGTCCGAAAAACCTGTTATCGCCGTCACCGGCGGCGGTCAGGGGATAGGACGGGCCATTTTGCTCTACTTTACCGAACGCGGCTACAATGCCGCTGTGCTGGATATGAACCTGGAGACAGCCGCTGCTGTGGCTGAGGAATGTAAGGCCAGGGGCGCTGACGCCATCGCGGTCGAGTGCAATGTCACAGACTCCGCGAGTGTCAACGCTGCCTATGATCAGATCGGAGGTTATTTTGGCGGGCGTCTGGACGTCCAGGTCAACAACGCCGGTGTCTTCCGCAGAGAGCGCGTTGAGGACGCAACCGACGACGTGACCGACCTGCTCATCGACGTGAACCTGCGGGGGCCGGTTTACACCAGCCGGGCAGCCATTAAAATCATGAAGGAGCAGGGGCACGGCAGTATCATCAACGCCCACTCCATCCTGGGGCAGTTCCCGGATTTCGGGCTTGGAGTCTACAGCGCCACCAAGGCCGGGCTCTTTGCACTGACCCGCGTGCTGGCCGCGGAGTGCGCGCCCTACGGCATCCGCGTGAACGGCTACGCGCCGTCTGTCACCGACACCCCGATGGTGCACCACATCATTGAGGAGCGTCCTGAGGCCAAGCTGGACCAGATCCCCATGCGCGAATTCGGCACGCCGGACCAGATCGCCAAGATCTGCTGGTTCTTCGCGTCGGATCTCTGTGAGTACACCACCGGGATCAATGTGCCTTGTGACGGCGGCACCTGGGATGTTCAGAGGCCTTTCATGGCCTGGAAGGCCGCCGGAAAGCTTTAAGCGGATTGTGATTTAACAGGAGAGATAGGAGAGTAATACGATGAAAACTGGTTATATCATTGGAATTGATTCGGGGACATCTATGGTAAAGGCCGCTTTGTTTGATATGCAGGGGAATGAAATCTGCGTCGCCTCACGGTCGACCCCGGTGGAGGAGCCACATTTTGGCTGGTCGGAATTCGACATGGACGTGGACTGGAAGGAGGTCGCAGGCGTTATCAGCGACCTCATGGGGAAATGCGGCGTGGACAAGAAGGAAGTGCTGGCCATCGGGCTTGGCGGAAAGGGTGTGGGGGTCTGCTTCCTGGATAAGGACAACCGCCCAGCCCGCAAAGGAATTCTCTGGAACGATGCGCGGTGCGCCGGCATGACCAGGGAATGGATCGAGAGCGGAAAGATGGAGCAGATTTTTGGCGCGACCGCCAACTGGCTGATGACCGGCGATGTGGGTATCCTGCTGCCCTGGATGAAGGAGCATGAGCCTGAGGTGCTGGAACGCACAGCCCACTTCTGCCTGAACACCAACTGGATGTGCTATAATCTGACCGGTGAATTTGGCTCCAACGCCACCGATTTTTATTCACAGATCGACGAAACCCGCACCTACAGCGACAAGGTCATGGAGATTGAGGGAATCCTCGACCTGAAGGACAAATTCCTGCCTTTGCAGGAGCCCTGGGAAATCTGCGGGCACGTTACGGAGCAGGCCGCGCGGCAGACCGGGCTGGCGGCCGGGACACCTGTGGCCTCCATCGGCTGGGATGTTGTCTGCTGCAGTGCCGGCGTCGGCGCGGTGGACGACGGACAGGCCAATATTATCCTGGGAACCTCTGGCGTCATCATGCTGACCATGCCTAAGTTCGCCCACTCACCCATGCTGGGCTGCCAGACCATCCACAATATACCGGGCAAATGGCAGCAGCTCATCGCGCCGCTGACCGGCACGCCGAACAGCGACTGGTTTGTGAACAACTTTACCTGCGCGGATAAGCTGCAGGCCGAAAAGGAGGGACGCAGTGTTTACGCCCTCTTTGACGAAGTGATCGACAAGGTGAACCCGGGCTGTGACGGCACCATCTACCATCCTTATATGAACGCGGCGGGAGAACGCGCGCCCTTTACCAACACCAACGCCCGGGGCAACTTCTTCGGCCTGAACCTCCACAGCGACCGCCATGTCATGCAGCGTGCTGTGTACGAGGGCATGGCCTTCGCCAACAAGCACTGCCTGGACGCCTACACCTACCCGGTAAGCGATATCCGCCTGTCCGGCGGCGGCTCTAAGAGCCCGGTGTGGTGCCAGATCTTCGCGGACATCTGCAACGCGCCCATCAGCCTGCCCGGCGGTACCGAGTTCGGCGCTAAGGGCGTGGCCTGGAACGCGGCCCTGGCGGCTGGCTATTTCGGCAGCTGGCAGGAAGCCTCCGAGGCCTTCTGCAAGGTGGAACGCGTCTACGAGCCCATTGCGAAGAATGTGAGTATCTACGCCGACCTGTACGAGGTCTACAAGGCCATCCCCTACGCGCTGTTCCCTGCCTGGGAAGCGCGGACCGAGTTCCTCAAAAAACACGGCTTCCAGGGATAGCCCTGCGCCCGTAACCCTCTATTACTTATAAACAAAAACCGGCTTTTTCCAAAGCCGGTTTTTTACTCAGAAAGGAGCACCCATGCATTTTTTATGTCTGGCACGCTGCCAGCTTGGTTTTCTGCTGCGCCAGTTCGAGCTGTTTAAGCTGCCCGTGGAAAAACAGAACGAAATTTTGAGAAAGGAGATCGACCTGGTGAGTCGGCAGAGCATCCACATCCATGCCGGGGTTTCCGGTTCCCAGATGTTCCGCCTGTTCTGTGATGCTCTGGGCGACCCTGATCCTCTGAGGGCGGTGCGGAAAAAGCAGAATGGGCAGATGCTGCGCCTGCTTCCCGAAATCCGGCGGGCAGTGGAGCAGAAGGACGACCCGCTGCTGTATGCCCTCAGGGCCGCGGCCAGCGGCAACATTATTGATGTGTCCTTTGCCGACGAGTTTGACGTGGCCGGAGCCCTTGAAAAGAGCATGGAGGAGCCCTTTGCCATCGACGACTACGCGCCGTTCAGAGAACGCCTGCTGGCCGCGGGCACGCTGACGCTGGTCACCGACAACGCCGGAGAGATCGTGCTGGACCGCCTGCTGCTCGAGGTGCTCGGCCAATGGCGCCGGGCGCGCGGGCTGGCGCCGCTGGCGGTAAGCGTGATGGTCAAGGGCGGCCCCATCTATAACGATGCTCTGGAGGAGGACGCGCGGATGGCAGGGCTTGACAGGGAGGGGGAGATCCTGGACACCGGAACCGACTGCATTGGCCTGCACCCCCGGTATATGTCCCGGGAAGCCTTGGAAAACCTCCGGAAAGCGGATATGATCATCCTCAAGGGATTGGCCAATTACGAGAGCGATTTTGGCGGTGAGGATTTTCCTGAAAAGGTGTTTTACCTGTTCCGCTCCAAGTGCGAGGTTCTGTCCGACGCGCTGGGAATCGCCCTCGGCAGCAGTGTGCTGATGGCGCACAGCAGAGAGGAGGAGAAAGAGAATGCCTTACATACAGATCAGTCTTTCAAAGAAATTAACCGATGAGGAAAAGCGGACCCTGGCCGCCGGGGTTGCGGCCCTGGTGCCCATGCTGCCCGGTAAGCCCGGAGACCGGGCCATTGTGCAGATCGACGACGGCCGCAGCCTTTACCGCGGCGGCGAGCCGGCAGCCTGCGCTTTCATGGAGACACGCCTTTACGGCAAAACGCCTGAGCCGTACCTGAGGGCCTACACCGAAAAGCTTTTTGAGCTTTTTGAGGAACAGCTGGGTTATGCCGGAAACCAGATCTATCTCAATATTCTGGAGTTGGACCACTGGGGCTCAAAGGGGAGCTTGCGGTGAGTGTGCATTAAAAAAGAACTGTCCCGAACGGGCAGTTCTTTTTCTGTTTACAGCACGCCCTCCCGCTTCGCCAGGTCAATGACCCGCTCGGCGGTCAGGGAGTCGGTGACCAGGACGTCGATCCAGCCGGCCTTGAGGGCGTAGTAAACCGCACGGGCTTTCTGGCGGCCGACAATGCATGCCAGCACACACTCGGCGTTTTTAATGGCGTCCAGTGAGACGCCGACCGTGCGCTTATCGAGCTCAGGATCGCAGATATTGCCGTTTTTGTCAAAGAAACGGCTGCAGATACTGCCAACGGCCCCCACGTCTTTCAGGCGGGCAATATTCTCATCGTTCAGGTATCCGGCCTGGTAGAGGCAGGAATCCTCATCCGGGGTCGCGATGTTGACAAAGAGCTTATTGCAGGCCTCCACCCGTTCCAGCAGGCTGCGGACCTTGGCGTCGTGCAGGAGGATATCGAGGATGATCGGGCTTTCCACCAGCGCCGGGCAGGGCAGGCAGAAGGCGCTCTCCGCGCCGAGCTTCTGGGACAGGTTGCTGATGATCTCATGGGCAAAGCTGCGGCAGTTGGCGTTGTCAACCGCGCCGGAGAGCTGGACCAGGGAGCAGTCCGGCAGGGCAAAGTCCGGGAATTCCTTGGAGAGCTCAAAGAGCGTCCAGCCCCAGTTCACACCGATATGGTCGCCGGGGTTCAGGAAAGCCTTAAGAAACTGCGCGCCCAGGCGGGCAGTCAGCTGGATGGCCAGCTCCACGTCGTCCTCCGGCACCGAGGCCACACGGGCGCCCTTGAGGTGGAAGGCAGTCAGGAGCTGCTGCTCCATCTCGCTGATGTCGTCGATGGCGTCATCGATGAAAATCTTGACGATGCCGCGTTCCCGCGCTTCCGCCAGCTTTCGCGACACCTTGGGACGGGAAATGCTGAACTGGGTGGCGATTTCGGACTGGGTCCGTCCCTCTTCATAATATAGTTTGGCAATTGCCTGTAGTAAACGCTGGTCTGTGTTCATTGTCCTTATCTCCAATGCATTTTTTCAAAGTGATCGTCTGTTTAATCCTTAGACGATGAACAAAAATGTCCTTTAACCTCTATTATAGATTAAAAGGCTTGTTTTTACAAGCAAAAGAGGAGCGAAAATGAAATTTTGTTCAAAAAATCAGAAAATAGTTATATGGTTTGCGTGATAAAACAGTGATACTTTTTAACAAATAAGGTGAAAATTAAGCATAAAAATATTTGCGTTAAAAAACCGGTTGGAGTCCCAAAAGATTTCTATATCCGGTTATTCTGTAAAACCATTACACAACATATAGAAGCGGATGTAAACGAGAAACATTTTGAAAATAAAAAGTGCATTTACATATTGACAATGATAATTAAGACTGCTATAATTATACTTTACTTTTTGGAGGAATCGTGTTATAATGACTAAGATGTAAATCCACAAACGAGGTGAAGTTCATGCAGAAACAAAAAGCGACAATTATGGACGTCAAGCGTGAGGTTGAAAACTATCGTGGAAAAAGAGTAAAACTGGAAGCCCATAAGAGCAAGAAAAAGCTCTATCAAAAAGAAGGCGTTATTGAAGGGACTTACCCAAGCATCTTTACCGTCAGCGTAAAGGAAGATAAACGGCCGACTCAGAGATTATCCTTCTCATATTCCGATGTCCTCACAAAAAGCGTTAAAATTGCATTAGTAGACGAAGTTGAAGGTGCTTTCAGCTACTAAGTATCCCACTGACATTTTGATTAAACCCGCATAAGCTCAAACGAAGGGGAAGAATCGCGTATTCTTCTTTTTTGATGCCAAATTTTGGCAGTTGAAAGCCCGTAGACGGCGCCCTCGCAGGCGGATGTTAAGTTTTAGACATCCGTCTGCGAGGGCGCCGTTTTATTTGTTTTTCTTTTAAGGCAAAGAGGGTATAATATAAGAATTGCAGAAAGATTGGAGAACAAGTGAATGGAAGAAAAGCTACTGAATATACAGTCGGAGATCGGAAAGCTTAACGCCGTCCTTTTGCACCGGCCAGGCAAGGAGCTTGAGCGCATTGTGCCCAACGTGCTCAAGGAGGTCCTCTTCGAGGATATCCCTTGGCTCAGGCGCATGCAGGAGGAGCACGACGCCTTTGCGGGGGTGCTCACCGGGCGCGGTATCCACGTGTATTACGTGGAGCAGCTGCTGACCGATATTCTGGCTGACGCACAGGTGCGCGAAAACCTGGTGCGTGATGTCATCGACCAGAACCCGTCCTCGGGCAATTACATTGATGGATTTTTGCAGGAATACCTGCTTTCCATGGAGGACTGCAAGCTGGCGGAATCGCTGATCGCCGGCGTGCTCCAGAAGGAGCTGGACCATGTGGAACGGGAGCGGGTGCTCTCGGATTATATCAACGAATCCGAGCCCTATGCCTTTTACATGAACCCGCTGCCAAACCTGTACTTTATGCGTGACCCGGCGGTCACCATCGGCGACGGCATGAGCATCAGTTCCATGGCCACCGAGGTGCGCAAGCGGGAAAGCCTGTACATGCACTACATTTACAAGAATCATCCGCTGTTCGCCTCCTGCGGGGGGAAAACCTATTATGAGTATGACAAATTCTTCTCGGTGGAGGGCGGGGATATCCTGATCCTCAGCCCGACTGTGGTGGCGGTGGGGTGCAGCGAGCGGACCCAGGTGCAGGGTGTCGAGGAGCTGGCAAAGCGGCTGTTCGAGGACAACCCGGCCCTGGAGGGCGTGCTGGCCGTCAAGATTCCCAAGGACCGGGCCTTCATGCACCTGGACACGGTTTTTACCATGGTGGATTACGATAAATTTACCGTGTACCCGGGCATTCTGGACCACGTGGAAACTGTGATGATCCGCCGGGGCAGCAAGGGGCATATGCGCTACGAGCACATCGACAGCCTGCACGACGCCCTGAGACGGGCCCTGAACCTCACGAGCATAAAGCTCATTGAAAGCGGCGGCGGCAATCCGGTGGCCGCGGCCAGAGAGCAGTGGAATGACAGCACCAATACCCTGGCCATCGCCCCGGGGGTCATTGTGGCCTACGGGCGGAATGAGCGCTCCAACGAGGTGCTGGCCGAAAACGGCATTGACGTCATCAGTATTGAAGCTTCCGAGCTGGTGCGCGGCCGTGGGGGCCCGCGGTGTATGACCATGCCCCTTAACCGCGATCCGCTGAAATAAAAAAGCGCCATGAGGGCAAATGATTGCGGGAGCACACGGCCTTTCCTTAACCGTAATAAACAACAAAAATAAGTAAAAACCGCTGATATTGCGCTCAGCGGTTTTTTATTGGCTGAAATTGGTGGCCGCAAAGCGAATTCTATTATATAATAGGGTCAGGTATGGAAGGAGGATCGCATAAAAGGAGAGATAAGAATTGAAAAAGACAAAAATCCTCGGGATTTTACTGTGTGTACTTTTAGCGGTATCCTTTACGGCCTGCGCGAAAACGGACAGTGCCCAGCAGGGAGCTTCGAGCACTGGCAGTGTGGACGGCGTGCTGAAAAGCTACGCGTCCGGAACCCTGGTGGTGACGCGAAATGATGGAAGCGAGCTGGCCTTTGACCTTTCAAAGGCGACCGTCAGCTGCACAAACATGCTGTCCGGTGACAAGGTCACCATTTTATATGACGGCACCATCGAGGGCACGGACACCAGCGGCGTCACCGTGACAGAGATCAAGGACAAGGGCTCCGCCGCGCCGAAGGAGCAGACCATGGTGGGGACGGTCCGGAACCTGACCCAGCACTCCCTCACCCTCAAGGAGCCTGACGGCACCGAGTACAGCTTTAACACCGCGGGGGCACGGCAGGCGTATAAGAACGGCATCGAAAACGGCAACTGGGTTCAGGTAAAATATGTGGGTGAGATCAATGGCACAGATGCCACTGGCGTCAGGGTTCTTGAAATTGTGGACAATGATGAGAACATAAAAAAGGCCCAGGAGCCTGCCAAGGTTGAGATTAAAGCCGCGGACGAAAAGGTGTGGGCCACCGACACCGTACACGTGCGGGAGTCCTACACCACCGATTCCAACGTGCTGGGCGATCTGGCGCCTGGCAATGAGATCACCCGTACCGGTGTTTGCGAAAACGGCTGGTCCAGAGTGAACTACAACGGAAAGGACGCCTTTGTCTATTCCCAGTATTTAACCACCACACAGCCCGCGAGCCCAAGTTCGCCCGCTCCGGCCAAGCCGCAGCCGAGCCCGTCACAGCCGGCGCAGCCAAGCGCCCAGCCGACGCCAAAGCCGACCCCGGTACCCACGCCGGCGCCAGCACCGACGCCAGAGCCGACACCGGCCCCGACACCAGAGCCAACGCCAGCACCGACACCAGAGCCAACACCAGAGCCAACACCAGAACCGACGCCAGAGCCCACTCCCGAGCCTGAGGTCAAGACCCTCACCGGCTATGTGGTGAGCTACGCGGATGGCGAGCTCGTTATTTTCGCCAACGGCGCCGATTACCCGCTGAACGTGACCGATGCCCAGCACAGCTATGTAAGCGGCATCCTGACCGGCAACGAGGTGACCGTCACCTACACCGGCGACCTCCAGGCCTATGAAAGCGTGGTGGTGCTGAGCGTGAGCGATTCAGAGCTGAACGCCGGCGACCGGTCTGTGATCACAGGCGTGATCGCGTCAGCCTCCATGAATACTCTGGATCTGACCACAGACGACAACACCGAGATCATGTTTGAGACCATGAACGCAGAGGTTAACAGCCAGAACTACCAGGTGGGGGCCCGCGTCAGCGTGACGCTGGACCTGTCCCAGAGCGTGGACACCTCCAACATCTTCCACGCCTTAAAGGTGGACGACGCACAATAGCAGACACAGGCGAACGTATGGAGCCGTCCGCCTGATTCATAAAAAGCCCGGGCCCGCACCCGGGCTTTTTTGTGATTGGAGGAGAGGAAACCACTGCTTAAATTCTTGAAGGAATCTTGAACTTTTATTTCCTGAAAACGTGTTAAGATAGAATAGAAGTATATTCAGAGTGTAGACAAATGCTGTCATTAACAGGCAAAGCGTTAAAAAGAGGACGATTAATTGAGAATGGAGAATTGAAAATGGAGAATGAAAGGCCCCTTTTGCTACCGCAAAAGCGATTAAGACAGCGACCTGTGGCCTCTATTTTATTCAAAATGCGCAGCATTTTGTTCCTCTAATTCTCCATTCTGCATTCTCAATTCTCCATTGAAATCGTCTCTTGCTTTAACTTTACAACGATATTTTGACTTTGTCTATAGACTGAAATATATTCTATCTATCTTTAGGAGAAATATTGGAGGTAAAAATGTCAAAGAAATTGAGAACACGCCTGGCGTCAGCCCTGTCAGCGGTGATCATCCCCGTGACGCTGGTCTGCTCGAGTGTGCCGGCCCTGGCGGCGGGCACAGCCGGAAGCCCAGTGGCGGATACCGCCGCCGTTGAGAGCAGCGAGATCGCTGATAAAGCCGCCGAAGCGCTTGAGAACAGCCTCATGCTGCCCGAGATCACCAGGGCGCTGGAGGAAATGGACGGAGCCCCGGCGGCTGAAGCGCCCGCGAAGGAAGAAGCCCCGGCGGCTCAAAATAAGGCTGATGAGGCCCCTGCGGCAGGAGCGCCTGTGTGCACCGTGACAACTGGTGCTCAGAGCCGCCAGGCAGGCGCGGACGTCACCTACGGTACCCTTGAGGAGGCCTTCGCTTCCATAAAAGACGGCCAGACCGCGACCATCACCTTAACCGGGGACGCGGTGGTAGAGGGTACCATCGTGGTTCACGGCAGCGTGACCCTGACGGCCAACGGGGATTATACTGTGAGCTTAAGTGCGGACACATCATCGAGATCGTTTTTTACCCTTTATGATGAAAATCAGCTGACCGTTGACGGCGCGGGCCACAGCATTACCCTGACAGCGCCGGAAGGGGTCGATGGCATCATCAATGTCAGGATGAACAGCGTCTTAAGCCTGAAAGCTGGCACCACACTGGAAAACTGCAGTATTAACGCGAAAAACAACGCCATGCTGAACATCACAGGCGCGGCGGTCACCGGAACATCAGACGGGGAGACTCCGGCACTCGTGGGCGTTTCGGACAGCGCGGCCCTGAAAGCCACGGGCGCGGCCCTGCCGATCGTGGGTATCTTAGATGAGTGCGCCGCTTCTTTTGACGGCTGTGAGGTATATGGCATTGCGAGCCTCAGCCCAAACGTGCAGGTACACGGCTCGTCTGTCGACATCATTGAAAACTACGGCTCGGAGCTGCTGATCAGCGACTCGTCGGTCGATAACCTGTTAAACGTCATGCTTGCCGCCCAGGTTACCCTGGCCGGCAAAACCGACATTGCGTACATCATGCTCGCAAAGAAACCCATCATACTGGCTGAGGATTTCAGCAGCAGCGTAGTCAGCAGGGTGTATGCGGCCTATCCGCTGATATTTGAGAACCCGGCCGTGCTGGCTGTTGCGGCGTCGGGCGCGCTGAGCGAGACGGCTGCTAACAGCTTTTGTTATTTCTTTGAGGATGGCAGTGACCCTCAGACCTACACCCCCTATCTGAAAGACGGCAGGCTGGAAACCGCCAGAGTGCTTGAAACATACGTGTCGGTTAATATCGAGCATAACAGCTACCCTTACACCGGCAGAGACCCGCAGGCCGAAGGCGGTCTTGGCAAGGTCACCATCACCGTGAAAGACGAGGACGATAAGGTGATCACGCCGGCCGAAGGCAAGCTGACCACCACCTACACCCATTATATGGACGTGCTCCAGACGCCGCCGACCCAGCCGGGGGATTACACGCTCAACGTGAGCTACGCTGGCGAGGAAGACCGCGCTGCCCAGACCATCACCTGCGGAAGCTCAGGCGCAGTGGGTTTCATCATCACAAGAGCTGAGCTGAAAGGCGATTTCGCGAACTTCCCGTCTGAGATTTCTGTCTCCCAGGGCAGTGTGCGCGCGGATTTCAGGCCCGCGGAGGGCATCGACGCGGCTCTGCTCAAGCTTAATTACACCTGGACCCTCACCGATAAAGACGGGGCAGCCACCACTGTTCCGGGCGACACCCTGGAGCTGACCAAGGCGGATATCGGCAAAACCGCGCAGGTCTCTGTCGAGGATACCAGCGGTTTTTATTATGGCGAAATCACCAGCAGCTCCTTCACCATTGGCAGAGTAGCTACCGGCGTCCGGATTGACGGGCTGAGCTATGATTCGGGTTCCAATTACTTCGAGTCAAACGACGCCCTGCAGGCGCTGCTGGCAAAGGACAGGGCTGTTATTGTGACCTACCTGGACCCGGAAGGCTATAAGAATATCGCTTACGACAAGGATGAAATCAGCCTGAAATACTACAGTGTTGATGATGGTAGGCTTTTGGACAGAGCGCCCACCGAGCCGGGAACCTACAGCCTGAATGTTGCCTTCACCCCCAATGACGCCCATCAGGCCCAGGATCTTCAGTTCACCAGCGTCTCCTACACCTACACCCTGATGATGCCCACCACCACAGAGATCAACGCTTCAGCCCTCAAGGGCAGCTACGACGTGTCCGATACCCAGAGCCTGGACAAAGACATGATCAGGGCTACCACCGTCAGGGATAAAGACGGCCGGGTCATTAAGCTTGACCAGGACAGCGGCCTGCTGAGCTTTGAAGCCTACACCGACGCAGAGGGCAAAAACATCGCCCAGACTCCCGCGGCGGGCAGCTACTACGTTCGCGCGTTCTACAACCGGGACGGCCGGGAAAAAGCCCATATCGCGAGCAGCAGCGAGCTGGTGAAAATCACCCTGACCCAGAAGGCCGGGCCGGACAGCGGCACCACTGCGGACACCACCACGGGCACCACCCCGGGCAATCCGGCAACCGGGACGCCCTACAGCGCAGGCTTGTCACTGGTACTGCTGGCAGCGCTGGCAGGCGGCTCCGCACTGGTTCTTAAAAAACGCGGCTAAACAATAAAAACCCACTGTGGCGTGAGCCGCAGCGGGTTTTTTAACATTTTAAGTTATTGGCAGGGAATCCCTGTTCAGCTTGGCGCCGTAGATGTATAAGCCTGGAACCACCAGACCGAGCAGTGCGTATAGAATCCCGGAAAAGGTGAAGCCCGCTCCGGCCATGTTGACAATGGCGGCGAGGATGGAAATAATTAAGACAACAATACCGATTTTAAAGCATCCGTCCGCCTTGTCAGATTTATTACAGCCCTTGATGCCCATCACGCCCGCGACCAGCTGGATAATAGCGGCGATCAGATAGATAACGACGATGAGTGTTACCGAAACAGCGCCGCTGCCAGCGCCCTGGTCCACAACGGCAACTCCCATCAGCAGCGCGAGCAGCCCATAGCATAAAACACCGATAATGCCGCCGATCAACAGCAGAATACCGGTTACCTTCAAATAAGTTTTACCTTTCATCATTTTAACTCCCTTGATAAAGTATTTTAAGTGTTTGCGCACTTATGTTTGATTATAAATCACCATTAATAGCTAAACAAGCTTTTTACCGATAACGTCTTTTTTTTACCGCATTCAGAGCGGATCAATCTGAAGGCCCGAACAACTGCAAACGATAAAGCATTGCTTAAACGCGGTGGTTAGGGTAAAATAAAGGCAAATAATGACGATAAATGAGGAGGAATTCCGATGGGGATTAATTTAAAGGGCCGTAGCTTCCTGACATTAAAGGATTTTACGCCAGAAGAAATAAACTTTATGTTAGACTATGCCGCCGCGCTGAAGAAGAAGAAAAAAGAAGGCCGTCCGGGCAGGCTGCTCGCCGGCAAAAACATCGTGCTGCTGTTTGAAAAAACATCCACCCGTACACGCTGCGCCTTTGAGGTCGCGGGCTTTGACGAGGGCGCCTGCGTGACCTTCCTGACCAACAGCCAGATGGGCAAAAAAGAATCCATCGAGGACACCGCCAAAGTGCTGGGCCGCTTTTACGACGGCATCGAGTTCCGCGGCTTTAAGCAGGAAACCGTGGAAGCGCTGGCAGAATTCTCCGGCGTGCCAGTATGGAACGGCCTGACCGACACCTACCACCCCACCCAGATTTTAGCCGATATGCTCACCATCCAGGAAAACTTTGGAGAGCTGGCAGGACGCCGCCTGGTCTATGTGGGCGACGCCCGCAACAATATGGGCAACTCCCTGATGATCGGCTGCGCCAAGCTGGGCATGCACTTTGTGGCAGTGGCGCCCAAGGTGTTGTTCCCGGAAGAAAGCCTGGTGGCAGAAATGCGCGCCATCTGTGAGGAAACCGGCGGCAGCATTACCCTGACCGACGATATTAAGACGGGTGTGAAGGGCGCGGACGCCATCTACACCGATGTGTGGGTCTCCATGGGCGAGGAGGACCAGATGGCAGAGCGCATCAAGCTGCTGGCGCCTTATCAGGTCAACGCGGAAATGATGGAAGCCACCGGCAACCCGGACGTGATTTTCCTCCACTGCCTGCCGTCCTTCCACGACCTGAACACCGATGTGGCAAAGGACGTGCACGAACGCTTTGGCCTGACCGAGCAGGAGGTGACTGATGAGGTATTCAGAAGCCCTGCTTCCAAGGTCTTTGACGAAGCCGAGAACCGCATGCACACCATCAAGGCTGTCATGTGCGCCACCCTGGCCACCAACCAGGTCGATGCTGACGGAAAGCCAATCGTGGACTGAAATGAATGGAGAATGCAGAATTGAGAATGGAGAATTATTGGAATAAATCCGCACAGCGGATTTAAGTTTTAATCAAATTTGTCTTTGACAAATTTGGACCTTTAATTCTCCATTCTGCATTCTCAATTCTCCATTTTGTCATTTATACTGACTCCAGCTGATTAAGAAAGGGGAAAAAGAATGGAAATACAAAACATCACCAAACTGCAGAACGGCTCAGATATCCGCGGGATTGCCATGGAGGGGGTTGAGGGCGAGAGCATTAACCTGACGCAGGACATGGCCATGAAGATCGCCTACTCCTTCAGCAAATGGCTGAAGGCGAAAACCGGAAAGGACAGCCTGAGCGTGGCTGTGGGCCGCGACAGCCGGCTGACCGGGCCGAACCTGGCACAGGCCGTCTGCCTGGGACTGGTATCGGACGGGGACCATGTGTATGACTGCGGCATTGCCACCACGCCAGCCATGTTCATGACCACCCTGGACCCGGAGATGGACTGCGACGGCGCGGTCATGATCACCGCCAGCCACCTGCCCTTTAACCGCAATGGCATCAAGCTGTTTACCAAAGACGGCGGCCTGAACAAGGAGGACATCGCAGAGATCCTCGAACAGGCGGAAACCATCGTCACCGATTTTAAAATCGGCGGCAGGCGTGAGGACTACGCCTTTATTCCCAGGTACGCGGCCAACATTGTTGCCATGATCCGCGAGGCCACTGGGGAGGAAACACCTCTTAAGGGCGCACGCATCATTGTGGACGCGGGCAACGGCGCGGGCGGCTTCTTTGCCGACGGCGTGCTGGCCCCGCTGGGCGCCGATACCAGGGGCAGCCAGTTTCTGGACCCGGACGGACACTTCCCGAACCACATCCCCAATCCGGAGGACCCGGACGCCATTGACGCCATCTGCCAGGCGGTGATTGACAGCAAGGCCGACATGGGCATCATCTTTGACACCGACGTGGACCGCTCTGCCGTCATCGACGAAAAGGGCGACGCCATCAACCGCAATGGCTTCATCGCCTTTATTGCCAGCATGCTGCTGGAAAAATACCCGGGCACCACCATCGTCACCGACTCCGTCACCTCCACAGGACTGACCGAGTACATCGAGGGCCTTGGCGGACACCACCACCGCTTTAAACGCGGCTACAAGAACGTCATCAATGAGGCGGTCCGCCTGAACGAGCACGGCGTGAAAACCCACCTGGCCATGGAAACCAGCGGTCACGGGGCCATCAGGGAAAATTACTTCCTGGACGACGGCGCTTACCTGGTCACCATGGCGCTCATCAAGTTCGCCCAGCTGCACCGGGAGGGCAAGCCGCTCTCTGTGTTCCTGAAGGATCTCAAGGAGCCCGCCGAGGCCAGAGAGTACCGCTTCAAAATCACGGCGGAGGACTTCAGGGCCTACGGCCAGGAGGTGCTGGACGGCTTCCGTAAATTCGCGGAGGAACAGCCAGGCTGGACCATTGTGGAGCCCAATTTTGAGGGCATCCGTGTGGACTGCGGTGAGGATGCCGGCAACGGCTGGTGCCTGATGCGCATGTCCCTCCACGACCCCATCATCCCGTTAAACATCGAGTCTGACGAGGTGGGCGGCTGTGAGAAGATTAAGGCGGCCATCGATGTTTTCCTCAAGGATTACGCAGAGCTGCAATAAAAAAAGGGCCATTGGCCCTTTTTTAGATTGTAGGCAAAGTTAAAAGATGGCTGCTAGATTAAAGCAAGAAGCAATTTCAATGAAGAATTGAGAATGCAGAATGGAGAATGACGGTGAGTCCAAAGTTAGAATAACTTTGGGGCACGAACCTACGCTTTTTCGGGGGACGGAAATTCGTCTCCTGCTTTTATCTGTTTCAACTCATTCATAAAATACGATTTGATCCCGTCCCTGCCGCTTGGCCTCGTAAAGGGCCGTATCGGCCCGGTCGTAAAGCTCCTGGAAGCTTTTGCCGTGGGCGGGGAAGAAGGCGATACCGATGCTGATGGTGAGCGGGGTGTTGGTCAGGTCCAGATTATAAAGCCGGTCCCTCAGCACGTTCAGGCGTTCTCTAATAATGGCCGTGTCGGACAGTCCGCGCATGAAGATCATGAACTCGTCGCCGCCCAGGCGGCCGGAGAAGTCATTGCTGCGCAGGCAGTCCTTCAGGGCGGCAGCCACCTCGATGAGGACAGTGTCGCCGAACTGGTGGCCGTAGGTGTCGTTGAGCTCCTTGAAATGGTCGATGTCCAGAATGATGAGGGCATGGCTGGCGGCTGTGCCGCGGCGCAGCACACGGCCAAGACGCTTGACCAGCGTGGCGCGGTTATAGAGGCCGGTGAGCGGGTCGGTCTGGGAGAGGCGGCGCAGCTCAAGGGACCGCCGCTTTTCGCTGTCCACATCCTGGATGAGCACAAAGAGACGCACAACGCCAACAAAGGGGTCGTCCACCATCTGAGCATCAGCCCTGGCCCAGAAAACGCCGCCTGCCCGGTTGTAACGGCGGTAATCAAGGGAGAGCTCGTCATTGCCCGCGCGGTGTTTTTCCAGCAGGTGGTCACGGTTAAAGAAACGCACGAATTTCTTGCGGTCCTCGGGCACGGTGTACAGGTCGGCGGTAAACTGGGCCAGAGAGAGGAGGCTGTGGGTATAACCTGTGGGAATATCCCCCTTGGTCTGCCCCTCATATTTTTCAAGGACGTCGGCGGTCAGGTTGAACTCGTAGTAGGCGATGCAGTTCTCACGCTTCTGCTCATAGGTCCTGGCCCACCGCTCGTAGGCCACTTCGCGCTCGTGCAGGTCGGTGCTGTCAAAGTAGGTGAGGATGGCGGTGATGGGACTGCCGTCAGTGTCATAGACCAGTGAATAATCCGCGTTGAACCAGGAGTAGGCATTCTTTGTGGTGGTGCGCAGCTTGACCGAGGTGTGGCCCTCGGGCCTGCCGTCCAGTATGTCCTTAAAAAAACGCGCATAATCCGCGGCGCTCTCCTGAGCCACGATACCGCTTTCGATGGCGCCGTCCGGGACATCGCGTGTGCTCTCGGGCAGGCCCAGCAGCCGGGCGGCCTCGCCGGTGCGGGTCAGGGTTCTGGTCCGCAGGTCATACCGGCCGATGAATTTGTCGGAGTGGCGCAGGGCGATCCGGTTTTCTTCCTCACTGATGCGCAGGGCCTCCTCGGCGGCCTTGCGGTCCGTGATGTCAAAGACCGCGCCGAAAAGGGTGTCCTCCTGGGGGTTGTACTGGCAGCGGACCAGCACCCAGATGGCTTTGCGGTCAATGGTCACGCAGTGGTTTTCCAGCTCAAAGGCGTAAACGCCCGTGTCGATGTAGTGGCCGATCTTCTGGCGGAGCTGAGGATACTCATTTGGCATGACAATGCGCCGGCAGTTTGTAAAGCCCGCGGCCTCGGCGCTCTCCCGGGTGTAGCCATAGGTCTGGTAGAAAAAACTGTTGGCGTACAGCAGGGTCAGATCCTCATCGGTCAGGGTTTTGAACACGCCGCAGGGCACCCGGTCGGCGTTGCTGGCGCTCTGGCTGCGCTTCAGGTACTGGAGATCCGCAAACTGGCAGAGGATAACAGCGGGTGTGTCATCGGGCCCTGAAACCAGCTGGCAGGAGGCGCAGACCCAGGTCAGGCCGCCCTTAGAGTCCGCCAGCCGTTGGCAGGTGCGTGCGGTCTCGCCGGGTTTAAGGTGGTTTAGGAACTGTTTAAAAGCGGGAAGATCTTCCTCCTCCATATAGGACGCGAGGGAACCCGGCAGTGCGCTCACACCCAGAAAGTCCATGAGGCTGGGGTTCAGGTAGCGCGGGGTCAGGGCGTCGTCTGACTGGAAGCAGGCAATGCCGTCGGAGAGCAACTCAGACGCTGCGGCCGTTATGATATTGGGCGTGTACGGGGGTTTTGCTGCCATGAGCGATTCTCCTTTAAAATTGATTATTTTATCTATTCTATCATTTTTCCCGATTAAAAACAATACAGTCCGCTATACCAAAAAGTAATGCTGATACAATATCGGTAAAAATCACAGCAGCTTACTGAGCTCCTGCAGCATGAGCGGGAGGTCCAGCGGCTTGGCGAGATGGCCGTCCATTCCGGACTCCCGGGCCTTTTCGATGTCAGCCGCGAAGGCGTCGGCAGTCATTGCGATGATGGGCACAGCGCGGGCGTCGGCCCGGGGCAGCGCCCGGATCTTCTGGGTGGCCTCATAGCCGTTCATGACAGGCATCTGCACGTCCATGAGGATCAGGCTATAGTAGCCAGGCGGGGACTGGGCGAACTTTTCGCAGCCCTGGATGCCGTCATCAGCGCACTCCACAATGGCGCCGGCCTGGGAGAGGAGCTCAACCCCGATCTCCTGGTTGAGCGCATTGTCTTCTACCAGCAGGAACCGTCTGCCGCCAAAGTTGTACTGGGGCTTCTTTTCTTTATCAGCGATGGGGCTGTTTTCTGCATAGATCAGCCGCTTGAGGGTATGGCAGAGGGTGGATTTGAACAGGGGCTTTGAGATAAAATCGTTGGCGCCGGCGCTCAACGCCTCTTTTTTTATGTCGGCCCAGTCGTAGGAGGAGGCGATAAGAATGGGGAGCTCTTCCCCGATTCGAGCACGGATCTGGCGGGTGACCTCGAGTCCGTCGACGCCGGGCATCTTCCAGTCCAGGATCAGGACGTCGAAGCTTTGTCCGGCATCGTGGGCGCTTATGATCTGCCGAACCGTGTCCTCGCCGTCCTCGGCACACTCGGCGTCAATGCCCAGTGCGTCCAGGGTCTGGGCGGCATACTCGCACATGAGCTCGTCGTCGTCGGCAATGAGTACCCGCAGGGGCGGCAGCGCTGGGTAGCAGGCTGGGTTCTCCTCGATGTGCAGGGAGAGGTAGACCACAAAAGTGCTGCCTTTGCCCTCAGCGCTGCGGACCGTGATACGGCCGCCCATCATGTCCACGATCCGTTTGGTGATGGCCATGCCCAGGCCGCTGCCCTCAGTCTTATCCACCCGGCTGTCGCGCTCCCGTGTGAAGGAATCGAAGATGTGGGTCATAAACGCATCGGTCATGCCCATGCCGGTGTCGGCAAAGGTGAAGCGGAACTGACCGCAGCCCTCACGGGCAGCGGGAAATTCCTCCAGAGTCAGAGTGATGCTGCCCTCTTCGGGTGTAAACTTGACCGCGTTGGACAGGATGTTGATAAAGATCTGCTTGAGGCGCAGTGGGTCTGCGTAAAGGTGCTCGTGCTCTACGCCAAAGGTTCGGATAAACAGGTGCTGGCGCTTCTCGGCTGCGGCGGGCTGGATGATGGCCACGATATTCTCCATGAAATCGGGCAGGGAGAAGGCGCTGTTGCTCAGGGCCATGCTGCCGCTCTCGATGGCGGACATGTCCAGCACGTCGTTGATGAGACCGAGGAGGTGCTGGCTGGAGAGGGCGATCTTGTCGAGGCAGTTTTCCACGCGGCCTGGGTCGTCGAGGTGTATTCTGGCGATCTCGGTCATGCCCACAATGGCGTTCATGGGCGTGCGGATATCGTGGCTCATGCTGGACAGAAAGTCGGACTTGGCGCGGCTGGCCTGCTCGGCGGCGGTCAGGGCCTCCTTGAGCTCAGCGGCCTGTGCCTCCAGCTTTTGCTGCATTTCCCGGAGCTCGGTCACATCGGTGATGTCGATGAAGATGGCCAGGTAGATGGGCTCCTGGTTCTGCCAGTCCACGCAGGAGGCGTTGACCTGGAGCCTGGCCTCGCGGCCATCCACACCTTTGACGGTGAGGCCCAGGCTGATGGGCTGGCCGGACAGGATTTTCTCGCGGCTGGCCTCGATGGCCTGCTGGTTTTGAGCGTAGTTCTGCAGAAAAAGCGGGTCTGCCCCGGTGTCCCAGCAATCATCACCGAAGAAGGCGGTGTAGCGCGCGTTTGCCTCCAGAAGGGTGAGCCCGAAGTCTTTGTCAATGTGAAACTTGGCCACAAAGCCGGGCAGGGCGTTGTAGGTGACGGTCTGGGCCTTCTGCATGAGCACCAGGTCGTTGATGTCAGTCATGACGGTGTAGGAGACCTGATAACCGTCGATGTACTCGTCGGCAAAGGTAGCCACCATGCGCACCCAGACATATTCCCCGTCTTTTTTGGGCATATGGGAGATGTGAGTGTAGCCGCCCTTGCTGCCCTCAATGGCGTCCATGACTACCTCAGTGAGCTTTGCGAGCTCCTCCTGATCGTCGGCGTAGTAGGTATCGCACAGGTTGTTGTACCGGGCCTCATATTCGTCCTTGTCCCAGCCGATGAGCTCGTAGTAGAACTCATTGGCCCAGACCAGGGTAAAGTGCTCGTCCAGCAGGTGCTTGCTGACGCTCACGTGCATCAGGCTCATGAGGGTGTTATACTCATAGCCTGCAATGCGGTTTTTTTCTTTAGGGTCGTATTCCATGTCTGTTCCTTTCAGTGTTTTCTTTATCGATATACATGCGTTTATCCGCCGCCTTGATGAGCATATCTGCGCTTTCGTACTCGCCGCTCTGGGCCAGACCGTAGCTGATGGACATGTCAAAGGGATGGCCGGGCATGTGGCTGCGGGCCCGCAGGCTGCGGTTCACCCGGTCCATGCGGCTGCCAATAATGGCGGGCGGAAGATCGGGAAAGAGCAGGACAAACTCGTCACCTCCGTAGCGGAAGAGTGCGTCCGCGTCCTGCCGGCAGGCGCCCCACAGGGTCTGAACCACAGTGAGCAGGTAGAGGTCGCCCAGCTCATGGCCCTGAGTGTCGTTGACACGCTTCAGACCGTTGAGGTCCACAAAGCAGAGGCAGAAGGACTTTCCAGCCTCCAGCCACCTGGTGATAACGGTCTCGGCCCTCTGCCGGTTCGGGCACCTGGTCAGCGGATCGGTAGAGGCAATGCGGCTCAGCTCCAGTTCTTCCTTCTTTTTGCGCTTCAGCGCCTCGCGCACCTCCCGGTTGAGTACCCGGTACTGGCTCAGGCGGCTGATACGGGCTGCGTAACGGATGGCCAGGTACACGCCGATCAGGGAAAAGACGCAGGACTTGACGCCCCACAGCTTGAGCACCAGGATATTGCCGGGCACCGAGTAGATGAGCAGGTTGAGCACCAGATAAAGGTAGATAGCCAGACACAGCTGAATTAAAAACCGTTTGCGGGCCGGGTCCTGAAAGATGACCCGCGGGTTGTCCATGTGGGCGTCGAAATGCCGGGCGATTTGGAAATAGAGCCCGGCGGCCAAAAATCCCAGGCCTACTGGGTACTGCTTGAGGTTGGTGCTTTCCCGGATGTTGTTGCTGAAGCTGACGAGGGGCAGGTCAAAGGCTGCGGCCAGCACACACCGGAACAGAATATTTAAGGACAGGCCGATGATCATGGAGAACAGCGCGAGAATAAAGCTGTCGCTCAGGCGGCACCGGAAAAAACAGCGGATCTCGATGAACTGCAGGGTAAACACCAGCAGCCAGTTGATGACCAGGTGCAGCTGCAGGATCGAGCACACAACGAACAGCGCGTAGTTAATAAAAAAGGCCAGCACAATCCAGCGCTTTTTAACCGGCCTTTGCAGAATGGACGCCGCGTAGAGGAAAAAGAACCAGTTCTGGTAAAAATAAATAGCGCTGATGATAACGAGTGGGGCTGGGTTAAGGCCGGTCATGCCTGCACCTCCTTTTTGCGCCTTGCGCTTTTATCCTCGTACATGCTGAGGTCGGCCTCCCGGATGAGCGCCTCCCGGGGCTTACTGGTGCCCGTAGGGGCTTCGGAAACGCCAAAGCTGAAGGACAGGGACCAGTTTTCACAGCGCGCGGCCTCGAGCCGTCTCCGGATGGTCAGCAGCCGGGCCCTGGCGGCCCCGGCGGTGATGCCGGGGAACAGGACCATGAACTCGTCGCCGCCGATGCGGGCAAAGACGTCCTCCCGGTTCAGATTTTCCGAAAACCTGGAGGAAAAAGCCTTCAGATACTGGTCGCCGGCCAGGTGGCCGAAGCTGTCGTTGATGGCCTTCAGTCCGTCCAGGTCAATGTAGGCCAGCGCGAAGGCCTCGCCGCGGCTCAGGAACAGCGCCAGGTAATCGAAGATGTAAAGCCTCGTGTAGGCCCCGGTCAGCGGATCACGGTAGGCGGTGTCCTTCAGGGCCTCGGTGCGCGCGGTCTGCTGCTGCATGGTGGAGGTGAGCAGAGTGTGCTCGTGCTCCAGATAGTTCTCCTGATTGATAATGCTGATCTGATTCATGAAAAAGCCCACCATCATGAGCAGCAGGGCGTTGCTGCCCACCAGAAACAGGGATACCACGGTGGTGGGCAGGTCAAAGAGACAGGCGCCAGCGTCCGCCAGAACGAAGACGACCCCCAGAAAGGTAAACTGGATAAAGAGCCGGGATTCCTCGGAGCCGTAAATATCCTTGAAGACGGCCAGCGCTTCAGCGTGGCGGCTTAGAAACAGTTCAGTGATGAGATTGCAGAGCAGCAGTGCCGCCAGACAAGTGGTCCGGAGCAGCGGATTGGCGAGCAGGGCCTGCACGTTCATGCCCAGCGCGAAGGATAAAAGGCCGATAAGAACCAGACAGGCGGCGCAGGTATACAAAAAGCTTTCGTTCACAGCTGCCCAGTTCTGCCGGTCTGTGTCGGGAAAATGCAGGAGCTCGCAGATCTTAAGGCCATAGAGCAGCAGAAAAAACAGGGGCAGGGGCAGATTAAACACGGCCATGATCAAAAACAGGGCGCACAGGCACAGGCCAAGAACCGGCCACCAGTAGTGAAGGGGAATGGCGTCCTGCTTCAGAGCACTCAAGAGCCCCCAGCTGGCATGGGCGTAGAGACCTGACAGCAATAGAATGAGCAACAGCATTAAAGCGTTTGGAATTTCGGTCATGGGATCACTCCTTTATCACACAGGCCAGAGGGCTCTGTCTACAGATTAAGCCTTTTCGGAATCAGCGGCGCCAAAGGCCAGGGCCTCAAAATCCGGGATGGGCACCGGGCGGGAGAACACGTAGCCCTGCACCATGTCGCACCGGGCCTCCTTCAGGAACGCTGTCTGGGCCGGGGTCTCCACGCCCTCGGCCACTGTGGACATGGAGAGCTTTTCGGCCAGGTCGATGACCGAGGTCACCACATCGCGCTCCCTGGGGTTGTCGGCGTTCTGGGAGGTGAAAAAAGCGCGGTCCAGCTTGAGGGTATCCATCCGCAGGTCCTTGAGCAGGTTTAAGGAGGAGTAGCCGCTGCCAAAGTCGTCCATGGAGCAGCGGTAGCCCCGCCGGTGGATCTGATCGATGACCTGGAAGAGCGCTTCAGGGTTGGTGAAAACCAGGGTCTCGGTGAGCTCGATCTCCAAAAGCTCCGGCGGCACACCGTACGCCTTGCGGATGGCCTCGTAGGCGTCCAGAAAATCCGTTTTCGCCAGGTGCGCCCGGGACATGTTCACCGAGATGGGCACAGGGGTAATGCCTTCATCCAGCCACCGGCGCAGCAGGCTGCAGACCTGGTCGAACACGTACAGGTCCACCTCTACGATAAAGCGGTTTTTCTCAAAGAAGGGGATAAACTCATCGGGCGGAATGAGGCCGCGTTCCGGGTCCTGCCAGCGCACCAGGGCTTCAGCACCGGATATGGTGTCATCCTTTAAGGACAGCTTGGGCTGCAGGTAGACCACAAACTCGCCGGCGTTCAGGGCGTCCTGCATGCGGTTCTCCATGTCCTTTTCCCGCATGAGTTTCAGGCGGTCCAGGTCGGAGTAGAACTGAAAGGCGAACAGGCGGCTGTCGTTTGTGTCCTTGACGTTCTTTAAGGCCACGTTGGCCCGGTCCAGCTGCTGGGTGAGCGGCAGGTTCGGGTCCAGCACCGGGTAAATGCCAAAGGCCAGGGAGAGAAAATACTTGCGCTCCTGATCCTCGTTAAAGCGGTTGATGTCGTGGGCCATGACCGACAGCCGGTTGATGATTTTGCGTTTGTCCGTGTTGTGCAGCAGCAGGCAGAAATTATCCGCGGCGGTGCGGCACAAAAACTCGCCCTCCTCCAGATTCTGTTTAAGCACCTCGTACACATAGCGCAGGGTCCGGTCCCCCATCTCGATGCCAAAAAGGTCGTTGATGAGCTTGAATTTGCGGATGTCTGCCGAGACAAGCACATAGTCCCCGGGCGCGCTCTCCAGAATGGCGCCGCCGGCGTCCATATCAAACTTAGTGCGGTTGGGCCCCCGGGTCAGCGGGTCCACAAAGGCCAGCTCCAGCAGCTTGGCGTTGCTGCGCTGCAGGGCCTGCTCCTGCTCGATGTAATCGGTCATGTCGGTCATGACCGTGTAAGCCACCGGGTAGCCGTTGATGGTTTCGTCGGTAAAGACGCTTACCAGCTTGATCCACATGGGGCGGCCGCTTTTGTGGATCATGCGCGCCAGGGTCTCATAGCTGGTCTGGCCGGCGTCCACAGCCTTTTCAACCGCCCGCACAATGGATGCCCAGTCCTCGGGGTTGTTTTTGAAATAGAGGTCGCACTTGTTGTGGTAAAGGGTTTCGTACTCTTCCTTCGGGTAGCCGATGATCTCATAGTAATAGGGATTGGCCTCGACCACTGTAAAGTGCTCATCCATTAAATGCCGGCTCACACTCACCCGCAGGACGCTCATGAGCATGTTGTACTCACTGTCCGGTGCAATATCATAATGTCTGAGGATTTGTTCGTTTTCTGACATTTTGCTTTCCTTCTTTTTCGTATTTTGGTGCTTATAATTATTCTTATTTTATCACCGTTTTCAGGTGAAAGCAATAAGAAAACCATATATGCATAAGGATTCAATAAAAAGTTTACATTAAAAATGGCTTTTTATTCTCATAACGGTTACAATGTAAGTGAGAGGGGTGAGAAATCATAGCAAAATTCGTGAGTCAGTATCATCAGACGGTGATTGTTGAGGCCGGGGAAGGCATCAACGACGCCATGCCAAAGGTTAAGGGCCGCGCCAACAGATGGCGGCTGCACGGCTACTGGCTGGCGCATGGGGCCATGCCCCAGGTGATCCAGTGTACGCCCGCGCAGCCGCTGCACTGCGAAAACCGCGTGTCCTACAAGACCACCAAGAACCAGACAAGGCCCCGGCTGAAGGTCTGCGATGCCGAGCTCGTCTACAACAGCAGCGAGCTGCGCGGCCCAACCGAGGTGGAGGGCGTGCCCACCTTTTTCATGATCGAGGTGCACCGCTGCCCGGACTGCGCCGAGCGAAGACAGGCCGATCCTGGCTTTGGCGGACAGGTGAGCCACCGCATCCTCACCGCCGACATGGTCAAGTACAGCTCCCACCTGTCCGGCGTTTTTGAGGACATCCTCCTGGAGGACATTGTGCCCGGCCGGCCGGTGGCCTTTCCCTTCAGCGAGGAGCACGCCCGCCGGATAAAAACACAGTTCGGGGCCCTCATCGCCCTGGCAAGGGAGCTGGTGGGCGCGCTGTACGCCCCGGTGCCGGAGCCTTTATACCGCGTGCCCCAGGGCGTGCGGCGGGACCGCCGTGACAGCGGCAGGGAACGCCGGGCCCAGGTCATCGCCTACGCCCAGGCCTTTACCGCCAGGCGGCCGGGAGCGCCGCTCATGAGGGGCTGGTACAGCCGCCTCCTTCAGTTTTTCGCAGATGTCAATGGGGATACCGCCGCCGTCCCCCGATAAAAAAGTGCGGTTCTCAACGGATTATTCCTGTTTTCAGCTTCCTTGTTCAGGTACCCTGTAGGTACACCCAAGCGGTGAACCTAAAAACTGCAAGGAGGTAATAATATGCAGAAGAAAACAACGACAGAACTATTGGAAGCGTTTTTTACAGGGGGCTTGTTTGCCACGCCCGAAAACGAGGAGACCGAGCTGATGGAGGCCATCTCCCGCAAGCTCATCGAGTTTGCCTGTATTCTGGGAACTGTGGCCGTGGACGCCCGTTTTGCCAGAGAGGCCATGGGCACCACAGAGGCCTTTCCGGTCAGCGAGATCGCCGCTGACTATGGCCGCAGCGCCCAGGCCTTTAACAAGCTGCTCCGCGACCAGGGCATTCAGTACAAGCGGGGAAAACGCTGGTACCTGTACGACCGCTACCAGAACCGCGGCTACACCGCCACCCGGCTCACCGCGCGCGATACCGGCGGCCGCGTGCGCACCTTCAGCAGCATGCAGTGGACCGTTAAGGGGCGGCGCTTCCTGTACGACTTTCTGCGGGAGCAGGGCATTCATCCCACCGCCGGGAAGGAGGCCCGGCCATGAACTACCTCACCGAGCACCTGAGCTTTTACGTCTGGCTAGAGAGCCACCCCAGGAGCACTGCTTTTCAGAGCTTCTGGAACTATCTGCTCGTGCGCAACAACCGCGCCGCCTTTATGGGTGAGGACGGCTTCATGTACTGGCCCGTGTGGTACACAGTGCCCAACGACGACCTGCGAAGGCTTCTGGGCGAACCGGACGCCAAACGCATCTGGGAACACCGCCGCAGGCTCATCGGGGAAGGGCTCATCGAATACCGGCCTGGTTCCGGCGGCCAAAGTGGTGTGTATGCCCTCATCCCCTTTGAAAGGGGCCAGACACGTCTGCAGGTTATTCCCCAGGGCGGCGGCGAAGCCGTCACCGCCTGGACCCCTTACCAGAACAGTGCGCGGACAGCCGCCGGAGCGCCCCCGGAAGGCCCGGCGGAACAGCGCGCGTTTTCTTCTGATTATAATCATATAAATCATAAATATATAAATGCTAAAGAGCCTTGCCGGTACGAAGGGGAACCGCCCGTGCCTTACTTCAACCAGCTTCCCATGCTCACCGGGGAGGAGATGGAGCGCCTGAGTGCCATCCACAAGGATGACGCCTCCCTCGTCGAGGCCATGTGGGCCCTGAAGGAGCAGAAAAAGCAGGAGGAGGAGAGCTGATGCGGCACAAAAGAGAGAACGGTTACGAGCCCTACCGCTGCCGGGCCGAGGCGGTGCTCCTGACCACCGTCCACGCCCGCAGCCCCGAGGAAGCCGAAGGTCTGCTGCAGGACCTGCTGGACGCCATCGAGGACGATTACCCCGGCCTGCTTTTTGAAGGCATGTGGGTGGACTGACATGGGCAAGCGCACTGCCAGATGGGCAAGGGCCCACCGCGCCCGCCTCGGCCTCACCCAGCCCCAGCTGGCTGAGACGGCGGGCATCAGTCTGAGCACCGTGACCCGGCTGGAGCGGGGCAGCCCGGTAAGGGACTATGTGCTCGAGGCGCTGGAGGACCTGTTCGAGGACAGGCGCCCCGGCGAGGATGGTCAGAATCCTCACTTTCAGCTGACCATATACCAGGACCTCCTGAGGTGATAAACTGAGAGCATCACAACGAAAGGAGGACAGCCAAATGGCATACCAACAGGATAAAATCGGCCATGAAATGAAGCTCATCTTCAACTACGGCGAGGTGAACGGCAGCGTCAAGAAAAAGAGTAAGACCTACTCCGGCCTCAACCTGGACATGGCCGTCGCCACTACCGAGGCCATCACCCGCACCGGAAAAGCCATCGGAAAGCTCTGCACGCCCATCGTGAATGACATCCAGAACTACATGGGCTACAGCAACACCGAGGTTTCTGCGTAAGGCAGTTCCGCGAAATCTGAGAGAAAGGAGGAATGACCATGGAGACAACAACCACCACCAAAGCCCTGGACCTGGAGTTTGAGCTGGAAAACGGCAAGAGCTTCACCGTCACCTGTCCCGACTATCTGGACGACCTGACCCAGGAGCAGATCGCGACCCAGGCCGCTGAGATCATCGCCGCCGGGGCCTTTGCCCCAGACGGCTTCAATCTCACCAAGCTCAGGAGCTTTGAGTACATTGACAAAACCACCCGGAAAACCGAAATCGAAGCGTAGAAGCTTCAGAAAGGCAAAGAGCAATGAAAACCATCCGAAAGAGAACCGCCCTGCTGATCCTGGCGGCCCTGACCGCCGCCGGCATCCTCTACTTTGCCCGGGAGCTCAACTGGGCGCCCGCCCGGCAGAACCCGCCGCCCGCCCAGACCGAGGCGCCAAAGCCCCCAGAGCCGGACACGCCAGAGGCGCCGCCCGAAGCCACGCCCCCGGAAACCCCCGAGCCGCCCGGGCAGCCTGAGAGCGGCGCTCTCGAAAAACAGCCCGTCATGGTGAGCGAGCACTTCGCAAGAGACGAGTACCGCTGCGACTGCGCGGGCTACTGTGACGGCTTTCCGGCCGAGCCCCAGCCCGGGCTGGTAAGCCGTATCGAGGCCCTGCGCCAGGCCGTGGGCGCGCCTGTTATCATCACCTCCGGCGTCCGCTGTGAAGAACGCAACGAGGAGGTGGGCGGCGTGGCCTGGTCCTTCCACAAGCGCGGCGCCGCCGCCGACCTCTACAGCCCCGGCGTCCCCGTCGGCACCCTGGCCGCCCTGGCCAAAGACTGCGGCCTCAACGTCCTGCCCTACTACAGCAGCGGGTATGTGCATGTGGAGATATGAGAAGAGCGCCCGCCTGTACACTCCGGCTTTTTCGCCGCTAAAGTTGCCTGAAACACCTCAGGCAGCTTTTTTTTGCGCCGCATGACCGCTGTATGACCAAACCGATTCATAATAGACGAAAAATAGGAAGAATCAGCGCTTACCTGATCCAGTATTAAAGCAATCGGTTTTTAATATTTTCAGGTAACTTTTTTACACAATTTAGCTTATTCAGATGTATAGTAGATGATAAATAGCTCATGATAAAGCAGTTGTTGTTAAAAGACTGGAGGTTTTTTTATGGAAAATTTATTTAAAAATATGGACATGGATGCCGGCATACTCTATGACCTGTTGTCTTCAATATGCAATGACTATCTTTACATATGGGACACACACAAGGACTTGTTCCAGGTATCGCCTAACATGGTATCTGATTTTGGATTTGAGGAGAGCGGTATGGCCCATTACAGACAGACCATGCTCGAAAGGATTCATCCCCGGGATTACGAGCGGCTCAAAAAGCATTTTGCGGGCCTGTGGCATTCCGGCGAGGAAAGCTTCTCCCTCAATTACCAGATGTTAAACGCTTCTGGGTCCTATATCTGGGTCAACGACCAGGGCCGCGTAAGACGGAACCCCCGGACAGGCGAGCCCATGGTCATTCTGGGCGCCATGAAAAGCCTGGAGGGATGCGAGTACACAGATGATGTGACCGGGCTCATGCACCACCGGTTCTGTCAGGAAAAAATACAGAGCATTCTGGACGAGGCCCCGGAAATCCGGTTCAGGCTCATGCTGCTGGGCATTGACGAGTTCAACAAGATCAATACCCTCAACAGCCGCGCCTTTGGGGATCAGGTATTGAAGGCTACGGCTGAGAATCTTTTGCAGGCCCTGCCCGAGGAGGTCAATCTCTACCGGTACGAGGGTGACCAGTTCCTGGTGGCCGGCGCAGGCGCCACCCGGGAGGAGATGTTAAACATTTACAGGCACGTCCAGCAGTACGCCCTGCGCTCCCACCGTGTCGAGGGGCAGCCCTGCCGGTTCAGCGTGTCTGCGGGTCTGGTAGCCTACCCCGAGGACGGGGACAACTGGTCCGACTTGGAAAAAAAGGCGGCCATCGCCCTCAAACGCGCCAAGCTCAACGGAAAAAACCAGTGTGTGGAGTTCAAGCATAGCATGCTCAGAGAACAGATTGATAACCAGCTGCTCACCAACTGCATGGCCGAGAGCGTGGAGAAGGACTTTGAGGGCTTCCGCCTGGTGTTTCAGCCGCTGTGCGGGGCCCGGGAGCTCACCATCATCGGCGCCGAGGCGCTGCTGCGCTACCGCATGCCCGACGGGCGTGAGATTTCGCCGGTCGAGTTTATCCCGTTGCTGGAGAACAGCCGGCTCATCATCCCCGTGGGGCTGTGGGTGCTGGAGCAGGCCGCGGCCGTATGCCGGGAGTGGATGAAGTGGATACCCGATTTCATGATGAACGTCAACGTTTCCTATATCCAGCTGAAAGAGACGGATTTCTGCCAGAAGGCCGAGGCGGTTCTGCGCCGTCAGGGCCTGGCGCCAGAAAACCTGGTGCTGGAGCTGACGGAGAGCTACTTTATGAAGGAGGACGACAACGTGCGGGACGCGCTGCGCCGCCTGAGAGGCCTGAAGCTGCGCCTGGCCATGGACGACTTTGGCACAGGCTACTCCTCGCTGGAACGCCTGGCCGACCTGGAGGTGGACATTGTCAAGGTCGACCGCTTCTTTGTGCAGTCACTGCACATCAGCCGGCATAACCGCGACTTTATCGAATCCGTTATCCGCCTGTGCCATAACCGCCGGAAAAAGGTATGCGTGGAGGGGGTGGAGACCCAGGAGGAATGGGAGAGCATCAGGCTCATGAACGCAGACACCATCCAGGGTTTTTACATCTCCCGCCCTGTGGAGCAGGACTTCTTCTTCAGCCATTACGTGGCCGCGAGCTTTGACGGGAAAGGCCTGCTGGGCGCCATCGACCGCAAGCGGCTCCAGGACCATCTTGTCAATGACCGGGAGCTTTTGTTCGCCATGATGAACGCCACGCCCCTGTCCCTGATGATCTGGAACCGGCAGTTTGAAATCCTGGCCTGCAATGAGGAGGCTGTGCGCCTCTTCGGCGCAGAGAGCCGGAGCGCCCTGATCGAGGGCTTTAACAGCTACTCCCCGCCCACCCAGTTGGACGGCGAAAACAGCGAAATCGGCGTGCACGACCGCATTGTCGAAACCTTTTTAAAGGGGCGGAACCAGTTTAAGTGGCTGCATGTGGACCACCAGGGCCGCCGGCTTCCCGTCGAGGTGACCTGTGTCAGAATCCCTTACCAGGACGACTGCGTGGTAGCCAGCTACGCCAGGGACCTGCGCGCCGAGCTTGAGGCTGAGCAGAGCGGCAGGCGGTTCCGGGAACGCCTGCGCGCCCTGCTGGACGCCACGCCTCTCTGCCTTAACCTCTGGAACAAGCAGTTTGAGAACACCATGTGCAATAAAGAGGCCATGAAGCTTTTCGAGCTTGAGGACGAGCGTGATTATCTCGAGCGCTTTTACGAGCTCTCGCCCGAGCGCCAGCCTGACGGACAGCTCAGCGTGGAGAAAGCCAACACGAAGATCACCGAGGCCATGCGGACCGGCCGGGCCCAGTTCCGCTGGCTGCACCAGCGGCTGGACGGCACGCCCATCCCCTGCGAGGTCACCCTTGTGCGCATCGAGCACCTCGACGATGATGGCAGCGCCATGGTGGCAGGGTATACCAGAGATCTGCGGGAGCAGGCAGCGGCTGAGAAAATGCAGCGCGTCCTGTCCGCCCGTGTGCGCGCCGTCATGGACGCCACGCCCCTCTCCTGTATCCTGTGGAACGTGAGGGAGGAGATCCTGGACTGCAACCAGATGGCCGTAAAGCTGTTCTCAGCCGGCAGCGCCGAGGACGTCTTAAAAGATTTTGACAGCTTTCTGCCGCAATACCAGCCCGACGGCACGCCAAGTCTTGATAAAAAAGAAACCTATTTCAAAGAGGTGAAAGAAAAGGGCCACTGTTCCTTTGAATGGCTGTACGAGAACCGGCAGCGCGAAAAAATTCCCTGCGAGGTGACCCTGGTCCGGGCCGCCATGGAGGAGGACGAGGACATCATCATTGCGTACAACCGAGATTTGAGATGATGGGAGAGAGGAAAAAATGACACAAAAGGTGAAAGAGACAACACGCATGGAGCTGGCGGAGGTGTTGGCAGGAAACCAGGTGGAGACCGAAAACGTCCTGCAGGCGCTAAAGATGATCCGGGAGAGCATCGCCTTTGACGGCGGAGCCGTGTACCAGGCCGAGCGCTCCGGACGCTTTTATCTGGCGGAGCAGCAGGCGGCAGGCCAGTGCGCCGCCGCGCCCAGTTTTGAGACAGAGTGCGCCGCGTGGCTCGCCCAGCAGGCCGTAATCTGCATTGGGCGCGGTGGGCATAACGGGCAGCGGGAGACAGAGCTTCTCGATCTTTTTGGGGCAGACGCCCTGGTCATGTCGCCGGTGGCAGACGAGAACTGGGAGCTCCATGAGCTGGTGGTATTTTTTGACCGGGACCAAGAGAAGCTGCCGCCGGAGACCGCGGTCCGGCTCCCCCTGCTCCTCCTGACCAGGTACCTGTCGGTCCGGGTCTATCAGAGCAAGCTCTGGCGCGCCCGGCGCTCTCTTGAGAGTGTCCTGGACAACACAGGCATCGACATCTACGTCAATGATTTTAACACGCATGATATTTTGTATGTGAACCAGTCCATGGCAGCGCCCTACGGCGGAAAGGAGCAGTTTTTGGGCAAGAAATGCTGGCAGATACTGTTTCCGGGCCAGAACGGCCCCTGCGCTTTCTGCCCCCAGGAGAAAATCGCTGACGAGGACGGCAATCCTACCAAAGTCTACACCTGGGATTACCAGCGCCCCTTTGACGGCGCGTGGTTCCGGGTGTTCAGCGCGGCCTTCCAGTGGGAGGACGGCCGGATGGCCCACGTGGTCAGCAGCGCGGACATTACCGACAACAAGCAGAAGGAGGCCCTCATACAGTACATGGCTAACTACGACGCCCTCACCGACCTGCCCAACCGCCGGATGCTCCTGAGCGAGGGCCAGGCGCGGATCAGCCAGGCGCAGCCGCCGGAGAAGCTCTACCTCATGTTTTTCGACATCGACGGGTTTAAGGCCATCAACGACGCCTACGGGCACGACGCCGGCGACGCTTTCCTGTTGCAGCTAAGCCGGTTTTTCTCAGAAATCCCGCTGCTGCAGGAGGCCATCTACCGCAACGGCGGGGACGAGTTTGTCGCCCTGGTCGGCGGTGAGGCCATCACAAAGGAGAATATCCGAAACCTGTCCAGGTTCATCCACCTGCGCTTTAACAGGCCCTGGGTTTTGAAGGAGGGGCAGGCATTCTGCAATACCAGCATCGGCGTGGCGTGCTATCCAGAGGATGGGAAAAGCATCGAGACGCTGCTTCGCACAGCCGATTTAGCCATGTACCAGGCCAAAAAATCCGGTCCTGGGCATGTCTGCTTTGGCAGCGAGCTCAAAACAAAGTAAAAAAATAAATGGGAAAATGAAAAGCCCGAACGGGGCGCCCCTTTGACAGAGGCGCCCCGTTCGGGCTCATTTTATTCAGTGCGGGTACGCGGGCGCCCTGAACGTCTTTTTCGTGCGGTAGTAGGTATTAAAGACCTTTTCGCTAAGGGGCTTGGAGAAATAATAGCCCTGTCCCAGCAGGCAGTGGTATTTGAGCAGCAGCGCGTACTGCTCCTCGGATTCGATGCCCTCGGCCAGAGAGATGATGTTGCCGAAATCCTTGCAGATCAGGATGACATTCTTGACCAGAGCCTGCTTTTTCTTGTTGCCAGTCAGGTCCTGGAGCATGGACTTGTCGATTTTGAGCTCTGTGAAGTCCAGCTCGCCCAGGATGGAGAGGTTGGAATAGGCTGTGCCGAAATCATCCAAGGAGATGGAAAACCCGGCCGCGTGGAAGGTGTTGATCAGCGCGTTCAGCGCCGCGTTCTCAACCTTGCTGACGCTCTCCGTGATCTCAACAGTGACGTCCTCCGGGGCGACGCCGTATTGGCCGCACACGTTCTGGAGGGTTTTCACGATGTTGGTCTCCATCAGCGTGACCCGGGAAAAATTGACAGAGCCGCGCAGCCTGTCGCCCCGGTCGTGCCACTTTTTAAGCTGGGCGCAGAGCACCTCAAAAACGTATAGGTCGATGTGCCGGATGATGCCCTCGCGCTCGTACCGGGGGATAAAATGGTCCGGCGTGATGAGCTTTCCCCCCGGCCCCTTTTTGCGGATCAGGGCTTCGACGCCCACAATTTTGCCGGTGGCCAGCTCCACCTGGGGCTGGTAGACCACTGTGAACTGGTGGTTCTGAATGGACTGGAGCAGGTGGGCGGCCTGGCCGGTGCGGCTGCCGCGCCCCTCCCGCAGGATTGTGTCATAGTATTTCTGCTTTTCGGAGTACATGAGCTCATCGGCCAGGATAATCTCGTTCTCGATATTGTATTCCCCCTGCTTCCAGAGGGAGCCGATGGAGACGTCCACGTTTTTATCCTGGTCAAAGGCCGCCTTGACATCCGCGACTTTCTGTTCAAAGCTGGCCTGGGCGCAGTCGATGCTCAGGGCGATGAACTCATCGCCGCCAATGCGGAAGGCGCAGTCCGGGAAAAAACGCTTCAAAATCATCGCGGACTGGGTGATGATGTAGTCCCCGTACTGGTGGCCGTAGCCGTCGTTGGCGGCCTTGAGGCCGTTGATGTCAATGTAGACAATGCCCAGGGAGTCGGGCGGCGACAGCTTCAGCCCGTCTAAGAATTTCTGGTAGTAGTTGCGGTTGCTGAGCCCGGTCAGGAGATCCCGGTAGCTGGCGTACTCCAGGTCGAGGAGCAGCCGCCGCTTCTTGAGCTCATCAATGACAAAGGTGGAGACAGAGCGCAGCAGGGTCCAGTCCCGGGTGTTGGCAGACGGGTTGTCCACGCCCAGAAAGCCCGTGATCCGGCCATCCTGGATAAAGGGCGCCGCCGCCACCGACTGGATCCCCTGCTGGTTCAGAATGTTGTACTCGGGGGAATCCTGGGCGTAGTCCTCACGCACAGAGTTGATGTAGAAAAAGCCGTGGCGCTCAAACTTGGCTCCCCAGTCCGCCAGCAGCTCCAGGGGAAGCTGCTGCAGGTTATCCTTCTCGGAGGAGATGTGGGGCTGGCACCACTCGTAGGTGTTGTTGGCGCAGTCCTGCTCAAAGTCATATTCAAAAATGTAAGTCCGGTCAGCCGCGTAGAAATCTCCCACGGTCTCTAAAAAACGGTCGATGGCCACATCGGCGTCGTTCTCGTAGGCCAGAAGCTCAATGCACTTGACCAGCATCTCCTCCATGGTCAGCTGGTTGAGGATGCTGTCAATCTTTGCCTTGTCCTTTGAGATGTCCCTGATCACCTCCAGGCGGTAGGGATGGCCGTCAATTTCGATGAGGCTGTCCTCAATGCTCGCCCAGCATTTCAGGTGCTGGTTGTAGAACTCCCATTTATAGGGCGCGTCCGTCCGCAGCTTGTGGTTAGTGCAGAAGGCGCACGGCGCGTCCAGGCCCTGTATCAGCTCAAAGCATTTTTGGTTCAGGTACTCCTCAGGCGCGGTCAGCCCGCACAGCTCCATGGCGGCAGGGCTCAGAAATTTCAATTCATAGCTGTCCATATCCGCCACGTAGGCGATCGTTTTCCTGGAACACATGATCAGCCACGCGAAATCCTTTTTATTCATAGCGAAATCCTCTCTCCATCCAAAGGATAATATTTTTATAGTATTATACTTTTTAAAATGGCATCTGTCCATCAGAAATTTTAAGGCGGCCCTTTTTTATTGCGTATGACCGCCGTATGACCAGAGGTATTTATAATAAGAACAAACTGGAATGGTGTACCCATTTTCATGCTCAGTACAAAAGCAAAGCGTTACAAGCGGGCAGAGGAGCGCGCGGCAGGCTTCCGGTATTGTAACTTCTTTGGGAAAGGACAGGCCCATGAAAGAGCTCCATCGAAAATCGCTGTACCACTATGCAACCGCCCTTTTTGTGTTCCTGTGCTATCTTGGTATGTGCATCGCGGTCTTTTTCTACGGTATCCAGCATGCCGTAGAGGGGACTACAAGGGCACAGCTTGCGGAAAACGTCACAAAGCAGTGCGACCATCTGAAGGACGTCATTGGCCTGGAGTTTGAGAACCTGGAGGGCGTGGCCGCCTATCTGGGCGGGCAGGAAAACCCTGTCAAAATGGAGAACGGCGACCTGCTGAGGGCCATGGTCAGCGAGAGTGCCTTTGTGCGCATGACCTACGGGACAAAGGACGGCACCGGCTACGCCAGTGATTTGCCGGAGCTGCAGGATATGAGCGGGCAGGCCTTTTTTAAAGAAGCCATGAAGGGCAGCCGCGTGGTCAGCGACCCCATCGAGAGCCCCCTTGACGGCACCGACCTCATCGTGCTGGCTGTGCCGGTCTATGACAGCAGCGGCGGCGTCACCGGCGTGCTGGCCGGGAGTTTTGACGTCAGCCGCCTCAGCGAGATCTTCTTCGGCGACCTGTACGGCGGCGCCGGCTATGTCTACATCATCAACAGTGCGGGCGAGTCCATCATGATGGATAAAAAGCACGGGGAGGACCGGAGGGGTAAAACCTTCTTCGCGTTTTACAGCGATGTCACCTTTGAAAAGGGCGACTCTCTCGCCCAGGTGCAGGCCGACCTGGCAGCCGGTACTGGCGCGGTCAGGCGGGTCCGCCGGGATGAAGACATCCGCTACCTCACCTATGAGCCTGTCGGCTACAACAACTGGTTTGTCTGCTACGTGGTGCCTGAGAAGAACGCCCAGCAGGCCTACGCCTTTATCCGGGACTATGAGATCGTGCTCTCCCTCTTTGTGGTGGCCGGGCTCATCATTCTGCTGGCAGTGCTCCAGTACACCAACGTGCGGGACCGCAGGCTACTTGAGGTCAAGGCCCAGACCGACGCCATGACCGGGCTGCTGAACGCAGTCAGCACCCGCGAGAATGTGGACGTCTGGCTGAAAAACGGCGAGTGCCGCGGCATGCAGGCCCTCATCATGCTGGACGTGGACCGGTTCAAGGATGTCAACGACACCTACGGCCACGCCGTGGGTGACGAGGCCCTGCGCCAGTCCGCAGCCCTGCTGAAACGGCACTTCCGCGGCAGCGACATCGTGGGACGTGTGGGCGGCGATGAGTTTATCGTCTTTATGAAAAATATTCCCGGCGGCACCATTGTGTCGTCCCAGCTGGAAAAGCTCTGCCAGGCCTTTCACGCCATCCGCATCGCGGAGGCCCAGGATCTGCGGCTTACCTGCAGCGCGGGTGCGGCCCTGGCCCCGGCGGACGGCGGAGATTTTGACACCCTGTACAAAAAGGCCGACCTGGCCCTGTACAGCGTGAAGCGCGGCGCCCGGGACGGCTTTGCCATTTACAAGGACAGCGGGTCATGAGGCAGGAATTAAAGGATAGAATAAAGGGAGGCGAGGGGCCATGATAAAACACAGAACAGCCGCCATTCTTTTCAGCATCCTGCTGATCCTTGGACTGAGCGCCATTGGGACCGGCCGCGCTTACGCGGCCCAGCAGCCTGCCAGGAACCCCCTCTATGCCAACCAGAGCGCCGGACAGGAGCCCGCGGCTGACGGGGAAAACGCCGCCGAGGTGGTTGAGGGGAGCCCGACCCCGCTGGCGCAGCCCATCGACGGCAAAAACGGCCCGTCGCCGCTCATGCTCTGCGGCATTGCAGCGGTGGTGGTGGCCGTGGTGACCGCGGCGGTCATCCTGAGGAAAGCCCGTAAATTTGAGTAACCGGCATTAAAAACAGCCCCGGCGTGGAGAGCCGGAGCTGTTTTTGTTTTTTGATCAATATCCGGCAGAGCTGGCCCGGAAAAGGGGGCGGTCGGCGCTTCATGCTTAGAGATATAAATAATTCATCATTATAGCGAAAAATGCTATGTCACATACGTGTCAATTTCTGGCCGTGAATCTTATAAACCGGAATTGTTTTATCCATAACGCTTGTATAGAATATGAGTATAACATATTAAGGAGTTAAGCAACATGGAGAAACACATTAGAAGTACAGCCAGAAAATTTATAGCGCTTGCTTTTGCCATATTCTTTGCCTTTGGTGCCATGCCGGCAGCCTTCGCTGAGGGCGATACCCAAAGAGATTTAACCAATGTCCTGACCGATTTAGATGTCGATATGAGCCTGAAGCAAACAAACGGCACCACTGTGCCCATCATTGTCGATAACGAAAAGGACCCCAGTTTTAATGAAACCCTGGTTTCAGGCAGCACCATTATTTTCGGTATTACCTGGAACCTGGAGGAAGAAAATTTTTACGGTCAGGTAAAGGAAGGCGACTATTTTACCATTGACCTGCCCGCCGACCACTTCACCTTCCGTGACACTACCCTGAACACGCCGCTGGTTTACAACGGCGAAACCCTGGGCCACTGGGGCGTCCAGAACAATAAAATCCATTTTACCCTGACCGATACCGGCGCCCAGAAGCGTTACATCAGAGGCCATTTCAACGCCAGCGGCACCCTCAAGGCCGCTGAGTCCGGCGATATTGTGATCGAGGTCGGCGGGGTGACCCTGCCGCCGGTTCCGGTGAAGCCCTCCACGCCTTCCACCCCGGACCCGGACGTTGATTTCCCAGCTGAAAATTACATCCCCTCACCCCAAAAGCCGCTATCTAAAACCGGCTCCACTTATACGGGCTCTGAGACCATCACCTGGAACCTCGCGGTCAACTTCGACAATCTGCTCACTGCCGCCGTGCACAGCAATCCTGCCATCACCCCGCTCAAAAACGCCGTGATCGAGGATACCCTGGAAAAGGACCAGACCATCAAGTCGATCAATATCCAGAGCCTGCTGTACCGGCTCAGAAACGCAGACGGAGAGCTCAGCACCCAGTGGGCCTCCTCCATCAACGTCATCTCACAGTTCACAGCGCTGAATCAGACAGCCGACGAAAGCCTTGACGATTTTAAAGACCGGGTCACAAACTACGGCTCACCCGCCTACGGTATCAGCGCCGATCAAAAATACCTGGTCATCAGCCTGGGCGACGTGCCCGGAAACGGCGTGAAGCTCGCCGCGGATGACGCCGCCCTGCGCGCCAAGATCAAGTCGTCCAACAGCCGCCTCACCGACGCCGAGCTCGACACCATGGTCAAATCCTGGGGGACAGGCGGCATCGCCGGGGGAGAAGCTGTCGGCTACTATATCACCATCCAGGCCGAGACTGGCCGGGCCTATGAGCAGTACAGCAACACCGCCACCCTCACCACCACCGATAATGCGCCCATCGAGTCTGGAAAATCCGTGATTTTGGAGGATCTGGACGGCGGCATCGAGGCCGGGGAGCCCCACAGCGTGCGCCTTGAAAAGCGGAGCGCCGAGGATGGGACCCTTCTGGAAAACGCTGCTTTCCAGCTGGAAGTCCAGCGAGACGGCGTATTCATGCCCTACGTGCCCACTGACGGCGGCGAACCGGTCCGCGCCACCGGCGCGGATGGCATGGTGGAATTTAAAAAGCTGGGCTCCGGCACCTACCGCTTTGTGGAAACCGCCGCGGCCCCGGGCTACGATAAGGACAGCGTGGCCTACAGCCCCGAAACCTTTACCATCAGCACAGAGGACACCGAGGGCGTGGTGGTCACCGCCACCAACCTGCCCCTGACGGATAAACCGCCTGTTGACCCCATCGAGCTTACGGGCAGGGTCAGCCTGAAAAAGGTGGACCAGGCCGATCCGCAGAAAACCCTTGAGAACGCGGCGTTCAGGCTCTATGAGCGCCAGCCGGACGGCACGGCGCTTTACTATAAGGACGCCAATAATGGTCTGCCCCTCTGGAGCGCCAACCCCGACGAGGCCCAGACCTTCACCACCGACGCCCAGGGCATGATCACAGTGGATCACCTGTTGCTGGGAACCTACTATTTCGAGGAGGTCACCCCGCCGGAGGGCTACCGCCTGAGCACCACCGCCCTGGCCTTTACCCTGGATGAAAATGACATCGAGACAGGCAAGAGCGTTGTCTTTGAAAACACAAAGACCGAAACCCCGCCGGCCGACCCCGAGAACCCAGAGCCGCCGAAGACCCCGGAAACACCAGAGCCGCCGGAGACACCAAAAGCCCCGGCCGCCCAAAAGCCTGCCGTCCATAAAACGGAAGGCCCGATCGCCGCGGGCGCCAACCCCAAGACCGGCATCGCAGACATCAGCTCCGCTGTCACCCTGCTGCTGATCCTGGCAGGCGGCAGCGCGGGAATCATCGGATTGAAAAAGAGAAGATAGGAAAAGTGAAAGCCCCGGGATGCTCCGGGGCTTTTTGCGCCTTTGAGCCGGGTTCATCACAGTGCATCGGTAAAAAGGCCTGACTTTAAAATTGTAAAGCTACCCAAAATGTGGTAACATAATAGGAAGCAAAGTTTCGTCCTGCCCGGTGATGTGTGACTGCTGTGTGACAAATTCCGCGTATAATCATAGTAAAGATCGCAGAATATCGAGGTGAAAACCCTTTAAATCAATTGATATAAGGAGCGGAATCCAATGAAAAAGAAAAGAAATATCCTGATCGTCATTGCCATTATCGCCATCGTGGCGGCAATCGGCAGCACGATGGCGGCTTTTGTAGCCTCGACAACCACCACCAAGGACGTGTCCGCAGCAGAGCTGGGCATCAAAATCGTGCAGAACGGAGACGCCGCCAAAGCCGTTAAAAGCCTGGACGCAGCGGGGGACAGCAAGGCAGGCTACCAGTACGCAGGCATGCCCGGCGATACGGTGCAGGAGCATGTCGCGGTCAAGAGCGACGCGAACAGCAAAGACAGCTATATCCGTGTCACCATCAACCGGAGCTGGACCGACAAAGACGGAAAGAAAGATTTCAAGCTTTCCCCAAAAGAGATCGGCATTGCAAGGGACAATGACAGCTGGCTGGTCACCGAAGACCCGGAAGACCCAGAGATCATCTACTGTTATTATACCCGGAAGGTCGGAGGAAATACCCAGACCGAAAACGTGATGGACAGCTTTACCATCTTAAAAGATAAAGTAACTGAGAACAGCAACGCCTACGCAGGCTACAGCGCCAACATTACCTTTGAGGCCGACGCCGTCCAGGCAGAGGCCGGAGCAAAAGCCATGCTCGCCGAATGGGGCATCATGGCAGAGCTTGACGCAGAAGGCAACCTGACAGGCTATACCGAACAGTAGGAGGAAAAGTCATGAAAAAGAAATGTATCACCCTTATCATCACCCTGGCACTCCTGCTGGCCACCGGGCTGACAGCCTCCGCCGCTGAGACCATTACCTTTAAGGGGCAGGCCGAAAAGTTTGTGACCGATGTGAGCGGCGACGCCGAAAGCTTTGACGATATGCTTCCCGGTGAAAAGCGCACCATCAGCCTGACCCTCAAAAACGAGGACAGCAGCGAAATGAAGTTTTATATGAGCGCCGAAATCCTGGACAACATCGCCAGTAAAACTGCCGATTCCCAGGCTGTGTATGATTTTGTCATCAGCAAAAACGGCGAGCCCTTTTTCAATACCATCATCGGCGGCGGGACGGCCAAAAATACCTCAGCCGGTGAAAAATATTTAGATGAGAGCAACAACATTCTGTTAGATACCCTCGCCCAGGGACAGAGCGATGTGATCGAAATCAGCCTGGAGCTGGAGGGAAACTCCACAGGCAACAGCTACATGAAGCAGACCGGCGAGATCCAGCTTGTCTTCACCGCGTCCACAACCGACCCCGCAGCGCCGGGCGGCAGTAACAGCGGTGGAAATGTGATCGAACGTCTGGTTCAGAGTATTGTAAATCCCGGCGCCACCGGCCCGAATACCGGCCTAAACGGCGTCAGCCCATACCTGATCGTAGCGTGTGTCTGTGTCCTCATCGCTGTTGTGGCCATTGTCATACTCATCGCTACCCGTAAAAAGAAGGAGGAATAAACATGACAGCAGTTAAGAAAAAATTAACCAAAACAGCAGCCGTCCTCGCGGCCAGCCTGATGGCTCTGCTGCTCATGGGTATGACCCTCCCGGCCACCGCCCATGCCGAAGAAGGCACCTACAACATCGAGTTTAAAGCCGGAGCCGAAGGCGCCATTGCCGGAGGCACCAGCTATACACAGCCCGTCACCTATGGCGGTAAGCTGGACGCAGAGAGCGTTGCCGCCATGGTACAGCCAAACACAGGCTACTACTTTACCGACTGGAACAAAGCCGTCGAGACCACCGTCACCGGCAAAGCCACCTATGTGGCCCAGTACGCCAAGATTATCGAGGAAGCCAGCTACCGCGTGCGCTACCTCGACACCTTCGGCAACGAGCTGGCTACCCAGAAGGTCGTAGCCGCCAGCAAGGGCGGCACCGTGGTCGAGTACGCCCGTCAGATCGACGGCTATATTCCGGACGCCGAAGGTAAAAGCACAACCATCGCGGCCGAAGGCACCGAGATCGACTTTGTCTATACCCCGGCCGATAACCCCGCCTTTGAAACCCGGCCCGGTGTCGTGCCTGTCAGCGGACAGCCCGGCGATACCGGCACAGCGGCCACTCTGCCCGGCGGCACCACCGCCGGAGGCGGCACGAATACCCCCGGCGATAACAACCCCGGAGAAAACATCGAGGGTGGCGATACCCCGTTAGCCCAGCCTGATGAAGAAACCATCGACCCCAACGAAACCCCATTGGCCAACGCGGCCAAGCAGGTGGGCGGCATGGCAAACCTCATCATGATCGGTGTGGGCGGGGTCGCTCTGCTCGCGGTCCTGATCACCGCCATCATCGTCTATCGGAAAAAGAAAGCCAGACAATAAAGAATTTTTATAGTTTTACCATTGAAGGATCAAGGAGTGCGTTCGCTGAGAGCGCACTTTTGTTGTGTTTAGAAGCAGGATTTCTTAAGGAAAATCAATTATTTTCATAAAAAATCAACCGTTTAGATAAAATTTAAAAGTTTGGATTTACAAAAAAAATATAAACATTTATAATAATATCATAAATACAAATATAATAGGAGGGACGAAAGTAGTGGAAGAGCAAAACACCACACTGAGAGCCCAGATGTTTTCAGGCTTCAGCATCTCAGACGATAGCGCAAGTCTGGATGAAGAGAGCATCCGTTCAGAGATGATGACCAAGCTGTTCATCTATATCCTGTGCCACCGCCAGAAAGAACTGACGGTACAGGAGCTGGCAGAAGCCCTTTGGGAAGAAGAAGAGAGCGATAATCCCGCAGGTGCGCTCAAAAACCTCATGTACCGTCTGCGCAGCCTCATCAAGAAAACCTGGGGCAGAAATGATTTTATCCTGACAGGCCGCAGCGCCTATATCTGGAATCAGGAAATCAGCGTGAGCCTGGACATCGAAGTCTTTGAAGAAAAAATAAAGGAGGCTGAGGAAGAGAAAGACCCCGGCAGAAAGATCGACAGCTACAAAGCCGCCATCAACCTGTACCGCGGCGAGCTGCTGCCAAAATTTGCCAGCGAATACTGGGTCGCCTCTTTGTCCACCTACTACCATACCACTTATCTGAGCGCTGTCAAGAAGACCGCAGCCCTGTTAGAAGCGCAGGGGCGCTTCAGCGAAATGGCAAGCTGTGTGAGCAAAGCCCTTCAGATTGATAACCTGGATGAGAACCTGCACTGCTGCTTTATAAGAGCCCTTATGGGACAGGACAATTACAAGCAGGCCACCGAGCATTACCAGAAAGCCGAAAAAACCCTCTACGACTATCTTGGTGTTACCCCCTCCGAGGAACTCCGGGGGCTGTACGAAACCATTATTAAGAAAACGCACCGCCACGAAAGAGACATCGTGGACGTCCAAAATGAGCTGATGGAAGACAGTATTACCGGCGCCTTTGTATGCGAATACGGCGCGTTTAAGCGGATCTACTGCCTCCAGGCCAGACAGGGCGCCAGGATGGGAATCTCGGTTTTTTTATTATTAACGACCCTTTCAGCCGACGAGGGCATCGCGGAAAACAAAAAAATAGAGCTTCTCAGAGACGCTATGGTCCACCTGGAGGATGTGCTGCGCACATCCCTGCGCTCAGGCGACCCGGTGGCCCAGTACAGCAGCTCCCAGTACGTGGCGCTGCTGCCCACCTGCCAGTACGAGACAGCCCAGATCGTCGCAGGGCGCATCGAAAAAGCCTTCTGGGGCAATTACAAAAACAAGCAGATTCAACTGAGGTTTGACCTCGACGAGCTGCATTATGATTAATAACAAAAAACGGAGAGAGAAATGAAACCACAGAGCATCCCCTCAACCAGCCTGCGCCTCTGTATCGACCGTTTTGACGAAGACGATATGGCCGGAAGAATTATGGGCGTCGCGCTGGAAAACGAAATTCCCTTCAGCAGCTTCAGAAGCTTTGTCGCCAGCGTCGATAAAGCCTATGACACCATCGGGCAGCCCCAGTCAGGGCAGATCAGCAGATCTTTCGGAAAACAGGCGGTAAAGCCCACGCCCTACGTAGCCGTCCCCAGACACTACCACGAGCCCGGGGAGATAAAAAGCGCGGCCGGCAGCCTTAAAACCTTTGACCTCATCATGCAGACCAGACATCATGCCGAATGGCAGGGCGTCCTGAAGGACGCCGAGGGCAATCCCCTGGGAACCTTTAAAAGCGTCCTGGAATGCATCCAGCTCATGACCGAATATTAAAGCCACGCTTTGCCAGGCGTGGCTTTTTTCACAGTCACAGTAAACCTAAGAAAACAGTGACCTGTGACCATTGTGTGACAAATCGCTGGTATAGTTAAGGTATCATCAAAAAGAACCGAAGAAAACCAGCAATCCGCCGGTAAAAATAGAGAAAAAGGCATGAAGGGAGAACCAATCATGAAAAGCGTCAAAAGATTATCCAGATATACATCCATATTACTGAGCATGCTGCTCATGCTTTCAGCCATGAGCCCGGGCATCTCCGCCCTGGCGCAGGAGAGAGCAAACGCCGCCCCCACCGTCCTCACCTATGAGGACGACAGCATCACAGCAGAGCTGAAGGCCAAAGAAGGCACCAGTCTGCCCGCAGGCGCGGCGCTCACCGTAAAAGCGCTCAATAAAGACAGCCAGGATGAAGCCGAAAAAGCCCTTTATGCCGAGACTGAAGTGGGATTAAAAGCCAAAGCCAGCGAACAGGGAACAACTGTAGACGGCTTTACTGCTTACAGTGTAAAACTACAGAATAAAGAAGGAAAAGATATGACACCCGCGCAGGGAGAGTATACACTGAAAATCACTTATAAAGAGGCAACTGCTCCCGAAGCTTTTTTAAATAGTGAAAGCGCAGAAAAGGGCGTTACTCTTTACCAGAAAACCGAGGGTAAAGATGAGCAGAATAATACCATCTACACCATGGAAGTAACCGGGGAAGAGGACACAAAGATTACCGCTGACGCTAACGGAAAAGTACAGGCGGTTGAAAGTAAGATAACGACTTTGCAGCCGATTGCGCTGGCGTGGCAGAGTGTAGGGGTAAATCCCACAGTGGATAATGAAGAACAGCAGTTGGAATCCGCATTGGAAGAACCTGCAAATAATGTAGCCATGACAGCTGGCTTGCCCCAAATGGAAGAGAATACCCCTGTTTTAGAAGATAACCAGTATTGGTATAGTTTTCATTATGACAACAGAGAAGGCAGTTGGACTAAACAAGACCAGTATTTTAGCAGATGGATCGTCAACATCGTTGATGCCAACAATAATCCGATTAACGTCAAGGAAATCTTAGGAGAAAATAACTCAAGACACACGACATTAAATGGTAAGGACAACCCTGATGGTCAAGATAAAGTGGATTGGAAAGTCAGTCAAATAAGTAAACCTGAGCTCGAAGGTTACAAATTTGCGGAAGCGCGTATAAAAACGTCCAAGGACGACCCATTACAGGTATTTACAGCAATGGCAACATGGGTTCCGCCAAGTAAGCCAAATCAGTATCAATATGATTATAAAAAGGGCGCTGATGGCAAGAATTGTTTTTATTCAGATGTGATTAATAATGACGGCACGTATGGCGCAGAGATAACCTTTGTTTATGACAAGCTAACGACTGTACCAACAATAGACAGCCAGCAATTGGGTGTCGACATACAAATGTTTGACTATTCAACTCCAACACCGGCAAACACTTGGGCGGCTTATGGAGATGGGAGTTTAAAACAGGGCCGGTTAAAAAAAGAATTAAACAGTGATGGAATCCCAGTTGGCGCAATGGGTTTGATGGACGGAAAACCCCTAAGCGAAAGTTTTAGTGCAACAAGTAATAATTACCAAGGAAAGGCCAATCATTTGTTCAGGAAGGATATTTATGATAATCCTGATACTAAAGGCACATTTTATTACAGTAGTTTTGAGAATTATGCTTACTGGAAAGAATCAAATGATGAGATCGATAAAGAAAAGCCTTATGATTTTACTGTTTATGACCAAATAGGAACGCCGAGTGATGAGAATGCTTATTTTTATAAAAGAGGCAATTTTATGCCTTATAATAAAATTGAAGCAGGTAAATTTTCCAGTAACAGTAATTATTATGATGAAGATGGGAAAAACCTTGACGAGGAATCCTTACGTTATGGAGAAAAGCTCTATAAAACTCAGCAGTCGGGAGCGCCTGGAGCACAGAATGGAAATGACTATTGGTTTGGAATGGTGATGTCCTCCAGCTTTACTCAACTAGAAGGTGGACGGTACAATGGCCAGGATATGGTTTACGAATTTAACGGCGATGATGACCTGTGGGTTTTTGTCGATGGAGTGTTAGTATTAGATTTGGGTGGAATCCATGACGCCCACTCAGGTTCTATTAATTTTGCAACAGGTGAGGTTCAAGTTAAGGATAGTAGAAATGTAAATGGTAGCGCTGTGGAAATATTTCATAAACCTACAAGTATAAAGGAACAGTTTAAAAATACTGAAAAAGGAAAAAGCATGTCTGAAGAAGACTGGGATGGAAACACTTTTTCAGATTATAGTAATCATGAAATTAAGATTTTTTATATGGAACGAGGCGGCGGCGCTTCTAACTGTAAAATGAAATTCAATCTGCCAGTTATGCCTAAAGACAGCATCACGGTAAGGAAAGAAGTTACGAATATTAATGAAGGCTCTTATAGTGATGTGAATTTTAATTTTAGATTATTTTTAGAAGATAACAATGCAACAGAGGTTGACGAAGATACCATTGAAAAGAACGGAACTTTCTATAGTTTAGCTAAGAATAAAACTTACACGATGGATGGGGAGACCTTGAATACGGGAGACGATGGTAAATTCACGTTACATCATGGCCAGCAGGCAGTATTTGAAGAAATTGCAGATCGAAAGACAAAATATATTCTTCAGGAAATCAGCGTTGATCAAAATCGCTATGATGAATTCAAGGTTAATGGGCAGGCAGTACAAGATGGCAATATTATTCCCTCTGAGACTGAAACAGGCAAGTATATTATACAGACCGATCCCTTGGCGATAGATAAAAACGCCTTTGTCACTTTTAAGAATCATTGTGATTCTGAAAACCTTCATGATTTAGACATTACCAAAAAAATGATTGAAGGTCAAGAAAGTAACGATACTTTTCAAATTCAGGTTAAAATTGGCGGCCAATTATATAATGGTAAATATAAAATAAACGGAGTGGACTCAGGTAAGACGTGCCAAAATGGAAACCTTGAGATAAAACCAGGACAGACTATTAAAATAGAAAATATTGCGGCAGATACATCATTTGAAGTAATAGAAAACTATGATAAGGATAATTATGAAAATCCTCAATATACAATCAGTGAAGCAACAGTGGATTCTACAACAGATAAAGCAGCAGGGAAAATTGAATTCAAAAAAAATGCTAAAGTAGAAGTTACGAATACCAGAAAACTCGGCAGCCTCAAAATCACAAAGACCATCACAGACGACAGCAAGGTTGACTACATGGATGGCGATCCGATCTTTACTTTTAAGATTACAGGCCCAAACAATATTGAGGGTCAAGAGCCCCAGGTATTTTACCGGACGCTGAGACTAAGCAAGGATGTTGGCAAAACAGCATCCATTATCATTGATAATTTACCAATTGGTGAGTATACGGTTGAAGAACTCAATACCATGCGCTACACATGCACATCGGATAATCCGCAGACAGACACAGTCCAGCAAAACAACACCGAGGAAACAAAAAATACACCTCCAACAGAATTTAGCTTTACCAACCAGTTAACCAACGAAGATTACTTCTCTCACACCGATGTGGTGGAAAACAGCTTTAAGATCGGTGAAGATGGAACCGTCACAGTAGAAAAACATAAAGTCCCTGAAGGGCAGGTTCCAGACGGCACAACGCCCGTTCAGCCATCCAATGAATAAGGAGGTGCACAAAAATGTTGAACAACATCTTAAAAAATAGAAAACTGAAATACGGTTTAGTGTCTCTCCTGGCAGTGGTATTAATCGGCGGCGCAGTGACCCTGGCCTATTTAAGCAAAAGCACCGAGGCGGCGACCAATAATTTTGCCCCGGGCGAAGTGACTACGGAAATCGAAGAAAAGCCTGAAGTAGTGGGCAGCACCATTAAAAAAGATCCGGCCGTCAAAAATATCGGCCCCAGTGCCTGTATTGTCCGGATGCGGGTGACCATCTCACCAGGCAGCATCGCAGAACGTGTTAATAATAAGCAAGAAAACGAGATTAAGATTAATTTCGATGAAAAAGCGTGGAAATATAATGAGGCGGATGGTTTTTGGTATTACCAGGCAGTAGTACCGGTAGACGGAAGAACAACCGCGTTATTTGATGAGATAACGGGTATTACTGATCAAGCAGGAAAACCCCTTAAAGATTTTGAAGATTTCCAGATTACCCTTTATCAGGAAGCCGTACAGACCGAAGTGACCATTAATGGGAAGCCTGTAAAAGCGACGGATGCGACAGGGAACTATAATTCTGAGAACGCCATGAAGATATGGGCAGAATTTGACAAAAAAGACAATCAATAGCTTATAAAAAGATGACTGTCACACGAACCCGTGTGGCAGTTTCTTTTTAGAGCCCCGCGTGACCATGATATGACTGTTTTTTGTTAAAGTAGCCTTAAGAATTCAGAACGACGCATAACGAAGGAGTATACACCAATGAAAAAAATCTATCACATATTAACAAGCCTGATATTAGTCATACTGATCGCTTTGGCAGCCATCCTTTTTCTGCCAAAACTGCTGGGCATGACCCCGCTTGCGGTACTCAGCGGCAGTATGGAGCCTACGTACCACGTGGGCAGCCTGATCTATGTGAAGGATGCCGATCCGCAGGATGTGCAGATCGGAGATCCCATCACCTTTAAAATCAGCGATGACACCATGGTCACCCATAGAGTGGTAGCCATTGATACCGAAGCCCAGACCTTCCAGACAAAGGGCGACGCCAATGATAATGTTGACGGTGGGGCAGTGGCTTACGAAAATCTGGTGGGCAAGCCGGTCTTTACCATTCCCTATATGGGCTATTTAGCCGTTTACGCTAACACCACCACGGGCATGATCGTTATGGTTACCGTCATACTGGTGATTCTGATCCTTACCTTCCTGCCCGATTTCCTGATGAAGGATGACGACGAGGAAGAAAAAGAAACAAAAAAAGACCCCAGGCGTGAGAGAACAGCGGAAAGCAAAAAGACAGACACGCAAAAAAGAAAGAAGAAGGAATAGTGATTAAACAGGGCTTGCAAAAAGCTCTGTTTTTTTATTTAAAAAGAATTGATGTGACCGTTCTGTGACTATGCTCTGTCATAATAAATACATAATCAATTAGAAATCAATCCATATTGCATATAGAAAGGAAGTGGAGAGCATGAAGAAAAAAAGAGCAGGACTGGTATTGACAAGCCTACTAGTCGTAGCCGTCATCGCCGTTGGTTTAACATTAGCCCTTTTATCCACAAGCACAGGCACAAAGACAAATGCTTTTTCTTCCAATAAAAATATTGATATCCAGTTAAGAGAAGATCAGTGGGATGGTTACACCTTTAATGATGGAGAGGGTGACAGCACTACGGGTCAAACAGTAAATCCTGCATATGAAGGAAACAAAGAAGATCTTGGTTTAGTCCAGGCACAATCTTACCTCCCAGGACAGGTTATCCCTAAGAACCCAACCGTTAAAAACAATAATAATGATGGTAAGGGTGTGGAAACAAACGTAGCGTTGAAGGTCACCTACTATCTGGAAAATGAAGATGGCACAGAAAAGCAGGTAAGTTATGGGACATTCAAAGAAACCCTTTTAGCTGAAAACGGAATTGAGTTTGATGAAAGCTGGAAAAATATCACAGAAGAAAGTTTACCGACTCAGATTTTCCTTTATAATAAAACATTAGATTTGAATGAAGAAACCACCGCGCTTTTCAGCTCAGTCCCTTTAAGCAAAAACATCGAAGCCAATGAAAATGGCGAACTGCCAAAATTCAACATTAAAGTACAGGCATACGCCATCCAGGCAGGAGTAGAAGGTATGAATATTGAAACTGAAATGGTTAAGTTTATCAACGCAAATTAAGACAATAACCTTTTGACTGTGACCATCGTGTGACAACCATAGATTATAATATAGTTATAATAAAACGGTATTTAAATAAAGAAGATTTATCGAAAAATGTTGAGGTTTAGAACGGAGGAAGAAAAATGGACAAGAAGAAAAAAAGATTGGCAAAAGGTCTCGTTGCTGCTGCGTTAGTAGGTGTTATCGCAGTTGGATCGACGTTAGCGTATCTAAGCGCAAACACCGGACAGAAGACGAATAAGTTTACGGGCGCAAAAATAGAGGGTTCTACAGAAGAAAATTTTACCCCTCCGGAGTCTTATTTACCCGGACAAAACATTGAAAAACAGCCTTGGATTCAAATTAAAGCTGGCAGCGCAAAAGCTAATGTAGCAATCGTAGTGGATTATATTGGAGATGATGGAAATACAAAGCTGTCTCAAGAAGAGTTTAAGAGATATGCTGAAGTAAAGGATTGGAATTTAGGAGAAGAAGGTAGCGCCACTTGGAGAAAAGTTGCAGATTCTAAGGATGGAAAGAGCGAGTTGTATATTTATAATGAAGTTGTAGATGCCTCTACTTCCAAACAAGATGTCAGCACACAATTTTTATTTAATTCAGTCACAGTCAATCCAAATTTGAGAACTGTTACAGATGCGGACAAAGATACTACCCAAGTTTACAGCGGCAAAAATAAGACTGGTCTGACCGATTTTTCTAAGGTAACAGATACTATTGCCGGTACATATTATTATGACCAAAATAATAATGTTTTAATAAAAAATAATTTGCCGGAATTTACCATTGATGTCAGTGGTTTCGCTGTGCAGTCTGAAAATTTAGGTGATTCAACAGCAAGTGCTGAATTGACTAAATTAGCTAATGAAGGAAGAACAGGGAATCAACAATTTTAGTATAATTAAACCATCTAAATTAACTTGAGGAGAATATCTATGACAAAAAAGAAAAAAGGCGCGATATTAATCTCAGCGCTGGCACTCATTGCGGTGATTGTTATCGGGGGCACATTGGCCTACTTTACTGACCAGGATGATGCGAAGAATGTATTTACTTTAGGTAAAGTGCAAGGGGATTTGACAGAGGACACCAAAGACTATGAAGTTGATACTCCAGGTGGAGGAACGCATCCTGTAAAGCCAGGGACACTCACAGAGGATGGCATCAGCTATGACAAAATTGTACCAGGGGACTGGCTGAGTAAAGAACCAAGAGTAAGTCTGACTGGCGACTCTGAAGATGCGTATGTACGTGTAAGATTGTCAGTCCCGAACAGCACGAAATTAAATCAGGAACAGGTAGCAGAGCTTATCACAGCAAAATGCCTGAACTTTGGTGAAAAATGGGTAGTTGGCGTAGACGGATATATCTATTATCAGGAAAAATTAACCAGAGATTCATCTGGCAAATCTCAGACAGATCCGGTATTTACCATGGTTAAAATCCCAGAAGAATGGGGTAACAGTACAGCGGAAGCCAGCTTTGAAATCACAATTCAGGCGGATTTAGTTCAGGCTGAAAATTTTGAAACTTCATTAGGACATAATGCGGCAGGACAGATTGACAGCTGGGGCGGTGTTACTATTGAAAAAGCAGCTCAGTAAGCATTGAAAGCGGTCTTCGGACCGCTTTTTTTAAAAGAACCATTCCGCCATGTTATCACTGTGTGACCAGACTTTGATAGAATAAAACTATGAGGATAGTGAGTAACATTGTGAAAGGTAAGTGATGAGGATGGAAAAGATTATTAACGCAAGCAACCAGACTTTTGTCTTAGAGATTAAAAGCACACGAAACAACACCTGGCAAGGCACCATTCTATGGGTGCAGACGCAGGAGAAGGTCGCGTTCCGAAGCGCGCTTGAAGCCATCAAAATTCTGGATTCTGCCCTGACGGATGAGGGTGCGGATGAAACCCCAAAGCTGCAGATTGTTTAAGGCAGTAACGATAAAAAAACCCCGACTGTACCTTTATTGAGAAGGTACGGCCGGGGTTTTTTCGTCCTGTCAATAAGCCACAATCACACCGCCGTTGTCGGCGTAGACAGTACTCAGTCCGCCGGCTTCAAAGATGACCACATCCTTAAAGTTGCATTTTTCCTCAATGGCTTTTTTGAGGTTTTCAGCGGTTTCCTGAGCGTGCACGTGGGCGATGGCCAGGATTTTTTCGCTGGCGTCAGACACCTCGTCGGCAATAATTTCTACCAGACGGGAAAAAGCCTTCTTCTTACCGCGGACTTTTTCCTTCAGGGCGATTTCGCCTTCGCCGTTGTCAGTCATGATGGGCACCACCTTCAGCACCTTGCCCAAAAGGGCCATTGTGCCGCTGATACGGCCGTTTTTAGCCAGGTTATCCAGCGAGTTGAGTATAAACATGGTGCGCATATTTGTGATGAAATCCATGAGCTTAGACACGATTTCGCTCGTGGGAAGGTTCTCTTCCAGAAAGGACTGAAGCTTCATGAAAAGCAGATCTTCCCCGGCGGCAGCGCTTTCGGAATCCAGCACGTGTACCTGGCAGTCCGGATATTTTTCCTGGGCCATGACAGCCGCCATGACGGCGCTGTTATAAGAGCCGCTGAGCTTGGATGAGATGGTGATAATATAGTTAACGCGCTCCGGATCAATGGCGTCCAGGTATTCCTGGGGCGATGGGCAGGCGGTTGATACTTTGTTCTTGCTGAGCTTCATTTTATCGACCAGCAGCATGGTCGATAAATCCTGATCCACCAGCTCCTCGTCATCAATTCTGAGCTTAAAGGGGATTCGTTCAAGTGGCAGGTCTGCGGTAAAAATTTCCGGATTAAAATCCAGGCAGCTGTCCACAATAATTTTGTTTTCCATAGCACTCCTCGAAAAGTTTAGTAATCTCTACTTTAATTATATTACCCAAATCTTTATTTTGCAATAAGAAAAACCGCCATCCGCACTTATTTCAAGGATAACGGCGCTTTTTCTTTTTTAAGCTCCAGCTTTGATAAAAGCACAGCGGCAAAGACCAGGCCGCAGCCCAGCGCCATGCGCGGCCCAAAAGGATCGTGCAGGAAAATGACGGAGACGATCAGGCCAAAAACGGACTCCAGTGAGATGAGCAGCGAGGCGTGGGTGGAGGTGGTGTACTGCTGGGCGATGTTCTGGATGAGAAAGGCCAGAGCAGTGTTAAAGACCACCAGATAGAGAATGCCAAAGGCGCTGGTGGCGCTGACGCCATCAAGGGGCGGCGCAAAAACAAGGGCGGCAAAAAGCGATAAACCACCCGCTGTCAGCATCTGGACCACCGTAAAGGACATCACATCCGTCTCCTTGACAAACAACCCTAAAAAGACGATCTGGAAGGAATAAACCACCGCGAAGATAAGAGTCAGGGCGTCGCCCAGATTCATGCTGAAGTCCGGCTTCAGACTGATGACCGCCACGCCTGCAAAGGTGAGCAATGCCGCGGCCACATCCAGCGCCCGGGGCTTTACCCGTGTCATCATCCAGGAGACAAAGGGCACCAGCACCACATAGGATGGAATGAGGAAAGCCTGGTTGGAGGCTGTGGTATGGTCGAGGCCGATGGTCTGGAAAACCATGCCTGTAAACATAAAGCTGCCGACCACCATGCCCATGAGCACCGTGCGCTTATCAAGCCGCCGGACACGCTTTAAAAAAAGGATCAGGAGTAGAACGCCTGATCCTAAAAACCGAAAGGTCATGACCCAGAGAGGTGTGATGGTCACAAGCGCCGCCTTTGACGCGATAAAGCCCACGCCCCAGATAAGAGCGACGGTTATCAGTGCCAGGTCGGCAAGCAGGGTTTTGTTTTTAGTTTGTATATTTTTCATCTTTAGAAATAAAACTAAGTTGAAGGTGGAAGGGCTCCGCCCTTACTTCAGGAATCCTTCAATAATGTGCTGTTCAGCCTCGTGCTCAGTCAGGCCGAGGGTACGGAGCTTGATGATCTGGTCGCCGGCGATTTTGCCGATGGCAGCTTCGTGGATCAGCTCGGCCTCGAGGTCGTTGGCGGTAATTTCCGGAATCGCGGAGACAACGCCTTCGTCCATGATGATGGCGTCACACTCAGAGTGGCCCGCGCATTGGTTGTTGCCGTTGATCTTGGACAGAAAAAGCTGGCGGGAGCGGTCACGGGCGACAGAACGGGAGCTTAAGGTACAGCTGGAGCCCGCGCCGTCCATATCCACCTCAAAGGCGGTTTCGGCGTACTGGTCACCGTGTGTCATGAGCTTTTCCTTGATGACAAGCTTGGCGCCCTCGCCCAGCTTGGCCGCGGATTTACGCTTGGTGGAGTCCACGCCCTTAATCTGGGTGGTATTCATTTCCATATAGCTGCCGGCTTCCTGCTCGATGTAGGTTTCCGGGTTGATGACCCGCTTGCCGGTGCCTTCGCCAACACCGATGTGTTTTTCGATGTACAGCACCTTTGAGCCCGGCTTCAGAAAGAAGCGGTGGATGCCGTTGTGCTCGGAGCCGTCACAGCCGTCGGTGGATACCCCGCAGCCTGCCACGATGGTCACGTCAGCGTCCTCACCGATATAGAAATCATTGTAAACCAGGTCGTGCACACCGCTGCAGGTCACCAGGGCAGGGATAAAAACCTTGTCGTTTTTGGTGCCTGGCTGCACGATGATGTCAATGCCGGAGCCGTCCTCCTTGCTCACAATCTGGATATTATCCGTGGAGTTGCGGCCAGCGCACTGGCTGTCCTCGCGGATATTAAAAGCAACGCCCTCAGGCTTGCCGTCAATGTCGGCAACGTCCTTCAGCAGCTCTCTTGCGACGTCATTCATTGGTATTTCGTTCATATTATTCCTCCATTCTGGGACAGAAATCCACTTTGTCTGTACCGTTTAAAAGTCTTGGCAGGATGTCTTCTCTGGCCCCCTGGCTGATGATCTTGCCGTTTGCCAGCACGATGATCTCATCGGCAATGTTTAAGATACGCTCCTGATGGGAGATAATCATGATAGAGCCGTTAATTTTTTCATACATTTTCTGGAAAACAGCGATCAGGTTTTTGAAGCTCCAGAGGTCAATGCCGGCTTCTGGCTCGTCAAAGATGGACAGCTTGGTGCCGCGGGCAAGGATGGTCGCGATTTCGATACGCTTGATCTCACCGCCGGACAGGCTGTCGTTGAGCTCGCGGTCGATATAGTCTCTGGCGCAGAGGCCCACTTCGGATAAATACTGGCAGGCTTCCACCTGGTTAAGCGGTGAGCCGGCAGCCAGCGAGATAAGGTCGTGGACGGTAATCCCCTTGAAGCGGACAGGCTGCTGGAAGGCAAAGCTGATACCCAGCTTGGCGCGTTCAGTGATGTCGAGACCTGTGATGTCCTGGCCGTCGAACAGGATCTGCCCCGACGTCGGGGTGAGAATACCGGAGATAATCCGGGCAAGGGTGGATTTACCCCCGCCGTTGGGGCCGGTAATGACAACGAATTTACCAGAGTCAATCTTGAGACTGACATCCTTGAGGATGCCCTTTTTTTCATCCTCCACTTCAAAGCAGATATTTTTTAATTCTAGCATTTATTACTCCTTCACAGACCGCTCTAACAGCGAACGGTCAAACTCATGATAATTTGAAATCACCGCGTTCACGCCAGGCACCTGCATGAAATAATCATGACGCTCCGGCGCCGCGATGGCAATAATATGGCCGATACCGGCCGCATGGGCAGACTGGATACCGGAAAGGCCGTCCTCCACCACAATACACGCCTCAGGACAGACACCCAGCTTTTCAGCCGCCAGACGGTAAATATCCGGGGAGGGCTTTCCCGGAAAGGTGTGGTTGTCAAAAACGGTGGTGTCAAAATCGAACCATTTGCCAAGGGCAAAGGTTTTAAAAAAGAACGCCATGTTGGCAAGCTCTGAGCTGCTGGCAATGGTGTGGGGGATCTGCGAGGCGCAGATCCAGTCAAGAAGCTCCGGGGCGCCGCTTACCAGATGGAGGTTTTCTGTATCCTCCAGGCAAAGCTCCCGGTAAAGCGCTTCTTTATCATCACCAAAGGCGGTGATTTCCTCTGCTGTCAGCTCCCGGTCCTTTAAAATGGCCGGAATGATGGTGGCGTTGGTCTGACCGTAAAAGCCGTGCATTTCCTCAGGCGTAATGTGCCGCCCGCACTGCTCCAGCGTAAAACGGTCAAAAGCCGCGTCGTGCTTGTCCGAGTCGAAAAACAGCGTGCCGTTAAAGTCAAAAATGATGGCCTTAAATGTCTTTTGCATGTGTAACCTTTCTGCTTACTGTTATTATATTAAATGATTCTTAAAATAGAATTATAATTTTTTATATTTACAGAGGACAGTCCTGATCCAGGGACTTGTGGGTAAAGCTGCGTTTTCCGTCCGCAAAGTCGCTCACAATATCCCCGTGTCCGATGAGCTTGTATTTATAGCTCAGCAGGCCGTCAAGGCCCACCGGGCCTCTGGCGTGCAGCTTGGAGGTGCTGATGCCCACCTCCGCCCCGAAGCCGTAGCGGAAGCCGTCGGCAAAGCGGCTGGAGCAGTTGACGTAGACGCCCGCGGAATCCACCAGAGTGGTGAATTTCTTCGCGTGATCCTCATCCTCCGTCACGATGACATCGGTGTGGCCGGAGCCATAGGTGTTGATATGGTCAATGGCGTCCTCCAGGCTGTCGACAACCTTAATAGAAAGGATATAATCCAGGTATTCGGTGGACCAGTCGTCATCAGTGGCGGGCTCGACGTCGATCACGGCGCGTACCCGGTCGTCGCCCTTCAGGTGTACCTGCTTTTGGTCCATTCCGGCTTTCAGTCTGGGTAAAAACTCCCCGGCGATGTCCTTGTGCACCAGCAGGGTTTCGATGGTGTTGCAGGCCGAAACGTATTGGGTTTTAGCGTCCACCGCGATGCTTACCGCCTTGTCCGGATCGGCGGAGGCGTCGACATAGGCGTGGCAGATTCCGTCGGAGTGGCCCATGACTGGAATATTGGAGTGGTCCATGATGTATTTCACAAAGCTGTTGGACCCGCGCGGGATGATAAGGTCGATATAATCGTCCAGGGCCAGCATGGCATTGACGTCCTCGCGGCTCTCAAGATTCTGAATCCAGCCGTCTGGAATGCCAACAGAGGCAGTGGCCTCCGAAATGACCTTGCACAGCAGGCGGTTGGTCTCGAGGGCTTCACGTCCGCCCTTTAAGAGCACCGCATTGCCGCTTTTCAGGCACAGGGTGGAGATTTGGACAAAAGCGTCGGGGCGGGATTCAAAGATGATGCCAATCACACCGATGGGGCAGGTTATCTTGTAAAGTTCCAGGCCCGTGTCCAGCTCGGTCGCCATGCGGGTAGCGCCCAGGGGGTCCTCAAGCTCGATGAGGCTGTGGATGCCGTCGATCACGTCGTCAATTTTATGATCGTCAAAGGTCAGGCGGCCCAGCAGCGGCGCTGCCAGGTTTTCGGCTGCGCTGCGCTCATAATCGGCCTGGTTGGCGGCGATCAGCGCCGCACGGTTTTTTTCCAGCGCGTCTGCAATGGCCGTAAGGGCCGCGCTGCGCGTCTGTGTATCCGTGGCGGACAGCTGAATGCCCGCCTTTTTAGCTGTTTTTCCTCGTTCTAACATAGTGGTGGTCATGGTTAACTCCCTTCTTAAATGAATGGAGAATTGAAAATGGAGAATGGAGAATTATCGGAACAAAATGCCGCGCATTTTGAATGAAATGGCGGCCGCAGGCCGCTGTCTCAATCGCTTTTTCGACAGAAAAAGTGTTCATCAATTCTCAATTCTCAATTCTGCACTCTCCATTGTACTGATACTACTTATGATAGGTCTCATTTTTTATGATCTTAAACGCCCGGTAAACCTGTTCCAGCAGCATGACGCGGAACAGCTGGTGGGGGAAGGTCATCTTTGAAAAGGACAAATCCCAGTGGGCGCGGGCCTCAATCTCCGGCGCCAGGCCCAGGGAGCCGCCGATAACAAAGGTCAGGCTGCTCTTGCCCTGGAGTCCGTAATGCTCGATCTTTTTCGCGAAATCTGGTGAGGTCAGCTGCCGGCCGGTGATCTTAAGCGCGGCGATGATTTCATTGTCCTTTAAATACCGGGCGATCCGTTCGCCCTCCAGCGCCACCGCCCGGGCCTTTTCGGCGTCGCTGAAGCGCTCCTCAATTTTTTCGTCCTTTACCTCGATGATCTCAAGCCTGCAGTAGGCACCCAGCCGTTTGCTGTACTCATCAATGGCCATCCTCAGGTATTTTTCCTTGATTTTGCCCACTGTAATGATTTTAATATTCATCCTTATATAACAGGCTCCTTAAAAACTGTACATTGTCAGCAGACTGACAATGATGATGATCACCAGGATCAGGGCGCCGATCCGGTAGCTGTTTTTAATGTTGCTCTGGTGGCTCTGTTTCGGCGGCTTTTGTTTTGTTTTTTTCGTGGGATTATTTTTATTATTCGCCATCCTTCTGCTCACTTTCTGCTGCGGCTCTGGCAGCTTCTTCTTTCTGCTTGCGGATGCGCTCAGCATACTCTGCGCGCATTTCAGCGATGATCCGATCCTGTTCCTCTTTTTCGGCCTGTTCCTTTGCCAGGTCGGCAGCGTACAGGTCCTCCAGCACCTGCGGAAGTCTGGGTTCTTCTCCCTCGGCCAGTGTGGTGCCCATGTGGGAGAGATAAATCCGGCGGTCTGTAGAGGGGCCGTTGAACTCAACCATATAGATGCTCTGGTGCAGGCCCAGGATCAGCTCGCCGCTTTCCACCATCACCTGCTCCGACATTCCCACAAGAGAAGCCTTGACATTGGAGGTGGTCCAGCCTGTAAACTGCATGCCGTTATACTTGGGCAGGAACCGGTTGATTTTATTCAGAAAATCCTTGTCAATATTGAAGTCATCATTGATGGTAATGGTCACCGCGCAGGTGCGCTCGGGAATCTGGATATGGACAAACCCGTCTTTCAGACGCACCTCACGGATGTATTCCCGCACCTGTTCCGTGATATCCGCTAAACCTTCCGGGGCAGATACGCCCGCTTCAATTATTTTCATGCTTTTCTCCTAAATTTTTTAAAATTTTTAAAAAATATGCTTGCAAAATATCTATGACTATATTACAATAACTGTTGTTGGTTTGCAAATCAAAAATATAAAAATATCGGGGTGTGGCTCAGTTTGGTAGAGCGCATGGTTCGGGACCATGAGGCCGGAGGTTCAAATCCTCTCACTCCGACCATTTAAAGCAGATGATCAGTCATATAGGGATATGGCTGTTTTTTATTTTTTGAAAAGTTTAAGGAAATGTGGTATAATATAAAAAGAAACAGGGACACCGGCAACGGCCAGCCCCAATGATTCATTAGATTTGACCGTTAGTGCTCGTGGAAAAGGCTAACGGTCGTTCTTGTTTATGCAGCCTACGATAAACGCGATAAGCGCCAGAATCAGAATTAACTGGTTACTGTCCATAAGCAGCACCCCATTTCCGGGGCAAGATTAACCATGCCAGTGCCACAAGAGCCGAGTGCTCCTGTCTGGCTAGTATAGCAGAGTTCTTCTTTAAATACAATTTGTTGTTAACGTCTTTGAATTATATGATTTTTTAAAGCAGTCTACCAGTCAAAGTGACAGGCTGTTTTTTTATTTTTTGAGCCCTGACAGAAAAACAGCCTCTGCTGTGAAGCAGAGGCTGCCAGATTATCAGGCCAAGGTGTCTTTATATTCGGGATGCTTGTCGTATTCGGCCTTTGCAAAGGGACATCTGGGAATCAGCTTCCAGTGGTTCTGGCGCGCGGCTTCAACGGTCTGCCGCACCAGCTCTTTCGCGATGCCCAGGCCATTGTAGCTGTTGTCAACGCCCACATGGGTGATGATAAAGGTGTTGTCCGTGGTGGGCTCAAGGTTCAGCTCGCCAACTTCGTAATTCTCCGGCGTCTGGACAAAGAAGCGGTTGGGCTCGCTCTTATAGCGCAGGCTTTTTGCCTTATGGTTTCGGCCGCACAGCTGCACAAAGTAGTCCTCAATAAATTTTGAGGCAACGGCTCCGTCAGAAGCTGCAGTGATGATCTGGCGCAGCGGCTTGGTGCGCACATCGCCAACTGCGTAGACGCCCTCCACATTTGTCTGGGTGGTTTCATCGGCGATGATGTACCCTGCTTCGTCGATGTCCACAATGCCCTCGAACAGGTCAGTGTTTGGCCGGCGGCCAATGGCGATAAACAGGCCGTCGCAGTCCAGCTGTGAAACAGCGCCGGTCTCGGTATTTTCAAGCTTAATACCGGTTAAAACATCGCCATAGATGGGTTCGACTACCTGACTGTTCCAGATAAATTCAATGTTTTCAGTCTCGTCCAGCAGCGCCAGGTAGGTTTTAGTAGCGTTCAGCCGGTTGCGGCGGTGAATGAGGTAAACTTTTTTGCAGATTTTGGACAGGTACAGGGCATCGGCCACCGCGGAGTTGCCGCCGCCCACCACAGCGACCACCTTATTTTTAAAGAAGAGGCCGTCACAGGTAGCGCAATAAGCGACGCCACGCCCTCGCAGTTCCTCTTCATGGGGGAGGTTCAGGCTTCTCGGGGCAGCGCCGGTGGCAATGATCAGGGCCTTGCATTCATATTCGGCGCTGTTTGTCTTAATGCGCTTTGGCTGACCAGTGGCCTCAATGCTGATGACCTCGCCGTACTCAGAGACCACGCCAAAGCGTTCGGCGCCCAGCTTCATGCGCTCACTCAGCTCATGGCCGTCAATTCCTTCATTAAATCCGGGATAGTTATCGACCTGGCTGGTGGTGGCCATCTGGCCGCCTGGCCACATCTTTTCTAAAATCATGGTTTTCAGGTTCGCCCGGGCGCAGTATAGCGCAGCCGTATAGCCTGCAGGTCCGCCGCCCAGCACAATAACATCAAAGATCTTCATTTGTAGTGCCCCCTAGCACAGTGGCCGTCTTTTGACCACGGGATTAAAACGAATACATCAGGTGGTTTAAACACCATTGATTATTTTTTTCTATTGTACCATACATACCCTCTGGGTGCAAAAACAAATCATTCTGGATACACTATTGACTTTTTCGCCTTAAGCTGGTAAAATAGGAACACAATATGTAATTTTTAAAGTTACAGAAAAATGTAACTTCCAAAAAGGAGACAAATAATGGAAAATAATAAATTTGACGTGATTATACTAGGCGGGGGTCCAGGAGGGTACACAGCGGCATTATACTGCGCACGCGCAGGCCTTTCTACAATGGTACTTGAAAAAATGTGGCCGGGCGGTCAGATGGCTACCACCAGCCGGGTAGACAATTACCCGGGCTTTGAGGAGGGCGTAGATGGCATTGAACTCAGCGGAAAGATGCAGCAGAGCGCTGAACGCTTCGGTGTTGTAACACAAATAGGCGAGGTGTTATCCATTGATTTGGAAAGCCAGCCTAAGGTAATCCGGACAGGCAAGGGAGATCTGGAAGCCAAGGCTGTCATTCTGGCCACGGGCGCGGCGCCAAGAACCCTTGGTATTCCCGGGGAGGATGAACTGCGCGGCAGAGGGATGGCTTATTGCGCTACCTGTGACGGCATGTTTTACCGCAACCGGACGGTTGTTGTGGTGGGCGGCGGAAACTCCGCGGTGGCCGATGCTTTGTTTTTAGCTAAAATCTGTAAAAAGGTTTATATTGTGCATCGAAGAGATACCCTCAGGGCCTCAAAAACTTACATGAAGACTTTGGAAAAAACTGAAAACATCGAATTTGTCTGGGATTCTAGGGTGGTCGAGGTACTCCATGACGACCTGGTAACCGGCGTTAAGGTTGAAAATGTTAAAACCGGCGATGTAACAGAGCTGTCCTGCGAAGGCGTATTTGTAGCGGTCGGCCGGACACCGAACACAGACATGTTCAAGGGTGTTCTGGACCTCGACGGGCAGGGCTACCTGATCGCGGACGAGACGACAAGAACCAATATCCCGGGTGTCTTTGCTGTCGGGGATGTCCGCACCAAGCCGCTTCGTCAGATTGTCACGGCCACGGCTGACGGCGCGGTGGCGTCTAAATATGCTGAGGAATACCTGGCAGAGCTCTGTGCCGGTGAATAAGCAGGCTGCTTGACGCGGGTCATCGGCGGTGTTTTATCAAACGGCCAGAGGGTATATAATTTTCAACTGAATTGTGAAAGAAGGTTATAATATGATTGAATATAAAAATGGTGACAACCGCATCTACGCTGTGACTGAAGACGGAACAGAGGTTGGACAAATTGAATTTGTGCCGACCGGAGAGAGCATGTTTATTATCTCACATACAGAAGTGGCAGAAGACATGGGAGGCCTGGGCATTGGAAAAGTGCTGGTCGAAAAGGCGGTACAAAAGGCAAGGGATGAAGACAAAAAAATCATTCCGCTGTGTCCCTTTGCGCGGGCAGAATTTGACAAACACCCTGAATACCGTGAGTTAGAAGCCAACGCATAAAAAGCACCATCCCGGTTTGATCTCTATTAAACCGGGATTTCTTTGTTTGATTTAAGCTTTTTTCAGGTTTAAAACTTAACAGAAGTTGGACTCGTCTTCAATATGCATTCAGGTTGATTTGTGGTATAATAACCAATAAAATTTGAATAATCAAGGTGTAAAAATGAACTTAGATATTTTAAAAAATACATTTACAAGCAACGAACTGCTGACCGGCGATTTTGGTCTGGAACGGGAAGGTCTGCGGGTTACGGAGACAGGAAAGCTCGCCATGACACCGCACCCGGTAATTTTTGGCAACAAGCTGAAAAACCCTTACATCACAACCGATTTTTCAGAAAGCCAGGTGGAGGTCGTTACACCAGCCTATGACACAGTGCCTAAGACCTACGCGGTGCTTGAAGGGCTTTGCGATATTGTCAACAATGAAATCGGGGACGAGTATTTTTGGCCTCAGTCCATGCCCTGCGATATCCCAGAGGATGAGCGTATCCCCATAGCCGTTTATGAGGGAGAAGAGGACGCCGAGGCTGCGATGGCCTACCGGAAAGGGCTGATTGAGCGTTACGGCGGAAAAAAACAACTGATTTCCGGCATTCATTTTAATTTTTCCTTTACGGAACGCTTTATTGATAAGCTGCATGACGCAGTTGCACCTGAGAAACCGCGCAAAGATTTTAAGGATGGCGTGTACCTCAAGCTGGTCCGGAATTATCTGCGCTACCGGTGGATGGTCATCTATCTTTTAGGCTGCAGCTCAGCCCTGCATAAAAGCTATGTACCCGAATGTGTGAGGCAGATGGAGACTGTGGGCGATGACGCCTATGTTTTAAAAACGGGTACTTCCTTTAGAAATTCAGTCTATGGCTATAAAAATAAAATATTTCTTTTTCCAAGCTATCGTACGGTTAAAGAATACACTGAGGATGTTCAAAGCTTTGTGGATAAAGGTTTGATCTCGGCTCCAAAAGAGCTTTACGCCCAGATACGCATGAAGGCAAAGGGCGTGGACAATATTCTGGAATCTCTGGAAGAGGACGGCATTAAGTATCTTGAAATCCGGACGGTCGACCTGAATGTCTTTGATAAATGCGGTATTGCTGAAAAGGATCTGGTGTTTCTTCATCAGTTTATGCTTTACCTGCTGGTTGAGGAAGAATCAGACTATGCAGATTGGCAGAAGGAAGGCCTTGAAAATGAAGAGAAGGTCGCAGCTTTTGGTCTGGATCCTGATCTTATGATCGGTCAGAATGGCAAAGAGGTCTCCATGAAACGCTGGGCCCTTGATATCCTCGAAAAAATGCAGAAGATGGACATTGAGCTGGAGCTCGGAAACAGCGGTGTGCTGAAGGTGATGATCGACCGGGTTATCCATCCCGAGCATACCTATGCCTTCCGGATGGCTGAAATGGTAAAAAAAGAAGGCTATTTAAAAGGGATGATGCGTCTGGCGAAGGCTTATAAAAAAGAAAGCTACGACACCCGGTATCTTTTAAAGGGCTTTGATAACTATGAGCTCTCTACCCAGATTCTCATCAAGGAAGCCATCACCCGGGGTGTGCCGGTTGAGGAGATCGACCCCCAGGATAACTTTATCGGCCTTGGCAAAGGAGATAAAAAAACCTATGTCAAGCAGGCGACCAAGACAGAGCTGGACAATTATATTACAGTCCTCGTTATGGAAAACAAGGTGGTTACCAAAAAAATCATGGCACAGCGGGGTATCCCGGTACCAGCCGGAGAGGAATTCTCAAGCTATGATGAAGCGGCACGGCGCATAGGGCCCTATGTCGGGAAAAGGGTAGTCATCAAGCCAAAATCCACAAATTATGGGCTGGGAATCTGTATTTTTGACCAGGGAGGCAGCGAGAAAGACCTTCTTGAGGCGGTTGAAATTGCCTTTGAATACGACAAGACCGTCATCATCGAGGAATTTATACCGGGGCAGGAATACCGGTTCCTGGTAATCGGCGGGGAGGTGGTCGCTGTACTGAAGCGTGTTCCGGCCAATGTGACGGGCGACGGCATCCACACCATCACTCAGCTGGTCGATGAAAAAAACAGGCACCCCTTCAGAGGCTACGGCTACACCGCACCCCTTAAAAAGATTGAGCTGGACGAACAGACCGAGCTTTATCTAAAACAGCAGGAGCTGAAATTCGGCGATGTGCTGCCCGATGGAAAAACCGTCTATCTGCGGGGTAACTCGAACATCAGCACTGGCGGCGACAGCATTGACATGACTGACGAAATGCCGGACTTCTTTAAACGCGTTGCCGTGGAGGCGGCAGCATCGGTGAAGGCTGTGTTCTGCGGTGTGGATATCATCATTGAAGACTACCGGGACGAAAAATCACCCTTTGGCATCATTGAACTGAATTTTAACCCGAGTACAGATATGCACGCTTACCCTTACCAGGGGACGGAACGGCGTACTGGTGAGTTTATTCTGCGCGCGCTTGGACTCATTGAAAATTAAATCATTCGGCTAATTTTTATAAGGATAAGGAGACAACAGAAGTGGGAATTATTTACGAGAAAAAGCAGAAAATCAACGGCTACGAATGCACCTATAACTACCAGCTGCAGCCCACAGCCGCGCTGAACTATTTTCAACAGACCAGCCAGGAGCAGAGCGAACAGCTCGGCGTGGGGCCGGAGGTTCTGGATGAAATGGGGCTGGCCTGGTTTCTGGTAAAATACAAGCTGCAGTTTCATGAGTACCCGAAGTTTAACGATGAGGTCATGGTGGAGACCGAGGCCATCGCCTTTGATAAATTCGCCGCCCACCGCCGTTTTGCCATCAAATCGCTGGACGGCAGGATGATGGTGGAGGGCGATACGGAATGGATGCTGCAAAACCGCAAGGAAAACCGTTTAGAGCGGCTGAGCAATGTGCCGGAGCTGGACGTTTATGAAAGCGGCCATGAAAACCATTTTAAACTCAAGCGGGTCGCTAAGGTGGAGGAATGGACCGAGTCCAAAAATTTCCAGGTCCGGTACCTGGACATTGATTTTAACAGCCACGTCAACCATGTCAAATACCTGGCGTGGGCGCTGGAGACGCTGCCCCTGGAAAAGGTAAAGGCAGGCGAAATAGAAACCGCGAAGATTATCTACAAAAACCAGGGCTTCTACGGCGACATGATCACCGTGAAATCTGCTGAGATTGATGAAAACACCTACCGGATGGACATCGAAAACCAGGAGGGAATCCTCCTCTGCCAGATTGAAATGACCATGAGGATAAGAGAGGACTGAGCATGAAATTTGAGAAAACAGCGCTGGTGCTGGAGGGCGGCGGCTTCCGAGGCATTTATTCCTCCGGCGTATTGGATTATTTTATGGAAAAATCACTGGAATTCCCGTACATTATCGGTGTTTCCATGGGCGCTATCAACGGCGCGAACTATATATCTGAGCAGCCCGGCCGCAGCTTTGCCATCGCAGAAACCTTTATGCCGGACAAACGGTATATGGGGATGGGGAACCTGCTGAAGGAGGGTAATTTTTTCAGCCGCAGCTTCGCCTATAATGAGCTGCCGAGACGCTATAATATTTTTGATATGAAGACCTACTACAGCGCTGACGTTACCTTCTACCTGACCGCCACCGACTGCGAGACCGGGGAGGCCCGCTATTTTGAGAAGATGGAGGGCGATGTGGCAGAGCTTATTGCCGCGTCCACCTCGCTGCCGTTCATGAGCCAGATGGTGGAAATCGACGGGAAGCCCTACATGGATGGGGGGATCGCGGATTCTGTCCCGGTCCAGCGGGCCCTTTCAGACGGCAATGAGAAGGCTGTTCTGGTATTAACCCGTGAAAAGGGCTACCGCAAGGAGCCCTATGGCCACGAACGGATGGTACGCTCCTATTACCGGAAGCACCCGGCCTTTGCTGAGGGCATTCTAAACCGCCACCTGTTCTACAATGAAACCATGGATTTGATTGATGCGCTGGAGGCCGAGGGGAAAATTTATGTGCTGCGTCCAGAGAACCCCATCGAGACAAAGGTGATCGACCGCAACCCTGAGGGTGTCCAGAAAAGCTATAGAATTGGCTATGACCAGGCAAAGGCGGAGTGGGATGCGCTCATGGCCTATCTGGAAAAATAAGAAAACGCAGATTGAACCCTGCAAAAGGCAGCGCCAGAACACACTCTGGCGCTGCCTTTTTTTGACACTTCGGGCGTTTTGACAGTAGACGGGCCGCTGTTTTTCCAATATAATTGTAAGTAATAAACAGGGGAGGGCAACATCATGGAAATGCATGATTTTTATATTGGGAAGGCCTTTGACGCCTACGATTATTTTGGCGCGCACCGTTTTGAGAAGAACGGACGTGAGGGCTTTGTTTTCAGAGTATACGCGCCGGGGGCAGAGGCGGTAACGCTGATCGGGGAGTTTAACGGCTGGCAGGATACACCCATGGAGCCCTTTGGCACAGGAGGGGTCTATGAGTGCTTTGTGGAAAACGCCAGAGCCGGCATGCTCTACAAATACCGGATTCACCAGACGGACGGGCGTGTGCTCGACCGGGCAGACCCTTATGGCTACGCCATGGAGCTGAGACCAAATTCCGCGTCGGTTTTAGTAGACCTGGACTATGCTTTTAAAGACGCGGCATGGCTTCAAAGAAGAGCGGAACGCCCGCATTATAACGAGCCGATGAGCATTTATGAGATGCATTTTGGCTCCTGGCGGCGCAAGGCGGAGGAGGGTCCGGCGGGCTGGTACAGCTATGAGGCGCTGTGCGGCCAGCTTCTTGACTATGTGCAGAAGCATGGCTTTACCCATGTCGAATTCCTGCCGCTGACCGAGTATCCCGCTGACGAGTCCTGGGGATACCAGGTGTCAGGCTTTTACAGCGCGACCTCCCGCTACGGCGCGCCGGCAGAGCTGCAGTACCTCATTGATACCTTTCATCAGGCGGGTATCGGAGTGATCCTGGATTTCGTCCCGGTGCATTTTGCCACCAACGATTATGCCTTAACGCAGTTTGATGGCTCTGCGCTGTATGAGTATCCGGATGCAGATACAGGCTACAGTGAGTGGGGCTCTTATAATTTTAATTTTTACCGGGGAGAGGTGCGGAGCTTTCTTCAGTCGGCGGCAGCCTTCTGGATCGAGAAATATCATTTTGACGGCCTGCGGATGGACGCCATCAGCAATGCCTTGTACTGGCAGGGTGACGCCGCCCGCGGAGCCAATGAGGGGGCGGTTGAGTTCATCCAGGGCATGAATGAGGGCCTGGCAGAGCGCTATCCCGGCGTGCTGCGCATGGCGGAGGATTCCACCAATTTTTTAAAGGTAACAGCCCCGGTGAAATACGGCGGGCTGGGCTTTGACTACAAGTGGGACATGGGGTGGATGAACGATACCCTGAATTTTATGAAGATTCATCCAGATGACCGCAAAGACCATATGGGCAGGCTGGCCTTTTCCATGCACTATTTCTACAATGAACTCTATATGCTGCCATTCTCCCACGATGAGGTGGTACATGGGAAAGGCACCATTCTGGACAAAATGAACGGCAGCTATGAAGAAAAATTTGAGCAGGCACGCCTGCTGTATCTCTATATGTTTACCCACCCTGGCAAAAAGCTGAACTTTATGGGGAATGAGCTGGGACACTTCAGAGAGTGGGACGAGGCCCGCGAGCTGGACTGGGACCTGCTTAAGTACCCTGCTCATCAGGAATTCTTTGACTACTTTTCAGCCTTAAACCAGTTTTACAAGAGGTGCCCGGCACTCTATGAAAATGATTACCACAGCGGTTGTTTTTCCTTTGTTCCGGTTAAAACAAAAGGAACGGCTGTGCTGGCTTACCGGCGCGCCGCTGGCGGACAGGAGCTGCTGACAGTGCTCAATTTTGCCGCGAAGCCCATTGAGGAGCTGGTCCTTGAGATGACAGACCGCGTAAAAATTAAAGAAATTTTCAACACTGGCAATAATAGTAAAAGAAGCGCCTATGAGTTAAAAACACAGAAGGGCAGTTTGATGACTAAACCACATCACATTGAAAAAGTAAAAAAAACAAAAAGCGCAGATGTAAAGCCAGGAGCGGAGCATTCATATCCGTTGAAAATGGCACTGGAAGGCTTTGAGGGAATCGTTTTTGAGATTATAAAGTAGAAAACAGCCAACAGGAGAAATAATCACTTCTGTTGGCTGCTTTTTTAACCCGACAAAATAATAAACTATTATGCAATATAATAAAATCGTTGACAAAAAATAGAATGTCCTGTATGATGAGATATAAGCAGTCAAATAATTGAGAAATGATTATATTTTAACAAGAGGGCCGATGTGAAATACAGATTTTGGAGTGTGGAAAAGAAAGCAGTCTCTGAGCAGGGACAGGATGAGCCTCAGGACAATCGCTTTGTAAAGCTTGTCAACAGCATTATCCGCTTTGCGGTACAGAAAAAAGCCTCGGATATCCATTTTGAGGTGCTCAACCCGGAAAAAATGCGGGTGCGTATCCGTATCGACGGCGAGCTGATCACAACCATGGAGGTTGCCAAAAAGGATTATCTTGGTATGATCAGCCGGATAAAGATTCTATCCGGGCTCGATATTTCAGAGAAACGAAGGCCGCAGGACGGTAGCTTCTGTTTCGAGACAGAGGGCAGGAAGATCGACCTGCGTGTGTCGGTGGTACCGACTGTTTACAGCGAGAAAGTGGTGCTTCGGATTCTGGACGCCCAGACCTTCTTGATTTCAGTGAGAGACCTTGGACTTTCGTTTGAAAATGAGCAGAGAGTAAGGGGAATGCTCAATCAGGCCAACGGACTGCTGCTGGTGACCGGTCCGACGGGGTGCGGAAAGACGACGACGCTGTACAGTCTTCTGAAGGAGAAAAATACACAGGCGCTCAACATTATCACGATTGAGGACCCGGTCGAATTTCACCTGGAGGGCATTAATCAGATACCAGTGAATGAGCGGATTGGCCTTGGGTTCGGCGAAGGGCTGCGGGCTGTTTTGAGGCAGGACCCCAACGTTATCATGGTCGGTGAAATCCGGGATGAGGAGACTGCGGCCACCGCTGTGCGCGCGGCCATTACCGGGCATCTGGTGTTGTCGACCCTGCACACCAACGACGCATTGTCAACCGTTACCCGCCTGTTGGATATGGGCGCAGCAGACTATCTGCTGTCCACAGCGCTGCGGGGCATTATCGCCCAGAGGCTTTTAAGAAAGCTGTGCCCGCACTGCCGAAAAGCCTATAAAACAACCGAAACGGAGCGTGGACTCTTTGCCTTTGAAAAAGAGCAGGTGCTGTACCGCGCGGCCGGCTGTGAAAAATGCCGGCACACCGGCTATCTGGGGAGAAAGGGGGTTTTTGAAGTGCTGTGTCTTAACCAGAACCTGAGAGAGGCCATTCATTCCGGCGCTTCCTATGAGCAGTTCCTTGGTCTTGCGCGTGGCAGCGGGCTGGTTCAGTTTTCAGAGCTTGTCCGAAATGAAATTTTAAACGGTGTCACCGATGTGACAGAAGGGCTGAGGGTAATGAGTTATGGAAATGATGAAACCAGCATGGCTTAGAGCAGTGGCGTTTAAATCAGGGCGTGTGAGGATGCTTGGGCTATTCTGCAGACAGATGGCCATTACGCTTTCAGCAGGAGTTTCGATTATCGACGCTCTGGAGCTGTCCGGAAGGGAGCATAAAAACAGCGGCTTCGGAGAAGCAGTCCTGCAGGTTAAGATATTGGTGAAGCATGGGAATAGTTTCTCAGAAGCGCTGCGTTCATTTCCAAAGGTTTTTCCGGAGCTCATGGTCCAGATGGTGCGTTCGGGTGAAATGAGTGGCTGTATGGATCTGGTCATGGAAAATCTTGGTATTTACTATGAAGGGCAGGCTGACCTGAGGAGCAGAATCGCTCAGGCTTTCTTCTATCCGTCGCTGGTGATGGTGGTGGCTGTAGGGGTGGTGATGTACCTTATGGCAGGCGTTCTGCCAGTCTTTGTGGAAATATTTGAAAGTATGGAGGCAGAGCTTCCGCTGACCACCGAAATCCTCATGGGTGTCAGCACAGCGCTGATCTCCAGCGGTGGATGGATACTGCTGGCGGTTTTACTGCTGCTGGCAGCGGGCCAGGCGGCGGTCAGACAAGAGGTCGGCGCGCTGGCAAGGGATCGCCTTTTGTTGCGGCTTCCGTGGGCCGGGCAGTTCATGCAGCTGATGGAAGGCGTGCGCTTTGCGGATGCCATGGCCATTATGGTAAGCAGCGGTATTGATATGATCAGCGCGCTGGAAATCGCCGGTAAAATTTTGGGAAACCGTGTCATGCGCCGTAGAATAAACGCAGTGCGGGAAGCGGTAAGGCGTGGAGCGGCTTTGTCCGACAGCCTGGCAGAGGCAGGAATCTTTGACCGGCGCTTTGTCCAGATGATCCGCATTGGCGAGAGCTCGGGAACCATGGAGCAGGTGCTCACAAAGGTTTCGGTCTATTATAACGACGAGATCAATCGGAAAATCAGGAAAATGACCGCACTGCTGGAACCAGTGGTACTGCTTGTGGTTGGCGGTCTGGTATTCTTTATCATGGCGTCGGTCATGCAGCCGGTATTTGAAATTTATTCGGGTTATTCCGAGTTGGTATGAGTAAGGGGGAAAGAATGAAAAAACTAAAGAAACAGATTGTGGAAAAATACGGCTTCACCCTCATTGAGCTGATCATTGTGCTGGCGATATTAGGAATGCTGGCAGCGCTGGCGATTCCGCAGTTTTCCAAGGTGTTGGATAATTCGGGTATAAAGACAGACCAGGCAAACTTATCGATTGTCCAGACTGCTCTGGAGGTTTATAAGGCGGATAATAATGGCAGCTTACCAACGTTGACAGAAGGAGAGGGCGACACTTTTGACAAGCTTGTCAGCGCGCTGAAAACAGCCGGATATCTGAAAACAGACAAAATCGAAGAACAGTCCGGCGGCAGCTTTACCTATGAAAACGGTGAGGTCGGATTTACACCAAAATCGACAGAGCCTTCTCCGGGTAGCTGACAGGAAAAATGGCCCATCAAGGAGGACACACCCTGATCGAGCTGATCATCACCCTTTCCGTTTTGGGCTTTGCCCTGACGGTGACCGCAGGGTTGGGGTATTCGGTGACAGAGGGAAACGCGAAGCGGGCTGCCGGGGCAGAGTATGAGCAGGTGCTCGACACGGTTTTAAAAAGCCGCGATGCAGCTGTGATGTCCGGCGATAAATACGGCACAATGGTAAAGCTCTATAAAAATCATGTGGACATTATTGAGTTTGATCCGGATAGGCGGGAAATGGTGGTTACACAGTCTGTACAGCTCAGGCAGTGCCGGATTACCTGGAATCTGGTCCAGAACGAGATTGTTTTCAGCGGGGCGGGCGTGGTTAACCGCGGCGGTACAGTTACCTTTTACCGCAACGACCAGGCGGAGAAATACCTGATTATACAGCCGGTCACAGGGAGGATTTATTTAAGTGATAAAAATGTCTGATACACGCGGCTTCAGCCTGATTGAGGCAGTGGTAGCCATTGCAGTACTGGGTGTGGGAATTGTGTCTGTTTTTACCATTTACCACACAGTGATCATTGGGCAAAGGGTTTCCGAGGGGATACTGGAGCAGAGCCTTAATATCAACGGAATTGTAAACGAAATACGCACCGGAATCCCTGCCGGAAGGACAGAACAGGCCTTTGAGCAGGAAATCGCAGCCATTGTCACAAAGCATCCGGGCTGGCAGGTTGAAGTGCGTCCCTCCACCCGTCCTTCAGGGCTTTATGAGTTACAGCTGAGCTATGAGGCGGCCGGCAGAAAGAAAAAGGTTTTTTATGCGAAAGTGGTTTACCCGTAGAAGGGAGGGCTATACGCTGGTCGAAGTGCTGACCGGGCTCTTTATCACGTCGATGGTGCTGGTGCTGCTTGTGACCTCTCTTCAATTCGGAGGGGAGATAGCTGGAAAAATCACAGGTAAAATGATCCGCGGCCAGGAGAGCAGACGAGCCTGTCTGTTTTTGCAGAAGCAGCTCTCAAAATCCAGGGAGATTTTTGTAAAGGATGGCCGGGTGTATCTACAGGATATGGAAAATCTGGATTATTATAATTTTTATACCATTGAGGCGTCCGGAACGGTTTACCGGAATAAGGTGGACAAAGTAAAGCTGGAACCCATCAAGACTGGCGGAAAAAGCCAGCTAATCCACAATGCCGTCCATTTTGAGCTTAAGCTCGAGGAAAAAAACGCAGTGCGGCTGATCATAGAATTTATAAAGGAAGAACCGGCAGTGGATGTCCGGTTTTATTATCCGAATGAGGTGTTGTTGAGATGAATCATAAAGGCTACGCGCTCCCCCTTGTACTCATCGTTCTGGCGCTGTTGTTTACTGTTGCGGCGGCGCTGCTGGGGCAGATGCGGAATCAGCTGGAGGCCAATCAGGATTACCGTGATTATCAGATCTGTATCCTGGTGGTGGAGAATGCCTTTGCCGAAGCGGAGGCTGAGCTCAACGCGGATTTTGACTATACAGGAACAGGCGGCTGGAGGAATGAAGATAACGGCGGACGCTACAATATTGAGGTGACAACGGTGTCTGGGCAGGAACGGTCGGTGAGGGTGACCGCCCAGGTCAAGGCCTATAAAAAGGTCTTTCAGGGAAAAGGAACCATCGACGAAAATACCCGAAAGCTCAGCGGTATGAGCTATTATATGGAGAAATAGGGCTGGATACACTGCGCAAAATCATCTATAATAGAAGTAACACGTATCCGTGAATCTAAAATGATTTAGAGGGAAGTAAAATGTTAAGTAAAAACCAGTTTGTTACCTGTATTCCGTTAGTATCGGATAATGAAGAGGACCTGTACCGCGAGATTGACGAGGCACTGGCCCAAAAGCCAGATTATCTGGAATGGCGCCGGGATTATTTTCTGGAAGACGATTATGAGCAGGAGCGGAGGATTTTAAGAAGAATCCGAAACCTGGGTGTAAGCCTTATTTATACCTTCCGCGATGTGAAGGAGGGTGGATTCCGGCATGTTTTAAATGAGGATCGCTGGAAGCACATTGCCAATGCGGCCAAGTCCAACGCAGTTACCTATATTGACGTTGAGCTCAACAGCAGCGAGGAATATTTTGAAGCGGTCAAACAGGTGGTGAAATCCACTCAGAGCCAGCTGATGATTTCTTTTCACGACTTTGCTAAAACCGGCTCCTACGATGAAATCATTTCTATTTTTGACAAAATGGAGGAAAAAGGAGCTGACGCCTTTAAACTTGCTCTGTACGCAAGGGATAAAGTCGATTTTAAGACCGCTTCAGCGGCTGGTGGCACCTACAGCTTGAAAACAGACAAGCCCATGATCATGATCTCCATGGGCGAGAAGGGACGCCTGTCCAGAATTCTTCCGGAAGTGATGGGGGGCTGCCTGACCTTTGCCTCAGGTGTCAAGGCTACCGCGCCGGGACAGATTACGCTGGAAGACATTTTAAAATTGCGGGAGACCCTCGGCGTATAATATGGAAAAGAAGAACATTGCACTGATCGGTTATATGGGAACGGGCAAGACCACCATCGGTAAACGCCTGGCCAGTAGACTGGGCCTGTCCTTTGTGGATACCGACGCCTATATTGAAAAGCAGCAGGGAAAAAGTATCTCCCGAATATTTGAGCAGGAGGGAGAGCCAGCCTTCAGAAGGATGGAGGAGACAGTGCTGGAGACTCTGGTGGAAGAAGAGAACCTCTTGATTTCGACCGGTGGCGGGATTGTCCTGAGTGAGCAGAACCGGAAGCTGCTAAAAGAGCGGACCTTCCTGGTAACCCTGACCGCGTCGCCTGGAGCGATTTACAGCCGGGTACGGGGAAATACGGACCGCCCGCTGCTTCAGGAGGCAGATCCCTACCAGAAGATTGTGGATATGCTGGAAGCCAGGAAACCCTACTATGAGATCGGCGATATCATTATCCCAACGGATGAATTATCAGAGAAAATTTGTATTGAACGGATTGTAGAGGCATATCAAAAAAGTTGAAATTTATTTTGATTTTTGTTTGAATTTTAATTTAGAGTATGCTATTATATTAAGCGTACTCGCTGTGCGGGTATTCTTTATAATAGCATGCTTTATATGCCGAAGTGATGGAATTGGCATAAGCAGAGAACCCAAATCTGTGATTTGGTGTGAATCGCTTAGTCGGGGACGTTGCAGAGGCCGCTATTGAAGATAAAATTCAACTTTTATTTTATAAGCCGAAGTGATGGAATTGGCAGACGTGCTGGACTCAAAATCCAGTGGTAGCAATACCGTGCGGGTTCGACCCCCGCCTTCGGCACCACTTTGTCTATGACTTACAGATCTGTGATTTTTTGCGGGTCTGTTTTTTTATGGCCTGCCTTTACTGTGTTTCGGGATGGATCGCTCAGGTGCTGTAAGAACGATTGCACTTTTTTACCTGAGATGATATACTTTGAAGGAGAAGAGGGGATAAAGAATGAATATTAAGGTTGATTTAAATTTAAAACAGACACAAAAATTAGTGATGACAACCGAAATGAAGCAGGCGATCGAGATATTGCAGCTGACTTCTATGGAGCTAAACAACCTTATTGATAAGGAGCTTCTGGAAAACCCCATGCTGGAATTTAACGACAGTCCGATGGAATCCATGGAGGTTGTCAAAGACGATGCAGCTAAAAAAGAGGAAAGCAAGGATCAGATTGAGTGGGACGACTATTTCCAGAATATGCAGTCCACAGAATTCAGAAATACGCCGTCATCCACCTATGATCCCGACGATGAGTTTAATTTTGAGAAGTTTTCCTATTATGAAACCACACTCAACGAGTATCTGCTGCTCCAGTTTCACGTGCTTTCTGAAGATTTAACAGAAACAGAAAACCTGATCGGGGAATACCTGATCGACTGCATTGACGACAACGGCTATCTGCTCATTGATATGGACTATATCTGCGATATCCTGGGCGTAACGCAGGATGTTGTCGAAAAGCTCATCGGAATCATACAACAATTTGATCCCGCCGGGGTCGGTGCAAGGGACATCAAGGAATGTCTGCTGATCCAGCTGCGTCAGGAGGGCTACGACGATGAGGAATATGAAAATCTTGTCAACAATTATCTGACCGATCTGGCCGAAAACCAGTTCAAGCGGGTCAGCCAGGAAACAGGCATTTCCACCTCGGAACTGGCGGAGTTCAAAGAGCTGATAAAAACCCTGGAACCCAAGCCAGGACGCCAGTTCACCAATTTTGACGGTGTGAAGTACATTATTCCGGACGGCAGCATTGAGTGGATTGACAATGAGCTGGTGGTCCAGATCAATGATATTTCAGCCCCGCGGCTTCAGATCAACTCCTTTTATCAGGGAATGCTGAAGACACGGAATGAAAATGAAGATACCAAAAAATATATTGAGAAAAAGCTGGATTCAGCAGCCTTTCTCATTAAAAGCATCGAGCAGCGCCGGGATACGATTCGCAAGGTCATCGAGGCCATTGCCCACTACCAGGAAAATTTCTTCAGGGAAGGGGTAGAGGATCTTAAGCCGCTGACGCTCAAGGCCATTGCAGACATGATCGAAGTGCACGAATCCACGGTCAGCCGTGCCATCCGTGGAAAATATGTCCAGACACCAAAGGGGACCTTCTCGTTGAAGTTCTTTTTTAAACGGGGATTCTCCCAGGGAGCGGACGATGTATCATCAGAGGCCATCAAGCAGAAAATACAGTCCTTTGTGGACGCTGAGGATAAGCGTAAGCCGCTGAGCGACCAGAAAATCGTTGAAATGCTCAAGGAGCAGGGGGTTGATGTGGCCCGCAGGACCATCGCCAAATACCGGGAAGCACTCAATATACTTCCATCTTCGAAGCGCAAGCAGTTTCGATAAAGACATCACAAACCGGTTGTAGCGGATACAGCCGTTTTTTTTATGTTTTAAATTTAACAATGTAAAAAAATGAATGTTTTATGGGCTGAATTAAGGATTTTTCAAGGCTTTCATTTTAATTTTTTTTTAACTTGAAATATCTTCAGAATTGGTATATAATAAATTTGTCCCAGCGGGAACAAAAATGAACAGACAAGTTTAAAGACGGAATGGAAGTGAAAAGTTGTCAAGCGAAAACATAAAAATCAGCAAAGAGTTAGTTGACCTGCAGCGTTTGGTTGTGCCGGAAATCGGCTCACTGATTGAGATGCGCTACAACATTCTGTCAACAATCAAAAGCGAAGAGCCGATCGGGAGACGAAATCTTGCTTTCGTTCTCGATATGAGTGAGCGCCAGGTGCGGAATGAAATTGATTTTCTCCAGGCCCAGAAGCTTGTCCAGGTAGAACGCCAGGGCGTTGTCCTGACAGAGCTTGGCCGCAAGATCATCATTCAGCTCAAGCGTATGCTTTACACCTATAATGGTCTTGAGCAGCTTGAGCGTGAGCTGGAGGAAAAGCTGCATCTGAAAAAAGCCATTGTTTCCCCGGGCGACATGGATATGAACTATCAGGTTCTGAAATTCATGGGCCGTTCAGGCGCCCGCTATGTGTTGTCCATCATGAAATACAAGGACATCCTGGCATTGACTGGCGGCGCCAGCACCGCAGCCATTGCAGAGCAGATGAAGGAAGCCTTTTATCCGGATGTCTATGTGATTCCGGCAAGGGGCGGAATTGGCAAAAGCCACTCCACCCAGGCCAACAACGTCGTTGCTGAAATGGGGCTTAAGCTCCACGCGAATTATGAGCTGCTGCATTTACCCGATAACATCGACAACCGCCTTTTGGAAGCCCTGAAGGATTACCCGGAGATTAAACGGGTATTTAATAAAATGGATGACATTGACATTTTCGTCTTTGGCATCGGACGGGCAGATGTTCTGGCAGACTGGCGGAATATGAAGGAAAGCGAAAAGCAGGCCCTGCTCGACAAGGGCGCTGTGGGCGAAGCCTTCGGACATTATTTCGATATTGACGGAAACGTGGTTTCCCCGTCCAGTACCATCGGGATCAGCATTGAAAATTATAACCGTATCCAGCATGTGATTGCGATATCGGGCGGCGAGAGCAAAGCCGACGCCATTATAGGGGTCAGCCGCGTTAAGCCGAATATGGTGTTAATAACGGATGAAAGCGCTGCAAAAGAGATCATCCGTAAGTTAAATAAATAAGTATTATATTTTTAAGGAGGCAGATAAAATGTCTGTAAAAGTTGCAATTAATGGTTTTGGTAGAATTGGTCGTCTGGCATTCAGACAGATGTTTGGTGCTGAAGGTTATGAAGTAGTAGCTATCAACGACTTAACAAGCCCAAGAATGTTAGCTCATTTATTAAAATATGACTCAGCTCAGGGTACCTATGCTTTAGCTGATAAGGTAGAAGCTAAGGAAGATTCTATCGTTGTTGATGGTAAAGAAATCAAAATCTATGCAGAAGCAGATCCTGCAAAATTACCATGGGGCGAAATCGGTGTAGACGTTGTTCTGGAATGTACTGGTTTCTTCGCTTCTAAAGACAAAGCGATGGCTCATGTAAATGCAGGCGCCAAGAAAGTTGTTATCTCCGCTCCGGCAGGCAACGATCTTCCAACCATCGTTTTCGGTGTTAATGAAGGAACATTAACGAAAGATGATCAGGTTATTTCTGCTGCATCTTGTACAACAAACTGCTTAGCTCCAATGGCGGATACCTTAAATAAATTAGCTAAGATCAGAAAAGGCTACATGACCACCGTTCACGCTTACACCGGCGACCAGATGACCTTAGACGGACCTCAGAGAAAAGGTGATTTAAGAAGAGCTCGTGCTGCAGCTGTAAACATCGTTCCAAACTCTACCGGTGCTGCTAAAGCAATCGGTCTGGTTATCCCAGAATTAAAGGGTGTTTTAGACGGTGGCGCACAGCGTGTTCCAGTTCCGACAGGTTCTTTAACACAGTTAGTTGCTGTTGTTGAAGGTGCTGTAACAGCTGAACAGGTTAACGAAGCAATGAAAAAAGCTGCTGACCAGTCCTTTGGTTACACTGAAGAAGAATTAGTATCTTCTGATATCATTGGTATTACCTATGGTTCTTTATTCGATGCTACTCAGACCACTGTTATGGACATGGGCAACAACGAAACCTTAGTAAAAGTTGTTTCCTGGTATGACAATGAAAACTCTTACACAAGCCAGATGGTAAGAACAATCAAATACTTCTCTGAACTTGCTTAATTCGATTTATTTATAAAAAACTACATAATAACAAGTACTAAATCTGCCCCTACCGGTAGATTTTAAAACGGGGGGTCACGCGACCCCCTTTTTTAATGAAATTTGAAACGAGGTTGAGGAAACTTATGAAAAAAACAGTAAAAGATATCGATTTAAAAGGCAAAAAGGTATTGATGCGCGCGGACTTCAATGTTCCGCTTAATGAAGACGGCGTTATCACAGATGATACCAGAATCCAGGCGGCTCTGCCGACCATCAAGTACATTTTGGATCAGGGGGCTTCTCTTATCTTAATGTCACATCTTGGACGTCCGAAGAATGAACCCGACCCGAAGTTCTCTTTACTGCCAGTTGCGAAGAGATTGTCCGAAGTGCTGGGTACCGAAGTGGTGTTTAACGATGACGGCGAGGTTGTTGGCCAGGTAACCAAGGACGCAGCGGCAGCACTTAAACCGGGCCAGATTCTGTTGCTGCAGAATACCCGTTTCAGACCGGAAGAAAAGAAAAACGAACCATCCTTTGCCAAAGAACTGGCAAGCCTGGGTGATGTTTTTGTTGAAGACGCTTTTGGCTCCAGCCACCGCGCTCATGCCTCCACAGCCGGCGTTGCAGATTACCTGCCAGCTGTTTCAGGCTTCCTGATTCAGAAGGAGCTGGATTTCATCGGCGGTGCCTTAGAAGATCCCAAGAGACCTTTTGTTGCGATTTTGGGCGGCTCCAAGGTTTCGGACAAAATCGGTGTTATCAACAATCTGCTCGAAAAGGTTGATTCGTTAATTGTCGGCGGCGGTATGGCCTTTACTTTCTTAAAAGCGCAGGGCTATGAAATCGGTACTTCTTTACTGGAAGAAGATAAGATTGACCTCGCAAAGGAATTACTGGCAAAGGCTGAAGCAAAGGGTGTTAAGCTGTTATTACCTATCGACGTGGTTGTAGCGCCTGAATTCAAGGCAGATGCTCCGGCTACCAACGTGAAGGTTGACGCGATTCCGGCAGACCAGATGGGGCTGGATATCGGTGTTGAAACTCAGAAGCTTTTTGCAGACACCATTAAGGGCGCTAAAACCGTTATCTGGAACGGACCGATGGGGGTCTTTGAATTCCCTGAATTCGCCAAAGGAACCGTTGCGGTTGCCAAAGCGATGGCTGAATCGGACGCAGTGACCATCATTGGCGGCGGGGATTCCGCAGCAGCTGTTAAACAGCTTGGATTTGAAGACGGCATGAGCCATATTTCTACTGGCGGCGGCGCTTCCTTAGAATTTATGGAAGGCAAAGTATTACCAGGTATCGACGTTTTAGAAAACAAGTAATGCTGAGTCCGGTTTTGTAAAAAAACGGACAGCGAATAGGAAACGAGCGGCAGCGAGTGAATGAGCGCACGAAGCGAACGTCTTGTTTGAAAAGCCCTTCCGTAAGGAAGATCAGGGGCTTTTCAAATAAAGACGATGGGGTCATTGGATGACTATACAAAAAACAAACTGCCGTTTCTATAATTATAGTATACAAATATAGAGGAGATTATTATGTCAAGAAGACCAATCATTGCCGGCAACTGGAAAATGAACAAGGATATTAACGAAGCTGCCACTTTAATAAATGAATTAAAACCTTTAGTAGAAGGAGCTGAAGCAGAAGTTGTTTTCTGTCCGCCCTATGTTGATTTAGTAGAAGCTGTTAAACTGACCGAAGGCACCAATATTGGTATCGGCGCTCAGAATATGCACTATGAAACAAGCGGCGCGTTCACAGGCGAAATTGCCGGCGAAATGCTGACAGCCATCGGCGTGAAATATGTGGTAATCGGCCACTCCGAACGCCGTGAATACTACAACGAAACAGATGAGGCTGTTAATAAAAAAGCCGTCAAGGCTCTTGAACTGGGCTTAACCCCAATCGTGTGCTGCGGTGAAACCCTTGAAGAACGCGAAGGCGGAAAAGCAGAAGCCAAGGTCGTTGGACAGATCAAGGAAGGCTGCAAAAATATTGATGATATTTCCAAGGTCGTCATTGCCTATGAACCAATCTGGGCCATCGGAACCGGAAAAACCGCTTCTAAGGAAGAAGCAGACGAAGCCTGCGGCTGGGTGCGCAAGACCATTGAAGAAATGTATGGCAAAGACGCAGCTGAAGCTGTCCGTGTACAGTACGGCGGAAGCGTGAAGCCTGCCAATGTCGCAGAGCTGATGGCAATGCCGAACATCGACGGCGCTCTGGTCGGCGGTGCGAGCCTGACGGCTGATTTCGCTAAAATTGTTAAATTCTAGGATTAGAATAATTCTAAAATAAATTGTAAATCACCTCCTTTAGAGGTATAATACAGATAACGGGAGACGAGGAGAAAGATAACAGCTCCGAGCTCCCGTTATTGCTTTGACATTGAGAGATACAAAGAAAGGATTGATATTTATGAGAGGAAATTTAACTGCGTTAATTATCCTGGACGGATATGGTTATACGCCCATTGCGGAGGGAAACGCTGTACTTGAAGCGCCGTCTCCAAACCTGGATGCTTTTTATGAAAAATACCCCCACACCCACATTGTAGCCAGCGGCTTAGGCGTTGGGCTGCCTGAAGGGCAGATGGGAAACTCTGAGGTCGGCCACCTGAATCTGGGAGCAGGCCGCGTCGTTTATCAGGAACTGACACGCATCACGAAATCCATTGAGGACGGGGATTTCTTTGAAAATCCAGTGTTTATGGATGGCATTAAAAACGTCAAGGAAAACGGCACCGCCCTGCATGTGATGGGCCTGGTGTCTGACGGGGGCGTCCACAGCCACTTGAAACACCTGTATGGTCTGCTGGAGCTTGCTAAGAAGGAAGGCGTTGAGAAGGTCTATGTCCACTGTTTCATGGATGGCCGTGATACCGCTCCGACCAGTGGCCTTGGATTTATCAGGGAACTGGAAGCAAAGATGGCTGAGATCGGCGTGGGCGAAATCGCAACAGTTGAAGGCCGTTATTATGCCATGGACCGTGACAACCGATGGGAACGTGTTGAAAAAGCTTACGATGCCATTGCTTTGGGCAAAGGCAATGTGGCAGACTCGGCTGTAGAAGCCATGGAGTTGAGCTATAAGGAAGACGTTAATGACGAATTCGTTATCCCGACTGTCATTAAGCCGGAAGTGGATAAGCGTGTCCAGGCCAATGATACCATTATTTTCTTCAATTTCCGCCCGGACCGTGCCCGTGAGCTGTCACGGACATTTATCGAACCGGATTTTGCTGAGTTTAACCGTGAACGCGGCTATATTCCTGTACATTACATCTCCATGACCCAGTATGACGCCAGTTTTGAAGGCGTTGAGATTGCCTTTAAGCCGGAAACAGTCACCAATACCCTGGGTGAATACCTGAGCGCCAACGGCGTGCCGCAGCTGCGTATTGCCGAAACAGAAAAATATGCCCATGTCACCTATTTCTTTAACGGCGGCCTTGAAAAACAGTATGAAGGTGAGGATCGTATTCTGGTGCCGTCGCCAAAGGTGGCAACCTATGACCTGCAGCCGGAAATGAGCGCTTACGAGGTAACTGAAAAGGTTCTGGAAGCCATTGATTCGGATAAATACAAGGTCATTATCCTCAACTACGCCAATACCGATATGGTTGGGCATACTGGTGTGATGGAAGCAGCTGAAAAAGCAGTCATGGCCGTGGATGAATGCTCTAAAAAGGTGATCGACGCCATTTTAGCCAAGGGCGGCAATGTGATCCTGACCGCTGACCACGGCAATGCGGAAAAGATGATCGACTATGATACCAAGAAGCCATGGACGGCCCACACTACGAATCCGGTGGAATGTGTGATCGCCGGCGCGGGTGAGGTTGAGCTGAGAGACGACGGACGTCTGGCAGACATCTCACCGACGATTTTGGACCTGCTGGACATGGACGTTCCCGCGGAAATGACCGGGACATCACTTATTAAGAAATAAGAAAAATTTGCGGTTGAAAACCGATTACATGCAAAAAAAGCCCTGAAATTCCTTTTCAGGGCCTATTTTATTATTGAAAAAATCTTAAGGTTATGATAAGATTTATCTTACGATTAAAACGGAGGTGATACAATGAAAACATTCTTAATCGTTCTTTTAGTGATTGCAAGTTTTGCACTGATTATCAGCATTCTGCTGTCACCGGCAAAGGTTGCAGGTATGGGTGGCGCGATTGAAGGCGGCGCTGAAACCTTATTCGGCCGTAAGAAAGCCAGAGGTCTTGAAGCCATTCTTGAAAAGATCACGATTGGTTCCGCTATTGTATTTATGTTATCTGCTTTCATTTATTCACTTTTAGCTTAATCGAAAAATCTGAAAATTTCACGAAGGGGGAATTTGCAAAATGGAATTATGGATCGCTCCTATTATTGGGGTAATCGCATTGTTAGTTGCAGTTTTCTATACTGCCCGTGTCAATAAAGTCGCTGAAGGCACAGACCGTATGAAGGAAATCGCTTCTTACATTCATGAAGGCGCCATGGCTTTCCTGACCAGAGAGTACAAAATGATGGCCGTCTTTATTGTTGTTTTATTTATTATCTTGTGTGTGACACCTGGCCTCGGATGGCAGACAGCTGTTTGCTTCTTAATCGGTGCACTTTTCTCAGTTCTGGCTGGTTTCTTCGGCATGAACGTTGCTACCAAAGCAAACGTAAGAACTGCGAATGCCGCTAAGGAAGAAGGCATGAACAAAGCCCTGAGCACAGCTTTTTCAGGCGGTGCCGTTATGGGTATGTGTGTTGTAGGCTTAGGCTTAATCGGTGTTAGCGTACTTTACATTATTTTCCAGGATACAGCCATTGTAACTGGCTTTGGTCTGGGTGCTTCCTCTATGGCTTTATTCGGCCGTGTTGGCGGTGGTATCTATACAAAAGCTGCTGATGTTGGGGCTGACCTTGTTGGTAAGGTAGAAGCCGGTATCCCTGAAGATGACCCGAGAAACCCTGCAGTTATCGCCGATAACGTTGGTGACAACGTTGGTGACGTTGCCGGTATGGGTTCTGACTTATTTGAATCTTATGTTGGTTCTTTAATCTCAGCAATGACCCTGGGTGTTGTCGTTACCCAGAGCGTTGTCGGTATTTTATTCCCATTATTATTAGCCGCTATCGGTATCGTCGCTTCAATCATCGGTACTTTCTTCGTGCGCGGCAAAGAAGGCGGAAGCCCGCAGAAATCCTTAAATATGGGTACTTATGTATCTGGTATTCTGGTAATCATCGCTTCCTATTTTCTGTCTACCTATATGTTAGGCAGTTTCTATCCATTCATTGCAATTATCTCTGGTTTAATCGTTGGTATTGCCATCGGTCAGCTGACTGAATACTATACCTCTGAAAAATACAAGCCAGTACAGCATATTGCTCAGCAGTCTGAAACAGGTTCTGCAACCACTGTTATTTCCGGTCTGGCTGTTGGTATGAAATCCACCGCTCTGCCATTGATCGCGATCGCGATTGCGATCTTCCTGGCTTACTGGGCAGCTGGCCTGTTCGGTATTGCCTTAGCAGCTGTTGGTATGTTATCCACCTGTGGTATGACCATCGCCGTTGACGCTTATGGCCCTATCGCTGATAACGCCGGCGGGATTGCAGAAATGTCTGAACTTCCGGAAGATGTCCGCAGCATTACGGATCAGTTGGATGCTGTTGGTAACACCACTGCTGCCATCGGTAAAGGCTTCGCTATTGGTTCTGCAGCGCTGACCGCTCTCGGCCTGTTCGCTTCCTATGCTGAAACAGTTGGCTTAAGCCAGATCAGCTTACTGGACCCAATGGTTATCATCGGTTTATTGCTCGGCGCAATGCTGCCATTCTTATTCTCCGCTTTAACCATGGAAGCTGTAGGCGATGCTGCTAACGATATGATCGAAGAAGTTCGCCGTCAGTTCAGAGCGGATTCCGGCATTATGGCTGGTACCAGCAAACCGGACTATGCAAAATGTGTTGATATCTCAACCGCTGCTGCTTTAAAGAAAATGATCGCTCCTGGCCTTCTGGCCATCGTTGCGCCGCTTTTAATGGGTATCTTGTTAGGCGCGGAAGCGCTTGGTGGTTTACTGGCTGGTGCCCTGGCTTCTGGTGTCCTCATGGCAATCATGATGTCAAACGCCGGTGGTGCCTGGGATAACGCTAAAAAGTACATCGAATCCGGTGTACATGGCGGTAAAGGCTCTGAAGCGCATAAAGCTGCTGTTGTTGGGGATACCGTTGGTGACCCGTTCAAGGATACTTCCGGACCATCCATCAATATTTTAATCAAATTAATGACCATCGTTGCATTGGTATTCGCACCAATCTTTATGGGTCTCTAAGAAGAAAACATATCCCGCGGCGCCGTCCTTTGGCACTGCGGGATTTTTTTATTCAGGGCTTTATTTATTGACAGATAAGCTGTATACTATGGAAAGACAAAAGCCTTAAAGGAGAAAAGAACGAAGATGACAGAGCAAGAAAAATTTGAAATCAGTGTGGAAAAATGCATGGAAGACCACCAGGCTGTGGGGATGGCTATAGCCATTGTGGATGCGCAGGGCGTGACAAAATATGAGCACTTTTTCGGGGAACGGGATCAGGAAACCGGAAAGCGCATTGACGAAGAAACGATTTTTGGCCTCGCGTCCCTGACAAAATCCTTTACCTGCCTGGCCATTTTAAAAATGCAGGAGGATAATATTCTGAGCATTGAGGACCCGGTGAGTGATTATATTCCGGAATTTAAGGGAATGAACCAGGGAGAACCGGTTTTGATCAAACACCTGATGTTTCACAGCGGCGGATACTTTCCACAGTCACGCATTGTGGTGGACACAGTGGCGGCGGAGCTGGGGCTTGATGAAGCCGTCGTGGGTGACCTGGCTTACAATGCAGAGCTGGCTCAGGAAGGATGCCGTCAGGTGGCAGGAAGGCTGGATGCCCAGAAAGAATTTATCGGCCGGCCAGGCGAATATTTCAGCTATTGCAATGACGGCTATGGACTGCTGTCCGATATTATTTACCATCACGGTGGTTCCGCCTCCTATGCGGACTATCTGCTTGAACATATTTTGAAGCCTCTGGGAATGGAGCGAAGCTTCTGCGATTTTGTGCGTCCGCTGAAGGATGAAAATCATGCGGCGCTTTACGCCGTTATCGCAGGTGAGCTGACAAAGGTCAGGGATTATCATGACAACGCCTTTGTATTAAACGGCGGCGGCGCCATGAAATCCACCTTAAAAGATTTGAAGAAATACATTGCCATGTACCTGAATGACGGGACAGGCCTTGACGGAACGGCCATCGCAAAGCCAGAGACCATCACAGCCATGACGACAAAGCACCAGATGGACTCCTATGTGACAGATTATGGCTATGGGCTTGACATCAAGGAGCTGAACGGCTTACAGGTAGCAGGACATGGAGGAAGTTTGCCCGGCGTTTCATCACATCTGCTGTGGTGCCGTGAAAGGGGCATGGGCGTTATTGTGCTGTGCAATACAGAGGATGTGCCAGTCAGCGGTGTGGCGGAAGCAGCCCTGAGCATGGGCATGGGCTTCAAGGCAGAAAGAATCCGTCATCATTATGAAAACAAGCCATGGGATACCCAAACCCTCAAAGAAGCCTGCGGCGTTTACGCTTCCGATGAAGGCACAAAGGTAGAACTTTTTATAGGTGAAGCCGGAGAAGCGCTGCTGAAAAACGGTGATAAGGTTTCTGCGGTTACGATGATCGAGCCCGGACATGGGATGATCGCCGGAGAGTATGGCGATACCTTTATTCAGATGATCGCGGATGATCGCCGGGGCATTTTCGGCATGCGCTATGGCTCCAGGATTCTGCCGAGAAGTAAGGCGTAGAAAAGGACGATAAAACAAGTGGCGCGATCCGAGACTACGCCTTTTATCCAGATAAGAAAAAAGGTCCAGGCGCTGTGGATAACGGCCAGGAATCGAGCCGTATTAGCGGAACAGCCGGACACTGGATAGATTAAGCGCCAACGTTAATGAAGAAGATACAGGTGAGAGGACAGAGCCCGCAGGACGCTTTTCCTTCCTTAGGTAAAAGGCTTCGTCTCTCGGTTTTTTTGAAAGCCTGAAGATCGGCACATTTTTGTGCCGATCTTTTTTTGCTTCATAAATTCTTAATAAAATGGGCACTTTCTTTGTAAGAATGTTATGGTATTATAATACCATCAGATCGATACTGAAGGACAGAAGGAGTAAGAAATGAACATATTAATATGTGATGACGAGCGGGAAATCGTCGACGCTTTAGAGCTTTACCTGAAAAACGAGGGGTATGATATTTTTAAGGCCTATTCCGGAAAAGAAGCACTGGAGATTGTCTCTGAAAATACCATTCATCTCATACTGATGGACATTATGATGCCCGAAATGGATGGGATTCACGCAACCCTGAAAATCCGTGAGACCGCGAACATTCCGATTATTTTCCTGTCGGCAAAGGCCGAGGACAATGATAAAATTATGGGACTGACTGTCGGCGGAGACGATTATATCACAAAGCCTTTTAATCCGCTGGAGGTGATCGCCCGTGTGAAGTCCCAGCTGCGGCGCTACACGACCCTTGGCAGCTATGTGAAACGGACAGATGTGTACAAAACAGGCGGACTGGAGTTGGACGACGCCTATAAAAAAGTGACAGTTGACGGGGAAGAGGTTAAGCTGACCCCGGTGGAATATAAAATTTTGAAATTTTTGATGCGGGAGATGGGAAAGGTTTTTTCCATTGAGCAGATTTATGAAAATGTCTGGGAGGAGCCTTCGTACAACGCGGACAACACTGTTGCCGTCCATGTGCGGCGCATTCGCGAAAAGATTGAGATCAATCCGAAGGAGCCCAAATACTTAAAGGTGGTGTGGGGAATTGGATACAAAGTCGAAAAATACCCTCCGCAATAGCGGAGTGATCGTGATAAAAAGTGAGCATCTGCTCCGCAATACAGGCGTAAAGCTCATTGCATTCATCCTGGCGGTGCTGCTTCTGAGCACCGGCATCTTTGTGCTGGAGCAGACAGCCACAACCAAGATGGAGGGCTTTGGTATTTCAGAAACCTGGGATGAACAGGACTATCTGAAGAGCAGCTCATTGCGCTCAGAGGTCTACAGTGTTTACCATGACCTGTTTGCACTGGCCGATACCTACCGCTCCGAGGATTATATCCGAAGCGGGGCCCTTCTCGATGAGGACGCTGTTATTGAGGAGTACAAGCTTTCGCTTCTTTCAGAAGACCGGAGCCGTTTCGGTCTGTGGGAGGAAGAACTCGGCGATGTCAACAGCTATTACTACAGCGAGCGTTCCGACAGCACGGTGCCCAAAACAGTCATTGATGTCATCAACTCTGATGCTTTTATGGAAAGACACGGCAAGGAAATTGAGAAGTACCGGGAGGATCAGATACAGAAGCAGCTCCAGAACTATGCGAACACGCTTAATAATCTGGAAAACGCTCAGAAAAACTTTGGCCTGAAATGGTATATTGAGCGGGACGGGCAGAAAAAGACCAGCGGCGAAGGCGTGACGCCTGAGGCCCTGATGCAGTCCAAGGTTTACCTCGAAAATAACAAGGGGAAGATCAACGCTTCCCAGGAAGTAAGGAATTATGACTACGGCGGAAACGGCAATACGGACAACCGCATTGTTATGGCCTTTGATGATCAGAAGATCGACACGATGGCTCAGATTTACAGCCAGGACCGCGCAGACGCAGTACTGGCCGTTCAGGTTTTCTTCGTCTGCGGATTGTTATCATTGATCTGTCTGGTGGTGGCCTGTATTGGTGCCGGACGCCGCGAGACAGACAACGACATTCATCTGCTGGCCATTGACCGCATGTACTGGGATCTGCATTTGATTATTTTGACATGGGTTGAGGGGATGCTCATTGCGGCAGGGGTGGCCTGCATTATGTACAGACTGCCTGCCTACATGTCCGCGATCCTGCTGATCTTCGCAGTAGCTCTCGCTTACAACTATGTGCTGAGCCTTGTGCGTGTTGTCAAGGCACACCGCTTTATGGACCGGTTTGGCACGGTTGTGCTGTGTAAAAAGTGCGGACGCCTGATCAAACGCTTCTGCCGGAGCATCCGGGATTTTTACCGGAATGTGATCAAGGGCCGCTCCCTGGTGATGCTGCTGTGCGCAGCCATTATCATCATCGCCATTGTGGGCATGCTCATCATCGCGCTGCCGCCCATTGGCATTATTCTGCTGGGTGTGGCTCTGTGGTTTGGCGCAAAGCGGGCGAAATCTCTGGATCAGACCATCAAGGGTGTGGAACGCATCTATGAGGGCGATACAGGCTATAAGATTGAGGTTGAAGGGCATGGACCGGTGGAGGAAATGGCAAAAAACATCAATAATATTAACGAGGGTTTGTCGACAGCGGTCAGAGACGCGGTGGAAAAAGAGTTGAAAAGTGAGCGGCTGAAAACTGAGCTGATCACCAATGTTTCCCATGATATCCGTACCCCGCTGACATCCATCATCACCTATATCGACCTGTTGAAAAAGGAGGACATCGACGAGGAATCCAGGGAGCGTTACATTGGGGTGCTGGAACAGAAGGCTGCGCGTCTGAAAGCGCTGACCGATGACCTCTTTGAGGCCGCCAAGGCCTCGACAGGCAATATGGAGGTGCACTGGGATACCGTAAACGTGGAAGCGCTGGTAAACCAGGGGATGGGAGAGCTTGAGGACAAGATTGAGGATTCCGGTCTTCAGTTCATTGTCAGCCGGCCCCAGGAAAAAGTGATGGTACATGCGGATGGCCGCCTGCTCTGGCGGGTCATTGAAAACCTGCTGTCCAATGTGCTCAAATACGCACTGCCCGGCTCCCGGGTCTATATGACCATTGACCGGGACCTGTTTACAGACCGTGGGGTTTTTATCATTAAGAATATCTCAGCCGATCCGCTGAACATTCCGGCTGAAGAACTGCTGGAGCGCTTTAAGCGCGGCGACGATACCCGTCACAGCGAGGGAAGCGGACTGGGGCTTGCCATTGCCAAGGACCTGACCGAGCTGCAGAACGGCCAGTTTGATCTGACCATCGACGGCGACCTGTTCAAGGCGACCGTTTATCTGGAGCTGGTTGCGGATGACGATTCGGTAATGGCGGAGGAAGCCGGCGAAGCAGAAGCTGAAGAAAAGGGCGAATAGACAAAGCGAAAGCCAGGGGCTCGATTTACAGAGCCCCGGCTTTTCATTTTTTGTCAAGATTGGTATAAAATTTGGCAGAATATAGAATGGAATTTTTTCTGGAAAACGGTATACTTTAAAGTAACTATGAGATCATGGAGGAAACAAAATGGACGTGAATCAGTTATATGAGGATTATCCACTGACCCGGCGTATGCAGCGGGGTGAGGAGGTTATCTGGTTTAATCCGGACTCAGGCGAGACCGGTGAACTGCCCTTTACGCAGGAGAACACAGCCGACGCGGAGGCAAGACTACGGCGATTTGCACCTTATATCGAAGCCAGCTTTCCCGAAACCAAAGAGGCCGGCGGCATTATAGAATCACCGTTAAAGCAAGCGCCGGATATGCAGGCCGCCCTTGAAAAACGGTACGGACGAGCGATCCCAGGAAAACTGCTGATTAAATGCGACAGCCATCTGCCTGTCTCAGGCTCCATCAAAGCCCGGGGGGGCATTTACGAGGTATTGAAGCTGGCAGAAACCATTGCTGCTGAGAGAGGGATGCTGAGTGCTGGGGATAATTATGCCATATTGACCGAAAAACGCTTTAAAGACCTGTTTTCCGGTTACAGGGTAGCTGTTGGTTCCACGGGCAATCTGGGGCTGAGTATAGGCATTATCAGCGCAAAGCTGGGCTTTGACGTCACAGTGCATATGTCAGCAGATGCCAGACCTTGGAAAAAGGACATGCTGCGGTCAAAGGGCGTGCACGTCATCGAGTACCCTGAGGATTATCAGAAGGCTGTGGCTGAAGGGAGAAGACAGGCAGAGGGTGACCCCACCTGCCACTTTGTGGATGATGAGGGCTCAGCCGACCTGTTTCTGGGGTATTCCACAGCGGCGGCGCGCCTGAAAAAGCAGCTTGACGCGCTGAAAATTGCCATAGACACGGAGCATCCCCTGTTTGTGTACCTGCCCTGCGGCGTAGGCGGCGGGCCCGGCGGTGTAACCTTTGGTATTAAAACCGTCTTTGGCGAAAATGCCCACTGTTTTTTTGCAGAGCCAACCCATGCGCCCTGCATGCTCCTGGGGATGATGACCGGACTGAACGATGGTATCAGTGTTTCAGATATTGGATTGGATGGCAAAACCGCCGCTGATGGTCTGGCAGTCAGCCGTCCCTCCCGTCTGGTTGGGCGGGTGATGAGAACCCTGATCGACGGCGCGTTTACCGTAGAGGATGAGGAAATGTACCGGCTGCTGGGGCTGGTCATGGACACAGAGCAGCTGACCATTGAACCCTCAGGCTGTGCGGGGTTCCCTGGGCCGCCCCGCGTGCTGAGCGACGCCGCTTATCTTGAGAAAAAAGGCTTGGCAGAGGAGCGGATGAAAAACGCGGTGCATTTGGTCTGGGCTACCGGCGGCAATATGGTGCCTGAGGAGGAAATGGAGGCCTATTACCAAAAAGGCTGCCAGCTGATGCAAGAATAGTGAAGGAATAAAAGGCTGCTTCTCTGAGTTTAACAGAGGAGCAGCTTTTTTTACTGCGACGGACAGGGGCGAAATGAACGCTTTTGCTGGCGCAAAAACGATTGGGAGGCGGCCTATGGCCGCATTACAATCAAATTTGTACCTGCCATTCTGCATTCTCCATTTGTAAATTAGGAGGGTAACTTTTGGAAACTTTTAATAATATGATCAATGTTGTCAGCAGTGTGGTATGGAGCACACCGCTGGTGGTACTGTGCCTGATCGCGGGACTTGTTTTTTCAATATGGCTGGGCTTTCCTCAAATTCGTCATTTTATTTTAAGGATATGGTCTGCCTGAATGTCCACCAGGAGAAGGGCGGCAAAGATGGAATTACACCATTCCAGGCCTTTGCGATGGTCTTTTTCCCCCTGTGGGTTTTCTTAAGGCTAAATCTGAAAGTGTTGACATGGAGGCAATTCCCCATTACAATAAAATTAAATGCAAACGTCACTCAATCCTTAAGGAGGAATATCATGAGAAAAGAATTAACCGTTGCGTCCTTTGACGGCATGGAGCTGGTAATGACCGTAGATACCCCAGAGGTATGCAAAGCGGTCGTGGTCTTCGTACACGGGCTCTGCGAGCATCAGGGCCGGTACGACTACATTACCGGCAAATTTACTGCCCGTGATTTTAAGGTGTATCGTTTTGACCACAGAGGCCATGGAAAATCGTCCGGGGACCGCTATTTCTACACGAATAAGGATGAAATCATCGATGACACCAACTTTATTGTTGAGCTGGCCAAAGAAGAAAATCCAGGGCTGCCAGTCTATGTCATCGGGCACAGCATGGGCGGCTTCGCGGCGGCGGCATTCGGCACCAGGTATCCAGATGTAGTGGACGGCATCGTGCTGTCCGGCGGGCTGACCCGCGACAACACCGGGCTCATCATCAATGTGGATATGGGGCTTGATCCGAAGACGGAGTTCCCCAATGAGCTTGGCGACGGCGTGTGCAGCGACCCGGCCGTGGTAGAGGCTTATGGAAAGGACCCCCTGAACGGCAAGTTCTTTACTGTTGGTCTCTGCCAGAGCATCGCTGAGGGCCTGCGCTGGCTTATGGATAATAAAACCTTCAGCTATCCGGTTCTTTTGCTGCACGGTGAAAAAGACGCTCTGGTGTCACCGAAGGACACGCAGGATTTCTTTGCGGATATTCGCTCTGAGGATAAGCAGATGAAGATCTATGGCAATGCCTGTCATGAAATTTTTAACGAGTATATCCGTGACGAGGTCATCGAGGACGCTCTGGCATGGATAGAATACCGCCTGGGATAACACGTACAGAATCCCGCGGTGCCGCGAAATACGCCGCCGCGGATTTTTATTTGCTCTAAAATGGAATAAAGCCGGGTTTTGTTGTTCTTTTGTTGTACTCTGGGGTGTAAGATAGGATAAGAAACAGTATAAAGATGCAAAAAGAAGGGAGCAACTAAAATGAAAAAGATTCATGTTTTTCTTACCACAATTCTCGCATTCCTGCTGCTTACAGCAGGAGGCAGCATTATGGTAAAGGCGGAGGAAGCCGCCGCGTCATCCGCCATCCAGGCCGGGAAGGGTTTGGTGGTCGAAGGAAGCCCGGAGGGCTACACCTACGAGAAAGGCACTCTGTGCTTTATCAAGGGAGGGAGCTATACTGTCAGTATGGCGCCGGATACCCCGGTGACCACAGATGTGATTATGGTTAAGGGCGATGGGAATTTTGCGCTTACCCTGAACAGTGTGCAGATTGCCACAGACAGCGAGGGACAGCAGGGAATGCCCCTGTATGTACAGCAGGGTGACCTCAGCCTCACGCTGGCAGGGAGCAGCAATCTGAAATCAGAGAAGACCTCAGCCCTGTTCATCGGTGATGAGGGCGGCGGTACCAACGCGTCAAAGCTGACTGTGGCCGGCAGCGGCACACTGACGCTGCGCTCAGGCAGCAGCTTTGCCTTTGAAAATTTAGGGCTGGGCGGAACTTTTATGGAGGGCGGCCAGATTCACGCCTCCAACGCCATTGTGGATGGCCAGGGTATAAAGGCTATAGCCATCCAGGCCGGCGCTAAAGAGGTATATGCCATCAGTGCACACTTTGCCGAAAAGCTGACTATGAACGGCGGCAGTCTTACCGCGGAGGTAGATAACGGTGAGACACCGATTTACGCTGGGGCGGTTTACTGCTATAATGGCCTGGAGGTCAACGGCGGCACCCTTTCAGGAAAGGCTCCCGGCGCTGGTATTTCCACCGGAGACGGTGAAGGCAAGGGCGGTGCCTGTGTGATCAACGGCGGTACGGTTATTGGAGACGCGGTTGAAAGGGGCGTGTCCTACGGTACTTCTGGCATTTCTGTTATTGGAAACATCACCATCAACGGCGGCAGCGTAACAGCCAAGAATGGATATGTCGGACTGGACGCTACCAATATACTGGCCATCAACGGCGGTCAAGTCAATGCCTCAGGAGCTCAGGTCGGTATTCACGGCGGAGCCTGTGCCAAAGACAAGGAAAAAGATAACGTGACCATTACCGGAGGAACCGTCTACGCCCTTGGTGATAAGTATGATATTTATGGCGGCGATTTTGGTAGCGTCGAGATACCTACCCGGGTTTATCTGAAGGGTGGCAGTATCTTTACTGGCAGTAATAAAATCAAACCGGAGCCCATCAGCTATGTCGATGAGGATAGTGGTGCTGAGATCAAAGTAGAGCGGGTGGTCATGAGCGGCCTGCCGGCTGACAGCAGCGTATTCCTTTTTTTCAAGGTCGGCTACTTTGGCGAGGACAAGGCAGACCCGGAAAACGGCGTATATGGTATTCGTGATATGGATACCAACGACAAGGGACAGCTGTGTGTTTATGCTTCGCTGCTTGAACGAAGTCCCTTTGGTGTGACAATAAACGGGACAGACTATGAGGGAGTGGCAGTAAAAGGAAGCAATGGATATGAAGCCAAGATGGAAGAATCAATTCCGGAAATGGCAGTTACCTCTGAGAACGGCCACACACCCTTTTATTTTAAAACCCATTACATTCTGGAGCCGGGAAACAGCACTGCGTCCATGAGAGAAGGTCAGAACGAAACCGATGAAAAAATCATGGTCGGCAAGACATATATAGCGCCGCCGGATGATATTACTGCGGATTATTACCGTCTGACCCTTGACAATATTAAGATACACTCCGAGAATATCGGAATCCAGGTCAACAACCATAACACTGAGCTTATCGCCAGAGGTGACAACAGCATTGTATCGGACGATGATCACGCTATTTTCGCGGGATTCATTTCAGACAGCGGTGATATTGATACACTGGCCTTTAGCGGCAGCGGAAGACTGAGCTGCGAGGTGGCGCCGGACAAGCGGTATGGGGCTATCATAAGCATGCGGAACATTGTGGTCAACAGCGGAACCATTACAGCTCACAGCGCATCCAGCACGGCTATTTTTTCTGAATCGCAAAATCCTGAGGACAGTATTACCGTCAATGGGGGAGATGTGAATGTGAAGGGATCCTTTGGGCTGTATGGAAACAATATTACCATCAATGGTGGTAAGGTGACCGGCACAGATGAGGGTGATACAGAAACCCTGGTTGTCGGCAGCAAGGGCGATATTAGCTTTAACGGCGGCAGTGTGGATGTGAAAAGCGGCAGCTACGCAGTCGGCGCAAATGGAAATATTACCATCAGCGGCGGTACACACCATCTGTTAGCGGAAAACGACAATAACCAGTATGTATACGGACTGTACGCCAATGGCAGCATTCATGTAAATGGGGGTACCACCTGGGTATCTGGAAATACCAATGACATTCTGGCAGAAACCGCCATCCAGGAAAGGGCGCTGCCGTCAACCGGTAAGACTTTGGAAAGAGCAGCAGCGGGAGAACACATTATCACAGTAGATGGCGGCAGTCTGAACGCAGTGCACAATACTGTTGCACCTGAACCGGTAGACGCTGCAGGAGCGCGGGCCTATAAAACCACACTGACTGTGGGAACAGCAGCCAATACAGGCAGCCTGGAGGGTAAGGTAGGCGAAAAGACACTGAACCTCAAGGATGCGTTGACCGATGATGCTGCAAACCTGTACCTCTACCTTCCAGAGCCGGAAGGACAGAAAGCAGTGATTGCGACCACTGCGGCGTCTTATAGCGGTACTGTCAGGGAGTTGGAAGCTCAGAACAGGTTACGGACCTTTGGGGCAGTGCTGGTCTCGGATAAACCAGAGCCAGTGGTGCATGTGACAGGTGTCAGGCTTGATAAGACCAGCGCTGAGCTGACTCAGGGAAAAAGCCTGACTTTGACAGCTGCCATCGAACCGGCCAATGCCACCAATAAAAAGATAAGCTGGAAATCCTCAGATTCTAAGATCGCCAAGGTAGACAATCAGGGTAAGGTCACAGGCATAGCCGTTGGAAAGGCCACCATTACTGTCACCACTGAGGATGGCGGAAAAACCGCCAGTGCGGTCATCACAGTGAAAAAGGCCGGCGGGGATGGTCCGCATACGGGTATTCTTTCCGAGCAGACTTCTGTACCGGCAGCCTTGATTCTGCTGGCCGGTTTTACAGCGCTCACAGCTGTGGCAGCCCGGAGAAGATAGGAGGCGTCCGGATTTGTGAGTTGTGTTTCTGAGGTGTTGCAGGTGCTAGCATTAATCTGAAAGAAACTAGAAGGGCAGGGGCTCCCAGAGCGCTGATTGGGGATCTTTTGTGGAACTTCATCATGTATAATCCTTTTAGAAATAAAATTTTAATTAAAGTGGAATATTCAATTTATTCCGGAAAAGGAGAGGAAAATGAAGTGCTCAATTTTGAGACAGCAAGGTCTGAGGTGCCTGCTGGCAGTATTTTTGACAATGTTTATGCTCTGGGGGAGCAGCCCGGCTTTTGCTGCGGGCAATGAGCCCATGCCCAGCGTGCTGCCGCCGCAGTCGACCTATATTAATCTGAAAGCCTCCGGTGCGGTGGTAAATTACAGCGCGAACCCGGAAACCCTGGACAAAATGGTTTACGACAGCCTGGCCATCAATGTCATGGATGAAAAAAGCCAGAAGATCAACAGCAGCCGGGAGGACATCGTACTCAGCTATAACCGGAGCCCGGGGAATCAGAAAGTAACAGTAACCTATAAAGGCAATGAGAAATATGCCGAAAGCGAAGCAACCTCCATGATTAAGATTAACAGCCTGGAGGGCACGAGCGTTCTGTTGGTGGGCAGCGTGCCCTCGGTCAAGCTGTTTGCAGATAAGGCTGGCATGGACAGCGCGATTATCAAAGCGCTGGAGGTGCGGGTGGTAAACAGCCACGGAGAAAATATCAAGTACAATACAGATGAGCTGGATCTCAGCTATAACCGCGATGAGGGTACACAGCTGGTTACAGTGAAGTACAAGGGGAATACCGAGTACGCAGCATCGGTGGCCGAGGCAAAGGTTACGGTGGAAAATCCTCAAAAGGTTACCATTACCCTGTCCAGAGAAACGCCGAAGGTTGCCTATCACGATGACAAGGCAGGAATGGATAAAGCCATAGCCGACGCGCTCAAGATTACCATTACTGACAATGCTAAAAAGAATGTCAGTTTTGCACTGAGTGAGCTACAGCTCAGCTATAACCATACAGCGGGAAAACAGGATGTCACTGTGAAATATCTGGGCAACAGCAACTACCAGCCCGCCACGGTCACCGCCAATGTCAAGATTATTGATGCCGCCCCCTGCGCAGTGGTGCTCACCCAGAACCCGCACAGCGTGCCCTATGATAAGAACAGTGCGAAGCTGGACACCGCAGTGCTGGAAAGCCTTAAGCTGAGCCTGGTGGACCATAACAATCAACCCATCAAGTATAGAAGCGATGAGCTGAAACTCGACTACAATCATGCCGAGGGAGATCAGACGGTAAAGGTGAGCTTTGCCGGCAGCGACGATTACCAGCCCTGCACAGCAGAGGCCACGGTGCATATCGGGCCGTCGGTTCAGACCATTTATACCTGGATGGGCATTGGGGCAGGTATTCTTGTACTGGCCATCGCTGCTATTGTGATTGTGGCGATTGTCCGCCATAGAAAAAAGTATTCATAAAGGAGGAAGCAAAATGAAACGTAAAGCAGCGTTATGTTTAAGCGTTCTGGTATTTGCGGTGCTGGTGGTTACCGCCTGCTCAAATGCCGGACAGAAGCAGGAAGAAATTCCGAATCCCATGGTGCGTTATGATACAATCGATCAGATTGAGAAAAAAGTTGGGTATTCACCGGCGATTCTGCCGGCCTACTCTGGCTTTGAGTTAAAAGAGATGTATATTATCGGCGATGAGCTGGTGGATCTGAGATACCAGAAAACAGGTGGAGCGGAAGCGACAGTCCGCAGCCAGAAGAATGCCGGGGGTGACATCAGTGGTTATCAGCAGCTGACCTACAGCCCGGAAACCTATAACGGCATTACCTATAACATGGCTGAAAACGCTGAAGGTAAGGATCTTATTGCGTATTTTACGAAGGGAGACATGACCTACTCCATGTCCGCGATTGGGCTGGATAAGGATACCTTTAAGAGCGAATTTGCAGCAGTGATCGACACGGTTAATAATCAATAGAGGCCTTAAAAGGCCAAGACATCCAGGAAAGGACAGATAGGATGGGACAAGGACATTATTACAGAAGTAAAAGAAAAATTCATTTAAGACCGCAGTTTTTTATCATTTTGGCAGCAGTGGTGCTGGTCTGCGTCGCGGTGTCTTCTGTAGTGATCGGAAGACATAATACTGAAAAGGAAGCGACAGCCCAGTCTGAGCTCACCGATAAAATGTCCGGGTTCAGCAGCGGTTTTCAGGTGCCGTCTGCGGCCGGTGTAATGCAGATGGCGGTCAATGAGCAGAAAAAGGCTGGAGGGCCAAAGGTAGACGCTGAGCTGAGGGCAAAGATGGATGAAGTTAAGGCCAAGCTGGCAGCGGATGACACCGCTGATCTGAAGGTCGTCTTTTTCACTTTTGACGATGGACCCAGCGAGCATACAGGAGAGATATTGGACCTGCTTAAAAAGTACAATATCAAGGCCACCTTCTTTACCAATGGTCGAGAGGGAAAAGTTATGGAGGAAGCCTACCAGCGTATTGTGAAGGAAGGGCATACGCTGGCCAACCATACCTGGAGCCATCAGTACAGCCTTTATAACAGCCCGGACGCCTTTTACGCCGATGTGGAAAAGCTGGATGCTTATCAGAAACAGGTCACAGGGCTCAAGCAGACCTCCCATTTGTTTCGTTTTCCGGGCGGTTCTGCAAATGCCAATACTACCTGTACTCAGGGAATTGTGAACCGGGGCTACAACTATGTGGACTGGAACGTGGTGTGCGGCGACGGCACCAGCAACAGCCTGAGCGTGGATCAGCTGACGCAGAATTTTATCGACGGTGTCCATAAGCACAATGTTTCAACCGTGCTCTGCCATGCCGAGCAGAAGGAAAATACCCGCAAGGCACTGGAAAAAACATTTAAAACCTTGCTGAAGGAAGGCTACACTTTTTTGCCCATGGAATACGACATGGAACTGCCAAGACAACTGTAGGAGAAGGGAGAAAAGAAAATGAAACCCTGGAAGACTGGCAGGGGCGCCTTTATCAGAGAATCTCTGGCGCTCCTGCGTTTTAATTTTTGGACACTGGCGGTGTTTGAGCTGGTTTATAAATTAGGCGGTACCCTTGTGGTGCTGCCTCTGTTAAACTTTGGGCTGCGCAGGCTTCTGGCTTTTGAGGGCTTTCCTGTTATTTCGGGAGACAGTGTGGCAGCAGCGCTAAAAAATCCGTTAGTGCTCTTATCTGTTTTTATTTTGCTGCTGTTGCTGGCGTTCTACTGTCTTTTTGAGATCGCAGTGCTGGTTTTGTGTTTCCACGAGAGCAGGAACCGTCGGAAGGTACAGCTGATCCCTCTGGCGGCCGCCGCTTTCCGGCAGGCTGTCCGCATTTTTAACCCCAGAAACTATCTGGCAGTTCTGTTTTTCGTGCTTATTATGCCTGTGCTTCACATCGGTATTTCCTCTGATCTGATCGCAGAGCTTTCGGTGCCAGGCTTTATTCTGGAGTACATCAAAGGCAATCCTGCTCTTTACGCGGCCTACATTGGACTGGGCGTTATCCTGCTGCTGGTCATGGCGCTGACCCTGTTCGCTTTTAACGTCTTTGCCGTGGAGGGCAAGAATTTTGTACCAGCCTGCCGGAAGAGTGTCCATCTTCTAAAAGGGTATTTCTTTAAAACCGTGGGCAGTTTTTTACTCTGGACGCTTTTGCTGCTGCTGGTCTTTGCTGGTATCGTGCTGTTTCTCGGGGCCCTGTCCCTGGTTTCAGGAACCGTCATTGGCACAATAACCGGGCGTCTCGCAGGTGGAGGAGGCCCATCTTTGGGGCTGATGATTCTCATCGGGGTTCTGGCTGTTTCGGTTTCGTCCTTTAACATTATTCAAACCTGTCTGGGAACCATGATGAATTATGCTTTTATATCACGGTTTTATGAAACCTACCGGGAAGAGAGAGGAGAGGAAAATACGCTGGTGTGCAGTGTGCCCGAAACAGCCTTTCCCTTTTTAAAGAAACGACAGCTCATGGTGCTGTCCCTGGTGATGGTGCTGGCTGCTGTAGGTGTTAAAACCGGACGCATTGTGACCGCCTTTGATGCAGATGATTTCGATACCCTGCTGCACGGTGCGCAGGTCAGTGGCCATCGGGGAAATTCTTCCGACGCGCCGGAAAACTCGCGGGCGGCGCTTGAAAAAGCCATTGAGCTTGGTGCGGATTATGTGGAAATCGATGTGGCTGAAACCAAGGATGGGGTGCTGGTCGTGTCTCATGACAATAACCTGAAGCGGACCACAGGCAGGAATGTCTATATTTGGCAGTCCACCTACGAGGAGATCAAAAATCTGGACATTGGCAGCTTTTTTTCTCCCGAATATAAGGATGAGCGGCTTATGACCCTGGATGAAGCCATAGAGATGTGCAAGGGCCGAATCCGTATGAACATTGAGCTTAAGCCTACGCCCTATGACCAGGGTTTTGCCCGGAAGGCTGTGGACAGCATCAGCCGGCACGAGTTTGAGAGCCAGTGCTATCTGGCGTCCTTAAACTACGGAATCCTTGAGGAAGTAAAGGGTTTGACAACAGAAATCAAGACCCTGTATATTACGCCCATTGCCTATGGAGACATCGAAAATTTAAACGTGGATGCCTTTAGTATTGAGGAAACTTTTATCAATAAAGCGCTGGTGGAGCGCGTCCATCAAAAAAACAAGGATGTGCATGCCTGGACCGTCAACGATGCGGACAGCATGCAGAGAATGATCGACTGCGGTGTAGACAACATCATTACTGATGATGTACGCACTGCCATGAGAGTGACGGATGAAAATCACCCTACCCGGGAGGAAATGCTGAACAATACCATACAGCAGGTCATTTTCGGGCTGTAAAATAAAAAATGGCTGCGAGAGGTAGGCCAATGAAAAGACATTACTTTATGGAAAAAATACCAGTATTGCTGACAGCATTAATGTTTTTATGGGGCATGCCCGCGGTATGGGCGGCGGATATGGATAACCCGGTAGAGACATCCGTCCGTGTCAGCGTTTGCCCCGGAACAGCAGAACTTGGACAGGCCCTTTTTTTGAACGCGGAAATACGCGCCCAGTCCCTGGCAGTGGTAGAGAGCGGCCGTGTAGACTTTTACCTGATCGACGATGACAGCGACACCGAAAGGCTTGTGGGGGTAGCCGCAGTACAGGAGAGTGTGGCAAAATCGAGTTTAAAACCGGGAAGCAGCTTTTATCCTGCCAGGGCAGGGACTTATACCCTTATCGCCCGATACCGGGCTGCAGAGGACGGTTACTCAGGCTCTGAGACAAGGATCGTCCTGAGCATGACCGATTCCAGTGCCGGGCCGGCAGGGTTGATTACTGGCGCTGCCCTGGCGGATGAGGGATCGGTCCTGCTGGCTGCGGGCATGCTTTTAGTGCTGGTGCTTTTGATAATCCTATGGCACTGGTTTATACGCCAGGATAAGCTCGGTGCCCGCTAAAAAAATCCCGTGGCGTCGTTTTTGCGACTCCTGCGGGATTTTTCAATTTTGTTTGATTTTTTCATAGTTGCTTTGCTGGTGTAGAAAAGCGGTGGTAAGTTCTGCCCAGCTGTAGTTGCTCATATACTCCCCATGAAAGGTATTAATGGCGTCAATGTCTCCCTTTAAAAAACGGTAGTAATCGCAGTCCACCTTTTTGGTATCTAATGCCAGGTAGTTCCATTTTTTAATAAGGATGTCCTCCACTCCAGCACTTTCGAGGGCGCGTCTCAGGCTTGAGATAACATTTTGAGCGTGTTTTTTATTTCCGGTGGAGCCAGAGGAGTCCTCGAACAGAACCGCACAGATATTGGAAAGTGTAACACCGTTGCCCTGGCGGTCCACCAGATAGGCCAGAAGCTCCTTGGCACGGCTGCGGGAAAAGCGTAGTGGCTGTTGATCTACAAAAACGTCAAAGGTGCCAAAGGTATGGATCTGTACCCGTTTCTGAGGCCCTTTGACCTTTTGGGGAATGTCCAGGTGGTCGAGCTCCTCCTGAATTAGCGCTTTGCTTACAGGCTTAAGGATATAGCCCTTGGCATGTAGTCGGTAAGCATCATAAGCGTAGTCGGAGTATCCAGTCACAAAGATAATGCGCACCTCTGGAAAAAGCTTTTTGATACTGACAGCAACCTCCAGACCAGACATGGTGGACATGACAACATCCAGAAAGGCGAAATCCAACGACTGGTTTGATTCCTTATATAAATTTTGAGTAAATTCAAGAGCGCTTTCGGGCGTTATAAAACTATGAATTGTGGCATCGGGCAGGGCCTCTTTTAACGAAAAAATAAGGTTTTCAAGCGCTAGTCTTTCATCGTCAATTGCTAATACATGCATAAATTTCACCTTCTATCAATATGATAGTATTATTTTACAGGATGAACAACAACAAAAGGACACCAAAAGTATAGTAGAAGAGAGAAAAGTTCGGCATGTTTGTCTCACTGCAATATTTAAAAATTTTTTAAGAAAATTAGATATTTGTGGCGCTTTTGTGGAGCTTGCCTTGTTATAATTAAAGTGATCAGAAGAAGCTGATTCAGCAAAGGTATGAGAACATAAAGGCTGCCTTTGCAATATCTGTTTCACGGCTGCTGCTGTCAGTCAGATAAGGCCTTCTAAACAACCTCATCCATACAAAGGCTTTACGCATAAACTGCCTCCGGGAAATATGGGCCAGGAGGCTGGGCATCATCCTGCCCGTCATTTCTTCTATCCTCAAAGTAAAAAGAAATAAGGGCAGCAGCAGCCATCTGATAAAAATGAAATAATGGTCCCAGCATCCATATGAATCAACCATACTGAGAAAGTCCTATTCCCCTCTTTTTGTGAAAAATAGAAAAGAGGGGTTTTTATATCATAATTCAGACAGCTTTCCTCCAGTAAATGAAAATGAGCTTTGGATATGTGAACCCACCATTGTGGTATGTGTACTGAGCGATTCCGGATGACAGAGCTCATTATCTGGCCCAGATGCACCTGTGGCTATTTTTAAGCCGTATAGGCTAAGTAATAAAATTTCAAATAAAATGTTTAAGCTTGTGAGAATTTTGTGGTACTTGAGGTGTATAATCGTTTTACAAGAAATAATTTGCTGCCTTTTAACGGACAGCAGCCGATACTGTTCTCAGCTACAATCGAATCCCGGGCAGCTAAAAGGTTATTGTGACTTATAAAGGCAGCGATAACTACAACCAAAACAAGGCGACAGCCCTGATGTTTCTGGCCGTGGCTGACCAAAAACATCCCGGGAGTCTTTTCTTCAAAATACATTAGATCAGGTCATTTTTGCCTGCAATAAGCAAAAGATAAATAAACCCGTCTGGAAAGGATGAGAAATGATTAACAAAATAGCAAAAGAAAAAATGGGCAGATGGCAGAATGAGCAGAGGTGGCGGAATAAAACGCTGTCTGGGAATAAAAAGGCAATAACCCTTGTGAACCGGAATATGTTTACAAGACTCGTAATCATAGCCCAGGCAGTTTTTGGTCTCCTTTTGGTAATATGCCTGGTTTCCGATGAATTTCGAAAGCTTTTACCTGTTTATGTGGTCTGGTATCTGACGGGAGGCATGATTTATTTTATCTTCGGAAAAAGGCGGAATGTATTGCTCGGTATGTACCTGTTCTGGAGTGTAATGGTAATTGGTTGTATTTATCTCAATATTGTAAAATCACCGCTGCTGCCCGCTACAGCCATTATTGGTGTTTTCCTGCTCATCCCTCTGACCATTATGGATGAGTCCTGGAGGATTTTGATTTTTACAGCTGCCTGTTATCTCATTAATATGGTGTTTGATATTTTGGTGAAGTCCAGCGCGCTTTTGATTGGGGATATGGTGACTTGTGGCGTATTTCTGGTTGCAGGAATTTTGATGGGGGATTACTTTCAGAATATTCGGCTGAAGCAAGTCGAGTTGAAAAGCTATATTTTAAAACGGCAGAATAAGGAGCAAGAAAATGGAGAAGAGGAATAGTGCTTTTCTGAATAAAGAACAAGAAATCAGATATCAGGAACATATTTTTACTGTTTTTATTTACTTAGTTGCTTAAAGCCATTGATTTGAATCGGCTGAACGCCATTGGCGCCGAGGAACTGGCGCGCTGGCAGTATCCCGAAAAAGGCATTATTTTTGAGATACCACTCCCAGAAATAAATAATAAAAAAGTCCATGATGTGTGATGACGTCATGGGCTTTTATAATTTCAGGAACCTTTCTTTTTTATGCCACTCTGTTGGTTTAAAAAGGCAGAAGTAAACTCAGCCCAGCTAAAATTGCTCATATACTCCCCCTGGAAGGACTTGATGGCGTCAAGGTCTCCCTCCAGAAAACGGTAATAGTCACAGTCCACCTTTTGGGTATCCAGAGCAAGATAGTTCCAGCGTTTGATGAGAATATCATCGACGCCGGCCTTCTCAAGGGCAGCTCTCAGGCTCGCGATAATGTTCTGGACATGCTTTTTATTGGACTTGGTACCTGACCGGTCCTCAAAGAGAACAGCGCATATATCCGAAATGGTCACCCCATTTCCCTGGCGGTCCGCCAGATAGGCGAGCAGCTCTTTAGCCCGGGTACGCGAAAAAACAAGGGGCTTCTGATCCACAAAAGCGTCAAAGGTACCAAAAGTGTGAAGGGTGACACGTTTTTTAAAAGGATCAGACTTCTGGCTTAAAGGAAGAACATGGAGATGTAAAAGCTCATTTTCGATGGCCTGTCGGGTTACAGGCTTTAAGAGATAACCCTGGGCATGGATCTGGAAAGCATCATAAGCGTAATCCCGGTAATGGGTTACGAAGACAATACGCACCTCGGGACAGAGTTTTTTTAGTTTTGAGGCCAGCTCAAGGCCAGAGATGGCCGACATTTTAATCGCCATAAAAGCCAGGTCCAGCCGTTTGCCCGATTCCCAGATCCATTTTTCCGCAAAGCTCAAAGCTTCTTTAGAACTTTTAAACCCATGGATATCTGCCGTTGGGAGAAACTCCTTTAAGATGTGTATCAGCCGTTCCAGCGACTGCTGCTCATCATCTGTTGCTAGTACATACATATGCTTTATCCTTTGTTTACTTAGTATAATACTATTTTACAGGACGGAGATCCACAAAAGACCAACAAATGCAGACATAAGATAAAAATTCTCCCAAAACCCCGGTAAACGTTGGGCCTTTAAGGCAGTTTATAGCGAGATGCCCTCACCCTCTTTGTGCCAGGCCTGAAGCCTATCCGAGTGCTTCCACGGAAAGACGCGAGCCCCTATACCCGGGAGCGGATCACTGCCTGCATGGACGGCTTGGGCCCGAAACGCACCGGTCAAACCAGGCATTTTGTACTGTCCTTATAAAGGACGGTTTTATGATACTATACTGAGAACATCAAAACGAAAGGAGAGATACAGATGGCTTATGAACGAACCGCGATTAAAAACGAGCTTAAGATGAACCTGAACTACGGCGAAGTCGGCGGCAAGATCAAGAAAAAATTAAAGACCATCGGCGGCGTCACCACCGATGGGACCGCGGCTATCACTGGGGTAATCGTGAAAAACGGCAAAGTGCTGAAAGCGCATGTGGAAGTCTGATGAAAACCTTAATTTTTGATGGAGGTTTGAGGATGATTTGTGGAACATGAGGTGATATAATACACATAACAAGTAAAGAAAGAAGGGAGCAACCAATGAAAAAAACAATTGTATTCACACTGATGCTGGGAATGACCGTAATGTTCCTGGCAGGCTGCGGAGGAACCGCTTCTCCCGCCCCGACCGCCGCCCCGACTGCCACCCCAACCGCAACCACTCAGACGCCAGCCCCCAATAATAACGCGGCGGCCATTTCACCCGAACAGGCCAAGGCCATCGCTTTACAGCAGGCAGGCATTGCCGAAGCCGATGCCTGGGCGTTAAAGGTAGAGCAGGGAACCGAGAACGGCCGGCATGTCTACGAAGTCAATTTTAAATATGGCGGAAAAGAATATGATTACGACATTGACGCCGCCACCGGAGAAATTGTAAAACAGGACATTGATATTGACGATTAAAAGATGATTTAGAACAAAAAAGACCGGCATGGTTTTGTGCCGGTCTTTTATTTTTTGCTTTTCGCCCGGTTCAGGTAGCCGACGGTAAATTCTGCCCAGCTGTAATTCGACATATACTCACCGTGAAAAGCGTTGATGGCGTCAATGTCGCCTTCCAGAAACCGGTAATAGTCGCAGTCCACCTTTTGGGTATCCAGGGCCAGGTAGTTCCATTTTTTAATAAGGATATCCCCGGCGCCCACGGCTTCCAGCCCCTGCTTCAGGCTTGAGATGAGGTTCTGAACGTATTTTTTACTGGTCTTGCTGCCGCTCTCATCTTCAAAGAGCGCCGAGCAGATATCGGCCAGGGTAACGCCACTGCCCTGGCGGTCTGCCAGATAGGCCAGGAGCTCTTTGGCCCGAGTGCGGGAAAAGGCGATGGGCTTCGCCCCCATGAAGGCGTCGAAGGTGCCAAAGGTCCGAAGACGGACCCGGCGGGTATGGAACGGATCAGGGGGCGGCGTGGTGGCAAGATGAGCCATTTCCTCCTCGATAAGCTCCCCTGTGACCGGTTTCAGGATATAACCCCTGGCATGGACGCGGTAAGCCTCGTAGGCGTAATCGGCAAAACCAGTCACAAAAAAGATCCCCACATCAGGACAGAGCTTTTTGAGCTCGGCGGCCAGCTCAATGCCCGTCATCCCAGGCATTTCCACATCCAGAAAGGCGAAATCAAGGGAGGTGTTTTGGCGCTGGCAAAGGAATCGTACAAAATCAAGGGCCTTTCGAGGTTGCTGAAAGCTGTGCACCTCGGCGTGGGGGAAAGCTTTCTGTAAAGTAACGGTCAGGCTGTCCAGCGATAAAGCTTCATCGTCTGTGGCCAGTATGTGCATGGCAAAGAACCTCCTCGTAATTTATTTACATTGATTATACCATGTTTTTCACTCAAAACCGAATAAAAAATTTCATTCAAAAAAATGTCAAAATATCCATGCTTTGAGGTCGTCCTGTTATAATAGTCAGATTACACCAAAAAAATTTACAGGCGATTGCGCGATGGAATCGATACGACCTTTGCCGACGTCGCCAAAGCAGTAACTACTTTTGAAATGCCAGATCGTGACATTATCGTCGGGCCAGGTTTAAAGACATCCCAATATCGGTTTGCTCTGTCATTGTTATAGATGGCAAGCTTGTGGATCCGTTCAACTACAGCCTGAAATCCGGGAGTGCCTTACTGAAATTAAAGGTAAGTTATCTGGATAGACTGAATGTCGGAAGCTATACCCTGCGCTTGGAATATAAAAACCAGTCCGTCGAAGCGAAGCCCCTGGTTCATATTTGAACCAGGGGCGCTGTTTTTATGTATTAAAAAAATTAGTAAAACATGGAATCAGAGTCTTGATTTGTGGTTCTTTTGAGGAACTGCGAATGTTATCATATAGACTAAGGAAAATTGTAAGGAGAGGAAAGATGAAAAATAAAAATAAGATTTTAGGAAGACTGTTGTGTATGTTCCTGGCTTTTTTGATGCCATTTGGTACCTGCGCGCAAGTTTTTGCTCAGGCGATGGACAGTGGTCCACCATTGAAAGCCAGCCAATCAGCTCTGGGCAGCCCCGGAACGATTTTGCCCCAGTCCATTCAGTTGGATACTAAGAATGGGCTGGCAGACATTACTCAGGGGGATACCATTACAATAGGGCAAAACGGTCAGGCGACAATCTTAAACAATGGGGAAAGCCCGAATCAGGAAGTGGGCCCGGATCAGGATAAGGCGGAGGAGGATAAAAACCAGCCGGTGGATCTTATGGGCGGCGAGACTATGGATGTGGAAGTAACTGAAAATGGAAACGACATCACGGTTACGCCCGACCTTCCGGAGCCGAACATTCGTTATGACGCCGAAGCGGCAGCAGCCGCTGAGGGCAACGAAAATATGGAGTACAAGGGTACCTTTGACGGCACAGATCTCTCCGCTTACAAGATCACGCCCCGAAGCGACGCGACTCCTTTTACCTCCATTATGGAAGAGGACAAAACAGAGTCGCTTAAGCGTTACTATGAAACCGACGTTATTGCCGGCGATGCTCTCACAGCTGCTGTGAATGAAGCCGATGGGTTCAGCCGGACGGTGGCCGAGAAGCTGAAAAACCCCGAAGAGCTTGCGAAGCTGGGGGTGGACACGCCTACCGGGCTGTTTAAAATGGTGTCGGAATCGCCAACGGGAGATCCCTCCCAGGATATTATCATCGTCGATGACCGCACAGTGGTAATACGTGTAACGGACCAGAATGGCAAGGGCATTAACGGCGCGGCCGTCACCCTTAAATTTAAGGATAAGGATAACCGGGATGTTACCAAAAACGCAGTGACGGGAACATCTAACGGAAAGGATGGCTTTGCCATTATTACGGATATGGCGGGTACCCGGTCGGGCTTTTTAAATATTGAAAAGGACGGCTATCGGGTACTGACACAGCTGGACGCAGATCTGGACGGAGGCAGTATCCTCATACATAAGCTTACGCCCACCAATGCAAAGGATGTGTATGTCCGCTGCGCGGATCTGGAAGGCTCCGATCTGATAAACAAACCCAACACCATTTCGCTGACGCCTAACACAACCAGAGATTTAAACCTGACAGTGCTTTTATCCGGCGGCAGTATGAATCATCTTCGGATGCAAGATTTACGCATTAAAGCCAAAAACCCGTCCAGCGGTGATCGGGAGTTTAAGGAAAGCAGCAAGACGGAGCTAGGTGAAAAAACCATTCAGTTTACTTACACCAAACGTTGGGCGGAAAAACTTTTAGATCCTGATACGGTGCTTAAGGCTAAGGACGTATTGACAATTGAGGAAACGCATGCAACAATCAAACCAGTGGAAATTAATATGAAGGTCAAGGATGCGGTTGTTGAGAAGGCTACCTGGAATAATATTAAATTTAGTATTGTGGGCGCTGGAGGAAGCTTTACCATTCCTAAAAGTGTCCCTGCTATTGGGAATTCTAAACTGGACGTCGACTTTTTAAAACTGCCTATAACGCTGATCATCGGTCTTGACGGAACGGCCATTTTCAGCTATAAAGCAGATATTGAGACGATTATTGATCAAAAAGAATTTCTTACCAGTGATTTTATCCCGCGTAAACAGGAAAAGGCGAAAACGATCCGGGATAAGGTTCAGAACGCCTTTAATGCCAAGATGAAAGCTTTCAGCGAGGGCAAGGGGTTAATGACCGGGGACAGCGAATCGAGGTTCCCCATCGACGGATCCCACAGCGTCAAGGTCAACTTTATGGCCATGGGCAGCGGAAGCTATGACTGGAAAACGGGTTATATTACTCTGAGTACTTCCATGATGGTGGCACTGGAAGGAAAATACGGCATGACCTTCTATGCCATTATCCCGCCATCGGTTTATGCGGGCTTTAACGCCTCGGCCAGTCTGTCGGCCAGCGGCGGTGTGGGCATCCGCTTTAAGCCTAAGGATTTTATCAATACGGCGACTATGAGTAACGCTGGTCTCCTCGATACCATTGATCTGGCGCTGGGGCTGGGGGTATACGCCGGCGTTGGCCTCCATGGTCTGTTCTGTATTGAGGCCGATGGTGGCATACTAGCCAAAGGAACACTGGATTTCAGGTTAAATGAAACCGACCGCCCCAAGAATAAGATGTACCCCAGGGCAACGGTGGATCTGGGCTATAATGTAGGGGTGACGGCGGTGGCGCTGTTCTTTAAGTACCATAAGGACTTTCTGGGAAAAACCTGGACGGTTTATGACAGCTGGCACCTCAAGGATAAGGAAACCGCCCTCGAAAAAGCCATGGAGGAGACGACCCGGGTTTACCAGATTAAATTTGAAGGCCAGGAGGAAGCTGTTGCCGACAACCTGCCCGCGGCATCGGCCGACGGCACCTTGTCACCAACGGAGATCAAGGCCGATAAGCAGGTGTCTGAAGAAGACGCTACACCGGAAAACATTAACGGCCTTAGCGATGGCGCGGACGGCACGGGCTTTAAAGCCGCCGATGCCACCAGCGGAAACTCCCGCCTGGCGTATATTGACCAGGATGGAAAAACCTATGCTTTCCGTATTGTGCTGGTTAAGTACAGCTTTTTGGGCTACACGTATCCGGCGTTGGTTTACCAGAAAGAAAAAGAAGACGGCAATGGGTTTGAGAATCAGTTTTATCAGATCCCTTATTTTGGCAATTACTATTATGACTATGACTTCGCGGCCTACACGCATCAGCAGGAAGGCAGTGGCAAGCACTTGACGGCCCTTAACATTATCAGCGGCTACCGGGGTTATGGTTACAGCGATAAGGACTGTGCAAAGCATACGATCAGCCGAGTTGTTCAGCTGGATCTGACCAATAATAAGATACTCATGAACGAAGTTGTGCGTGACGATAAAAACGGCACTTACAAGCACAGCCCTACGGTCTACAGCTATGAAAACAGGCTGATAGCAGGCTGGCTAGAGGCCGACAGCATGGAGGACGCCCAGCAGCACAAGAATATCGCGCTGTATACAGCAGACAATTATATGGCGGGTAACGGCAAGCTTACGGTGACGCCTTATCCGGGCAGACGAAACTATATCAGTCTCCAGCTTGGGACCGAGAATAAAAGCCTGCAAGACTGGTATAATGAGGTTTCTTTGAACATGAGCTTTGTGGAGCGTAAAACCGATGGGAATGGCGCGCCATACGATGTGTACTCTATGGCCAATCATAGATCACAAAAGCCTGAAAAGCAATATTTCTCGGGTCAGAGTATCACCAATATATTTGTGGGGCCTTCACTGGGCAATGTGGTGAAAGGCGGAACCTATGTAAATGTAGACGGGATGCTTAAAGTGATTAACCAGTATGGCCAGGTGTATCCGGTAGAGGATACCGGGAATAATCCTTTCCAACTGCCTAAGAATACGCAGGTTTATGATATTTATTTGAATAACAGCCTAGATGTGGCTAAGCTGGTCACAGTCACCAAGGAAATCCGAACCGAAAACGGCAAAGATGTTACGGACAGTCTCATTCATGTGTATGATCTGGCGCCGGATGACAGCATTGGTCATCATGTCAAAATCCATGGCCCCAGAACCACCCGTCTAGCAAATCGGAACATTGCCAACGTGACCGGGATGTACTACTATCACAAAGATCATCCAGACGCTCCCAATTCCGGACTGCGGCTTTTATACACGGCGGATACTGAGAGCAAGGTGATTAAAGAAGGAACTATGAGAAATGATGGTTCTTACGAGCCGGGCGAAGTGATAGAGGCCTGCACGCTGTACCGCTGGAATGAAGGACTCAGCGCATCGGCCAAGGCCACGGCCATCGGTACGGATGAGCCTTATATCAAGAAATCCCAGGGCAGTCTGACGGCAACGGTGAAGTATGAAAACAACGGCGTGCGCGTTTTGGATGATGTGACGGTACAGATTACAGACAAACAGAATAATGTTCTTTGTGAACAAAAGGTTGAGAAGAGACTTTATCCTGGCGAAGGCAACAGTGTAAAGATGACTTTTAAGCCGCACCAAAGCTGGCAGCCAGGCAGTGAGACCCTGTTTGCCAAGGTAACGAAGATCAGTGTTCACCCTATGTCCGCGGTGGCAGAAAACGGTGAGATAACGGAACTGGAAAGCGGTACGATACTGGACAACCCAGTGGCTGAGGGTGATATTGCCTCGACCGGGCCATATGACAAGCCTGCTGTTCTCATTGAGGCCGCGCCGGTCATAATCGATGGCAGGTACTATGGGGCCATCAATATCAGCAATGAGTCCATGGTGCCCGTTGAGGACGCCAAAGTTAATGTTTATAAACTGAAAAGCGGCCAGAAACAGGAGAAAAAGCCGGATTACACTTATAATATCGGTGAGCTCAGCGAGGCTTATGGTGAGGATTATACAGAATGTAGTTATAACTTCCAGATACCGCTGGATGAGTGCTGGAAAATGGATGAAACCCAGGAGATTCTTATTGAGATCACTGCAGCCAATATGGAAGACATCGGCCCCTTTGTGACAGAAATCAAGATAGAAAATCCTAGCTTTCCGGTGCCCATGATGGTTGCCACCAGAGCCAATGACGAGACCTATGGTAGCCTTGAAGGCGACGGCTATTACATTGCGGGAGAAACCGCAACGGTGAAGGCAGAGGCCAGGGAGGGCTATCGCTTTGTTAAATGGACCGATGAAGCGGGTAATACCGTGAGCGATGCGGCTTCCTACAGCTTTAAGGTTGGCGATGAGGGTGTGAGCCTGACGGCGGTCTTTGAGGAGATCGGCAGTATTCATAAGGTTGTGCTGATTCCAGATCGAGAAGCCGACGGAGCCGATAAAGGGCTGGTGGACTCCTCGGGCGCCAACGATATCGATGCGCTCTTAAAGAAAAGCTATACGGCCCGTCATGGACAGGAAATCACCGTTGAGGCCACGGCTTATCCGGGTTATCGCTTTAAGGAGTGGGTCGAGCTGGACACAGAAGGCACGACCGGAGCCGCTCTGAGCGGAGAGGCTTCCTATACCTTTGCGGTGGATCGGGAAATCCGGCTCATGGCAGTCTTTGTACCGGATGTGGGTCATACTCTGTGGCTTGACGCCAGAGGCGGAGACTGTGGTACGGCCACCCTCCAGACGGATGAGGGCGGAAAAATAACCGGCGAGCTGCCAACAGCCGAAAAGACAGGCTACCGTTTTGACGGCTGGTTTGATAATATCGAAGAAGGCAGCCAGGTAACGCCCGAAACGGTATTCCAGACGGATTATACTCTTTACGCCAGGTATACGGCCTTGCCGGATACGCAGTTTACCATTGAGGCCAGCGCGGGGAACGGCGGCAGTATCGAACCGGCAGGAAAAATAAATGTAACTCCAGGCAGCGATATGGCCTTTAAGGCGGTTCCCAAAGAGGGGTATGTGGTCAAAAACTGGAAAGTAGACGGGCAGGACACGGGCAGTACGGCAGACAGCTACACCTTTAATAAGGTGGACAGAAACCACACCGTGGAAGTGCAGTTTCAGAAAAAGACAGACCCTCAAAAACCAGATCCTCAAAAACCAGACGGGCCGGGAACAGGTCTTACCACCCAGAACTGGGCTGTGCTTACAAGCATTCTTTTGGTGCTTATGGCAGCCTTTGGACTGGCGGTCTATCTGAAGAAAAAACGCAAAATTTAATGAAACAAAGAGACCGGCACAATATTGTGCCGGTCTCAGACAATTAAAAAGTCGTCTGATTAGAGCCAGTTTTTTCTTTAAGACATAGTCTTATTAATAACAGAATACTGATATTGACGATTAAGAAAAAGATTTAAAAAAGGATCAGTACAGTCTGTGCAGATCCCTTATAAAATTATGGCCAAGGCTGAGCCGGTAAAACCCGTAAAGCCGTCCAAATAAGCTACAAATCCGGGGACTGGTTTGATGGCAGGTACCAGAGAAAGCCATGGGCAATAGAGTGAAGCATTTTTTAAAAGCCTTAAATTTTCAGAAATGTATTTTTGCGAGAATTACGTTTTAAACCAGAATGTCATTATTTTTTACCTATAGGACGTGCTTGTTGTCCTTTTGTTGTTCTTTGTCCGGTATAATCATTCTAACAGGAGGTTTCTTATGAAAGAAAACACCCGGAGCTTCGTCGGAAGCTCGGTGACCTCGTGAAACAGTGAGTGAACCGCGGTAAAAGCGGTTGAAAGGAGTGTATATGAAAACACAGAAAATTCAGATGGGAATCACATTTATGATGGTTCTGTCCCTATTGCTTTTTATGGGAATGTGGGCGCCCCACAGCGCCCGGGCCGAGGAAAGCCGATTGTATGTGGGAGGGGTCAATGCCAATGAGACGCCCTCGGGAGAGGGCTGGAGCTATGACAAGGCTGCCAATGTTCTTACCTTGAGCGGTGCTAACCTTACAGTAACCGGGGATGACAGCATCGTAGCCGTCATTCTGTCCGATAAGGCGCTTACCGTTAAACTGACTGGGGAAAACAGACTGGTTCCTGACAGAGACGATAAAAAAGCCATCTACTGCGGCGGCGCGCTGACCCTCACCGGAGAGGGAAGCCTCATGGCTCAGGCAGATACCACCAAGGAGAACGCGCAGATCATCGACACAGACTCCCTGGTCATGAACGGGACCGGCGCGCTGACCCTTGTGCCCAGCGCATCTGCAAAATCTCCCAATGAATCCTATGCAATGCAATGCCACAATGGCTACACACAGCACAGCGGACAGGTTACCATCGGAAGTGATGAAAAACGGGCCGGCGTCGGCCTGGCCGTCATATACGGCAGCTGCACTGTGGACGGAGGCAGCTTGAGTGTGTATGGAAACAACCAGTGCGTCACTGTCGGCGGCGATCTGACTATTGACAACGCTGCCGTTTACCTTGACCGGGCAAATCCCCACAGTCCGCCAGAGACCGGCGGTGATGCGGCGCTCATCGAGCAGATCAATGGAACGCGCGGCGGCGCCCATCTCGATAAAAGTCTCCAGGGGGTCCCCCAGGTTAACAGCACCCATGCCGACGGCGTGATCAGCATTGTCAATAACGCGGATGTTACGGTTAGAGCCTCTAACCCGGTAGAAAAAGATAATGAGGATGCTTTATGCTACCTGGTGGGCCTTCAGTCGCCGGCTTTAAATCTGAGCGACGCCAGCCTGAAGCTGGACATCAGCGGATGCCGGCTGGGTGTGGGTCTTATGGCTTCAGGCTATATGGCGCAAAAGCCTCAGGCAGACTGTTATATCGACAAAGGCGCCAGTCTTGATATTAAGGTAAAAACAGGCCTGCTGGCCCAGGGGATCAATACCTTTTATGCCAGTATTGGGAAGACAGGGGCAGCGGACGTGAGTATTGACGCTCAGGCAGAGTGCCTCCAACCGTATGCGGATGCTATTGGAATGGCGGTATTGCAAAATCCGTTTTATAATGAGCTGGTGACAGGCCTCACCGTTGAAAATAAGAGCCAGCTGGACATCGGGGCTGGAGCATTGATCAACGCGGATATTCCTGAGCCAGATGAAAATGATACCCCGCAGGCCAGCACCGCTTTGTTTACAACAGGCAGCGCCGCCTTTTCCGGCGCCAACCAACTTGATCTAAACAGCCACGTCCAGGTGGGAAGCGGTTTCAGCATTGACCCGAAAGCCAGACTTAACGCAGACGGACTGTTTAGCGCCGGCCAAGAGGGGCGGCCCGAATTTGGTGCGGTCACCATTGGGGACAGCTGCATTGTCAATGCCAAAGCCGTCAGTGTGGATAAATCCCGAGCACCAAAGGCTTACGCGGGCAGCATATACGCCAACGGAACCCTGAACATCGGCGATGCCACTGTCAACGCCACAGCCAATGACCTGGGTATTTACAGCTACTATGATATCAACATAAGCCCGTTGAGCAGAGACAGCCGTGTTCATGCTGCAACCACCGGAGAAGACGGCATTGCTGTGCTGGCCTTTGAAAACAGTACTCTGAATATTGGAAAGGGAAACGCAGTCACCACCCCGGCCGGTGGCGTTGTCGGACGTATTACCGAACCCTGGGCTGGCAGCACCATTCTGCCCAAGGGACAGACCATAGCCGCGGCAGAAGTTGTCGTCGAAAAAGCAGAAACTCCAGAGCCAACACCAACGCCTACCGTGAAGCCTGCCCCAACCCCAGGCCCCACACCTACCCCGCACAATAACAACACCAACACCGGCCTGCAGAGCGCCGGAAATGGACTGTACTGGACGGCAGGACTGATCGTCGCGGCGGCTATCATCATCGGTGTGGTGGTTTATGTAAGAAAAAGGCGCCAGTAGGGGACTGGGGAATAAAAACTTAATTTTAGATTTTGCGGTTTGTTTGTTGTCCTTTTTTGGGATACGGGTTCGTTATAATGATATGTAAATATATTGTAGCAGAAGGGAGTAAAAAATGAAAAAGCTGATTTTTAAAAATCCATTGCTTTTGGTTCTCGGCCTGATATTTGCCGTGCTGCTGGCCCTGCCGTCCGGTGTTTTCGCGGAGGAAAGCGCTGCTGCTTCGCCAATTATTAAGCAACCGGCAGATATCTCGGTTTCTATCCCAAATGAGGCCGTTTTTGAAGTAGGGGTTGACCATCCGGAAAATTACACCTACCAATGGCAGTATTTTCAGGATGGAGAAGGTTTTTGGCGTGATTATATGGGTGAAGGCGCTAAAGTACCTGTGTTAAAATTCTCAGCCACAAACATTACAATGAACACTCAGGAGGTGCGCTGTTTAGTAAAGGATAAAAGCGATCCTGAAAAGATATACGAATCCGATAAAGCAACACTGACTTTAGATAACGTAGAGGAAATTAAAAACTATGTCATTGCAGCGGGGCAGGGCATAGCGCCGGGACAGACAAGGAATTTTGGCGGTGGAGCCATGTCCTTATCTGAGGATGGCACTATTATTACGCTGGATAATGTCGATCTGGCAGAGCGGGAGGTTCCTGTTTTGGTAGGAGATCTTCAGGGATGTCTCAATTATACCAATCTTGAAGAAACGCCAAAACCTTTGACGATTAAAGTCATTGGAAAAAATACGCTGACCACTAATTACAGTGATGATGTTGGCAATGGCGTCAACATGATGCTTTACTTTGCCTCGGATAATATGCCGGACGTCACTGTAACGGGTGATACTCTGATCCTGAAGGGCGGTGAAATTGGCTTTAATGTGGGCGGCCGCACCGGAGGAACCAACTGTAATCTGATTATGGACGCAAATATGGAATTGGGAACAGCGTCGGATGAGTGGAGCACGGGCATCCGGTGCCATGATTTCACCTTAAAAACAGGTAAAACCCTGAATATCAATCGAACCAACAGCGCCCTAAACGTAGGGGGAAGCGTGTCTTTAGAGCCTGGCAGCAGCCTGATCGCGCAGCTTACGCCAAAGGATGAGGGATCTGGCTTTGCTTCGGTTACCGCGGTGAGGATACAGGGAGGCTTATTCATGAATCAAGCTGCCATGGAGATTACAGTCAACGTAGGGAAAGACTCTACGCGGTTAGCGCCGCTCACAGCGCTGGAAATAGCCGGTAACTGTGAGGAAAGCCAGGAACATCTGTACGCGGCTGGGAGCAGCCTTAAAATTAATCTGACATCTAAGGGGGATAACCCGGACCGCACGGCTCTGGGAAGTATTTCGGGCATTAACAGCACCAACAAAAAAGGAATTGATATTTTTGACAATACGGCGTTGGATATTCAGATAAATATGCCGGATGGCCTTGACGCTCTGGCTTACAACACAGCATCTAATCTGGCATTAAAAAATGGCTCAGATATGACTGCGAATGTGCGGGCGGATGGCAGCGTCATGGGGGTTATAGCCTATGACACTATGACGGTTGATGACGCCAGCATCAATACGAGCATCGACTCGTTGAAGAAGGACAGTTTCTCTTTTGCTCTTGGAGCTCAGCACCTCAAGGTTAACCTGACAGGCCCGGATAACAAGGTGAACGCCACCACCACCCAGGGGCTGGCATTGGGCCAGTATCTGAGAGATTCTGAAGTGGCTGTTGGTTTTGATAAGACTTATCAGGCAAACCGGATCAGCCTTACGGGCAAGGCTGTATTCCGGACGCCGGCGGACACGGTCTTAAGCACTGGCAGTTTGCTGGTAAGAGCAGCGGACGAGGTAAATAAGGAGCTGCACCAGGTTTTTGAAACCCCTTACAGCAAAGCGGATACAAGCGCTCCGGCCAAGACGGTCGTTATCGGTGTGGAAACGCCGTCCCCGACCCCGACCCCGAAGCCTGGCCCGACACCTGGCCCGACACCACAACCGTCTGTTAAAAATGGCCCGTCGACAGGGCTTTTGAAAAACGGCCCGGACCGCGCAGTCATGATGGCGTCAGGATTGTGTCTGGCAGTGGCCGCCATCGCTGTCATTTATGGGATAAAGCGAAAAAAAGATTAAAAACAGATCAAAAGATCGGCGCAACTTTGCGCCGATCTTTTAGTTTGATTAAGCGACGCCGGCCAGGGCGATAAAACCTGGCTTTAAGTTTTGTGGTGTATCATTAAGTCGATTACAAGAAAAGAGGTGACAGGCATGGGGACACAGCATGAAGTGACAAGGAAGCAGCCCTTGCTAAACGCAAATGGGCGGATAGGAGAGCCGGGCTGGGCAAAGCAGCTGGTGTGGGACTATAACCGTGATTGTATTGCGGCGCCCTGGTACAGGCGCAAGGAATGGGATTACTATCTGGTCGGTGACGGTCAGACCGGCGTGGCCTTTACTCTGTCGGATCTGGGCTACGCGGGCATGGCCAGCGTATCGTTCCTGAATTATATGGATTGGACAGAGCATACCGAAACCATTGTGGAACCGCTGCCAAGAGGAAAGTACGGGTTAGGCTGCTGCTCGGGAAGAGGGAGCTGCGGTGTTACGCACCCCAAAATCCGGTTGTCCTACACGGCAGAGAAGAATAAACGCCGTATATACTGCCGTTTCCCTGAATTTTTGGAGGGAAAAGCATTGGAGGCGGATATTGTGCTCTACGAGCCGGATATGGATACCATGTGCATTGCGACGCCCTGGGCTGAAAAGCCAACGGCCTTTTATTATAATCAGAAGATCAACTGTATGCCCGCCTGCGGCTGGGTAAAGCTTGGAGAAGAAAAACACCGTTTTACGCCGGACAGCGCCATGGGTGTGCTGGACTGGGGAAGAGGCGTCTGGACCTATGACAATACCTGGTACTGGGGAACGGGCAGCGGGTGGCATGATGGCGAGCCCTTTGGCTTTAACCTGGGCTATGGCTTTTCGGACCGCAGCAGTGCCAGCGAGAATATGGTCTTTTACCGCAACCGTGCCCACAAGCTGGACGAGGTCACCTTTATGATTCCCAGGAACGATGAGGGCGGCTATGCTTTTATGGAGCCTTGGTATCTGACCTCAAATGATGGCCGTTTCGTGGGAAGCTTTACTCCCAGAATGGACCGTCAGGCCAACATCAACCTGTTGGCCGTCAGAAGTGTGCAGCACCAGGTGTTTGGCTGCTTCAGCGGAAAGGTGACTCTGGACGACGGCACCGTCCTCGACATCAGAGATTTCCTCTGCGCTGTCGAGGTGATCCACAATATGTACTGATGAAAAAAGAACCCGTATCGCCGCGATACGGGTTGAAAATTCTCCGTTTTTAATCTCAGACTCTGTGTTTTCTAATATGATGGCGGCGTATAAGGAGAATAATGACAATCAGCAACAGAATAAGGCTGGCGATGATACCGTAAACCGCCAGGGCGATGGAGGATGGGTTTGCGAAGAAGGTGACGAGGGTGTTATCCACTGGCGTTTTGACTTCCCGGGCAATATTGTAGCTGGCAGGAATGGTCCGCAGTCCGCTCTCGCCCACCGGGAAGGAGTGGATGTAATCGGACAGGGCGATCCACTCCTTGGCTTCTGTGCCGGTTGGTGTATGGATAATCAGTGTATTGGTGTCTGAGACCGGATTGCCATCCTTATCCCTGGGCGCCAGCGTGATGATGCCGTGGGACATCTTAGTAATGAGCCCGGTCATGTTGGCAAGATACTGACTGGTGGTCACGCGGTACAGCCGGTCCTCATCCAAGGGGGTCCAGGCGCCGTCAGCGTTTTGGGTTTCTACCCCTGTCACCTTATCCAGCGGGAGACGGCTGTCATTGTAGGTGTAGCGCAGACCGGAAAAAGAGAACTGAACCTCCTGCATCATGGGATACATGGAGACGTCAATCTGGCACAATGTCTTAAGCTCTGAGCCGTAGAGATAAAAATCCACCAGTGAATAGCCGACGCTCCCGTCAGAGCCTGAGCCCAGCGAAAGGATATTATAAACGCCTGATTCGCTCAGGTTTCCTTTATAGATGGTGTCTCGGACAAGGCCGGCGTTGACAAGGGAAATATCTGCGTCCACACCGTTCTGGGCAGCGCCGTAGCGGTAGGCGTCGGTGATAATATCGCCGAGGTCGGAGTTGTCAAAGTGCCCGAGCAGATCATCCACAGTGGCGAAATTATGGTCGGAGACGGCCGCGGTGGCGTCAAAGCTCTTGCCGAGCGGTGTTAAAAATTCCTGCTGAACAACATCCTTGCAGGTGTTGATGGACGCTGCGATGTCCGGATCCATGGTCACGTCCCGGCTGTTTTCAATCAGCTGGTAGCTGTCCACCTTCACGGTGTTGTCAGCTTCAAGTTTCAGGTCCAGAAGCCCCAGGTGCTCGCCGCGCCAGCCACAGCCCACAATGGTGGTGCTGCCCTCGGTAATTGGCGTATCCAGCGTGGTGTGCGTGTGTCCGCTGACAATGACATCAATATCGGGCACGGCTTTTGCGAGCTGCTGGTCTTCAGACTTTTCAATATCCGGATTGGTGCCGCCGTGGGACAGGCAGATAATGACATCCGCGTTCTGTGCTTTCAGGCTGTCCACACAGTCCCGGGCGGTTTCGGCAGTATCGGCAAAGCTCAGAGGGGCGTAATTGACCGTGTAATCCTGGGCGACCTGGCTGAGCATGCCAAAGACCCCGATTTTCAGGCCGCCGCGCTCGATGATTTTTGTGGCGCTGCTGCCATAGGCATCAAAGGCGTTCTTGATCTCCTTTGATTCGGGATCATTGCCAAAGACCATGTTTGAATTGAGCATGGCTGGCCGTTTCTGCGCTTTAGAGGCTGAGCGGAGTGCGGCGGCCAGCCCCCCGGCACCCTAGTCCCGGGTGCTCT